>ERZ779851.247-NODE-247-length-55594-cov-5.133978_pt1 | contig 55594 bp, 78 predicted proteins | sample MGYA00511094_ERZ779851 | MGnify/ENA primary metagenome ERZ779851 (study PRJEB29588, sample SAMEA2155512) | human gut metagenome | biome: human gut; feature: human-associated habitat; material: faeces | place: Denmark | collected 2008/2010 ...
ACCATCCCCGTGGTATAAAAAACACCGCCACAGCTAGGCGATGTTGCAGTGCGGATATTATCGGTAAAATTATTCGATGGTAAGGTGCAGACTTTCCAACCCGAGTTCACCATCTTCGGCGGGGCGGCAATCGGTGATTTGCAGGTTGAATTCCCGCAGGAGAGAGGCGGTCGAAAGCTTCTGCACTTCTTCCCTGCTGCGGTCAACGGTAAGGGGTGTTACGGTAAAAACGAGAGGCTGGCCGTTCTGCTCCTCCAGCAGCTTTTTACCAAGCTCCTCCCCTACATACACAGTAAAGGGCCGGGACTGGAACTCTGTTACGACAGCGACAAGCGGAGTGGTGTCATCCAGGCAGTAATCGGGGATCACATCCCGGACGGTGGCGGTAAAGGAGCCGCTGATGGTGCAGCTTTCGGCCGGGGCGGGCTGCGGATCGGGCGCGGGGGTATCCTGGACGCCGCAGGAGCACAGCAGCAGAACAGCAAGCAGCAGAAGCAAGCATTTTTTGATGTGGTTCACGGTCATAGCCTCCTTTTCGGTTCGCTAAAAAATTGAGCTGGAATCGGGAAAATTGCCTATTTTCATTCTACCATGCGGTAAAGTACGGTGTCAACAAATGCCGGGAGTGCAGAGAGAAAAAGACCGCCCGCAGGCGGTCTTTCGGTGGGTGGATAAATTAAGCCAGGTGGGCACGCACCATCTGCATGCACTTGGCGGTGGCAAACATAATAAACTCATCGCGCTCCTCCGGGGAAAGCCAAAGACTTTCCTCAGCAGTGGCGGCTTCCTCTGCCAGGCGCTGGGGGATGCCATGCACCTGGTTTTCAATGTCGTCCTCGGTGTAGTAGTCGAGGTAGCGGTTGGGGAAGGAGGGGGTATTGCGCAGGATCTCCAGCGGAGGGTAGTGGGGATTTTCCCGATAATCGGCCAAATCGGCCAGCTTCAGATCGGCCCGCATGGCGGAAATGTTCTCCTTGGAAGGATCCGCAAGGGATTCCCGGCGGGGACGCAGCACCCGTTCCTGCCACATGGCATCAGTAATAAGGTGTATATAATATCCCCAGTAGAAGGCACGGGCCCCATCATCGGCCGCCTGGGGCATCATTGCATTGTAGAAGCCCTCAAAATCAATGAGGCAGCGGTCCAGTGCTTCATCCTTCTTCAGCCAGTGGGTCACCACCCGGCCAGGGAGATAACGCGGTGTACCGTCCTCATTCCACTCGGTGCGGCCGCAATCCGGCGCAATGGAACCGGCGTAATAATGGGGGAGGGAGATCCCCTCCGGCAGGCAGCGCAGCAGAGCTTCCGCTACCCGCAGGTGTGTCATCCAGTATGCCATGGGTCAAACCTCCGCGGGGGTATATACCTTGATGGAGCCGCCGTTATCCTGCAGGTAGCTGCCGGCGGGCTGGCCCAGCACCACCGCAATGGCCACAAATTTACCGGCCCAGCCGGAAAGGGAAACGAGGAACATCAGGAACGGGATCCAGAACCACTGCTCCGAAACGGCAAAAGCGGCAGCCAGCAGCAATCCGCACCAAACAACGGCGGGAATGAGGGTGCCGGTAAGCCAGGAGTTGCGGCGGACATACATGCGGCCGGTGCAGGCAACAATATAAAATCCCATGGAAACATACTCAACGGGGCAGCCGCATGTTTTATAAAGGCAGAAGCCGTGCAGCTTGGCCTGCAGGCGCATGGAAGCGACCATAAGCAGGAACGCGCCCAGGCAGTAAATCAGGGAAAAGACGGTATTTTTGGCGGAAGAAAGCAGGGTAAAGGGATGGCTGGGCAGAACCAGCAGCACCGGGCCGACCAGCAGCACGAGAGTAAGCAGCAGACCGATGATATTTTCCCGGGAAAGATTGACAAAGTCGATCTCGCGGGTTTGGCGGTAATTGCCGGGCAGGGCTTCGCAGGAATTGGGATTCATGGGAGTGCCTCCTTGACTTTGACTGAAATAAAGCGCGGCAGGATCGGCTAAAATCCTACAGATAAATGCATTATACCACAGAATGCAGAGAATGCCAAAACATTTTTTGCGGCGCATTGCTATTTGCGGAAAAAAGGATTATAATATAGACGGAATGCGGCAGGCTGCCGCGGAAAGGAGACAAACAACGGATGAAAAACAAAAAATGCAAATGCTGCTGGGGCACTGTAATTGCCATGCTGGTGGCCCTGCTGGGAGCGGCCGCCGCTGTAATGGTGCTGCTGCGCCGTCACCACACCGCCTGCACCGAGGAACTGGATGATGAGGACCTGGTAGAATACCTGGGCGGCGAAGAGCACGAAGACGCACCGGAGGAGTAATCTTCTGCTGCGGCGAAAATTCCCCTTGACAGGGGCATTCAACTGTGCTAATATGATATGGCACCCGGAAGAGGTGCCTTATATCGCGGAGTAGAGCAGCTCGGTAGCTCGTCGGGCTCATAACGAAACCACTGCGGGTGCAAAGTTTTCTTCTCCAAAAATAGAATAGTAGTCATTCCGCGGGGTGGAGCAGTTCGGTAGCTCGTCGGGCTCATAACCCGAAGGCCGCAGGTTCAAATCCTGTCCCCGCAACCATAAAGCGGCTTCAGAAGCCAGTTTACGGCTTTTGTGGCTCAGGAGTGAGAGAGTGGATTGTCACGAAGAGGTGGTCTACTCTCTCTTTCTTTTTGTTTGTCCCAAGGTTCTGATTCTTTACTTTGATTGCGCGAGAAATTCCCGTATACCACCCTTTTATACCACAAAATTTTCTTTGCGCAATCAAAAGATTAAAAACTGTCCATCAACTTCTTTTTACGGGTATCTGATCCATGTGTGTATCTGAGCGTTGTCGATTTATCAGAGTGACCCACTATTTCTGAAATTGATGCGAGATCATCCGGATGTTTCTGGACCATTGCGGTAATGAAAGAGTGCCGGGTAGAATGAATTGTCACAGAATCAATCCCATTGGCTTTCAAATAACGCATATAAGCGTCCGAGAAAGTCTTGGGATCGTAAGGCCTAAGCAAAGGAGTAATCAGGAGAAAATTTTGAGCGCCATGATTCGGACATTGTGTAATGCTGTGTCCGAGAAGGCGTTCCTGATATGCTATCAGTCTACCGACGCACTCCTTCACCTGGACCCCGACGGGGAACTCCCGTCGTGAGGATTCAGTTTTTGTTGGGCCAAGATATAGCCCTGTTTTGGTTTTCTTTTTTGTCCAAAGATCAACACGCTCAAAATCTGGTGCCTGCTGACGGTTTGGGTGATCCATTCGGGCAAGAGATTTTTCCACTCTGAAATAACTGCACCCTGGGCCTATTTGCCCCAGCTGGAGGCCCAGTAGCTCTCCTCTGCGCATTCCAGTGCAAAGGAGTATAACAACAGCCCAGGCAATTGGGTCGTCTTCTGAGGCCATTCCAGCCCGAATCAGACGCTCTTGCTGTTCATCTGTAAACAAGGGAACAGATTGCGCCCTGTGAAATTTCAGTTCAATTTCACGTGCCGGGTTGCTCGCCAGCAGCCGACCAGGATTGACAGCATAGTTGAGCGCCTTGTTGAGCATATTGCGCATATCCACGAGGGTTTTGTGCGAGAGGCCGCCTTCTTTTCCGTCAATCCGTCCCGAACAGGCTTGCAGATTGAAGAAATCCTGCAGCATCAACGTGGTGATCTCCTGCAGTTTTTTATCTTCAAAAAAAGGGAGAAAATGGCCAATGATGTAGGACCGGTATTTTTTTGCAGTGTTAGGCCGCAAACTGGTCTTTTCGGCATGTTCCACCCAGCTGATCAAAAAACCGCAAAAAGTCTCACGATTTCGTCCAACATAGGTGCCATTGTCAATAGCAACCAGAACAGCCCTCAATTTCTTTTGAGCTTCCTCTTCTGTTGGAGCATACAGGCTTTCCCGATGACCTTCAAAACAGTACCGAGCTTCAAAAAATCCTTCCTTACGGAGACGGACACCGTTTCGGAACGGGCCATGACCGTATCGGTCCTTCTTTTCCCGGGGTTCTGTTGTAAGCCGGCCAGTGGGGAAACCAGCGGCTTTCAGAGCTGCATCAATAGCAGCATTGGAAAAGCAAAAGCTATTGTCGCTTGAGACTTTAACGATCGCCTCGTATTTTGCCACCGCTTCATCCCATGACACCGCCCCGATTCGATAAGGCTGCCCATACGCATGGATTACCAGCGTCCAGGCGCCTTCTTTTTTTTGTGTGATTCGATGCGATGTAATTGCTGTGGGGACAGTTCGTTTGATGCCGCTGTCGAATCCATGTTCGATGAGATAGTTATGGAGCGACTCTTTTGTACTGCCAAAATCATCGGTGGACCATTGTAGAGCAGTCTGCAGCTTTGCGTTAGCTTCATCACGAGAGATGGCTTGAACGAACATACGCTGCCCATGATGTGAAAAACTCGCTTGCCAGACGCCATTTGCATAACGTCGGATATTTCCTGTTCCTCGCTTTCGAGGCTCTTTGGCCCCGGCATGGCTGTTTGAGCCGTGCATCATAATATTGTCCTCCTTTCACTTTGCGAGGACAAACAAAAAACCGCCTGGCAGATGATCTTGCTTTGCGGAAGTATTATACATCCTTCCGCATAGGACTTTCAAGATGATCATTGCTGAGGCGGGTCGCATACCAGCGTATAAACACGCTTTTAGGAACCACGAGAAATTTTGAATTTGGCAAATTGACTGTTGGCAGCTCACCGGAATGGAACAGTTTATAGGCCAACGATAAACTGATCCCCAAATATTTGGCTATATGTTTGGGCTGAAGAGTGGGGGGATAGTTTACCAGGTCTTTTTCAACCAGTTCCAGAGCTGCCTTGAAGTCAAGATCCTGCTCCTGCATTGGTATCGCCTCCCTTCACTTTTTTATGACAGTCAAAATTTGACTGTTGATTTCAAAAAGTTCATCCGCTCTTAGGCTGGTAACTTCAAGCGCATGATTTAGATTTTGACGCCAAGCTGCTCGCTCGGGTCCAAGTCCTACGAGTTCTGCCCGGCACAGTTGCTGAATTTGACGAAGAGCTTTATGGATCTCGCCAATCAGGTTCAAGGCCTGATTTCGGGTTAAAGATGAATCGTCAAAAAGCTGTTCTGTATTCGTTTTGACATCGTGAGTGATTTTGCGGATGGTTTCTTTCTTTTTCTTCTCTGTTCCGCAGAGCATTTCAGTTTGAATCAAAGTCTTTCTGAGATCCCGCCGGCGTAAAGCAAACTGATCGGCATACCCGTTTGCAGTTGCTGCTGAACGGATTATGATCCGCACCCTTGGCAGTTCTCCCTGAATAGACGATACGGCAAATTCCTCCTCACTTATGGCTATGAATGTTCCATTTCCAGCGTTTTTGATTCTGGCCAGAAAAGCAGCGAATTGACATTCATTACGTAAAATGCAGGTGCGTGAACAGCTCTGCACCTGGGCAAGACTCCGCAGCCGAGGTGGGAGAGAGGCAACGCGAAGTCTCATACTGAAACTGTCGGGGATCTGATGCCCATTTTTTCGAGCGTTTTCCAAGCGTTTCAGGCAAATATATGAAACATTTGGTTCTCGCAGAATGATTTTGGGCTTGCTTATCCCTTCAGCATTGAGCATGGTTTTCAGATCGCCGACATCTTTCAGCAGGTCACGTTTGGGACAAACCATAACGATTGCGGCATTTTGACCTTTAGTAAGATAGGCAGCAAATGCTCCTGTCACTGGATCATCAATGGAAGCAAAGGAATTTTTTGAAATTTGGGGGATAAGAAGACGTGCAGCATCCAGTCGTTTATTCAGATCTGTGGTTATGTCCGGTTTCTTTTTGGGCATAGCTTCTCCCCCTTTTTAGTCTAAAGCACAATAATGTGGCCGAGTTATCGGCCACACAGACTCTGCCTTAGACATACAGAGTCATAGTCAAATTAGATCGCCCCTCTCGCAACTTCACCGTTCTCCAGGCCGAGGGAACCTGGAAGACCATCCTTCTCGGTGGCCAGCCTATGCGTTTTCATGGCACCGGATACAGTGCCATCTGGCCTGTATCGCTGATGTCCCCGGCTATCATGCCGGGCTGCCCCATTGGTTTTACCCTGCCAGGCAGAAGTATCATTATTGCCCCTTCTGTTGTCGTCGCGCACTGCAGCAAGCCATTGCTGCAGCAACAGACCATATAGGCCTGCGCTTGCCCCTTAATTGTCCAGGCCAGAAGGTTTTTCAGGATGGTGAGGACTATTTTTATTTCAAAGATCAAAGAGTAACTATATATCAACCCCATCCTCGTCAGATTATAAAATCTTAAAAAATGGATAGGGGAAGATATCAATTGTGGAATAAATAATTGGGCCTTGTCTTATAGGGATTTGGCCTCTGGGAAAAGTTCATCCAATGTAAGATGTGGAGCGATAGCCTGCTGAAGCAGATATGCTTCCCAGCTCGTCAGCTCACTTCCATCCCGTTTAAGATGCCGCGACATAGTAGCGGAAGAGACATTACAGATTTTTGCAAGAGCTTGGAGCGTATACCCCTGTGCGCTTGCCACTCTGACGATCGTCGAATAGTAAAATTCTTCGGACTTCATAAAATTCCTCCCTATTCGCAGCGCACAGTTTTGTTCAAGTTTTGGCAACAATATCAATTGTCCTAATCTTTACAAATATGTTAATTTCATTGTAATTCGGCTAAAACAATCTGTCAAGAAACCCCGGTGCGCCGTAATTATTCAGTTTTGTCCACTTTAATTTTCACTATTGGCAACTTTTTTGTTATACGAAAAACATATTTTTCAGTATGGAAAATTTAAGTATTGGCAACTTTTTGTCCTCCCTTCTATTGTTTCAGATACAGGAAAATGTTATAATGGAAAAAAAGAAAGTGGACAGGGGGAACTAAAATGTCTCTTTCGGAAAAAGAGGTATTTTACTCATTACTTAAAAACAACCACATTTCCCTCAAAAGATTGTGCAAATCAACAAACATTTCTTACTACCGCCTTACCAAAAAGATAATGAGAAATCAATTATACCTTCTACCACCGGTGGAGATGGCTCCAATCAGCCAGGTGTTAGGAGTCAGCTTCGAAGATCTTTATGGACTTCTTCTCCGAGCCAAAAACGGAGAATTGCCAGATGATTATCCTCGTGAAAAAATCGTCTTAAAGAAAATCGACCCAAATACCGTAAAAAGGCGAGAGATTATAATGCTGGTGACGCCGGAGGAAAAAGAATTGATCGAGACACATCGCAAAGCGGTTCAATCTGCTCTGCATGGAACAGCAGCCGTTCTAAGCGATAAATAAAAGAAGGGAGTGCTTCTTTTGAAGCACTCCCTTCTTTTTATGACCATTAGCTTTGAGGGAACATATTGAAAAAGCTCGCGCACAGAGCGTCTGTGGTCTCTTCATCTTGCGCAATAAATGTCAGCTTACCGGATTCATCTGGTGCATCTGCATTCTGCTCCGGTTCCGGCTCAGGTTCCGGTGGGGCGGAGATGTCGGTTGCTGAAGGCGCAGATATAAAATCTTGACTTTCCGTTTCAGCTTTCTTATCGACAACCGATTTTCTTTGACGCTTTGGATTTTGATCCTGAATTACAAAGGCTTGATCTTCAGCAGAAAAGTCCGGAATCAGGATCTTCTGATTTCCCACGGTAACAGTCTGGCCAACATTTGCTTTCAAATAGGCAATTCCTGCTTGCACGATGAATGCTGCGGCCCCACGAGGAAACGAATCCAAAAACGAATAGATGATGTCAAAATCCTTATCTTCTCCTTTACGCTTGAAACTGAAAGTTTTCTTTCGAGTCCCATCTTTCATTGAAACACCTCTTTATTTTGCCTTGGCATTGAGCGAGAATTTGCCCATAACCTCAAATCCCTTAGCATTTGCAGAGATATCATCAAGCACAGTGAAATCGCCTGTATAGGAAGGGGCGTATTTTTCAATGTACTTTTTCAGAAGAACGGCGCCGCCGCCACAGAAAACGACATAGCTGAGCCGCCAATCCTGGGCGTTATCCCGAAATTCATCGAAGATTTTTTTGGCGTGTGCTTCCGCAATATCCAGTACCATTTTTTTCAGTTCCGGCTTATATACGCCGCCCGGCCGATCAAGGAGAATATCGTCGATCTGTTCTTCAGAAATCCGGAGGCCGGAGCTGTTCTGGAGCTGGCTCTGAATCTCAGAGTACAAGAAAATCACGCCCAAGTCGAGCGAAATAATCCGAGGGTCGGCGTTTTTCCGGATCAGGTGAATGGAATCTACAGTACCTCCGCCAATATCAATCAGATACAGATCTGCACTGTTTGTGACATTGGAAGGCAGTCCGCATACAACTGAATAAGCCTGGGGACACACAACCACATCGGTGAAGGTAATCTGATGGCTGATTCCGCCGCACTGGAAGCGATGAACGCCCCCGTTTTTCAGGAAATAGCTCCGATACTGATTGACCAGGGTGGCGTTAGACATGTGACCAGGGGGCAGGCCTACTGCCAGTGCCACTTTGCTCGTGGGAGGCAACCCCAGTGCTCTCATCTCTTTTGCAACTGCAATCAAGGTGAGGAGCAGGTGACTCTCACTGAGGACTTTGTTGCGCTCATAGGGCAGCCGCTCACTATCTACTACATAATAAGCCCCGTCAATCAACAGTACATCCATAGGGTCTGCCGGCGCAATTGCGGGTGCCGAAGGCAGCTTCCTGATTCCTGCCAGGGTGATGGTATGGGCTGTTTTTACATTTTTGTTACCGGTATCACAACCGATCACCGGGATGTTGCCAAAATAGGTTGCCATGAGTATTCCTCCTCGCTGTGCTTGTCATTTTACTTCTTTCCAATACAGATGATGTGCCATATAAAAAGGGACACCTGCGTCTTTGCAAACAGCTTCCAAACTGTGAATCTGGTCCTTTGACCATGGCATCGTTTTTACAAACTCACGAGATAAGCAAACAGCTCTGGGTTTTGTATAGTCAAAAGCCAGCAGTTTTTTCAGCTCTGCTGCAGTACAGCGGTCACCTATCATAACGAAATCCATGGGAATCATGATCTTATTGAGCTTCCGCAATTCCCAATCGCTGTCCGCAAGCGCGCCGAACAGCGATCTCTTCAAATTGTGATAGATCTCATCGTATCGTTCCGGCCATCTTGTCAAGAAGAGGTAAGTATGCTCCGCGTGTGCTTCGGCTGCATCAAAAACCTCTTGCAGTATTGTATCCGGAATCCATGGTGCAAACAGGTCTCCCTTAAATGCAACGGCAATATTCTGGGGCGAACTGTATTTCTTCAGCTCCATGAGCCGATAGCGGCAATATGTCGGATCAAATTTGAAAGGAAAAGCTACTTCTGTCTTTTTGAAACGGTCATACTGAGGTTCATTCAATATGTGCAGCTTTCCGGTTTCACATTCTGGGTCCAGGGAAAGATACCATTCAGGTGTGCGGTCCCCGCCAATTTCGCGGATCAAGTCCGCTGCCCTAAATTGTCCTCGCTCATAGAGATACCCTGTGACCGGGTCCCATGATTTTAATTTCAGGCCCAAAGTTAATCACCCCCTTTATGTCCTCAATGATATTGTACGAAGGAAAACGAAAAACGCAAAAAAAGAAGAGGCCATGCAGCAGCATGGTCTCTTCTAAAGAATTTTTGGATTTAAGTCTGAGGCATATCATCTTTCGAGATGACAAGTGGAAGAACCAGGTGCGTGATGGATGCATTCTTAAATTTCTCAAAGATCAGCATAGCAGATCTGGGAGAGCGAACCTCCATCATAACTTCTGACTCCTGCAGGTTTACGCAAACATCTGTGATATTACGTAAAGCAATGTGAATGTCCACGTTTTTTACAGCGCTGTTGATCAGTGCTGGTAGAGTAGCGGAAATATCACCAACAGGCGATGTATGGGATACAGCAATATAGTTTTCGCCTTGTTTCGCAGAAAACCGTACTGCTTTGACACCAGAGCTGCCTGTACTGAGAAGTTTAGCACGCTCCAAGAACTTCTTTAACTCTGCAACCTGAAGCTGCAAAGTCAAACATGGATCGTTTCTCGTGTTTTTGATGCAAGTCTCAATGACTTTTCGCGTGGAAGCCTGAATTGGAATCCCGACAGAAATCTCATACTCTCCTGCACAAATGTAATAGCGCCGGCCGTCGTCTGCTATGGCAAAGTCCAATGGCTCATCCATTCGTGTCAATGGTAGCAGCGGGGAAATCATGCGGGGGAGCAGCAGATATTCCTTAGTGTCACCACTGTATTGCACCGGTGCCTCTGCCAACACAGCGATTTGCCCGTTTGTAGCTGCTACTGACAGATAACCAGGACACAGTGCAATGCTGATACGGCTCTGGGAGCTGTCATCTGCCTCCTGGTCAGCTGCATAGGCAGCAATAGCTGCCAATTCCAGCGTTTCCGGCGGAATGCAGACAAGCTCAGATCGGTTAATCAGCGGAAAGACAACATCCGGGATAGTTTCCATCAGCATCCTGTTGATGCGGGTATGCCCAGAAGAAATCCGCAATGTTTTATCATGAACGGTCAGTTTTCCGCTGGGGAAGGACTTCATCAGGTCCAGCAAATCCTTTGCGTGTGCCGCACAGCGAAAAGTTTCTCTGCAGGGATAGTCAAATCGGCAGCGGCTCTGGATCTCCTGTCCAAAGAAGGTTACGGTAAAATACGATCCGAATCCTTCAATATTCACATAGGAGCCAGGGGATGCAATGCTCCCAAGCCTTCTCACTCTTTGTGAAAAGTCATCTTCATACTCCAATTCAAACAGAGTTTTTTCATCAATCATGGATTTTCCTCCTCAAAGGGCGTATGGCCTTCATGCTCCTGCTGATAAAGTGCCAGCATGTGATCATCAATGCCTTTTCCCAAGTAATGCTGCTGCGAAATCGAAATGAATTTCGGTTTTGGCTTTCCAAGGGCATATTGATTCGTCAGTTCCTTACGCATTTTCAGGATTGTTTCCCGCATTTCACGTTCCAAATTTGCCCGATCTCTTTTGACATATTGGTTTGTGAATTTATCGAGGTCATACATTTCGATAAAGTATTCTACAGGATACTGACGCATCATCCATTCCATCAGCGCTTTTACCTTTCCAAAATTGGAAGTACCGACGACACACAGCAAAGCCATATCGTCCCGGTTAAAAATGCGTTGGAACAAAGCTCGTGCAACATAGCCTTTGATTGGCCCCTCAGTTACCACAACGTATCGTGGAGGCTGTGAGCACATCTCGACATGAATTTCGCTGACTGCACTTTGCCCGTTTAACAAGGTCTCACGGCCGCTGGTGAAGAATCTGTACTTGGACTTATCTGTGGTGGATTTATTAAGGCGAATTTGCATCGCTACAATTAAACCATCACGATTTCGGATCGGTACAAAGTAGCCAGGATCAGGACAATAGACACTCCATTCCTCGTGAACTTCACCTGTCTTTTCGTCAGTGGTACTGAGCTTGAAAAAACCCGGTACACCTTCCAGAGACAATCCTTGGCCAATCAGCTTTTGAGCGAGTTGAGTTCGCCCGAACATGGGGGTCGAGCGGAACTGCATCCGCTCGATCTCCTGGTCGGTCAGGCCCCGGTCATGAAGAGCGGCCCGATGTGCTGATGTCAGCTGCAGAAGCTGGAGAAAGCTGCTGTAAACAGCATGGCGCTGCTCCGGAGAGCTGATCTGCGGCTGCTGTGTTGTAGCAGCAGCTGTCTTGGCTTTGGCAACATTACGCATGAAATTGGGATTGCGGCGGTAAATGTGCAATGCCTCCATGATCTCTCGCATTCCACGACTCCGGTCTTCTTCTGAAGGGCGGTAGTAAATCGAATCAGACTTAGTTCGTGTAGACACCAATCGCGGATTATGGAAAAGGAGATACAGGTCAAGTTTATCGCCGCCTGCTGCACATTTGGCACAGCGGCAAACGCCTCCATGACCCACTTTAACATTGACATTCAGCTTTTTCTTACCGCCACAAATAGGGCAGTCAAAATACCCACTGGAGGATTTAATCCGAGTAGGGTCAAGGCCTACAAGGCCCATCACATCAAAAATGGAAAAATCATCAAACATCTCGGATTTTCTCCTCACTTTCGTTATCTTTCATATTTTCTTTGCTTCAGAATCAACAGCAACGCTGCATAGTTCGGGAAGTTGGCTCCATAGTACAGCATAGCTGCTTTTTCCAGGATCTGATCTATCTGCTGGGGGCATTCTTCAAACAGCTGCCGGTATGTTTTGTTGGCGAAAGAACCAGACGGGGCAGGATACTTGACATCCATCAACAGATCTTTGTGACTATCGAGGAAATCAATTGCCCACTGAAGGTCACGGTTGCGCATCTTGGTAACTCGCTTCCCTTCATTGATGAAGCATGCTTCGGGGTCCTGATTCTGTTCACCGAAAAATTCGGGGTCGAGGATCGGATCGGGAGAGTCGCACTGCAGTGCGAGCTGTACATAGTCCTTAATCTGCTCTTCCGGGGACTTTTCCTGCGGCGTTGTTTCCGGTGCGCTCATCGCATCAGAATCAGCAGTATTCAGTTCGAAAAGGCTGCCCTGGACAGCTGTGTCAGCTTCTGTTTCCAGCATCGCTCCAGGCATCTCAGTCTCCGGTTCAGCGATGGTTGACTGATCCGGAAGCTGTGCGGCTTCCAGCTCTTCCACAAGCTGCAGAGGCATTACATTGATGTTTTTGGAATTAAGACTCTGCTGCTCACAAGCTCGAGTAATAGCCCCAGAAAGGTCAAGGCCAGCGTCCTCCAGAACTCCACCGTCCAACTGCTTTTTGGATTCCACATCGTAAACAGTGTAATCCCAGCCAGTTTCAGTGCGCTGGATATAGAGATACTTACCATCGACCTTCATCAGACAGCCATCATTTTTCAGAGCTGCATTGTTCTCCGCTACTTTGGCTGTGGCTTCTTTTTCCTTCACTTTCCGGGTTCTGCGATGAGAACTGGTAATAGCCGGCTGAATATCAGTTGTTGGCTCATCTTCTTTCTGTTCATTAACAGGTTCCAGATCATGGATGTCGATGATGCAAGATGTAGCATTTGCATCCAGCTTCATATCCTTTCCAGATACTGTACCGGGTGTTGCCACTGCTTCCGATTCAGCAGAAGACGGTTCAGCTTTTTCGGCAGAGGGTTGGATACTGGAAGTGGAGCTGGAGGGAGCATCCTCATCAATGTAATCCAGATCCAACTGACATCCGAATCCGGCATATCTCAATGCCCGGGAAACAGCTCGGCTTTCAGCAGTTTCAATCAGCCAGTATTCGCCGTTGTTTCCATTGCTTTCTACCAAAGCGTTTGCGCTTCCGTATGCATTGGAGATCGGCTTTCCATTAACCAAAATATCAGCGCGAACAACCGCCTGCATATCGGTACTTGAAACAATATCTGTGCTGATTGTTCCCTCTTCACCATGCCGCAGTTTGAACCATGAAATCTGTGCCATAACAGGCAGGAATCTTTTAACCGGCTCATCGGGTGAAACAGGTCTGTTCTCCTTGACCAGTGCAGCAATATCAATCGGAACCTCGTTGATGGACTTCAGGCCGATGCAGCTGCCACGATAAAGATTCCGCTGCTCACGTGTTTCGTTGTTTGTCATAATTTTTCTCCTTTCAAATTAGATGTTTAGATGTTTTTATATTTCGAAAAGCTACCCAGACAGGCTGCTTTTCCGGCAAAATGAAAAAAAGGCACAACTGCGCCATTTGGGCGCAATCGTGCCTTTTAGTTTGAAATCTGGCTTCTGGAACTCCAGAGCCTCACATTACTGTCACAGGGACAGCAGAAAAACAACTTGGTTACTTTAAGTTTAGTGAATATAGTGTATCGTGTCAAGCAAAAAAGAAGTTGCATGATAAACTCATGCAACTTCTTTTTCTTGACAGTATCGACGGATTTCGTTATACTGGGGATGTCGATGCAGGTCACCACACCTCATCGACTGATACATTTCACAACCACTGAAATGTACCCATTAAATGAAAGAAACATTGGCGTGTTTCCTTCATCTTTCATTTCTTATTTTACGCAAAATACGATAATTTGTCAACTTTTTGAGGCGCTGAATATAGCGTGTTCCTCGTAAATTTTTCGTTAAATCCTCCAATTTGGCAAAAAATTCGAAAGTAGAATAGGGACGATGGGTTGCTTTAAGGCAGTGAAGTGTATCTTCACTGCCTTTTTTTGTTGCTATTCCGGTCAATTTGGCCAGAAATAGATCGGCAGCAAAAAAATAGCCCGAAAGGGATCTGCCAACGCTAAAGCCATTTTTCGAAAAGAGAAAAGGCCTTTGGCTTTATTAAATGCACCCTTTTTTAAGAACGGAGTGATTTTATGCTTATTTCAGCCAGCACCAATACCCACTATGCCTTCAATCAGGCCCCGACTTTTATCATGAGCAAATATTATGCCAAAAGGCTCAGCCCTCTGGCCAGGTTGCTTTATATCCTGCTTTACAACAAAATGTTCCTGAGCTTGAAAAACGGCTGGACAGACAAAACAGGAGCCGTGTACGTCCGGATGTCCAGAGCGGATATGGCAGATGAGCTGGGTGTGAGCAAGCCTACAATCAGTGCTGCCTTCAATTCTTTGGTGAAGTGTGGCCTTCTCTGTGAAAAGCAGTTCTCCGGTCAGGTTTCCTCCATCTTCTTTTGTGAACCTCCAAAGGAAACCGTAACGATGCGCCGCTGTGCTGCGCACCAGTCGGCCCAGACTCCCGCATCGCAGCCGGAAGTATCCAAGCCTGAGCATGAGCAGGAAAAAATCTTTACCACCTCTGCGGCTGAACCGGCAATGAACCTTGACCATACCGAGAAAGATTCTTTGCCTGCATATATAGGTATTAGTCAGATGGATTATAACCAGAATAATTCTATCTATCAGTCAGATATAAACCATACAGAGATGGATGGAAAGAATTTTTACGAGGAAAAGATCTCCGCTCTGGAAGAACAGATTGATGCCTGCAATAAGGGGGACTTTACCAAAATGGAATACCTTCTCCAGCAGAAGAAGTTCTACCAGCGGCTCTCTGAGGACTTTACTGCCAAAACGGTGCTGCAGGTAGAGGAGCTGGTACGGGATCAGATCGAATACGAGGAGCTGGCAGACGGGGGAGATGTAGATCTGGATCTGGTAGACAATATCGTTTCCCTGATTGCAGAGAGCTTGAAAAAACCATCTGCCAGCCAGTCTGTCCGGGAGCGTCTGCTTGCAGTTACCCAGATTCATGTTGTGGGGATCGTCAATTCAGTGCTGGCATACCGCAAGCCCATCCGGAATTTCCGCAGTTTCCTGATGAAGTGTATTATCAATTCAGTTTCTACCTACTCCGCCTATCTCCATCCGTGTATCGGTGAGCAGAGTTCAGATCGGGAAGGGTGGGCAGTTTCTGGCTCTCTTCTTTCGCAGATTGCGGATAATCCCAGGCTCTCTTTCGTGATGTAGAATCAGGCTGCTTTCAGGGATAAAAAAAGACCGCCGAAGCGGTCTTTTTGAGGGGCAAGCGGCTACTGAATGAGCCGCATCTTACACTTGCTGCAGACAATTCGCAAATGACCATTATACGGAACCTGCCACCATTCGACCAGTCCGCCGCAAAGGGGACAGGTGAATGTCCTGTCCCCTTTGCTTTTGGCAGCCTGACATGCTTCCAACATGGCCAGGATATCGGAAATTTGATTGCTTTGACTATCTTCCACTCTTTCCTTCAAATATGCCTCATAGTAGGCGTATTCGTCAGCGAGTTCGTCAGGGTCCATGAAACTGTAGAGTGTTTCATATACTTCGTCAGCAAGGCCTTTTGGGGTCATAGATGCAAGGTATTCATCGGGAGATCGTTCAGCTGCAGCCAAATCGCTGAGACAGAACCAGTGCTCCCCAATTTGGCAAACTGTTCCCATGCAAGCATTGGGATCGGGTACAAACTGGATAATACCTTCCTCGATCCCATTTGTAATCAGTTCTTTGGTAATCATTTCATTCTCCTGGATTAACAAATGCTTTTTGATTGCGTAAAATACATGCTGTCACACGGTCCAGAATGATTCCTCTGTCCCGTACCGGATAATACTCCAACAATGGCTGTGCCAGCTCTTGAATAGCAGCAGCGTTCCATTTTGGAATCACCAACTGCTTTCCATACAGGCTGCGCGCCGCGTTCACTTGACGCATAAAGGTCGTCTGAAATGGCCTTGCACGCAGCGAGGGAATCAGCCCTTCAGGGGCGATATCCATAGGGGAATACAGTATGTTGGATAACAGCCCGGCACCGTTATCAAAGATAGGGCAGTAATGGAATTGCCCCTTTTGCTCGATCACAGCGATATTGTTCAGGTGCCGGTCATCATTACAGACAAGTGCATCAATTTCAAAAAGCATAGTAAGGTACTGTGGAAATTGATGCAATCCTGTATATTCCACCGTAGCATCAGCCAGATAGGCGATCCTCTTTTTATCACTGGATAATTGGGACAATTTTTGACTGAGAGGCATCCCGAGATAGTTACTGAGCAGCCGGTTGATTGTGACCAGGGACTGCCCAGGCAAAAGAAAATTCGCACTGACACAGCCGGTACGCTCGTGGCCATGGGCATATAATCGTTCCATCCGATACCGCACGAACTTAAAAGGGGTGTTCAGTTCAATGTTGCTCTCTTCCAGCAGAAGGGAGGCCATTGTTTCAGCTAAGGCCTCATAGCCGAATTGATCCAGCTTGTACCAACAGTTGTTTTTTGAATCCAACCATTTTTCTTGATTGCCTTTGCTGGATGTTTCTGCAATTTTCTCGTTTGAGACCAGGCGGATACTCATTTGAATTGTACCTCCAACCATTGTTGATCTTCAGCCATACGACCACCGGTTTTGAGAATAATGCTCAGTGGATCATACTCATCCACACCTAAAGTTTCCAGATACTCTCGCAAGCCAGCTCGCTCTTTCGGAATGCAGCGCTCCTGCAAAAAAGCCTGAAAATCCTCCCAAACTGGAAGGGTGTTTTTTCCAAAGGCAGTTTTGACAAGGTTATCTGTATAATTTTGACACACCAGTGTCTTATCTGAAAAGTCCGCCATAATTTCCGTACACAGAATATCCCCATCAAAAAAACGCAGCTGGCACAGAGTGTGTTTCAGCGCATGTTTTTTTTGGAAAAATGATTCGATAGTCTGCCGGCGTATAATCAGAATTTGACCCCCGTCAAACAGCAGCTCCACTTCTCGCTGGTCAGAATCCAGCTGCATGGCCTCAATCCATGAGGTAGGAAGCGTGACTTTATAGGTCTTTCCGCCGCGTCCTGCGGTTCCTCCAGATGCGCTTATATTGAGTTTTGCCATTCGCCTTTCCATATAGATCACTCCCAATCATATTATATGAAATTCGGTGCGAATATTCAATATTCGCACCGAATTGATTCATATACTGTAATGCTTCCTGAGAGCGGAAATACGATTAGTTTCCATTCTCCACTGTTTGATAGTCAATGTCGATTTCCTTATCGGTCAGGATATCAACATACTTGCTAAAGATGTCTTCCAGCGATTCTTCTGTGACCAGCTTTTCTCGCTCTGTCATCCGCCAAGGATACTGCGGCGTGAAAATGAGAAAATGCTCATTATCGTAATTGTCACACGCCACCAATTCCAGGCCTTCCGCTTCCTGGATTACATATTTCAGGATGGAAGCCAAGCCAAGGAAAGCAAGGTCGAGATTGGCTCTGTACATTGCATCACAATAATCCTCCAGATCAGCATCTTTGACCTGCATTTCATCCAGCTTTTTGTGGACCTTATCCTTGAAGACGGGCGCCAGGTCGATCAGCGATTCCAGTCGCTCATTTGAGACTTCACCGATCTCATCGACCTTAATGCCATACCCATAAAAATGCCATGTTACGAAACTCATTGATTATACCTCCTCACAATAAAAGCCTGTTCGTTTCAAAAGTGCCTGGGCCTCATCGTTAAATGGATAGAATCCCGGGCCAGCAGCTGCAATGGCGCCAGCAGCGATCTGGTTGATTCTTTTAGCCAAGGCATCCCGTTCTGTTTTGATGGAACACATAGAACTAACTAAGTTCAGAGACAGGAAGTAATTGCCGCAAGATTATTAAAGATCAAAAGACGATGCATGAAAAAGAAATCTTGGAAGATGCTTTGGAGCTTTCAAATGACCCATTCAAAGATGTTGGGGAATCGGATCCTATTACTTCTTTGGGTAAAATTTTGGCGTTACTGTCCAACAGTGATCGAAATATACTAATATACAAATATTTTTTGAATTATAACGATTCCCAGATCGCAGCTCTTATAGGTGTTAAGCCGGATTCCGTTCGGATGGCCTTAACCAGAGCCAGACGAAAGGTACGGGAATTATGGAAGGAAAAGGAGGAGGTTTCTTTATGATTTATAATAACCAAAAGCAGTTGCTGCAGTGTGAAAACGACCTGTTCGATTTGGCATTATTAGGATTATTGGAGATTGAAGGGCGCGCACTCGCTTTGGAAGACAAACGACTTCGAGAATCGGGGGAGTACGAAACCATCCCAGCCCCACCTAAATCTGAGCTTCAAAAAATTGAAAAAATGATAAAAAAGCAGGAAACGAAAAATCGAATTGAAAAAATATTAAAAGGCATTGCGCCTGTTATTACAAAGTTTTCTGTGTTTTTTATGGTGTTTTGGATAGGAACCGGTGCGGTGTTCATTACATCGGCCGAAGCCAGAGAAACTTTGTACAGGCTCATAGTAGAGCAATATGAGAAATACTCTGTTATTGAGCCCAATTGGAGTCATTTGAATCAAATAGAAAATTATCAAGAATATGCTGATGCAGGTATGATGCTAATACCTACCTATGTGCCGGACGTTTTATCTTTTACGGAAATTGAAAGCGGCAGATATTTTAATAATGTATATTATGAGGGAAGAGAAGAAAAAGAATTGTTTCTCGATTTCAGTCAGATAACACCTTCCGGGAATGGAGAATTACAGATTGACACAGAAAATGCGGATGCCATTGAAAATATCATGATTGGTGAAAGCCTTGGTATGCTTGTTCAAAAAGATCAGACCACTCAAATTGTTTGGAGTATTGGAGGAAAAGTGTTTATGGTTTTGACCAACCTGAATCGTGAAGAAGCAGTTCAATTTGTTCAGGCTATGCAACTGCTTTAATTTGAAAAAACACCTCTTTCGAGGTGTTTTTTTATTTTTTGCGGTTGCATATTGCTAACTTCATCGTCTTAATGGATGAAAATCTTTTTCAGGAGGATTGTATTTATGAAAAAAATTATAGCTTACAGTATGGCCGCACTGATTGTCTTGGCCACAGCAACCGCAGCTTACGCAGCAGACGCAAGATATGCGTATATTCGAAAATTTTTATTCGATGGAGAGGTAACTGCAACATCTGTTTATGGAGAGGCCAATATAGGGCTGAGCAGTAGTTATGATTCAGAAACTGTAATAACACTGGAAAGATCCTCCGGGGGTTCATTCCAGGAGTATCGTGTGCTGGAAAGCAAGAGTTCCACCCGCTCTTCTTACCTGGTATCGGCTGAAGAAAGTGGACTCAGCTCAGCATATAATTACCGTCTGAAGGCTGAACTGTTTGTATACGATGATAACGGAAATCAGATTGATTATGCCTGTGCGTATGTTGATTGACGGAGGGAGGAAAAGCATTGCTGGTATTGTCCAGAGATAATTTGGATGACCTGGCCAGTAGTATTATCGAGGACTTTTATCAGGGGAAAATCCTGTATCCAGATCCTATAAATATTGAGGATCTTGCCTTGGAATATTTAGGGTTGGAGGTCAGTTATGAGAATCTTTCCTCAGATGGCAGCATTTTGGGTGTAACCGCTTATGCGCCATGCACATTAGAGTTGCCAGACTCTACAGTTGATATGAAAGCTAACTCAGTACTACTGGACCGAAGCCTCTTTCCGGAGATTGCAAAATCCTCGGCGCTTATTGGAAGGAGGCGGTTCACCCTTGCCCATGAATGCGCTCATCAGATTTTATTCCGGTATGAGTCAGCCATAGCCCAAGAGGAAGTCCGCAAGCAATATGCCTGCCGAAAATCCTTTTCATTGCGGGAACTTAAATCCTACGAGGATTGGTACGAATGGCAGGCTGATACATTAGGGGCCGCGCTGTTGATGCCCAAGGAATTGATCAAGCTGGCCTTATTCTTATGCACAAACCATGGCAGGATTACCCGATATGGCGATTGGTTCCCACCGCCAGAATATCGCCATCTGGACGATATAAGCCGTATGTTGGGAGTATCCCACTCGGCACTGCTGATTCGCCTGAGCCATTTAGGGTATCTTGATATAAGGAAACGAAGCGAATATATTGATGATCCTTTGGAGGTGACCGCCTATTGAGAAGGGAATTTTCCAAACCTACGCCTGAAGTATTGGCCGTGATCAGGAGATCCGCAGAGGATGCTGCTGAAGTGCCATTTCGGAATGTCTTTTGCCCATACTGCCACCATCGCATTTTGGTAGTGTATAACGACGCAACAGGTCATGTTCAGGCTAAATGCAAGGTCTGCGGCAACGAAACGATTTTCGACCTCAAGAACATGAGGAAGGTTCAACCGCTTTGGTTCCGCGCTTCGTAAGCAAGAAAAAAACAAAATATGTAGCTGTGCTATAAGGGGCCGCCCGATGGCGAAGACTTCCTAAGCCGCATGATTCAGACTTTACTATATAGAGGGTAAAGGTCTGTCATTCGGCATGGAATGTCCAACTATCGTGCGGCTTTTTCTTTTCTCCATCTCCGGCTCCTGCGGCCGGGAAGGAGAAAAATTATGGCAAGACACAAGAAAATTCGGGACAAGTATTTCATCAATCTCAACGGACAGCAGATCGAGGTCAGTCAGGAGGTTTACTATGCATATTACGGTGGGGAGAGAAAGGAGCGTTACCTGGAAGAACGCGAACGCATGATGAAAATTTACCCCGCCAGCAGCTTCATCGACACTGATAAAGAAGATTATGATCCCTTGGACACTGCTCGGTCCTCTGCCGATACGGAGGCAGAAGTAGAACAAAAGGAAGCGTATGCAGAACTCTACGAAGCTCTTGGCATTTTGCCGGAAAAGGAGCGCAAGGTGATCCGTCAGCTTTTCTTCCAGGGCCTCACCATTGCACAGATCGCCAGAGCGGAAAGCCTTGATGAAAGCAGCATCCGCTGGAGAAGAGACAGTGCCATCAAGAAACTGAAAAAATATTTCAAAAAAATTTGAAAAAACTCTCCCGGATTTACCCTTTATTTAGGATGTAAGGTAGAGAGGTTTTTAAGGGCCTCTCAAAAAGGCGAAAGCCCTGACCCGGACGGCCCGCTGCAGAGAGCCGGAATGGGAGAGAGCTTTCAAAACACGAGTAAATTACAAAGGAGAGATTTCTATGGCACTTGTAAATGGTGCGACCTATCGGTTCCAAAATCGTGCAGATCCCAACCGTTCTCTGAATGTGTATGGCAACAGCCCTGCCTATCTGGCCAATGTCTGTCTCTACACCAATAATAGCAACGACATTTGCCAGCAGTGGGTTTATCGCGAAGTAGGCAGCCATGCGTATCTGGAATGCAAGGGCGATCCCGATTTGGTTCTTGATCTGTATACAGGCTCGGATTCCGTTGCCTATGAAAACAATTACAATGCTCATGTGTTCAACGATGTTACCAGCACCTGCTATATTGAGATTCTGGATGCATCTGATGACGATCCCGATTACATTCAGATCAAGCTGGAGGATTACACCAATAAATACCTGACTGCAAACCAGGGAAATAATGGTACAGCTGCCGGTAGAGGTGTTAATTCTAACGGTAACGTCTACTTCTACAACGGCGGCCTGACTGACCTGAGCCAGGACTGGAAACCCATCCGTCTGGATGGCGGTTCCACTCCTGATCCGGATCCTGATCCAGAACCGACAGACGCTCCCATTGATCCGCCTTCCAACATTGAATCGGTAAATATTATGCAGCGTTACAATGCTCCGCTGCCTTTTACTGGTTCGAACATCACCATCTATAATGTTGAGAACAATAATAGTACCGAATACTATCATCGTGGCAGTGGATTCCGTCCCAGTGAAAGTGGTGAGGATTTCCTCGATACCGCAAATGGTCAAACTGTACTGTCCACCATTCAGAATTTTGCAAAGACTGTCTTTAGACGCCCCAGTCTGCCCAGCAGAAACTCGGTTGCTTATTATCTGTTCGGCGAGTATGATAGTTCCGCAAAATATCATCATGGTGTTGATATGAATGTTGGTGATGGCCTTGCAATCAGGCCTTTCTGGGGCGGTGAGGTTGTCGCAAAGGGTGGTTCTTATGGGCGAGTTCAGATTTATATTCCTGAACTCGATGTCACTACCATCTATATGCACATGAAGGATATTCCTAATGATAGTGTCTTCGCCGTGGGTGATACCATTGATGAAGATACGATTATCGGCTACCAGTCCAATGTAAGCCCCTACAACATTTATTCTCATCTTCACTTTGAAGTCAGAAAGGGCAGAAATGCATACGCTGGAGACAACACTGTATCTGCCAGCAACAAGGCACTTACTTCTATTATTCCGTATGGATATATGAAGAAGTAAGAGAAAACAAAAGCGGTGATGCAAAAGTATCGCCGCTTTTATTTTAAGGCTGTATTTCTAAGGTCGCAAGATAGGTTTCAAATTCTTCGCATTGTAGGCTTATCTCCGCTTCCGGTGCAGGTACAAGTGAAATGGACGCAATTTGTTTGCCAATACAAACATAGTAGCGAAATCCATCCTGCATTATTCCATCAGCATTTGCAATTTGAGTTTCACAGTATTGAACTACCATCCCTGGAATATCCAATTCAACAATTACAACATCATTACCGTTTTCCTCCAAGATTAAATTTTGAAGGTACTCAGCGGCGTCACTGTCATAATGTGAAACGATTTCAAATCGAGCAACGAACTGTTCGTTTGCAATTATTTTATCACCTTCTACAGTCCAGCTTTGTGGAATATCAATTTTAAGCTGTGTCCCTTGAGCGTTGTTTCCGGCAATCAAAAAAGAGACACTTTGTGTTTTTTCAGATAAGGCGGAATCCTTCTCTTCTACTTCTGTATCAATGGCAGTAGATTGGCCGCTTGATTCTTCCTCCACCGTCCCACTGGGTTGACTGCTGGTTTCCCCATTTGTTATTTCGTTGGCAGTTGAGTTGGAAGATGATGAGTTATCTGTACTTTGTATGGCACAGGCCGAAAGATACAGGCACCCAGCAAGTATCATCACGATAAAAAACTTTCTTTTCATTTGTTCGAAATCTCCTTCCTAATCTGTATGTTTATTTTATTGCGTCAAATCTTAAAAGAAAAGAGGTAAGAAATATGGACGAAAAAGTAAAATTCATGATCTCTGGGATTACAAGTACCTTAGCTGCTCTATCAGAAAACTATGGCGCCATCCTTTTATTTTGTTGTGCGTTTATCCTGATCGACCTGGTTACTGGCCTCACAAAAGCCAAAATCCAGGGAAGAATTAACAGCAATACCGGCTATCAGGGATTCTGGCGCAAAGCCGCAATGCTGACAGCCCTGGTATTCGGTATTTGCCTGGATGCTCTCATAGATTATATTGGCACCCTGGGCATTATTTCAATTTCACTGGACTCGCCTGTGGGCCGGCTTCTGGCTCTTTACATAGCAATCAACGAATGCATTTCCATCCTGGAGAACCTCGTTGCTTGCGGTGTGAAGATACCAAAGTTTATTTCTGCGGCTCTGGAAGCTGTGCAGGAGGATCTGGATCAGAAGTAGGGAAAAGCAGCCTGGAAATCCTGGGCTGCTTTTTTCTGTTGGCTGGGCATTTCATACCGTTTATCACCGCCTTTTATCAATAAGACGGGTGATCTCCTGAAATGCAACATCAAATTTTAGCAAAGTATCCCCAATGCTTACGGGAAGCAGGATTTCTTGATATTCGGCCGCTTCGCGCACGTTTTATGCCTTGTCAGAGAGAAAGCCTCCAAATGGAGGCTTTCTACTCGCTTTCTACAAAGCCGTATTTTTCGGGAAAGTCAGGGTCTTTTTCCATCATAGAAAGCAGCCGGCAAGCAGAACCGCTTGGCGTATTTCGACCGCACTCCCAAGCCTCTACCGTTTTCTTTGACACTCCCAAAACCGCCGCAAACGCAATCTGCGTCAAATTAACGGAAATACGAATGTCTCTCACTTCCTTGCTGGAAAAAGACCTAACGGGTTCAATTCTACTCATAACTATGCCTCTTGCGGCCTTCCGTACTCATAAATTGTGTCGCTCGGAAGGTCAATTCTGTCATTCCAGAATACGCAAGTGCGGCTTTTATCGAGCTGAACGTGATTGAAAAGACCGTGAATCGTCATCAGGTCTTGGTAGCTCTCGATCTGTTTGATGTCATCCATAACATCATAGATCACTGCCTTACCGTCATCAAAGACCACTCTCAGGTTGAAGTTCGGCAAAGGCTTTACTTCTTTGATACGCGGTATCATAGATACACCTCCTTATTGCAGCGGGGGCAGCTTCTTCAAGTTCTGAGAATCCCACATTTTCAAAAGTTCGTCTTGATTTTTCTTCATCCATTCCTTCACAAGTTCTTGAGCCTTTCTTGGAAGGTCCCCTTCGGTCATCTCCATTGTACGAAGATCGAAGATACCAATATTTTCACCGTAGAGAGCGTGAAGGTGGCTCGGTTCATGCTCTTTAGGTTTGAAAAACATTTTGATAACAATGCCGTAGAACCGGCTTATTTCTGGCATAACACTATCTCCTTGTTTTATGCATATTTTCTATTATCATTCTACCCTATTTAATAGGGCACGTCAAGAAGAATCAGCCAAAATGCGCGTGATATTCTTCCCCATAGGCGGCTGAATATCCTTCTGGCTTTCCGCGTCGAACCCACTCATCGTACAGAACATCAATCTGCCAACGATAATCAGATCTGGGATTGTTACTTGCGTAAGTCGATAGCCAAATCTTTTGCCTTGTTTCTCTGTGAGGCTTATCGTCTGTCATGGCTGCAATCTTAGCATCGCTCATCGAAGCAATCAGAGTAAGCGGTAAAATGAGCGATGAAAAGAGGGACTGATTCCATATATGGACAGTCCCTTTTTTGAAGCAGGTCGGCAGGGGAGTCATGCTCTGTGCCTTCTTTATAATACTACTATTATAATAGGTATAGCAGCGTACAGATCAAATCAGATCCAGATGTGTTTCCAGGGCTTTTTCAATCCGCTCCGGTTCAATGCCAATATATCGCTGGGTTGTTGCCGGCGAGCTGTGCTGCAGCAGTCGCTGAACCAAAGCAATGTCCTTTCCGTTTTTATTGTAAATACTTGTGGCAAAGTATTTTCGGAAGGAGTGAGTGCTGATGTTGTCATAGTCAGGTCCCAGATAGTCACAGGCCAAAGCCAGATGTTTCTGGATCGCTCTTTCGGTAATGGGGAAAATCACCTCATCGGGAGCGATTTTATTTTCCAAGCAGTAACTCTGAAGGTATGCGTACAATTCAACCGGCACGGTAAAGGTCCTTTTCTTTTTTGTCTTTTGCTCAATGATATCCAGACGGTAGCGGCCGGCGTCCCGGATGATATTGTTCAGGGTCAGTTTCTTTGCAATATCGGAAATCCGGATCCCCAGATTGGCTTCAATCACAAGCGCCGCTGCGACCCGAGGGTTTGGATCATGGTTGAGGAACCCATTTTGAATTGTCTGGATGATCTCGGTAAACTGCTCATGTGTAAGTGCCACCGTTTTTTTGTTCATTGGATCAGCTCCTTGCCTCTTTTTGATGCCGACAAAAGTTCGTATTTTCGTCGGCAAAAGTTCGTATTTTTGAGGGATTTTGAGGCTGTTTTTGAAGAATGGCTTATTTCCTTGTTTTTTCGGTTCGTATTTTCTTCAAAATACGAACTTTGGGAAATTGTGAAATTTTGGCTATTCGAAGCCGCAATTTCGTCTCATGAGTTTGAGCTGGAATTGTAAAGGGCAACCCATGCATCGTCCTCGTCTTTGAAATAATGGACGTTCAGAGCTGTACCTTCAAATTCGTCAAAGTCACCGTCATCAAAATTCACTGAAAAGGAAACCAGCTCGGCGGAGTCATTGTAACCGGCAAAAAATACCGTTCCATGCTCCAGCCGGATTTCTTCCGGATCCACATACCAGATGTCGTCACCAGGTTTTAATGGTAGCTGTTTGAATTTTTCTCGTTTAGCCCATCGTTTGGAAATTTCTGCAAGAAGATCCAGCACATCGGAATTTGACAGAGAATCACGCTGCTCATAATTCTCCAGCAGCTCTCTATCCCCCATTTGTCTAAAATTTGTCATAGTTGTCCCTCGTGAACTAAAAATTGGTCTCCAAAATTTTCTTATAGCAGAATGCAGTTGCTCTGCAATCCGCCAGCGCATTGTGGGCCGTATCCGATCCCCAGTCATACCCGTAGTATTCAGCACACGTTGAGAGACTTTGGAATTTGTAGTCGGAATGCTTTTCGGACCATTCACCGTAAATCTCAGCGAACATTGGCATGAGATCTACAAACTCAGTATCTGGCGGGTAAACAGCGCCGAAGACATCCAAAAAAATGCTGTCAAACTGAAGGATATTGTAGCCGACGATGGTTTCCGCTTCTGCCAGGATCCGGTTCAGCTGCGGCAGCACTTCAAAAATGTACGGCGCCGTTTCAACCATTTTCTCAGTAATTCCATTGATGGCGTGCGCTGCATGCCAATCTTCCTTGAAATATGGCCGGACAAATGTGTCCAGGAGAGTTTCTCCGGAGTCTACATCCAACACTGCAATCTGTAGGATCTCGTCCTCATAGGGGTCCAAACCCGTTGTTTCCAGGTCAATAACGATTTGCCGGGTCAATGGAGCCTTCATTTCGTTCAAAACAGTCTTTGCGATTTCTGCCTGCTGATTGCAGAGGTCATAGATTTCCGCCTGCCGTTTCTGCCGGCGTTTTTCTTTCTTCTTTTTTTCAAGGTAGATTTTCTGACGCTCTCGTGTTTTTTCACGATACCGATTCAGCTCTTCTTTGGTCGCCGGGCGAACATCACAGGATGCATAATACCAAAACAAACGGCGGTAATTACGATTAGGGTACATGAGTATCCCGGAATCTTGTGATTTGGGGACAAAGCCAAGTTTGATCCACTGTTTCTCTGTTTTGAAAGAAGCTCTTTCCTCATCGGTCAGGCTTGTCAGGTATTTATAAAGCATTTGTCTTTTCCTCCCGTCAGCCCGTCAACGCTTCGCGTGTTTGACTTTCTTAAAAGGTATGATTTTGTTATTGGGAACACCAGATGGAGTAAACCTGGCGTCCTCTGGATGCTCCAAAGGGATCGGCTGAACCTCAGCCAGAATGAATTGGATAGGAACAACCTTCCGCTTTTGAGTAACCATTCGGACTTCATAGAACTTAAACCTTCCAGGAGTTCTCAACGGCACCTGAGCATTTGAAATGACACTTGTAACCAAGTTAGGGGCGATTCCCATAACCATTCTTGAATCACTCACTTCATCCGGCCCGGCTACATAGGGATTTTTAAGCAGCTTTTTCAGTCGTTGTTTTATCTCACGCTTTGCTGCATTTACAGATGAGAAGTATTTGACATCGCTCTCTGTATATTGAGAAGAGGATTTGGTATTGTAATACGCTGTGCTGACTTTATAAATCCGGTCATGAGACAGCTCCCAAATCGCTCTTTTTTGGATGTTAATAAAATCCATATCTTCTTCTGAAAGGACATCACTTTTTTCAATGATATCTACGAAATCTTTCATGTATTGAAGAAGCTGTGCTCGATTCATATTGCTAAAATCCAAAATTCACACCGCCTTTCTATTGTTATTGTACGGGCGACTTCCAAAAGTGCAAAAAAAGACCACCATTCTGAGCGCGCATCTCAGAATGGTGGTCGTTTTTTGTGGGAACTACCTTCTTATGTGTGTGCTGAAAGAAGGTCGTTTCCGTGTTGATCGCACACACTGACCAACAGCAAAAATCGAGAGGAATACTTTCCGCTTGTTGGCATTGCTGCCATCTCCCCAGCGGACCAGGAGTTCACTGTAAACACGGGCCGCTGCCCCTTCCCCACAGTGAATTGAGGGTCACATACTTTCTTTATGCGGCAGTTGCCGCTCAGCCCCGGTATGGAATCGGAGGTGTTGCCGTGGCTCCCAGTCACAGAGCAAAGATAGCTTTGCACTCTGACCAGGAGCCAAAGGGAATCACTTGCAAAGAAGCAGAACGCATACAATGGCGTTCCCACGTTCCCGCGATGGTTACGGTTGCCTGGAGTAATCTCAAACAGGTATGGCCGCTAATCACTCGATTGTTTCACGAGCATAAAAAACAACTTGGTTCACTTTTAATTATAGGAACAGTCATGTATCGTGTCAACACGATTATGATGAGATTTCTTCAATTAACAAAAAAGGCTGCCAAACGGCAGCCTTTTCAGTTGAACAATTAAGTTGTGGGTTGAAGAATCAGTTAATCAATCAGCTGAGCAATTTTAGTTGTCTTCATGGAGTAACCAAGCATAGTCCTGCCGGCAGTCTACCACAAAGTCCGCATAAACCGTCTGCCCCTTAATCTGAAAAAGAAGCATATACCTCTTTTCAAATAAGACAAAGCGATATACATTCTTTGGAATCTCGGCGCTCAACAGCCAAGGGTGACGTTGCGGCATCGTTTCAAGGCTTGTCGCAGCCTTCTCAAATGCTCCTATCAGCCTTTCAGCTGCCTGGCTGTTGCTTTGAGCAAGAAATGCAGCATGGGATATGAGCATATTTGCCGCTTGTTCAGACACAATAACCTGATATTTATTCTGCTGATCCATCGGAAGCCTCCTTGACCGCTCTACGCATCATAGAGGTCACTTCACTAATGGTATATCCCTTGCTCCCATTCAAGCGGCTTTCTTCCACAGCCAACAGCTTTTCCCGAAGATCCAGCATCTTTTCCCGCCGATGGAACGCCTTAATGTCCATAACAACGAGGTCACCTTCTCCGTTTTTTGTGAGATATACTGGCTCCTGGGTCTTTTTGCATAACTCGGAGATTTCACCATAGTTATTACGAATAGACGCTGAAGCTCTTATATCCATATTACCGCCTCCTTCCATATCGTTATTATAGCACAATTATACAATAATAACGATACATCTTCAATTTTGTTCAAAATAAATTTCTGGCGCAGTTCTTTACCATCAGAACGGCAGGTCATCTTCCTCGCCTTCAATTTCTTCGAAGTCTTCGTAGGAAGGTGCTGCAGGGTGAGACATTGCAGCAGTCGATGTGTTTTTGGTATTCTTGACCGGCGCATTTGCGGGAGGTGCGGGAGGTTCGGTAGGGGCAGTGTTTGCACCCGATTCCTTTTTGCTTCCGCAAAATTCAAAATCATCGACCGAAAATTCTACAATGGTGATAGGGTACTGCAGACCATCAATCTTCTTCTTATAGCTGGTATACTGACCGAAGACCACCAGGTCCGAGCCTTTCTGGGTATACTTTTCGAGCCGTTCAGCGACATTTCGCCAAGCAATAAATGTGGGGTACTCTGTCACTGTTCCTTTATCGCCTCCAACGTAGCGGTCATAAGCAAGTTGGAACCGGCAGAAAGGGACGTTGTTGTTGGTGTAGCTCAATTCGATTTTTCGAACCAGACGACCGTGGCAAATAGACTTCATAGACATAGTTATTCCTCCTTGATTTTTGTGTTTTTATATTTCGAAAAGCTGCCCATGCAAGCTGCTTTTCCGGCAAAATGAAAAAAAGGCACAACTGCGCCATTTGGGCGCAATCGTGCCTTTTAGTTTGAAATCTGGCTTCTGTAACTTCAGAGCCTCACATTACTGTCACTGGGACAGCCAAAAAACAACTTGTTTAGTTTTAGTTTATCGAAAGCGATGTATTCTGTCAAGAAAATTATACTCCAGCTTCAAGGTTTTTGCAGCTGATGTAGCCATTCTGTTTCAGCAATTCAGTGAGGTCACGAACCGCATTTTGCAGATAGATGTTGTTTTCGAAAGCGTCTTTTGCTGCTGCACAGGCTGCTGCTTCCTGCTGTGCTTCGGCAAAGAGCGATTGGCGTTTGTCGATTTCCTCCTGAATATTCCGAAGGAACTTGTCTGTGTTATCACAGGCCCGGGTATCATCCTCTTTGGTGTACCATTTAAGACCTGTCAGATATCGCTTCAAGGCGCCGCGCTTGGCAAATGAAGTCTTTTTAAGCGGAATTTCTCCGCCACAAATGGTTCTTACTCGTGTTTCCATATCCTTCATTTCACGAACATTTTCTTCAGCTGCCCGTTTCTGCCCTTCAGCATCCCGCAGCCGGTAAGTGAGGCCATTGGCGACTGAATCAAAGGTTGATTCATAACGATGGCCTTTGATGTCCAAGAACATCAGATCAAACTGTGGCTCCCGGAAGCTGATACGCAGAGTACCTTCGGGCCGCTCCTCCGCCTGTACGATCTGGCAGTTGGATAAGGCCGGCAGTTTTCGAAGCTGGTGGATCAACAGCTCCGTCAGATCTGCATCAGAATAACCTTTCAGCTTGAAAATTTGCTGTACCAGATTGGGCCTGTAAGAATCGTAAAATTCCGATAGAATCCGAACAGGATCTTCTACAACCGAACTTAACCGGTCAAGCTCCATGTGGATTTCCTGCATTTTAGTGTCAAACTCTTTTTTATCCATAGTTATTCCCTCCGTATCTATTGTAAAACTCATGGCTTATTTTGCAAAAAAAAGCTGCACAGATTTGACAAGTCCCAGGTGCCACGCTATAATTAAACATGAAAGAGATCGAGGGTCTCTTTTCTCCTTTCATTGGTGACCAGTATTTGTCGTTGCTTGTCACCATGATGTTTTTTCTTTCTAAAGAGGTTCCGGAGAATGGGAACCTCACCAAAAGGAAAAGCCCCCCTGCGTAAGCAGAGGGGCTTTTTTATTTACTTTTTGGGGTCCAGACCGTTTTGCCTTCCTGACTCCACTGTGAACAGATCTTAGGGAAGCTGGAGCAGATTATCCGTTCCGCCTCCTGCTGCGAACCGCAGGAATGTATACCCCAGCTGGCACAGGCTGCTTTCGTAGCCTGCCATAATGGAGAAAAACCGTTCAGCAGGCCATTCGGAGATGGCTGCATCTGAATGGTTTCATCCGTGGCATTCCAACAGAATCGGCAGAGTCCGCCGGTTTTAGGATGTTCAAAATCGCTCGTGAACCACTTCATTTCTTCTCCCTCTTTCTAATTGATCTTGGCGTAAGGATCATTTGCAACGGTTATTTCCTTTCGGATTTCCGCGAGAAATGGGCTTGGGGTGCTGGGATGCTTTTTGCAGATCCGTATCGTACTCAGTTCAAGGCTGTCAATTGCCCGTGACATTCCAACATAAAGGATTCGGCGCTCTTCCTCCGGATTTTCTGCATCCGCATGAGGGATAATCCCATCCACACAGGAAACCAGAAATACGATTTTATATTCCAGGCCTTTGGCTTTGTGAATGGTGGAGAGCGTTACTGAGTTCGGATTTCCAGCATTTTTTTGATAAGCTCTTTCCTGCATCTGCACATATCCCAACAGATCTTCGACTGTTTCATACTGCTCAGCAAGAGAGTACATTTCTTCAATGCTTTCTTCACGATCTTCAAAAAGGTCATCTGCAGCATCAGTCTGCAAAAATTCTCGATACCCAATCTTATCATAAATGTAATCGAGAAGAATTTCCAGATCATTGTTGAAATTTTTGTTCAGCCACAAAATATGTGCCAACAACTCATTAACAGACTGCCGATACCTCCACTGGCTCGACAATGGATTTTCCGCCAAAGCCTTCCGCGCATTGATTTTTCTCGCCTTCATGCACTCCTCAACCGCATTGCGAAAAGCGGTTCCCAGGTATCTGTTGGGACGATTAAGAATTTTCAGAAGGGCATCTGAATCATCCGGATCCAGAGCCAACCGCAAGTAGTTGAGTATATCGGCAATATACGGCTGCTCCCAGAATGGTTGCCCGCCTTGGACCAAGAATGGAATATCGCGCAGCAGCAACGCATCTTCAAGCGCCCGGGAAGAAGAATTGTTTCGATAGAGTATGGCCATTTCACTATACTTCACTCCGGAATCTGCCAGGCGTTTAATTTGGCGAGATACCCCGCTCGCCTCCGCTTTCTCATCCTCATAGTAGGTCAATCGCGGCTTTGTACCGCTGCCCCTGGCGGCTTTGACCGTTTTGGGGAACTGGTTCTGATTCTTATGAACTAAGGCGTTGGTGGCGGAAATGATTTCTGGAGTTGAACGGTAGTTTGTATCCAGGCAGATGAGCTTGGTGTTGGGGAAGCACTTTGGGAAATTCAGAAAGTTTCGGATATCTGCTCCCCGGAATCCATAGATGCTTTGCCAATCATCCCCCACAACAAAGAGGTTGTTTCCTGATGGGGTAATGAGGCGCAGCAAGGCGTCCTGCGCCGGGTTGGTGTCCTGATACTCATCAACCAAAATGAAGTCCCAGCGCCCTTGCTGGGCCGCTCTCAGCTGTTTGCTGGATTGAAGCAAGTAAACAGGGAGATCTGTCATATCGTCAAAATCATAGAAGCTGTTTTGAGCCTTATACCGCTCATACGCATCATAGATTTTGTAGATCTCCTGGAGATCCGGTGGAATCTCCTTTTGGGCCAGGAACTCCGATGGGCGTTTCAAAGTCCCCTTGAAAACGCCGATCATTGAGGAGATATGTTTGGGAGCTGGATTTTGTTCCTTCAAAGGACTTCTTTCAATCGCAGACCGGATAAAGTTGATTTTCTGATATTCCCGAATCAGTTCTTTGCCTTTGGTGTAACCGCTGCTGCGCAGAATCCCGAGACCAAGGGAGTGAAAAGTGCTGACGCATACGCCCACGGGACCTATTTGAGCATTGATTCTATCACGCATTTCTCCGGCAGCCTTTTGAGAGAACGTAACTGCCAGTATGCGAGATGGCCGGACACCACGGCTCAGAAGCATATTGATTCGGGCAACAAGAACCGCAGTCTTGCCACTGCCGGCTCCAGCAATCACACAACATGGCCCTAAAAAATGAAGAGCCGCGCTTTTCTGTTTCTCATTCAGTTCCATTTTCATTTCATCTCCTTTCTCGCTTTTTCTGCACCATACAGCAAAAATTCTGCAATAGCTGATGCCCCTTCCTCCTTGTGAATCTTGGCGCCTTTCCAGGTGCCTCTGGAATGGTTGATGCCGTTGAGCAGCTTAACTCCTACCGCAAAATTTGCCCATTCCAAAAGATTCACAGTGTAATCATCCAGAAGGGTATCATCTGTCCGAATCCCGCCTGGAACACACAGGTATTTGGGTACTCCAACTGGCGAGAAAATCCGATGTTCTTTGTCGATCTCTGGCAGAAAGTGATCAAGCCAATAGATTTTGTCACGAACTGCGTAGGGGCAATCTGCAAATACCGCAGAGAGAATGAAAACTTCTGCTTCCTCGTGGTGAATCTGTATCAGCTTTCTGGCAGCTTCGACCACAGTCATCTGAGGTTTCAATTTGGCAAAATAGCCTGGGCTGTAGAGATCTTCGATCTGTTTTGCCGGCTGCCATATCGTCAATGTCCCATCCATGTCGAAAAAGATTCGTTTCATATTTATCACCTATTTCTGTTGTACGCTGAAAACTTAAAAATGCAAAAATAGACATCTCCTTCCAAAAGCAAAAAGGCCCTCGAAAAGAGGGCCTTTCTGAATTGGAATGAGTTTTAACGTGCAGCAGACGGAACGATTTCACGATCGAAATCTTCAATACTGCTCTTCAGCACATCCATTGTTGCCTGATTGAGCTTGATATGCCGGTTGTTTGCTCCCGGGATACCGATCCGGAGCAGCTGGTGGATTCGAAGGACCATATCCACACTGTTTTCCGATGTGGAGATCTCATCAAAAACGGCTGCAGCCTGTTCCGGAGAAGGAATCTGTTCGCTGATATTCCGGCAAAAGGTATTCAGTCCGATTTCCGCTTCCCGAATAGACTGTTCCGCCAGACGCAGCTCATCATCCGAGACACCTTCACGCCGCTTCAGAAGCAAGTTTCTCTTTTCTTCTTCAAAAATCTTGTTGAGTGTATAAATCTTTCCCATTGTCGTTTTCTCCTTTTGTTATGTTTTTTCTTGTATTTTTTCTTCTTTAGACTGTTACATCGGATCTGTGAATGGTTTTGGATGTCCAGGGGCCAGTATAGATGCCCAGGCTTTCAAACTGCTCAAAAAGAGTGTCACGGATCCCGGTCAGATATCTTTGATAGTGCTTATGCTGCAGGCCATCATAGCTCTGGGGCCAGGGTGCCTCTTTTTGAATCAGCTCCACTGCCAACGACCACTCATTGTCTTCCAGTGCAACATAAAATAACTGGTTCTGAAGGACAGCTCTCTGCTCTCCATTGGTCCATTTGTTGCAAGGGGTAAAGCTGGGGAATTTTTTCTGCATGGAGTTTTGAAGCTCTGCAATAACATTGCCTTCCCACCACTGGGTATCAATGTCGCTGTACTCCCAAAAACAGAGGTCCTCAAATGAGATGTCTCTGAGGAGTTTAGGTTCGTCCTCATCGCCATCAATCGGTCGGTAAATATGGAGGTCGTCATTATCTATGAAGTACAGACCTTCGTACTTTCCAGATACACATACATTTCCGCACCCCATCAGAATCTCCTTTCTCGCAATTTCCGAGCCACAAAAAATACACATAGCCAGAATGGCCATGTGTATCTTTCTGCTCGTGTGTGGTTGTTTTTATTCTTGCAGCGTTGCAGGCGGGATCAAACCTCTACGGTTTTTGCCATACCGCTTTTTATAGTCTTCTTCGGCATAAGCAAAGGCCTTCTGTGCGCAATCCTTAAAGTTCACATCATCTGGTTCACACAGAACCGCTGTGACGATCATGTGTTCTGCGTGCGACCAAATCTGTTCCCAAAGATCTTTGTGGGCCAAATCAGTCCCATCTTTTTTAGTCCAGTTTCTTCGAGCAAAAGCCCGCAGATAATTCTTGGCGAACATATTGGCCACATACTCGTTGGTGGTATAGACCGTTACACGCACCTGCTCATCCTTGCTGGAGGAAGGAATGCCACTTTCGAAGGCTTCTTTCAGAGCGCGGATGAGCACCTTGCTGAAGTCGTCCGTATATCCGCTACGGCCGACCTCATCAATCTGCCCGGTGGAGCAGTTAAAGATCTTGGCCAAGTAGCCTACAGACATACAATTTGACTTGTATTTTACCGCTGCAGCATAGATGTAGTATTCTCGGACAGCTCGTTCCACCGTTCCGGTCACAGGTTCGGCTGATGACGGATCGGTTGTGGCTACAGGCGGCATAGGTGCTGCGGCCTGATTTTCCTGGGGCAACTGATCTTCACTGATTGAAGGAGGGGTGGCCGGAGTAGCCATCTGCGCCTGGTTGGGAATCTCAGAAACCCCTCCATTTCGCTGGATTGCTGTTTCTTCTTTGGCAACAACATCAGCCATCTTCTGCCACGCTACCTGCAGTTTTTTCTTGGTGAGGTTCACCCAGTTCTGCTCGGCAGCCAGTCCAGCATCAAGATCCTTCTTGGTCAGACTTGCCACCTTATACAGTTCCTGGGGCGAATGACCGAAGAAGTACGTTTGACCAGCGAAGTTGATCGGCTGGTTGAGATCTGCCAGCTTTACAAATGTGATTGCGGTAAACTGGGTGCGCAGTACATACCCGTTATTTACCAGATCGTAGTTATAAATCTTATTCAGGCTGGCGCCAACTACATATCCAACTGCCAGACAGTAAAGCGGCTTTGATTGTTTCATTATGTCGGTTCCTCCTTTGAGATAGGTTTTATCCATGTGAAGGGAAATGAAACGGTCTTTTGGTGGATATTTACTTCCACTATCCCTTGGTCTTTTTTGGCTGCGACCAGAGTGCCGTTTCCCGAAATTTCTTGAATTTCGCCATCGCCCTCAACATAGAGAACAGGTTTGATTCGTATGTTGTCGTCCATACAATTCTCCTTTCGTTATGATGTTTTTTCTATATTAAAAGGAAACTCCACGAGGAAGCTGCCTTGAATTTGCAAAAAAAATAGGCATAGCCACATCTAAAAAGACGCAGTTATGCCTATTAGTTTGAAATCCGGTATCGGAGAGTTCCGCTACCTCACTTGTCTGCTTCAGAAAGCAGTAAAAAAAACTTGGTTAATTTTATTGTAATTCTTGGGGTGTATCGTGTCAACAGTTCTTGAATAAAAAAGGCCTCCATTGGAGGCCTTTCAAGAAATTTTATTATGCAGTTTTTCTCAAAGCGTGAGGCTGTGCAGCAAAGCTGACTTCAATGGAGTCTACATGCATTGTCAGAACAGTGGTACGGCTGGTTTCTGCATCGTAAATTGCGATCTGGTCTCCGATCTTAACCTTGTTGAGAAGCCAATCGGCCACATTCTCACGAGAAAGCAATTCACAGAGACGGGTTTCATATTCCATGGGTTTTCCGGTGATGTCAAATACCAGATCATCGGAAAAAATGATGCGAAATGGCTCGCCCAGCAGATCTATCATAAGGCTGTCACTGGAGTCATTGGAAAGATTGGAAATATAAGCTCGAATGATCGGGTTGGCCAAGAGAGTTCGCCGGCCGACGGTTTGCAATGCACGGACGCTGTTGGCCTTCACACCAATTTCCTTTGCAATTTCCTCATTGCTCAAGCCTTGGCAGGAAAGCAATACTGCCCGGATACCTTTCTTTTCTGTCTGGATTGTGCGGCTTTTTTCAACCTTTCGTACCAGTTCCAGCAGCTCTTTTGCATGAACCGCCGAGAAAGCATCTTTATCTCCAAGAGAGAAAATCTCCAGAATTTTGGAATGGAACAGATCGTTTTCGTTGTCCAGGGACAATTTTGCCCTATCTTGATTTCTCATTGCCCCATGGATTTCAGTATACATCGCACGCTTAATGCAGGTAGAGGCAAAAGTTGAAAACTTGATTTGCTGCGACTCATCGTACAGTTTAGCTGCCTTCCAAAGTGCGATCATACCAACCTGGTATACATCATCATAATTTGCAGGAGAGACACCTTTCATTTTCTTAATGAAATACGGCACCAATGCTGTATGTTCATGAATGAGGGCATCAATTTTCTGCTTTTCCTTTTTCTTTTCATCCCATATATCATTGATCCAAACTGCGTTTTTCTCCTGGAATAATGAGATTTGCATACAGTTCATATCGTTTTTCTCTTTTGCCATCTCTTTCACCCCTTTGATACAGGATAGCGGTATTTGTCGTTGCTATATCTTGTATTTCAAATATAACATATTATGGCCCAAAAGTCAAAACGATAAAAAATTTTGCCAAAATAAAAAACCAGCCCTGTACTACAGAGCTGGTTAATTCTGAAATTTGTTCCGGAAGAGGGGCATTAGCCACCAGAAACTACTATAGCTATCCCAACAAACAAAGCCAGAAAAGCGAGATAGTATTTGTAAACCTTCAGGATTTGGCGTTGCACTTTCAAATGCTTTTCTGTGAAAATCATGAGCAATGGGAAAATAGCAAGGCTGAGTATGATGAATTTATAAAGCATCAATAGCCCTCCTCATTTGATCCAGGAAGAGAAAGCTGCCCATTACGGAATGCAGAATACAGTGAGTTTCCCTTTCCGTCTGTAAGATATGGCCAAAACACTTCATCAACCAGAGCGTTTCCAGCTTCGACAAAAGCCATCTGAGCCAGCACCCAATCTCGGATATTTCTCCAGGCAGTTCGTTTTGCCTGCTCCCGATCGACTTTGAGTTTCTGCTGCTTAAAAGCAGCCTCTACGCCATCAATATTTGCCGGCAGCTGGAAGCCCAGCATACGGCCTTCGACCATCAAGCCAAAGATGACACTCACAGGATCTCCCGCCTCGTCATAGTCGATCATGATCCTGCGGGCGCCTCCTTTGAGGAGCGCTTCCTGGATTTCTTCGATACTTTTTTTGACTGATATTTTTGATGTGTAATTTTTAATTGCCATTTCATCAGCTCCATTCAACTATCTTCACTGAAAATTTTCTCCGAAACGATTGAATGGTCGATTCGAAGCTGCTCTAACAACTGTGATGTGAGTGGTTGTCCGTCAGGCGCCTTATGAAAATAGAAATCGTATTGAGCACCCGGGATAAATTTTCGACTTTTTTCATAAGTGAAAAAAATCTGCTGCCCAGACTTAGTGTTGAAAGAAACCATTTTCCCGCCGCGAAAAGCAGCATGAGATGATGGAGAAAAATAGGCTGCGGCGCCTTCTATCGGACCCAGCGGCCGTACATCAGTGCAGGTTAGCCGCAATACAAAATATTCTCTCTTCTTAGCAATTCGCTTGAGCCAAATGCTGTATGTCCAGCAGAATATCGCTACCGCCACTCCGCCCAGGAGCGGCATAGGATCTTTCATTGTAGATGCCAGCCCGCCAAGACCAATCATTGCGATAGTACCCAATGCCCGCCAACCAAGTATCCGATCCTGGAAAAAGCGGGGGATCTGATTAGACTGTACCTGCTCTACTTCCGTATCAGAAATTTGATTGAGCTTATCGTTGTTTTTCATATAAAATATCACCCTCTTTCTTTTATATTGTAAAGAGAAGTTTGAAAAACGCAAAAAAAAGGAAGCTCTATTGAAAGAGCTTCCTTTTTGATTCAACTGATCGGTTTTTCTTCCGCAGCTTCGCGAAGGCGCCGCTGAAGCTGAGTATTGCGCTTGGTTGTGTCTTCTTTGCGGATGGCCATTCGCATTGCTGCGCTCTGGCCAAACAGACAAACAATCTCTTTCCCTCGGGTCACGCCAGTATAGAGCAGATTGCGCTGCAGCATATATACCTGAGACCAAAGAACGGGAATAAATACCGCTTTGAACTCAGATCCCTGGCTCCGATGGATGGTGATGGCATAACCAAGCTGAATATTATCCAGCTCTTCGGGATAGTAGGGAATAACGTGTCCCTCATCAAAGTCGAACTCTATTCCGATAATCTGGGAATTGGTGTTTTCGGGATCAGGCTGGATCCATTTGATAGTTCCCATATCACCGTTGTTGGCCTTTTCGGTGTTTCTGGATTGGATGATCCGATCGCCCACATAAAAGGACCGGCTGCCAATAGTCACTTTGGGGATTCCTGTTTGGGAGCCGAACCGGTATTGCTGAATGCGGCGATTGATCTCCCCAGCCGAAGCTACAACGGTTTCTCTCCGTGGGCAAAGAATTTCCACTTCCTTGATGCCATACTTCCGTACAGCCCGCAGATAGTAGCTGATGATCTTTTCCTGGGCCATCAGGTCACCATCCGGATTGACTTCAACATTGGAAGGCAAAGCCTTGCTTTTGGGCTGCTTGGTAAAAGGAGTAGCAAAAAACGGAAATTCTGAATGGCTCGTTTCCAGCTTGGTGTTGCCAGTACGGATTGCTTGGGCATTTTTGACGATGAGGCTTGTTTTGCCCTGGCGATAGATCACATCAAGCCGTACAACCGGAATGACTTCTGACTCAATCATATCTTTGAGTACCGCGCCAGCACCGACGGACGGGAGCTGATCTACGTCCCCGATGCACACAAACTGAGCATCCAGCGGGATGCTGGAGACCAGCTCATACATGATGCTCATATCAGTCATGGAGCTTTCATCCATAACGACCAGGCCAATGTCTTCTGTCAGCAGATCTTCTCCATGGTCAAACACTTCCTCGTCTTCCCGAGGCACCAGGCCAAGGGCTTTGTGAATCGTATAGGCCGTTTCCCCGGAGGAATCTGTCATCCGCCTTGCCGCCTTGCCGGTTGGTGAGAGCAATAGTACCCCAGGAGCGTCCTCATCTGTGTCAGCATAATTAGCCTGTATGTTGTTTTTATACAGGTACAGAATGAATTTGAGAATTGTTGTCTTTCCGGTGCCAGGGCCACCAGTAACAATGCAGACTTTTTGGGTCAGCGCTGTTTTGATGGCCTCAACCTGTTTCGGAGCCAAAACGATTCCAAACTTATTTTCTGCTTCTGCGATCTTTTGATCCAGAGTATCGCCTTTGAACTGCCGCTGAGCTTTCAGCGGCCTTCTGAGCAACTGGACCAGGCACTGAGCAACATGTACCTCATTTTGATAATCCCGGTAGCGATAAACGCACTGCCCACCATCAGGAAGATTGTCGATTACAATATCTTTGTTCAGCTCCATGATTTGCAGCTCCATCTCCACAGAGCTGCTCAGAACTGCCTCTCCAGGCGCAGCCCGGCTGTTCAGGAGGGAAATGGCCTTATCAATCAGTTCGGTTTCTTCCAAATACAGATGGCCGTTGCCATTTGCTTCATGAAGGACCGTTTGGATTGCGGATTGAATCCGGAGCGGAGAATCCAGCGGTGTCCCCAATGTAGCAGCGATTGCATCGGTAGTGGCAAATCCAAACCCGTGAATCGCAGTCAGTTTGAACGGTTCTGCCTGAATCACTGCTAAAGTATCCGTCGGAAACGCTTTCTGGATCTTCCGGATTTTGCTCAGGCTTACATTGTATTGCGCAAAGAAAAGCACTAAGTCCTGCAGCTCTCGTGTAGCTTTAACGCTCTCGATGATGCAGGCGACTGTACTTTTCCCAATCCCTTTTACATTCTGCAACTTATCAGTTTCTCGGGTCACAACCTGGATAGAATCCTTGCCGAATGTATCGTAGATTCGGGCCGCTGTTTTGGGGCCGATTCCTTTATAAAGGCCAGCAGAGAGATATTTGATGATCCCTTCTTTGGAAGCCGGCGGTTCTTCATAAAAGGACTGGACCTGGAAGGCATAGCCTGGACGGTTTTTGTTCTTTACCCAACGCCCGCTGAGACTTGTAATCAGCGCTTCGTTCTCTGGCAGGAAATTGCCCTTAGCAACGAATGTCCCGTCCTGTTCAATCTGTTCAGGAGCGGTTTCATCCACTTCTACCAGGCTATACAATACAATTCGATACTGCTGATCATTACCCCAGAGCCGACGCTTAAATCGACCTTTGACAACTGAAGCCGGCTGCTGCATTGCAACTGCTTCCATATTCAAGCACCTCTCTTCTTTCGAGTTGTTCGCATTTTCTTCTCTTTGCTCTTAACGCTGAAACTGCGGCTGATATTGGTTTGAATGTACCCTTGAGCCACAAGGGTTTCATAAAGCAAAGGCTGTTCCTTTTTGAGTCTGGCCAGACTTTCTGCTGTAAGCGATTCCCGTTCAGAAACACTGAACCCGATTCGGAATTGCTGATATGTGCTTTCCAGAATAGCCGACTGGTATTTGTCTCCGAGCAAATTCACAAGAGGGAGTTCAATGGAATCTCTCTTTTCCTCCAGTTCGCGGATTTCGGACCGGCGCCTGCTGATTTCCTCGCGGATTGCCAATGAGTTCTGTATGATAGGAGCTGCATACAGAGGGAGCTGAAGCACCTGTCCATCGTTGGCTGCGGTTTTACCCAAGTACCGGATCAGCGCTTGCTTGAAACTCGATGCATACGGACCAAGTGCTTCAGATGGCGGGGTCCGTGTCATGACATTCTTCTCCCAAAAATCTTTGACAATCATGGGGATAGTTTCACGGTCCTCATCTGTCAGGTGGCAGATATGATAGACCAGATCGCTGTCCAGGTTATTTCCTCCACAGCTATATCCGATGATACAATGATCCAGGCCTCGAACCAGCATTCCAAATTTGCTCTGGGCTACATGAGCCGGATCAGGAGCTTTGCGATAATCCATAAACTTTGTAAAGGAGGTCGTTTTCCCTTCAAACAGGATTTGTTCTCCTTTGTAAAACTGTGTGCCACAGATTACTCGGTCTTTGTTCATCACAAAAAGCCCGTCAATATCCGCTCTCATATAGGGATACCGTGTGCTTTCTACCATCCGCTTATCGCGGACGGGAATTGCACCAATCTCCAAGGCAATCGTTTCCAGGATCACCGGCTCCAAAGCATGGCCAATATCGTACCGGAACTTAGTCCCCAGCGTTACTTCCTCCGAGATGGCATCCGGATCAATCTTGTCCTCAAAAATGTCCACGGGTGTTTTGAAGGACGACAATCCAACGATCGCCGGATAATCCGAAGCACAAACTGCCTTTTTCCGCTCTTTCAGCCAGATCTCCCGGCTCACTGCTTCCGTATCTTGCAGAATTACGATGAAATCTTCCTTTTTTCGTGTCATTGTAAACCTCCTTGTCGTTTTCCTCGTGAACAAAAAGAAGGACGCTGGCAGCGCCCTTCTTTGTCACTTGGAGAGTTGTTCATTTCGCAGTATTAAACTGCCTTCTGACCGATAAAGCGGTCATTGTAGCCATAATCTCCAGGCAGATCATACGCCTCGAAGTCAAATTTCAGCGCCCGGGAGAAGCGTTCCCGGTATTCTGCCAGGGACTGCTCACTCTGGCTCTCTCCCAGGATAAGAGAGAGAACTTCGCTCAGTGCTGAATACACCTCATAAGCGGTATGCGTCTGGACCGACCACATGATTTTCTTGTTTTCATACACCGATGCGCCATACTTCCCCGGGATTTTGAGGAACTTGAACATCGCCAGAAGGACATTTGCGGGATACTGCAAATCAATATCCAGCAGCTGCTTGATGAACAGGCTTGTGTCATCAAACCGCTTGTCAATCAGCTCCAGCATTTTGTGGAACTCCTCAATGCCGCTCTTCCCGTTGTGTTCCATCCGCAGCGGCAGGCAGTAACTCAAACCCATAGAGTCTCCTTTAAGCTGCATCATCGGAACGACACTGATCGCCTTTCGACCATTATCAGAAGTGCTTACTGTCACTGTCTGATCAAATACAAGGTCATTACCGTCCTCGTCAAACGGGATCTGAACCTTTGTCTCGCCAAGGCGCCAGGTGGCACTGACAAACGAATGGGAATACAATCCCTTTTCGAAATCAGCGCCCTGGAAGAATTGCGCGGCCTCGTCCATGATCTCTTCCGCTGGAGTCAGCTTATATTTCTGCCCCAGCAATGCCTCTCCCTTGCCGTTGTTTTCAATAAGCAGGGCTGTGCCGGAAGTAAACTGGGCATAATCGTTGAGGTGTTTCGCCAGCATTTCTTTAGGAATCACTGAGAGAACATCTCCAGAAATGCGCAGCCGATCCAGAAAAGACGGGATAGCGGTAGCACGCAGCATAATGGGGCGTCCTTCATATTCGACAAAAATGCGTGTGTCATTTTTTATCGAATCGCGAGCAGCCAGCTGAAGGGCTGTATTGTCCTTAAAGGCTTCCTCGACCTCTTCTCGCGCAGGCATTGGGTGGAATTTGAGATCCCGCACTTGTACTTTCTGAGACTTACGCCCCATTCCCAGTAACCCCAGGATCTCCAAAAATGTTCGCTGAGAGGTGCTTTCAATGGAAAATCCATCTTTGTAAGCATCACTCAGCCGCTTGGCCAGCGGATTGATATAGATGGTGTTGGTTAAAGTTGGTGTTGCTGCAGGAACAGCACGGATTGTTGTTTCAACCATGATGTTTCTCCTTTCAATGTCGTTTGGTGTTTTTTCTTTCTATATATAAAAAGGCTCCCTCGGGAGAGGGCGCCTTGAATCGGCAAATAAAAAAGCGGCATAGCCGCACCCAAAAGGGCGCAGTTATACCGCTTGTTTGAAATCCGGCTTCCGAAAATCGGAAGCCTCACATCGCTGTCGTGAAACAGCACAAAAACAACTTGGTTAATTTTATTGTAATTCTTGGGGTGTATCGTGTCAACAGCTATAATGGATTTTTACAAAAGTACCCTTGCCATCTATGCTGACAAACATAGTGCCATAAAAATCGTCTTCGCAATAACCCACTGATTGGTTGACAAAGTAGCCGAACGGATCTTTCATGCACCGTCCGTCACGAGAAAGCAGTTTGCCATCTGCATTGTAAAGAACACCATTTTCGACCTTACAATCAGTCAAGATATCACTGATTTCCCATGTGTCCAGTCCACAAAGTGGATTATCGCAAAGATCATAGCCATTTTCTAATTCCATTTCCTCCTCCAACTCCCGGTGGAGCTGAGCCGCTTTTTTCTCAAGCATAGCAAGGTGATACAGCTTTTTTTTGGCAGTTTTTACATTCATACTGGTTACCTCCTGTACCTATGGTCATTCTCCGATATTCCTGGCCAAAATACCAGATGCTGTTTTCAGCAAATTGGCTTCAGCTTCAGAAAGAATATCAGCCTCAGCAGACTGAGGTTCTTCAAAGACCAGGATGAATCCGGCAGTATCTCCATCAGCTATAATCGGGACCGATGCGCAAACAGGCCATTCGTGGTCACTGGCATCATCGAAAGAGAATGGATATTTTACAAGGTCACAGATAGACTCCATCGCCTTTTTACCACTTTCGGGGACCGGCTGGCCACGCAGCTGCTGGCTATCCGGACCTGCGGCAGCAATTACCCACATTTCAGTGCAGATCGCAACGGTGCGTCCCAGATAAGCACTCAACAGCTGCGCTGTGTTATCTGCTTCTTTCTCAAAGTAAGAAAGAGGCTGATACTTTGCGAAGATCACCTTTCCGTCGTCCACAAGGATCTCAAAAGGATCGCCTTCTTTGATGTGAAGGGTACGTCTGATTTCACGAGGAATCACGATGCGTCCGAGGTCATCTATTCTTCTGACAATGCCTGTCGATTTCATATTACATTTCTCCTTTAATAGATTTCAAAATCATTCCAGAAACTCTTTCGCTTTGCTGTGCTTGTTTCTCTTTGTGTAATAGTCAAAGAGAAATTCTTTTTGTCTCTTGGTCATCAGCTTTTTGTCTGATGAGGTGACGAAGGCTGTACCCATACTGGGATTATGCAGCAGTACCCAGCCCATATCAGTGAGCTTATCTCCGGCATTTCCCATATTGAGTTCATCTTTTTTGATGGCTCCAAGTTCCTTGAGCTTTTCCCAAGCCCAATTTTGGTGTTCCGCAAACTCCACCGGATAGAATTTTCCGTCCGGTGCAAGCCAACCGTAATCGTCTTTGGTATCAGATCTCATTCTGTCGATGAAGTCTTCCACCGGATCACTCTCTTCATCATCAGAACCAGAAAGTTCCTTGAAAACAGACATAAATGGATCCTCTCCGCTTCCTTCAGATGGATCTACATCGAAGATGTCGCTTTCTCCTCCGTAATATGTTCTCCATGTTCTATTGATTGCTCGCATCTTCCAGGGGGACAGGTCAAACTCTTCAGCTATACAAGCCAGTTTCTCGGACAGTTCACGCTTCTCTGCCTTCAAAGCCTCAATCTCCTGACCCATTTGCTCGATCCGGTCTATCAAATTGAACTTTTTATCCTGCGTTTCAAGCACTTCCACGCCGTAATCGTCATGGGGATATGTACCGACAAGCCTCGCTTCACCATTGAGAATTTTGATGGCCAGAAGGAAACGGTCGCCTTCTGACATTTGATCTGTCTCCAGGCAGGACATCAGAAGTTCAATAGCGTAACGGATACGCGGCGGGTTTTCATAGAAAACTTTTTCCCGGGCGAGCCGTGTAATGGATTCTCCCCGAATGGAAAGATGAAGGAAGCGTTTCTCCTGCATATACTCATTCATCGTCTTCTTCACCCTCCTTACCTTCGAAAACATTCTCTCCGTATTTCTGGTCGTACTCTTCCGGTGTGATAATGCGGCAATCGGCCGGCGCGAAGAATGCATCCAAATAAAGCAGCTGCAAAAGACTTTCAACACTCATCCTTTTTATCAGCTGCTCATATATTTCCTGGAAACGATCTTCAGAGACTTGCCCCAAACTGGCGCATACACCACCATAGCAGGGATCTCCATTTTCATCGATCCCGAGGCCCATAATTTCCATACAAATTCTGATCTCTTTCATTTTCTCTCCTATCTTAATAAATAATTTACAAACGAAAAGGGGTTCGGTTGTGGATTATACGGGCAGGGCAATAGTCAGTCTATCCCAGCTCAAGGCCATAGCTCCACTTTACGCTTAACTGACACGGTTTCCGTCAGCCTTTCGGCTCCCCTTTAAGTTTGCGATTTTTATTAGCCTACAATCATACAATCGTGATCAATCACTGTATCCTTCACATCAAATTTATGTGTTTGTTTCATTCCTGGGCGCTTTCAATGCTGGAGATGGCCTCATCCAGAGCATCCACAGCGCTGCTCATGTTGTCCACGGCGGCGTCTGCCGCCTCATACCTCTCAGAGCCCTGGAGGTTTTCCGGCATGTTATCCCGGTATTCTTCCTCCTCCGCCTGGAGGTTTTCCAACAGCTCTTTGGCCTCCTCAATTTTGGAGATGACCTCATCAAGAGCTTTGCGGCGCACTTTGTTCATGTTTACTTCTCCTTTCTTTTTCAAACAAAAAGGCACTAAGACACAGCCTGAGCGTTCTTGTACTCTTCTCCATCACATTCTGCTTCTTTCGTATTATTCATGATTGCAGACTGAACTTCCCGACTATGCATTGGCATAAACCAATAATTGTCATAGTTCTCTTCGCTCTCGCAAATGGGACTGGTCAGGGAATTGCCGATTTTAATAAATCCAGCGCAGCCGATCACTGAAAGCTGGATATACGCCATCAGCCCAACAACATAGTCGATATCCTGACCGCAGATCATCACATGATCTCTCCAGTCAAGATCCGGACGATGTTCTGCTACACTTCGCGCAATCGTGTTTGCGCCAGCGATCAGAGTTGCCCCTGCACCACAAGCAGGGTCATTGATGCTGATTCCGCCCTCACGTTCGATCTTCCTTACAGCATCCTGCAGTGTCATTTCTGCCATCAGCCTGCAGATGTTATAGGGTGTAAAGAACTGACCGGTCCAGTGGTTGTTCAGCTCCAATTCCATGTATGCCTCACCGAGATAATCCTGATCCGGGTTAACACCGAGCGCTGTTATCACATCTGTAATGAGATCTGTGATAATGGACATCTCCTCATCTGTATACCTTCTCCGGATTGTCTCATAGGTGTTTTCACGCTCTTCCCAATGCTCCTGATCCACAGAATTTGAAATGGCAATGGCAAACATCGTGATGAAATCGCTCCAAATCTCCCAGGTCGCATACCGGCCAGAAAGTGCAGAAATTTTCTTTGCAAAGGGAGACCGCAGATGGTTTTTCATTCTGCATTCCCCCTTTCTCTCCGGGCCGCTGTCCGATCGAAGGGAACCTGTTTGAATCCGATGCTGTCACAGAAATAGAAGATGCTCGTTGAGCCGTTTCTAAATTCCACGACATCTGAAACAGACATAGAACGACCACGGTAGCCAGGAGTATACTCGGTATTGAAAATCCGGAAGACCTCTTCGGGATCCGTAACCTCCAATTCTCCTTCAAATACCACCTCGTAGATCTCGGCAGGGATCTGGTTTCCCACGATTTTCTGGAAAAACTCCAGATTGAAGAACATCAGCCTTTTGGTGTCCAAATCGTTAGCAATTTGTTGTTTTGCAATCGTTTGCACATTCTCAGCCTGTTCCCAGAATACCCAGGAGCCATCATCGGCTGCTGAAACATCAAATTCTGGTTCTTCGGAAGAAGTGGCGATTATTGACGATATCTCGTCAAATTTGGATTATGTCGCCATTACTGAGGATGTGGGGCCAATCGCCGCAGTTGTTCAGTGGACTGCTCCGGAAGAAATACCTGTAACCGAGCTTTTGGGCTGGTATTTGCGCTACTATTCTGCAACCAATGTTGCTGAAGAGGATCCGCTGGCAGCTTATCGGCAGGAAGGTACGGATGCGCTGCTGGTAACAGCTGCGGACTTCGAAAAAGCGGCAGGGGAGTTCTTCGGTCTTGGCGCCGAATACCTCCAGTCTGATACCACGGTTTACGATGCAGAGAAAAAAGGATATTTGGCCTCCGCTGACTTGCTGGAAGCAGACACCTCATGCGTTGTACGAAAAGTTGATATTGCAGGAGAAAATGTCCTGGTAGATTTTGATTTGATCTCCTCTTCTGAAGGAAGTAAATCGTATCAGCTGATTATCAATACTTCTGATGGTATCCAGTTCAAGTCTTGCTCAACTATTTCTGATGAAATCAACGAGAAGGCCCCTGACAGCCCCACAGAGGGCCAGATCAGTCAGGCTGTCCCGGAGGGCGGGAGTACAGGCAGCAGCACATCAGAGCCTTCAGGGGCCGCCTCTGGAAAGACAGAATAAAAGGAGGAGAGTAATATGTATCAGATTGATGGAATTGAGGTGGCTCAGATCCAACTTCCGAATCCTTTGGATGATGATCCGCATCCTCGACTGATATTCCAAGGCTGGGGAGTCCATGCTGGAGATACCTTCCTTGCATGGCTGCCAGATGGCTGGCATGAAATCAGACTGGAAATTCGGAATGATCGTGAAGGACCTGCTTGTTGGTTCATCGACGATCCAAAGCTGAAGGACATTTGTCCGGTGGGCTTGTGGTGCCGTGCAAAGTAAAAGAGGTAGATGATATGAACACAGGAACCATCACAACTCTTGGCTTTGTCTTCCTTATATTCCTTATTTTGAGCGCAGCCAATCGCACCATTTCACGAGTAATGGGTTTGGCTGGGATCTGTATTTTGGCTGTGATCTTTCTCCAGGCCAGATCCGGCGTGAACCTGGTTGACTTTTCGAATATTGGGGATTCTATCACAGATCTCGGCTTTAAGATCGCAGCATGGGCTGAAGATAAGCTCTGGCCCAGCATCAATGAATTGGCCAGATGGTTGGAGACGAATTTCCTTTAATGGAGGTATTCTGTGGAGAAAATAGATCTGTCACAATTTGATGAGACCGTCTGGCACATGGTTTCCTTGGAGGTTGTGAGCTGCGGATTCGAGCTTGGCCGGAAAGGAGACAAGCTGCGGATGCTGCTAAGCTACCCGGCCTACCAGGATGTGTTAGAATACGTCCGAAAGGGTAATGTCAAAATCACTGATCACACGATGGTGATAAGAAAAAGCCTGTATTTGGATTTTTAGGCAGTTAAATCAGGCGTAAGGGGCAACCGCGTACCGTGTCTGATAGCACCACAATAATTGCACCATAGATCGGACAAAAAGAAAAGGCTGGGACCAAACGGTCCCAGCCTTTTTAACAATTAGCTCCTTTCAGTCCCAGAAATGACAGTCCACAAAATTGCTTATATCGTTGTCGTAGATTTCCTTCGTTTTTTCAGGAGATTGGCCAGAGCATAAAGCATCGTATGCGCGTGTGGCGATATTGGCGATTTCGTAGTTTTCTGAAGCTGTCCGGGCCTTTACTTCAAGCGCCCAAGCAGCCAGCTTATTGGCCTCCAGCGCGTCGATATCAACGTCAGGCGCGGCCGGGAAAATACCGCTCTCAGACTCGAAGGCCCGTTCCATCGCAATATGCCAGGCCATCATAGCTTCCCGGGCTTCCTCCAGTTCCCTGACCCCAGGGATCCGATAAAACGCAGCTGCTCTTGCAGCAGCTTCTTCCGCTCTCGCAGCGGCTTTTTCCACCCAGTATGCCATGATTCTGGGCTTTGCTGCTGTGATGTCCTGGAGATGTGCCTGGGCTTCGTCCAGATGCTTTGTGATCCGGATTCGATCGCCCTCCTTGACCATGCCATAGTAATCAATCAGGGTTTCGATTTCTGAATTTGTCATTGCGTTTCTTCTCCTTGTTCAGCAATAAAACTGAATGTCATCCACACAGAAAAATTCTTTCCATTTCCTACAGATAAAGAAGAACTGTGCGGAAACAATTTCCATCAGTTCTTTCAGTTCCCGTTCGGGAATATTGCTTCCATTGTTTGCAACAATACACCCTCCGGCGCGTGTGAGCCAGAGTTTAGTTGCATTGGCAGAAGGTTTCCCTTTACAAATATGGACATGAATCGGCTCCGTTCCTTCATTAGACCAGAAATAGACTCTGTACCCAGAAACGATGAAGAGGTTAGGCAATATCAACACCTCCGGCTGCCGCATAGCGGTACAGTAGGTGAGCATTGCTGCGCAGAAAACTTTCAAATAACTTGATATCTTCTGTGCCGTATCCCTCAATGGAAATCCAGCGATAATCCGGAAGCTCACATCTGGCTGAATCGAATCCGTTTTCCGTTGGGCGTTCAAAATTGACGAGCACCTTATCTTTTCCATTTTCATGGATAATCTGAGAATGAACAATCTCGGTTTCATCATCCAATGTCATATATGGATACATCATAGCAAGGCCTCCATTTAGTTAGAATATCTAAGATTATATTATCCTAACTCCTTTTTGATATCAAGAGTTTTTTCTCTCTTACAAGGAATGGTCTGGCTGTCCCCCATTATAGAGTTGCCGAATTTCTTCAACATCGTCCATGGAGGGTCCAAAGGATCCGTCGATGTAATCCGTATCAGTGGGAAGCGGCATATCATCAGGATCTTCCCGCACATACCGCAGCGCCTCTTCCAGAGTAGCTGCCCGTACATTGACTGTTGAAAATACCTCCCAGCAAACGGGGATTTTCCATTCTTTTGTTTCTTCCAGCTTTACCTCTTCCTGCATGGTTTTTCCTCCTTCATATTTGTGTGATGAAAGTAAATCCAGAATCGTAATCCTCAAATTTTTTATCCAGCGCTTGCTGGACATCATTCGAGAGAATTCTGTTGATGGCTTTCTGAGAATCTACGTTCAGATCATCTACTTCATAATCGTAGATTTCCTCATCCCAGATATCTACTGGCTTGGTCTGCACAAATACAGCCGTACCAACGATTTTCTGGATCGGGAAATAGCTGTTGCTTGTACCCAGCAGGAAATTCCGAGGAAGTCGCTTCATAAGACCATCCTCATCAACCAGCATCCAGACAGTATGATCACGGTTCAGTGCAACCCTTTCCATTGTGATGCGCTCATCAAAAAAGATCTTCTTCAGATCGCAAAGATAGATTCCATTAACCTCAACGACCTCCGGAGCTTTTCCCGGCTCTTTTTTGATGACTTGGAATTTAACTGGACTCACTTCATAGTCCAAATCTATGGGTTCTCCGAGATGCTCAAATCCTTCCAGAAATTCGGCCGCAGCTTCCTCCTTGTCCAAGTTGGACTCAAAGATAAAGCTGGCCAAAAAATAAAATTGGCACTGCCATCCTTTTTCTCCAATCAAAAAGAGAATATCGTATGTCGGGTCCTCCATGGTCCCAATGTACTTCAGAGCCTTCTGGAATTCTTCCAAAGCACGCTTTTTATCAGCAGACTCCATTGGGAATTCGAAGCTGCCATTCAGTTTAATTCGATAGTTCATACTGTATTTCCTCGCATTTCATTCATATTTATCTATTTTGAATCCGAAATAATCCTTCACACGCCCTTGAAGGCTGTCAGGAATATCCGGCTTCAGGACATCGGCCCAGCAAAGGACTTTCCAAAATGGATTGGCATTTCCGGTGGCCATCCATGTTCCATCCTGCCAGTAGTCTCCTGTTATTTGAACATCTCCAGACTGAAAGCCTTCAATGCAATCTGTCTGAGCTTCCAGCGCCACATAATACTCTCCGTCGTGGGGCGGCGGGATATGTCCCTGGATCCATGTGACTTTTGCCATTATTGCTTCACTCTCCTTTATTTCGTTTTACAGAACCAGCAAAGGTCGAGAAAAACTCCAATTGCTTTCTCCCTGTATGCTGCTTTTAACTGATTAGTCACTCTGTCCAGCGCGATAATACGTTCATCCCAATCATCGCACTCCGTTGTTCCTCCTGTCGCATCGAACATTTCGTCGCAGGAATTTCGAATCTCATCGAGCCGGTTAAGACATTCACCGTCATCGGCCAAACAAAGCAGCTGTTCAATCACATCATATGGCAGTTCAAGATCCTGCCAAGCGCTTTTTGCTTTTGGTGAGATCTGAACAGAGGCATACCGAGCATCACGGTGATCAGTTGGAAATTCAACGCTGAGGGTGGTTACCACAGTAGCTTCCGGGAATTTCCCGTTCAGAACCTCTTTGGGAACACGAAAATACAGCGTCGTTGTTTGATTGTCCTGGTCAACATGCTTTTCCTCGTATGCTATTTTCACATTATCCGCCTGACCAGATTCATCTCTCGTCACTGCCTCAAGGCAGCTCAGGAGCTTACGCACCTCTTCCATCTTTGCCTGGTTGCTTTCCAGCTCGTCTTCCAGGCGCAGATAGTCGGCATCTGCTTCCAGTTCATCCAGATAATTTGCGAGAGCGTCATAACAACGCTCATAAAAATTTTCCTCGCAGAGTTTCTGATAGTTGTTTCCCATGATTTTCTCCTTTCATATCGCACCGAATAAGGGCCTGCTGTAATAGCAGACCCATACTTCGGTACATAAGTCTTAAATAATTTTGAACGGCGCCCACCGGCCGCAGTATGGACAGTGGACAGTTCCGTTATAGCTGCTGTCAATTTGCTCCTGAGTCACCTCACCGGGAAGATTGCAGCACTCGCACACCACGGTCACGAGATGGGCGGATACAAGTGCTTCCGGCCGATATCTACGGTTAAACGGCACAAAATCAACCCATCCGGGATTATCAAAGATCCTCATGCTGTGCTTGCACAGTGCTTCTCCACGCAGATCTTGTTTGGAGCTGTTTGCATAATTGTGCTCCATTTCCCATTCCAGGAGCTGCTCATACAAGCCTTCCTCGTGATCACGCTGAATGAGCGCCTCCGCCAGTTTGTACCATGCGGATTCTTCAATTTCTCCGAGTTTTGTCTTTACTCCTCTCCAAGAATGATACTGTTTATTCCTACCGGAGCCGCTTCTGTCGCAGCGGAAAATGCCGAGCAGCCAGCGAATCTCATCCCAGGTGATGGAATCAAGAGTACGGTCTGGAGGGAGCGGAAGGTCATCGTCCTGCTTATGATAGGGAAGTGCCATAAAAACACACCCCCTTTTACAGTTCGATGGCAAGCATGGCTGCCGTTACGATCCCATGATCGCCGGCAGCAGCCTGCATCGCTTCCTGAGCCGTTCCTGAGTAAATTCCGAGATACCCGGGAAGGACCGCATCTTCCCAACCAGACTCATAGGTGTTTACCTCGTCATCATCGAGATTGTAAATCTGAAGGTCCCGAGTGTACTCACTCCGGACCAGAACAATATGTCTTTTGCTCATGTTCTTGTTTCCTTTCAATCAATATCGCAATAAACACAGGTTCTGCTCGATGGTGAGATTGGGGTCATAGCCTTCAATCTCACGGATGTCAAAGGAGTCCTCATCGTCTTCATATCCCATTGGGTCAGTGGTGAACCTGTATGTGAGATAGCCGGCGCCCAGCTGATCATTCCGGCTTAACCGGTAGATGCTGACACCATGATAGCTTTTAATGATCGGTTCGTTTTCTACAAATGGCATAATTCTGCTCCTTTCAAATCTTTTGGCTCTGCGCCACATCTTCCAGATAATTCAGCTCCGGAAAGACTTCGGTCATCCGCACCCGGACAATCCGATCCAGGAGAGCGCTGGGACATTTTTCATACCACCAGATTCCTTTTTCGGTATAGATTGACAAGGTGTTTGCCTGATAAGCATCCCAGATGCGACTATCGTGCAAAGCCGAAAATTCCTTTTCTCCAAAGTACATTTCTTTCAGCTCTTTCTTCAGAGCCTTGTCATTGGTGTCCTTCAAGAGAGCCTGTACCTCGTTGATCTCCTTTTCCAGAGCGTCAAAAGGGCCTCTTACCTCTCCATCGTCTTCGTCTTCGATCCTATATTCCAAGATCCGACGATTTTTCCGGAAACGCAGGTATGTGCGCAGAAACTGTGTCAGGGACTCACCATTGTATCCGATAAGTGACATAACCGCCACAGGAATACAGATGATTGAAACCAAAATGATCTTGATGCTGATATCACCAAAATTGAAAAAGTTCCAGAAAAGCGCACCAGGGATAAAGCTGAAAATAGAGGCTTCAATCCAGTTGCGTGCTGGAATACCAAATGCTGACGGGCCATCAAAAATATTCACGGGAATTTCATAGACTGCCCGCCTAACCTGTGTATCTGCCAAAAATATCTCTCCTTTCTTATGGCCTCAGATAGCTGAGAAATTCGAAGAAGTCTACCGGGTTGCGTACAGTATCGCCAACATGAAGCTGGAAGTGAAGATGCGGACCAGTAGACAAACCAGATGAACCTACATAGCCAATAACATCGCCGGTACTTACACGATCTCCGGCTTTATAGTCCCCAAATGCGGACATGTGCGCATACATTGTTGCTACTGCCTCACCATTGTAATTGCCATGGTACACAACTATGTAATTGCCAAAACCGTTTGGCATTTGTGCTCTGAAAAGCACAATACCATCGCAGGCCGAAAGAATCGGTGTCCCGGTTGGTGCCGCAAAGTCCACGCCAGTGTGCCAAGGATCAGAAGGGAAGTCGCGAGGGCCGTAGTGGCTGGACATGTTTGGATTCGTGTACCCCTGCAAGGGAAATATCTGTGCTCCATTGGGATTATATTCCATGCCGGCAATTTCCTCTTTCAGAGTTTCCAGTGCCGCGGCAATGTTCGCCCCTACTGTGCCGCCCTGGATTGCATCGGTGTAGTAACCACTATCAACCCAGAAACCGAGATAGCTGTCGCTGGCTGAGTCGAAAAGCTCTGCCAGATAATTTGCCATCTCTGCCGCCCGATCCAGCTGGTCCTGATCGGCGCCCAGTTTGTTTGCGTAAAAGGACACACCCTTATCTTTGAAGTCATACTTATAATCAATGGTGATCTCGGCAATATGGTATACGATTTTCTCTCCGTCCGCATTGTAAGACGTCTCAGTTCGCGTTTTAACGCTGCCAACGCTGATACTGTAAAGGTCGTAAACGATGAAATCATTCCAAAATCCATCCCACTTCCGTCCGATCCAGTCTGTCAGCTGTCCATATAGGCCACCTGTTACACCATTGGCGAACTCTTCAAAGAGAAAGTCGAACCAATTCTTCTTTTCGGTGTCAATCAGGCTCAGTACCAGGTTGATATTGGATGATGCAGAATCAACATAGCTTTCAATATCTCGAAGGTATGTTACTTCATAATCGAACTCATAGCCATCGTAAAAGCTGTCGCTCAAAACATCACTCAGTTTTTCCTGGTCGGCATCTCCCATTCGGATATGTGGATACGAAGCGGGAGCATTGTAAAAGCCGGATGAGCCGCCGGATTTTTGTTCCCGAAAGACAGTGTAGCCATCATTCTGTGCTTTGTTCATGGAGCGAAGGATATCATTTCGATATTCATCCTGGATGTTGGAATAGTAGGTGTTGTAAGTCTCTTCTAATAGTTCCCGGTCATTTACAGCCCGGGGGTTATCATAGAGAAAACTGGGCTGCATCATGAAGAAAGATGACAGAATCGTAACAGTGGCAATAACCATTAGTATCAGCTTGATAACTGGAACTGCCAAGGCGCCAACCAGAGCGCCTACAATAGTTCCTATTGGTCCGGCAGCTGAACCTACTGTAGCTCCTGCTGCTGCACCACCGGCCGCAGCACCACCTGCGGCGCCGCCTGCTGCCGCACCAGCACCAGCGCCAGCGCCAGCTCCCGCTCCAGCGGTAGTACC
>ERZ779851.252-NODE-252-length-55150-cov-5.809257_pt1 | contig 55150 bp, 54 predicted proteins | sample MGYA00511094_ERZ779851 | MGnify/ENA primary metagenome ERZ779851 (study PRJEB29588, sample SAMEA2155512) | human gut metagenome | biome: human gut; feature: human-associated habitat; material: faeces | place: Denmark | collected 2008/2010 ...
CCTGCCATTTTTTATTCATCGTCGGAAATATCGTTGCCTAATTGTTCGGTCTGTTCATCGGTTGAATTATCCGCAGTGGACAGCATCTGTTCCGGGTCGTGGGGTCCGTTCCCCTTGCGGCGCAGGAAGTCCGAAACCAGTATCATCACTGCCAGTACGAACATTCCGGCTGCGGTCAGAAGTAGCCCCGTGCTCATTCCTGCGGGCTTGAAATCAAGGACTACCGTGTGCTTCCCTGCCGGGACAGACAGGCATATCAGCGATTTGGACAGGCAGGTCCTGAGGTTCACAGGCTCGCCGTCGATGGTAGCGGTCCAGCCCTCTTCAAGCGGTATGGTCGTGAACAGCGCGCAGTTATCCTCCGCGTCTACCTCGAGTTCAAGGGTGTCGCCGTCCACGCGGGTCAGCGTGGTGGAAGCGTTCTTCTGCTGCATGGTTTCATTGAACTTAGCCAGCGCATTCTCGTCAATGTAATAGAACCACGCATTTGTGAAGTATACAGCCTTATCAAGCAATTTCAGCTTCACGCGGAATTCAGTACCCTTCTTGAACGTGCCGAGATACTCTATGCTGTAATTCTCGCGCAGGAAGTAATTTCCGCGGTAGATGTCGTTGACATAAAGCTGCGTTTCACGTTCGTATTTCGTCGGCAGGTACATATACACCGGGCCGTCCTCCTGGGCAGTCAAGGTGTATTCAATCCAGGCTTCTGCGTCCTCGTCGGTCTTTTTATAGCTGTAGTGCGCGTCCGTGGTGGAGCCTATGCGGATATTCTCGCTGTCGAATTCCACATCGTCGATGGAACGGAACACAGTCGTGCCCTTGTTCCCCGAAAGCATGGTGGCAAGCTTGTTCTGCGCCTGGAACGGTGAATACTCGTTAAGGTCAAACCCGATTATACCGCTGTCCGCGATGTACGCGATGCCCAGCGCGTCCTTGTTTTCGTACACCTTTATAGCGGTGTCCGTTTCCACCGGGATAGTGTCGGTATACGGAACCGTCTTTTCGCTGGTCGCAAGAACGTACTTCACGCCGAAAATATCGTCGGTAAGCATGGTGGCGCCGTCGTAACGCGTGTAGTGTTCCCTGCCCGCAAAGCCGAGGGATTTCAGCAGCTCTATCGATTTTGCGTTAAGCGTGCTGGAGCTGTGGCTCATGCCGTACATCCTCAGGGCTATGGGGTCGTTTACGCAGCGGTGGAACGTCTTTTCCATGCGGTAGAAGCCGGGGTCCATCTCGTGTATCTGCTCGGTGACTTCCCTTGTCAGCGGAATGTCCCAACGGTAGCTTTCGCGGGTGGAGAACACGATATCGTCGTGCATCTGATAAAGCGACTGCGCGGTATTTAGCCCGGCTTCCGCGCAGACGAAAGCCGCAAGGGCAATGCACACCGGCTTCTTCATGCCGTATCTGCGGTACACCCAGGCGAGTATAAGCACAGCAGCCAGTATCGCAAGCGGAATCCCCACCGTCAGCACCGGCTCGTAGTATTCGCTGTCGTCGGCAAGGTCCGCATAAAGCAGCATAGCCAGCAGAATTACGAACGCCACCGCAAAGCTGCGCCCGGGAACTTTCTTTATCTTTTCGAAAGCCTGCGCGCCGAAAACTATCAGCAGAAAGCTTATCATGAATGAATAGCGGTAAGGCAGCCAGTTAGGCATCTGTCCTCCGTGCCACATCATGTCCACCGGACGGATATACATGCACATCACCATGACGCCGATGAACACCGCGCTCGAAATTCGCTCCCGTGCGGTGAACCTGCGGCACGTGAAATACATCACCGCGCAGACCAGCGCCAGAGTGCCGCAGTAAAGTACCGGCATGCCCTCCATGCGCACCGTGTCGTATTCCGTCGGGAACAGCTTGATGAAGATATCCGCGATGTTGAAGCTTTCCGCAATGGAGTAATCCGGGTCGGAAAACGCGAATTTTCCGTTGGAAAGCGACTTGTACACCGGCAGCAGCATAAAGCAGGACATGAGTATCGCGCTGACCGAGCCTGCGCCGTACATTATCACCGCGCCGCAATACTCCCCGAAGCGCCTGTTTCTGCTCTTGCCGGAAGCCAGATACCACAGAAAATACAGCGCCGAGAAAATACCGCACATGTAGCCGATATAGAAATTCGCAACGAAAATGTAAACCAGCGATATCACATAAAGCAGGAACTTCCGCTTGTCGCAGATGCTCTCAACGCCCATCGCTATCAGCGGTAACGCCACCAGACCGTCCAGCCACATGGGGTTCATGGTCTGCACGATAAAGAACCCGCAAAGCGCCCACATCACCGAAAACAGCACCGTGGTCATTCTGCCGCATTCCCGGTGCCTGCGCAGGAAAAACGCGCATGCAAGCCCCGACGCGCCCGCTTTTGCGAGCATCATCGTCATAAGTCCCTCGGTTATCATCGTCCGCGGGAATATCCACACCAGCAGGTTGAACGGGCTTGCGAGGTAATACCCGATTATGCCCATGAACTCACCGGAAAGGTTTCTGCTCCAGCTGTAGAAAAGGCTCTCCTTGCCCGCGAAAACATCGTACATGTAGTCGTAGTAGTACACGTACTGCGCGTTCAGGTCCAGCGAAAGCACGGAACGCGCCCCGAACGGCCACACCTGGAATATGATGTACGACACGAACAGTATGACTACAGGCAGCAGAAAAGACAGCCAGTATTCCCGGCTGTCCCATATTGATCTTCTGGCGCGGCAGAATACGCGCTTTGCCGCTGTAAGCGCCGTGTTATTTTCCATCTGCGCGCTCCTTTCCACCGGTCGTCCTTGCCACGATGTAGCGCGGACGCTGCTTTATCTCTTCATATATTTTCGACAGGTAGTATCCTATCACGCCCACGCCGAGAAGCACGCACGCACCCGTAATGAGTATCAGCAGGATGACCGTCGAAAATCCCTCGGCAGCCTGCCCGCAGAAGTACTTCACAAGCGTCTGTATCCCAAGCACCAGCGCCATTATTCCGAAGATCACGCCCACCCACGTGATAAGCCTGATGGGAACGTCCGTGAACGAAGTGATGTTGTTCAGCGCGAACCTGAAAAGGCTCTTCATGCTGAATTTGCTCTTTCCTGCGGCGCGGGGCTGCACGTCGAATTCCACGCGCTCCGTAGTAAAACCGACCCAGCTTGACAGCGCGCGGAAGAACGTTATGCGCTCCGGCAGTTCGTTCAGCGCGTTGATGACCTTTCTGTCAAGCAGCTTGAAATCGCTCGCGCCGTCGAGGTTTATTCCCGACGAGGACTTCATCATCTTGTAGAAGCTGCGTGCGAATATCTTGTGGAACAGCCCCTCCTTGCCTCGGGAACGCTTTATCGCTTCCACGACTTCCGCGCCGCCCTGCCACAGCTGATACATCTGCGGGATAAGCTCCGGCGGGTGCTGCAGATCGCAGTCTATGACCACAGCGCAGTCCCCGCGGGCATTTTTCAGCCCCGCGAATATCGCGCCCTCCTTGCCGAAGTTCCTGGAAAAACCAAGTCCGCGGACGCAGGGGTCGCTGTCGTGCGCTGCACAAATCTCTGCCCACGTGGTATCGCGGGAACCGTCGTCCACGAATATCAGTTCGTATTCAATAGCCGCGTCGCTAAGAATTCCAGCGATGGTCTGCGCGGTGCGGCGTATATTCTCATTTTCGTTGTACGACGGGATTATAACTGATAACATTGCCGATTTTTCACGCTCCATCATTCGCCTATTATCTTGACAAGGACTGTTTTTTCGCGGCAGCCGTCAAAATCGCCGTACATTATGTACTGCCTGGGACCAAGCTCCAGCCTGCCGTCGGTTATCGGCACAGTGACGCTTGCGCCGAGGAGCATCTGCTTCATGTGAGCCGCTCCCGCGCTGGAGTAATCGACCTTGTATTTGCTCTCGCCGGGCACGATTTTTTTCAGCATCTCGGACCAGTCTGTATAAAGCTGCTCACGGTCGTTCTCAAGGAACACAGCAGATGTCGTGTGCTGGGAATACACCACGCACAACCCGTCAGAAATAAGGCTCCTGCGCACGCATTCCTCCACCTCGTATGAGAGGTTAAGAAACTGCTCCGGCTCGTCGCTGGTTATGATAAGCTGCTGTCTGTAGGTTTTCATTTTCATGCCCTCCGCTACTCTTTTTCACTCACTGTGAGAACTCCGCTTTCCAGCGAAGCATGTATCAGATGTCCACCGCCGTTGAAGCTGTACATGCGGCTACCTGAAAAACTTCCTTTAAGCAGGTCGGTTTTCAGTTCGCCGGTATCCGTTTCAAAATCCAGCGCAACGCTGCTTCCCTTTGGGTAGATAAGCTCCGCGCTGCCCGTGCGCGACTGTATGCTGCTCCCCGCGATAACGCTGTAAAAATCCAGCGTGATATCTCCGCTGCCCGTTGCAAGGCTGCACAGCGAGCGCGTGTCCTCCGACAGGATATCGCCGCTGTTAGTCACAACGGTGATTCGGTCGCTGTCTATGTCGCCAAGGGTGACGTTTCCTGAAGAGGTGTAGATAACGATATCGCGGTAATATTCCCGCGGGAGATAAAGGCGCAGCCCGTAGTCGCTGGTGTCCCCCGCGAAAAGCGAGATCACCACATCGCTGCTTTCCGTTATGGTCAGGGAATTATCCCCGACCTCCGCTTTAAGGGGAACGTCGTTGTTCCACAGGAACCGTATTCTGTCGCCGTCGTATGGCGTGACGGCAACAGGGGTCCTCAGCAGGTCAACGCTGATGTATTCGCACAGCGGGAAGTACTCTTCCCCCTGCATTGCCGAGCCGAGGCTCTCGCCGGGTATCATCACGGCAGCCGTTCCGAATGCGGCGGCCAGTACCCCGGTAGCTATCAGCCAGCGATGAAGAACAGCATGCCTCAAACCAACACCTCCAGCGTTACAGCGGCTTCCAGCCAAGGAGAATATCGCATCTCCTGCGCACCCTCACATACAGCCCGGATATCAGGAACCCCAGTTCCACAGCCGCAATGCCGCAGAAAGCCGCGCCGAATGCAGCCGCAAGCCCACCGAAAAGCATAGTTTCCGCAGACAGCGATGTGACTATGAAATCCGCTCGGAAAACCTTGACGGCAAGCCCGAAAAAGCTGACCGTCACCCCCGCAGGGATACCGAATGCAGCCGCGCAAAGCAGTGCGAACATTACGCAGAACACTGCCAGAAACAGCGCCGCAAAGCCTGCTTTCATCATAACCACCCTGAATTTCAAAAACTCACCGCCGTTCACCGAACACTGTTACTTTGCGGACTTCTTCCATGTTCTTGTGAGCATGGGCAGGAGCATTCCGCCGAGTGCGTTGCCGAGAATAACAACAACAACGAAAGCCAGGTTGCGCAGCGTGAATGTATCCTCGCCGATAGCCGCGCCGTTGTAGAAAGAATTCGCAATGGAATGGTCGAACCCGCTGAAGATGAACACCGGCACGCAGAGGAACACGCCGATCTTCTGACCGCGCTTCCAGAGGTCCACTGCGAGGTACATCAGCAGACCGCAGAGGATAGAGGAAAGTATCCACTTTTTCGGGTCGGCAGCAAGCTTTGAAGCGTAGCTTGCGCGGGCGCTTTCCGCGATGTCGGGCAGGCAGACGCTCACCAGCATTCCCATGACGAATGTCGTAAGGATATTCACCAGCAGTATCAGCAGGACCAGTCTTATGTACTTGAAATCGCTGAAATGCTCTGCGATGTAGCCGACTTTACCGGTGTAAAGGTTGAAGCCGTACTCGCATATCGCGAAAAGTCCCAGCGAGAACAGGATCGCGCCTGCCCACATCATGCCTGACTTTGTGCTCGCAAGAAGCACGCAGCCGCCTATTGAAATAAGTATTCCTGAAGCTATCGCTTTCTTTATGTCTGTTATCATTTAACCTGTTGCCTCCGATTTTGTTCTACACTTTATATTTTTATATTTTTTCAAGTAATGCCACGCATTCCACATGGCTCGTCCGCGGAAAAAGGTCGAACGGGCGCACTTTTTTCAGGGAATACCCCAGTTCCGTCAGCCGCTTGCAGTCCCTTGCAGCAGTGGCTGCGTTGCATGATATCATGACTATGCGCTCCGGGGACATTCCCGCGCAGGCTGTAAGAGTGGCTTCGTCGCAGCCCTTTCGCGGTGGGTCGAGTATTATAACGTCCGGCCGCTCACCGGAATTCTCCAGCTTCTGCGCTGCCTGCCCCGCGTCTGCGCATATGAACTCCGCATTCTGTACGGAATTGCGCGCCGCGTTTTCGCGTGCATTCTCCACCGCCTGCGGGACTATTTCCGCGCCGATGAGCCTGCGCGCCTGCTTCGCCATTGAAAGCCCGATGGTCCCCGCGCCGCAGTACAGGTCAAGCAGGAGCTTCCCCTCCGGCTGCGCGAATTCCGCTGCCTGGCGGTAAAGCGCTTCCGCTGCCGGGGTGTTCACCTGATAGAACGATCTCGGAGAAATTTCAACATTTACTCCACACATCGTGTCTTTTATGACTTCCCTGCCCCAGAGCACCTGTTCCTCTTCACCGAGAATGACGTTGGTGCGCTCGCGGTTGATGTTCAGCACGACACCGGTTATCTGCGGGAATTTCTCCGCAGCAGCACGCGCCAGCTTCGCGAATTCCGGGACCCTGCGCCTTGCCACGAGGCAAAGACATACTTCCCCGCTGTAATGCCCGCGGCGCAGGTAAATATGCCGCAGCACGCCCTCGTGCTTCTCTTCATTATAAACGGAAATACGCAGTACGTCTGCCTGCTGCATGACGAACTGCGTTATCTCTGAAAAGAGTTCCGGCTGTAATGCGCACTTCTCCACCGGAATGACCCTGTGGCTGCGCTCCGAAAAGAACCCGCAGACCGTCTTTCCGTCCTGCTTTGCGACTGGCATCTGCAGCTTGTTGCGATATTCCTCCGGGGACTGGCTGCCCTGTATCGGCAGCAGTTCCGGCGAAAGACCGCCGATACGCGCGAAAGCGTCGCGCACAAAGCCCTCTTTAGCCCGCAGCTCTGCCTCGTATGAAATATGCCGGAAGCAGCAGCCCCCGCACTTCCCGTAAACCGGGCAGTCGTCTGCAACGCGGTCGGCAGAAGCTGTGATTATCTTTTCGACCCTGCCGTAAGCGTAGCTTTTGAGCGCCTTTACCACCCGGCAGGAAACAACGTCCCCGACAGCGGTCAGCGGAACGAACACAGCCATTCCGCGGCCGTCGGAGTTATCTTCTTTATAGTGACCCACGCCGCTGCCCTCGTTCGTGAGCGCAGTGATCTCCAGCGTGATGATATCGTTCTTTGCCAGCGGCATCAGATCTCACCCAGGCTCTTAGCCTTGAGGTATGCGTATATGAAGTCGTCGATGTCGCCGTCCATTACTGCCTGGATATTACCGCTCTCATAGCCGGTGCGGGTATCCTTTGCAAGCGTGTACGGCATGAACACATAGGAGCGTATCTGGCTGCCCCACTCGATCTTGAGCTGCTCGCCCTTGATATCGCTGATCTTTTCAAGGTGCTCGCGCTCCTTTATCTCGACCAGCTTGGACATCAGCATTTTCATCGCGAAATCACGGTTCTGGACCTGTGAACGCTGGGTCTGGCAGGCAACAACGATGCCCGTGGGCTTGTGGATAAGTCTTACCGCTGAGGAAGTCTTGTTGATGTGCTGACCGCCTGCGCCGCTCGCACGGAACACTTCCATGATGATATCCTCGTCGCGTATCTCAACGGAGACGTCCTTTTCGATCTCGGGCATTACCTCGACGCTGGCAAAGCTTGTGTGTCTGCGGCCCTGTGCGTCGAACGGAGAAACGCGCACCAGTCTGTGCACGCCGTTCTCAGACTTCAGGAAGCCGTAGGCGTTGAACCCCTGAATGTGGATAGAAGCGCTCTTTATTCCGGCTTCTTCGCCGTCCAGAATATCAAGCACCTCCGTCTTGAAGCCGTGACGGTCCGCCCACTTCATATACATTCTGAGCAGCATGGACACCCAGTCCTGAGCCTCTGTTCCACCTGCGCCCGCATGGAATGTGAGAATTGCATTGGAACTGTCATACTCGCCGGTCATGAGGGTAGCAAGCTTCTGCTCCTCGAATTCGGTTTTGACCTTTTCAGCGAGTTCCCTTACCTCGTCAACGGCGCTCTCGTCGTTTTCTTCCTCGGCAAGCTCTATCATCGCAAGAACGTCGTCGTGGTTGGTCTTGAGCCTGTTGAAATTCTCAATCGTGTTCTTATACTGTCCGATCTGCTGCTGAACTGCCTGAGCCTTCTCGGGGTCGTCCCAGAATGTCGGCTCGGTGGACTTCATCTCCAGCTCGTCTACCTTGATCTGGATACCGTCGAGGTTCAGCGCGCCCCTGAGTTCTTCTATCTGCGGTGTGAGCGCTTCCATCGCAAGTCTTGTTTCGTCGTACTGTATCATAGCTTCTCCTATATAATTAGTTTCAAAAGTATTCTTGCTCATAAAAATACCCATTATCCTTTATAGTATATCACAAATCTGATGGATTTGCAATACCCATAGCGGATTTTTCCACGGGTATCTGCGAAATTCACGGCTAATGTACAACTATCCGCTGTTAATAGCAAAACGACCGCCCCATTCAGGGACGGTCAATAAAAATCTGGTGCCGGTAGCGGGGGTCGAACCCGCACGGTATCGCTACCAAAGGATTTTGAGTCCTCCTCGTCTGCCAATTCCAACATACCGGCTTAAACTCCGGGATTACCGGAGAATACAATTAATTGTACCACAAACCACAGCTTTTGTCAACTGCTTTTTTCACACCCTGAGGAATGCATCGAACTCAGCTGCCCGCATGCCGCTGCGATATCCCCTCCGAATTCCCGGCGCATGGTGACTGCGACCCCGCGCTTTTTCAGCACGTCGTAAAACGCCATTATGCGCTCGTGGCTGCTGCGGGAAAATCCGCTGTCGTTGCCGTTGTACGGGATTATGTTCACGTAAAATCTGCGGCTGCCCGCGACAAGCGCAGCAAGCTTTTCAGCCTGCTCCGGGGTATCGTTCACGCCGGAAAGCATGACGTATTCCAGCGTGACGCGCCGGTTGTGGCGCTCTGCGAATTCCCGCGCCGCCTCTATCACCTCGCCCACGGGGTACTTCCGGTTTATCGGCATTATTTCGGAGCGCAGCGCGTCGTCCGCTGCATGCAGGCTCACTGCAAGGCTGCACGGGTGCGGAAGCTCCGACCAGCGCCTTATCCCCGGCACGACGCCGCATGTGGAAACCGTGACGTGCTTCTCGCCCAGCGCAAGCCCCTTGTAGTCCGTGATGATATCGCAGAAATCCCGCACCGCGCCGAAATTATCAAACGGCTCGCCGATGCCCATGACCGTAACGCTGTGTATCTCCGCGGAATATTCCTGCCGGAGCTTCATCACCTGCGCGACCATTTCGCCGGAAGAAAGGCTGCGGCGCTTTTTCAGCCGACCGCTCTGGCAGAATCTGCACCCCATCGCGCACCCGACCTGCGTTGAAACGCACACGCTGCCGCCGTATTCCTGCTTCATCAGCACTGCCTCCACGAATTCCCCGTCAGCCAGCCGCAGCAGTATCTTCACCGCGTCCCCTCCTCCGCTGACAGCTTCGGTCTGCGGAAGTTCCATCGAAAATTCCTCAGCCAGCGCTGACTTTACGCGCTGCGAAAACGGCAGTTCCGAGAAATCACGCAGACCGCGCTGATACAGGTGCTCATACAGTATCGCAGCCTTTGCGGCGTTCTCTCCCCGCTGCCGGAACCACTCCTCCAGCGCCGCTCTTGTCATTGACCAGATGTCCATTCAAACCTCCCGGAATTTCATTCCCTGAACGCTGTCAAGCTGCTTCTGCCGCTTCATTATACCGCCCAATACAGAGCGTTTGTCAAGGCTCCACAGCGGCGCAAGCAGCGTTTTTCTGTCGCCGTCGCCCGTCAGGCGTTCTATCACTGTTTCCGGTGGGAATAATTCAAGCTGCCTCACGGTTATGTCGATATAATCCTGCATTTCCATCGGGGGGTATTCCCCACAGCGCCAGAGTTCCGCGAGAACAGTGTTTTCTATAACATGCAGCAGATGTATCTTTACGCCGTCCGGACGCAGTTTTCCGAGAATTTCAGCGGTTTGCAGCATCATTTCGGGCGTTTCACCGGGGAGCCCGTTTATGATGTGCACGCAGACGCGCAGCCCGCATTCCCGCGCAATGCGGAACCCCTCCAGAAACGCTGCGAAATCATGCCCCCGGTTTATGAATTCCGCTGTGCTGTCGTGCGCAGTCTGCAGCCCGAGTTCCACCGTCACCGGAATCCCCAGCGAAGCCAGGAACCCAGCGCGTTCACGGTCGATACAGTCCGCGCGGGTGGCGGCTGAGATCCCGCAGATGTCGCATTCCAGCGCCTGGCTGTAAACCTCGCGCAGCCGCTCCAGGCTTCCGTAAGTGTTCGTGTGAGCCTGGAAATACGCGATAATGCCGGCTTCAGGGTGCTTTTCGCGTATCCTGGCGCTTTCACGCTCTATCTGTTCCCGCACTGAAAGCGCAGGGGCAGTGAAATAACCGCTCCCGCCAGAACAGTAAATACACCCTCCGGAACCGCATTTCCCGTCGATATTCGGACAGGTGAAACCGGCGTCCACCACCGCTTTAAAAACGGGTCTGCCCCAGGTGCGGCGATTATGGTATTTCAGCGTGTGGTAGCGGCTTCCGTCATCGGAATACTGAAATTTCTGCGGCATTTCTGCACCCCCTGCCTGAATGATAACATTGATTATAACACAGATATGGTATTTCGTCAAATGCGCAACACTTGTCCTGATTTGCACATTTTGTGTATTATTCTCTAAGGTCGCAGAGCACTGCCGGATACCCGTTTTTCTGCAACGCCGTGTTGCTTTTCAATGTTCATGTTTTTGTGATAATCCACGAAATTCAACCGGGTATTTTGTGCATTTCTTAATTTCATTATGCCTTGACAAATATCTCATATGCCTATATAATAGATATATCGATGTTTTTTATACAAGATATTGTGTTATTTTATTTCATTTAAAAGAAAGAGGAAGTTCAGACATGGCAATGATAACGATGATCAAAAAACGCGACGGAAGGCAGGTACCGTTCAATATAGAGAAGATCGCAAATGCTATTTTCAAGGCAGCGCAGACCGTCGGCGGCAACGACTACAGCGAGGCGATGATGCTCTCTGACAAAGTATGCCAGCGCCTTTCAGAAGAGATAATCGGGCGCAACCCGTCCGTAGAAGAAGTACAGGATATGGTAGAGAAAGTGCTAGTCGAAGAGGGACATGCCAAGACTGCAAAGGCGTATATTCTCTACCGCGCAGACCGCACCAGGGCACGCGAGATGGACTCCACCCTGATGAAGATATATGAGGATCTGACGTTCAAATCCGCTTCCGACTGCGATATCAAGCGCGAAAACGCCAATATTGACGGCGACACCGCAATGGGAACCATGCTGAAATACGGCAGCGAGGGTGCAAAGCAGTTCAACGAGATGTACGTCCTCGACCCGAGACACTCTCATGCGCACATCAACGGCGATATCCATATCCACGACCTGGACTTCCTGACCCTGACGACCACCTGCTGCCAGATAGACCTGCTGAAGCTGTTCCACGGAGGATTTTCCACCGGACACGGCTATCTGCGCGAACCGAATGATATTTCCAGCTACGCAGCGCTTGCGTGCATCGCTATTCAGTCCAACCAGAACGACCAGCACGGCGGTCAGTCGGTGCCGAATTTCGACTACGCGATGGCGGAGGGCGTTAAAAAGACCTTCCGCAGACTTTACACGAACAACCTCGCAAAGGCTGTTTCTTTCTCACTGGGCATCGACGATTTCACCGATATTCTTGAGGAGATGAAAAAGGTCGCCGCTGAGATATCCGATGAAACCGGTCTCCGCCCCAGACTGCAGAACAACGACGACTACAAATCCAAGGAATGGGAAAAGATAGCCGGAAAGTACGGCGAGAACTTCTCCCACCTGCAGGACAGAGCCGAAAAGCTCGCGGAAGCTGAAACCGACCGTGCGACCTACCAGGCGATGGAAGCGCTTATCCACAACCTCAACACGATGAATTCCAGAGCCGGCGCGCAGAACCCGTTCTCCTCGATAAACTACGGAACCGACACCTCCCCCGAGGGCAGAATGGTCATCAAGAACGTCATGCTCGCCGAGGAACACGGTCTCGGCAACGGTGAGACGCCGATATTCCCGATACACATTTTCAAGGTCAAGGAAGGCATAAACTACAACCCCGAGGATCCCAACTACGACCTGTTCAAGCTGGCTATCCGCGTTTCTGCAAAGCGCATGTTCCCGAACTTCTCGTTCATCGACGCGCCGTTCAATCTGCAGTACTACAAGCCCGGAGATTACCACACCGAGGCCGCTTACATGGGCTGCCGCACGAGAGTTATCGGCAATGTTTACGACCCGACCCGCGAGATCGTCACCGGCAGGGGCAACCTCAGCTTCACGACCATCAACCTGCCCCGTCTTGCTATCGAGGCGCACGGCGACCTGGACAAGTTCTACGCTTCCCTGGACGATATGATGGACCTGGTTGTGGACCAGCTGGTGTTCCGCTTCAAGATACAGTGCCGCAAGCATGTAAGGAACTTCCCGTTCCTGATGGGTCAGGGCGTGTGGATAGATTCCGAGAAGCTTTCCGAGAACGACAGCATCGCCGAAATTCTCAAGCACGGCACTCTTTCTATGGGCTTCATCGGTCTGGCAGAATGCCTGAAAGCGCTCATCGGCGTGCATCACGGTGAATCCCCAGAAGCGCAGAAACTCGGTCTTGACATCATCACCCGCATGAGAAAGCGCATGGACGACGAAAGCGAAAAGACTCACCTTAATTTCAGCCTGCTTGCTACCCCTGCCGAGGGACTTTCCGGCAGATTTGTCCGCATTGACAAGAAGAAGTACGGTGAGATACCCGGTGTCACCGACCGCGATTACTACACCAACTCTTTCCACATTCCGGTATATTACAACATCAGCGCATACCGCAAGATAAAGCTGGAAGCGCCCTATCACGCGCTCACCAACGGCGGTCACATCAGCTATATCGAGCTTGACGGCGACCCGCTGAAGAACCTCGACGCATTCGAGCAGATAGTACGCTGCATGAAAGAACAGGGCATCGGCTACGGCGCGATAAATCACCCGATAGACCGCGACCCCAGCTGCGGCTACACCGGAATAATCGACGACGAGTGCCCCTGCTGCCACCGCAAGGAAGAAGAGATCGCATTTGAGCGTATCCGCCGCATCACCGGCTATCTCGTAGGAACCCTGGACCGCTTCAACAACGCCAAGCGCGCAGAAGAAGCCGACCGCGTAAAGCACGGTACCACCGAAGAATAACCCATACCAAACCATCTGCTGTGCGGGGTGAAAACACTCCGCACAGCTTTTTGTGAAAGGAAGCATCATGGAAATAAGAATTGCAGGCACAGTCGAGGACTCCATCGTTGACGGTCCGGGGCTGCGTTTTGTGGTATTCACCCAGGGCTGCCCGCACCACTGCGACGGCTGCCACAATCCCGAAACCCACGACTTCACCGGTGGAAAGGTAACGACCACCGACGCGCTGTTTGAACAGTGCATGGAAAATCCGCTGTGCAGCGGGGTGACATTCTCTGGCGGGGAGCCATTCTGCCAGGCTGAGGCGCTGTATGAACTGGGCAGCCGCTTCAAATCTGCCGGAAAGCACCTGATGTGCTACAGCGGCTGGACTTTTGAAGAGCTTCTCGCAAAGGCGCAGCGCGAGGAATCCGTCGGAAAGCTGCTGAGTATCGCTGACGTCCTCGTTGACGGAAAATTCGATATTTCAAAGCGCTCGCTCTCGCTGCAGTACCGCGGAAGCTCCAACCAGCGCCTGATAAACGTACAGGAAAGCCTGAAAACCGGAACGACGGTGGTTTATGACGCCCTGTGAAATGCTCAATTTATTACAAAACTGTAATAATAAAAAATGCCGAAATCGGTTGAATTAATCCGCGATTAATGCTATAATTAAGTATGACTGCATTTGTAGAAAGGAACTAACCGTGAAACGGCATTTCAGAAGAATTCTCGCAGCGGCTCTCTGCTGCTTTATAATATCGATGACCGGCTGCTTCGAAAAGGACGGCAGCGACGGAGTTATAAAATACGACATCGCGTACAATCCCGGCAGCCTTGACCCGCAGACTGCGGAGGACGACGCTTCCACGCTCATCATCGCGAGCCTTTACACCGGGCTTCTGCGCGTACAGCCCGACGGGAGCCTCAGCCCCGGCGTTGCGGAGGATTACATCGTCAGCGACGACGGGCTTACATACAGCTTCAAGCTGAGCAGCAATTACTACTGGACGGACGTGAACGGCTTTGACGCCGTGTGCACCGCTCAGGATTTCGTGTTCGGATTTCATCGGCTGTTCGACCCGGGCACCCGCGCGCCCCGGGCTTCCGAGTATTTCTGCATAAAGAATTCCCGCGGGATAAATTCCGGCGCGATAACCGATATGTCGAAACTCGGCGTGGCTGCCACCGGCGATTTTGAACTGACCATAACGCTGGAATACCCCGACCCGCGCTTCCCCACCCTGCTGACGGAAGCCCCCGCAATGCCCTGCAACGAGGAATATTTCACCGCTTCCCAGGGGCGTTACGGGCTTTCGGGGAATACCACGCCGTCAAACGGCGCATTCTATCTGCGCAGCTGGGATTACGACCCGTACACGATCACCGACAACAATCACCTGATACTGCGCCGTCATGTAAAGAACAACGAGGTGAACAAGGTCTACCCGTCGGGTCTTAACTTCTTCATCGAGGGCGACGAGGATTTCGTTGACGACTTCGTATCCAGTGTTATCAGCTGCATCGCAGTGACAGAGGACCAGCGCGGGCTTATCAAGGGCGACAAGTACACCGTGCAGGAATACGACGCGATAACCGTCGGGCTGCTTTTCAACAGGGATTACGGGCTGTTCCGCGCGGCTGGCTTCCGGCAGGCGCTCGCTTCGCTGGTGGACCGCGAAAAGCTTTCCCGGACCGTCGCCGACCATTCCGTGGCTTACGCGATAGTCCCCGGGGAAGTCACCCTGCTTGACGAAAGCTACCGCGACTACGCAGGCGAAAAGCTCACGCCGGAATACAGCGCTGAAAAGTCGCAGCAGTACTATTCCCGCGTGGCAGACTCCCTCGACCGCGACCTGCTTTCCGGCGCAAGGATAATCATGAAGCAGGACGACGCTGCCGCTTCAATGATATCGCTCATCATGCAGGAATGGCAGCGGGAATTCGGCTTCTACTGCGTGGTGGAAACTCTCAGCGAGTCCGATTACAATGCGCGCCTTTCTTCCGGCGACTTTGAGATAGCCGTGCAGGACCTTTCCGGCAGCACCAACAGTCCCGCGGCGTATCTGCAGTGCTTCACCAGGGACGGCACCGGTAACTATTCGGGGTACTCGAATTCCAACGTCACGCAGCTGGTGAATTCCGCGCAGCGCGCAGCGGACCTGCAGTCCAGCGCCGACCTCTACAAACAGGCGGAGCAGGCAGTCATCGACGACGCGATATTCATTCCACTGTACTACAAAAACGAATATTTTTACATCAACAAGGATTTCGCCGATATAAGCTATAACCCGTTCAACAAAACGGTGGATTTCACCCAGGCGAAAGCGTACTAACACGGGGGTAACAATGTCAGAGAACCTATATACAAATTCCGAAATGATGGAGCGGCTGGACGAATTCCTGCTGGAAGTGCAGAAGCCGTCGCGATATATCGGCGGAGAGCACGGGGCAGTCATAAAGGATAAGTCCAAGGTGGATATACGTTTTGCTTTCTGCTTCCCCGATACCTATGAGATAGGCATGTCCCACCTCGGTATGAAAATACTCTACGGACTGAAAAACGCTGTGCCGAATTACTGGTGCGAGCGCGTTTTCATGCCGCTCCCGGATATGGAGGAGCAGATGCGCGCCCGCAATATCCCGCTCTACGCGCTGGAAAGCCTCGACCCGATAAAGGATTTCGATTTTATAGGCTTCACGCTGCAGTATGAGATGAGCTTCACGAATATTCTCGAAATGCTCGACCTCGCGGGAGTACCCGTGCTGGCAAAGGACCGCACCGGGCTAACCCCCATCGTTATGGCGGGTGGTCCCTGCGTGTGCAACCCGGAACCGCTCGCGGATTTTTTCGATTTCTTCGCGATTGGCGAGGGCGAAGAGATGAACCTTGAATTCATGCGGCTGATGGAACAGTGCAAAAAAGAGGGCGCCACCCGTCAGGAATTCCTGCGCAGGGCAGCGCAGATAGAGGGAATTTACGTTCCGTCGCTGTACGATGTGGATTACAACCCCGACGGCACCGTAAAGTCGATAACGCCCAGGGACGGCGCGCCTGCCAAAATCACGAAGCGCATAATAAAGGACTTTGACAAGGTCTACGCGCCGGAAAATTTCGTGGTGCCGTTCACTCAGATAGTACACGACCGCGCCGTTGTCGAGGTGCTGCGCGGGTGCATTCGCGGCTGCCGCTTCTGCCAGGCCGGGTTCATCTACCGTCCCTACCGCGAAAAGCAGAAGGACACGATACTCCAGAATACAAAGGCGCTCTGTGAGAACACCGGCTACGACGAGGTATCGCTGTCGTCGCTGTCCACCGGCGATTACAAGGATATCGTCGGGCTTCTGTCGGAGCTCACGGACTACACCACCGCCGAAAAGATAAACCTTTCGCTGCCGTCGCTGCGTATCGACCGTTTCAGCGACGAGGTGCTGAAAAAGATAACCGACGTGCGCAAATCCGGGCTGACGTTCGCGCCAGAGGGCGGTACCCAGCGTATCCGCGACGTCATCAACAAGAACGTCACCGAAAAGAACGTCATGGACAGTGTGCGTATCGCGTTCGAGGGCGGTTATACGAATATCAAGCTGTATTTCATGATGGGGCTTCCCACCGAAACCATGGAGGACGTCGAGGGCGTATACAACATGGCAAAGGCAGTCATTGAGGAATTCTACGCAACGCCGAACCACGCAAAGGGGCGCCCGGGAGTTGCGGTGTCGCTGTCCACGTTCATTCCGAAGCCGTTCACACCGTTCGAGTTTGAGCCGCAGCTGGACGAAGCAGGAGTAAAGGAACGACAGGCGCACCTCAAATCCATCAACAACGACCGTAAGATTGTGATAAGCTGGTCGAAATACGACCTCTCGCTGATAGAAGCCGTACTTGCCCGCGGCGACCGCAGGCTGGGCAAGGCGATATACCTCGCATGGCAGAAAGGCTGCAAGCTGGACGGCTGGGACGAGTATTTCAAGTTCGACAAGTGGATAGAAGCCATAAAGGAATGCGGGCTTGACCCGGCATTCTACGCCAACCGCAGGCGTCCATATGACGAGGTCGCGCCATGGAGCCACATCGACATGCTTGTCAGCCGCGAATTCCTGATAGAAGAAAACAAACGCGCGCACGAGGGCGTGACTACCCCCAACTGCCGCGAGAAGTGCTCCAACTGCGGAGTAGCAAAACATGTGGGAGGTGACGTCTGCCGTGCCATCCGTTAATACAAGAGCGTTCTTTTCAAAGACCGGCAGAGCGAAGTACATCTCTCACCTTGACCTAAGCAGCGTGATAATCCGCGCAATGAAGCGCACAAAGCTGCCCATCTGGCAGACTGAGGGCTTCAACCCGAGGACTTACGTTACCTTCATGCTCCCGCTTTCGCTGGGGCAGGAGGGAATACACGAAGCAATGGACTTCCGTCTGACAGAGGATGTGCCGTATTCCGAGGTGCGCGAAAGGCTGAATGCCGCGCTCCCGCCAGATATCCAGGTGACTGAGATAACCGTGCCGAAAGACAAGAACACCGATATCACAGCCGCGCGCTATCACATCGAAAGTTCCGCTGACCCCGAAAAGCTGCGCGCCCTCTGCGCCAGGGAACAGATAAACGTCGAAAAGCGCACCAAGAAAGGCAGCGCCATCGTTGACCTCAAGCCGCTCATGACGGATGTGGAATTACACGGCGACGTGCTTGAGGTAACGCTCCCGGCAGGAACGACATTCAACATCAACCCGTCGCTGATATTTGAGGCGTATTCCGCGGAATACGGCGAACAGGTGAAGCGGCTGAAAATAGTACGCACGCATATTTACAGCGGTGAGCGGGAATTTGAGTGATTTCGCTTGATTTTTTCCTGACATTGGTGTATAATGTTATAAATGATTTTTACCTGGAGGTAACATATGTCCGACCGTCAGAAAATCCCGCCCTATATCACGGCGCTAAATATAGTCATGATCGTTATTCTGCTTGCTATCTGCGGGCTTATCTTCGCGCTCACCATGGCTTCAAAGGAACTTGGCTGGAGCCTGCCCACCGCTGACGACAGCACTTCCGTTTCGCAGTCTGCAGGCACGCAGAAAGAAAGCGCTGCTTCCGATACCGCAGATCCGCAGCCGGTAACAGTTCAGGCTTCTTCCGCAGAATGACGCTGAAAGGAGTACCACATGTCAGTTGAATGTGCAGTAATTGCAGGCATTTTTATGATAATGTCGCTGATATTCTGGCGCAGGCACCATATCCAGTGGCTTTGGGCTACACTTCCACTGGCGCTCGTGCCGCTTGCGTACTTCGTCACCTACGCCGTCGTCGGGCACCTGATGAAAGTGCAGATAGACGACCTTGCCGGTGTGATAGTTCTCATTGCCGCAGTGGGGATTTCCTGCGTGTGGCTGGGGCTGGTTTCCAACGGGTTCAAGAGCAGCAAGACGCGGGTAACTTACATCGGCATCGCAAATGCGTTCAACGTCGCGCTGGCAGTGATACTCAGCGTAAACATACTTACGGAATAATTCGTAATGCGTAATTCGTAATTATTGTGTCTGCTTCGCAGACTTTATTCCAAAAACTTTGATAAAAACAGCACAGGACGAAAGAACCACTTTCGCCCTGTGTTTTTTTAACTTGATTTGAGACGTACGACTGCAATTATTCTTCCAGCCCTGCCTCGTCGGTGTAGGGTGAAACATCGCTGAAGTACACCGCAAGCTTCTCAGACGGCGACCTGAACGAAAGAATATCCCCGGTCTGTTTGTCGATAGTCACGGTGAACGAGCTTCCCGAAGTTTTTCCATGCGCGGTAAGAACTCCGTCCTTTTCCGTGATCTCAGAAGCGTCAATGTCGCTCAGTTGGTCTATTCCTCCGGCGATGATCAGCGGAAGCGCCGTGTGATCTCCCCCGTTGTCGCTGACTGAAAGTTCCCCCAGACCAGCCGAAAGTTTACCGTTTTTAACAGTCATAACGACGCCTGAAAGTTCGTCGGGCGATGTGAACGCGAATTCCCACCTGCCAGGCTCAATGCGGTCTATATCAGCCTTTGCGGTGCTTTTGCCGTAGGTTATTTCCGCGCTGGAAGAAAATCCGCTGTTCATATCCGGCAGTTTTTCAGAGGCAAACGGCATTTTCACGGAGCAGCCGCAGAGCATGATAATTCCTGATAAAGCCGCAGCACAAGTAATTCTGGTAGATCTCATAATACTCCCCCTGTATGTCAGTAAGGAGCGATCACCTGGAATACACCTCCGGCAGCGCGGCGATGATATCCGTGGGAAGCACGCTCTCCGCGGGCATTCTCTCACACAGAATATCAGCCGCCTTCCAGTGGCAGTAAGCCCCCGAGCACGCCGCACGGAATGGCTCCACGCCCTGCGCTGCGAATGCTCCGATAATGCCGGTGAGCACATCGCCGCTGCCTCCCTTGGATAACCCGCGGCAGGCGTGCGCATTCACGCAGATTTTTCCCTCCGGTGAAGCAATGACCGTGTCAGCGCCTTTCAGCAGCAGCGTAACGCCGTATTCCTGCGCGAAACTTTTCGCAGCGCCCAGCCTGTCTGACTGTATCTGCGACACGTTCATACCTGTCATTCTGCTGAATTCCAGCGGGTGCGGCGTCAGGATAGTATCGCCTGTCCGCTCCTTCAGTACATCTATATTCCCGGCGATGGAATTTATGCCGTCAGCGTCGATAATTACCGGACAAGGCGCGTTTTTTATGACGAATTCTGTCAGCGCCCTGGTATTTTCGCTGTTGCCAAGTCCGCAGCCGATGACCACCGCTGAAGCGCTCTCCAGCTTTGGCAGGACGATATCCGTCAGCATTTCAGGCGTGGTGTTCACGAAACCGTCCGGAGTTTCCGGCAGGGGAACGTACACTGCCTCGTGTAGCCCAGCAGCGATTATCCTGACCGCGCTCACCGGACTTGCGGCAAAATACAGTCCCACGCCGCTCCTCAGCGCCGCAGCAGCGCACATGTACGCCGCTCCGTTGAACGACAGACTGCCCGCAAACCCGACCAATCGACCGAACGTACCCTTGTGCGTATTCCTGCCATGCTCAGGAAACGGTCTGCGCAGGCTCTCGTCCGTCAGGAATGCGACATTGTTATCCCTGAAGCACTCGCTGCCAATGCCGATATCAAGCAGGCGCACTTCCCCGAGAATATCGGAAGCAGGCGCATTCAGAAGTCCCTGCTTCATTGCAGCAAGAACCAGCGTGTAAGTTGGCTTGAAGCAGCGCTCATCGCGCTCTCCCGTGTCAGAATTCACGCCGCTGGGGACGTCAACGGCAATTCGCAGGCTGCATTCATTCGCCAGCCGTATCAGCTCTGCCGGCTCGTCGCGCAATTCCCCGTGGAAGCCGGTGCCGTAGATGCAGTCCACGACGCAGTCCACCATGCGGAATGCGTCAGCTCTCGTTTCATAGGAATACACAGAAGTCCCCCGGGGAAGAAGCGAAAAATTCTTTTCCGCGTCCGGAGTTTTGGGCATTCCCGCAGCAAGCAGCACAGAAACATCGCGCCCCTGATCACGGAGAAGCCGCGTTATCACAAACCCGTCGCCACCGTTGTTCCCCGAACCGCACATCACCAGAATGCGCGCGTTTTCCGGAACGACATCTGCTATGAACTCTGCGCAGCGCGTGCCGGCATTCTCCATCATCTGATAATAGCTTGTCCCACACTCGTCGCACCTGCGCTCCGCGGTTTTCATCTGTGAGTTTGTAACAACGTACTGCATTTTCTCCTCCGTTATCGTGAAAAACTAAAGCCCTGCATAACGCAGGGCTGTTATATTCAGTTGTAATGATTTTAATGGTTCATTGGAATGTACCGCCTTGAGTGATTTGTAGAAACAAATTTCAGGTTTCCATCGGACTAAGTTCCTTTCATAGATTTTCCTGCTAATATACTGTGTTTCACCGGAACCACCTGCTTTCTAGGTCGCAAAGATCTGAAGGGGTGATCTATGTAAACGCATATAGCGGTAAGAAAATCATCTGCGGAGCTTCCGGGCGAGGTCGGATAATGGACTAGACGTCCTGTTTGGCGTAATCTGCACCTTATGGGTCAGACAGTACCCTGTGCAGCTGATCGCCGGTTTTATTTGCTCAGCCCTTGTCACGAGCCGCAGATGAAGAATACTGTGAATCGGTAAGTTCCACCGGACTCGCTTCCTTTCTGCTTAAAGCTAAAATGTCGAAGAAATTGATCAGAGGTGCATCGGAAGGTTTTCCTTTCACGATACTTGTTGAATTTAAGTAATCAGCTTAATTCATTGGTTCTTACCTCTTTCATGGATTAGGTCAGGATATTTGGTAGGATGTCAAGTGAAACTTCATCTTAGATGCTTGTACTTATTTCCTTTCCTTGACTATATAATACCACAGATATTATAAAAAGTCAATAGTTTTTTCGATGAAAACTGCGTTTTTTTGTGATTTTTAACAAATGCACATATTATACTCATCCGTTTTACTAATTCTCAACAAACTTTTCCAGCCGCTGCACTTTTTTTGTTGAAAGCCCTTGACAAAGCCGCGTATTTCTGGTATAATACTATTGTTGTCAATTCAGGCAGCATGACTCATTAGCTCAGGTGGTAGAGCACTTGACTTTTAATCAAGGTGTCCCGGGTTCGAGTCCCGGATGGGTCACCAGAATTTAATCCCTCTCAAAGCGCATTGTAAAGCGGTTGAGAGGGATTTTTCTTCATCATGTCGAAAATTAGTTTTGGCCCGAAAATACGCTATTTTTGCTCAAAAATGCCGAACTAGGGGTGTCAAGGGGGGTGTCAAACTCCTTTTAATCTGTCCTTTTCGTGACGCTCTTTTGATTGACGATTTCATTTTTGCGTATAATACACAAAAAATCCCCGGAGCAGCGCCCCGGGGATAACTCATTATTTCACCTGCACAACGAACCCGTCGAAACCGGCTTTCTTCAGCTTCTTCATGTAAGCTTCCGCATTTGCGCGGGAACTGAACGCACCCACCTGCACGCGATAAAGTTCACTGGATTTCTGCACAGACGTGATACGCTCATGCAGAGCCGCCCAGCGTGCTTCGTCAACGTAGTATGCGGGACACAGCTTCCCGGTGAGGTCGTAGTGGCGAACTACTTTTCCTGCCGGAATGCTGTACTTCTTCATCAGGCTGCGCACCAGTTCGCCCAGAGCGGCGATGGACTTCTCCTCGAACTCACCGGACTGCCGCTTGTAACACACCTCAATGTGGATAGTGTCCGCGTTCTGGTTCGCGGCTGCGTATGCTATTTCGCTATCCGGAATGCACCGAACCACCTCGCCGTTCAGCCCGACTATGTACTGCGCGGAAGTCCACGCAAGTGGAGTATCCTTGAATACACCGGCTGCGACGTTCTTCCAATAAGCAACAAGGCGGTCTGTATTTTTTCCACAATCTCCGGTGTAATGCACGCAAATGCGCTTCGGTGTGGATTTCGTTCCCGGGCGGTTGTACTTGTTCTTCGGGATAAGGCTGTCAGTTATCGTCATTGCTGTGCCCTCCGTCCGCAAGTCCCTCGCCGATGGTGTACCCCACAACCGCTGCCGTCGCCATAATGCAGCCGCTGACTGTGGTCGCGACCTCGTCGCCGCCACCGAACGCCAGGATAAGTCCCGACACCAGAGCCGCGACGGATACCCACCATTTACGGGACGTAAGCTTTCTCTTCCAGTCAATTTTCATGATGCTTCTCCTCCTCCTGTTCCAAATCCTCTATGCGGTGATTTATAACCTTTATCTGTTCCTCAATGACCGGCATTCTGCGGGCGAAGTTGTTATGTTCCGCAACGCGTGCTTCAAGCTGCTGCAAACGATATGCAGTAAGCTTCGAGCTCACCAGAATTCCACCCAGAGAACCTCCCAGCGTTCCCACCAGCGAAATCACCGCTACGATTACACTGCTGTCCATTTAAACCTCCAGTCCCGCAAGTTCCTCGCGGAGCGCGGTCGCCCTGGCTTCCAGCCCAGCAAGCCTGTTTCTGTCCTCGTCGGTGGCGTTCCCGGAAGCTATCGCAGCAAGCGGGCGTATTCGCTCCCGGTCTATCTCCGCGAATTCCCGCGCGATTTCTGCAGCTCTGAGCCGGTTTTCACGCGCGGCGCGCTCCTCGTCGGTCTCGCGCGGTTCGATGATTTCATCATAATTCTGCGACATATGCGTACCCTCCTGTTACCTGTTTGATGTCCGTGATAGTCCTCATGCTGGGGCGTAAATCCAGCGGGTCAACGTCGTTCGTGGTGCGTATCTGGTAATACCGCTGGCACTTGAGTAGCTCCATTATCGGGTCAGGCGGTACGAACGGCGTTACCGTACTCCCGACCTCCAGCTTCGCCCATGCTATTTCCAGAGAATCACCGATCTGCGCACCGGTGTTTATTGTGAACTGCGCCCGAATATATGCCGTACTATCCGGAAGACTTTCGAGCGTCACGCTGTTGAGCCCCGCATTAAGTTTTATCTTATTGGACGACTTTACTACAGTTCCACTAGTACCATAGGCATAGATCGCCATGTATGCGTAGTCGCTTGTTGACGCGATATTCGCGGTCATTGTCAGGTCACTGCCATGAAGCGCGTCCGTAACAGGCACACGCTGATAGAGTGCGAAAGAATTGGAAGTTATCTCTTTTACACAGCTTATTCGTATTCCGTTTTCAAGCGGAGTTACTTCAAAAAGCACCTGTGACAACCAGCAGTCAGCAGTGCAGCCTGTTACATTGTACGAGTTCTCCCCGCGCTGATTTATACGGAAATCCGGATTTATCAGCAGGTTCGGATTGCTTGCTATCTCATTCGCGTGAAGTCCGTTAAGGGTGTCGGCGTTGCCTCCGTCGGCAATATTAATCCACTCGTCCCACTTTTTTAAAGTGTCACTGTACACTATATTGAATGTTTTACGATGATTGTTGATGTCCGTCGCTGTGATTTTGCAGTGATTTGTGGTGTGTTCAATGGAAGCAAACCAATATGTGTTGTCATACGGCATACCGGTTACTTCGTTTCCGACAAAAACGAACCCGGACGCGCTTGCCAGAGACTTGTCCTTGATATCGCCTTCTGACCAAAATGTTAAATTGCGTAAAGTTTGGTTCAAATCCGCCTTGTCGTTCCATATAGCCTTTTCAGCGGCGGTAACGTGAATATCGGTGTTCCCCGCGTGCGCCGAAATAGCGGCTCTTGCCACGCTATCCGCACCCGAGCCGCCGGACTGTGCGGAAGTCTTAAAAGGGTTCGTGCTGTAATCGCTGCCGATGAGCTGCACGGAACCTGTACCGAGTAAGTACACCGTTCCATTCGCGCCGTAAACCGGAGCAGACTGCCCCGCGGGAATGGCAATCACGCCGTCCGCGCCTGCGGCAACTCCCGCAGATTTCGCTGCGTAAATGGTGTCCGTGCCGTCGTTGCGGAGCCATGCGTTGCCCCCGCTGAATTCTGCCTTTTCCTCGCTGCCTGTTAGCGCGAGTGTTTTCATATTATCCATGAATTTTACCCTCCATATTTCTGTCTTGCGGAGTTATTTCCGCAATAACAGAATAAAGCCGGATCAACTGCAAATAACTGCAAACGAAAACTTGATTTTTAACCTCCGCTGTGGTATCATATAGAGGGGGTGAGAGCATGCAGAACATGAAGCTGAGTTACTTCACGAACGACGACAGCTTCCCGCTGTTCATACAGTTCGGTAGGCACGATATTCCGCTTTTCGTCCACGGGCACGATGATTTTTATGAGCTTGTGACAGTCCTGGACGGCAGCGCGGAACATGTCGTTGACGGTGAAAGCAGCATAATACGCAAGGGTGACGTGTTCGTCATCGGCAACGGAATTTCCCACGGGTTTGAAGCCCCCGACGGACTGCGTATCTGCAACATAATGTACCGGCCCGAAATGCTGTTCCCCGGGGACAGCGACATTCGTCAGCTTCCGGGATTTCATGCGCTGTTCCTGCTGGAGCCTTACCTCAGCAGCACCCAGCATTTCCAGAGCAGACTGCGGCTCACGCCGTCGGATATGGCGCGTGTAATGCCGCTTATAAACGCCGCGGAAGCCGAGTACAACACCAATTCCCCCGGCAGAAAGACGATGGTGCTGTCGCTTGTACGCCAGCTTGCGGTACTGCTGTCGCGGCTCTACGACTGCCCGACAAAGCCGCGTGAGATATCGGGAATTGCGGACGCTGCCGCGTTCATGGAAACCAGCTTTGCAGACAGCATAGCGATATCCGACGTTATTGAGAAGTCGCATTATTCCCAGCGGCACTTCATACGCCTGTTCTCCGCAGCCTACGGAATGACCCCGCAGCGCTATCTGCTGGATGTCAGGATACGTCACGCGAGCGCAATGCTGAAAGAAAGCGTTCTCCCGGTGACTGAGGTGGCACTGCGCTGCGGCTTCGACGACTCCAACTATTTCAGCCGCGTTTTCAGGAAATACACCGGACGCTCACCGTCAGAATACAGAACCCAAAATTAAGGCAACACCGCATAAAAACCATTTATTGGATTTTGTGCGGTATTGCCTTAAAAAAGACCCACCTTGTTATTTCTGCAAGGTGGGTCTTTTTGTATATCACTTTATGTATTCTTTCAGAGCCGCAATAAGTGCATCTATCTCCTCATCGGTGCCGATGGTTATGCGCAGGCGGTTGTCAATGCGCTTCTTTGAGAAATAGCGGACGTAGATGTCCCTGGTTTTAAGGTATTCCTGAATGTCCTTTGCGCGGTATTTCGGGTGTTCCGCAAACAGGAAGTTCGTGCTGCTGTCTGCAACGTCAAAGCCCATTTCCCGCAGGACGTTCGTCAGGCGCCCGCGGGTAGTCATTACCTTGGCTACCGTCGCCCTGAAATACTCCTCGTCCTCGACGGAAGCAACGCCCGCAGCGATGGCAACGCTGTCCAGCGGGTAGGAATTATAGCTGTCCTTTGCGGCAAACAGCGCGGCAATTATGTCGCTGTTTCCAAGCGCGTAACCTATGCGCATTCCCGCCATTGAGCGCGATTTTGAGAATGTCTGCACCACCACAAGATTTTCGTATTCTTTCAGCAGCGGCACTGCGGAAGTACCGCCAAAATCAACATAAGCCTCGTCGGAGATCACCACGCTGTCCGGATTTGCGTCAAGTATCTCGCGCATGAAATCCAGCCCCCTGCCGATGCTTGTCGGCGCATTCGGATTTGCGATGACAACGCCGCCGTTGGGGCGCTTGTAATCCGCAGCGTTTATGTTGAATGTATCGTCCACCGGAATAGTCTCAAACGGAATGCGCAGCATATCGCACCACACCGGGTAGAATGAATACGTGATATCCGGGTATATCACCGGCTTGTCTGAATTAAAGAACGCCCGGAAGCACAGCGCCAGCACGTCGTCAGAGCCGTTCCCCAGGAACACATTCTCGCGCTTCAGCCCGAAGCGCTTTGCAAGCGCGTCCGCAAGTGGCTTTGCATTAGCGTCCGGGTATTTTTTCAGGCTTCCACCGCGGAACTGCTCAATGGCGCGGATAACTCCCGGCGCGGGAGGATATGGGTTCTCGTTTGCGTTCAGCTTGATGAAATCGGTCTTGTTCGGCTGCTCTCCTGCCACATACGGCTCTATCTTTATAAGGTTGTCTTTCCAGCTCATGTTGTCTCCTTAAAACAAAATCAGGCGAAAACCCTGAGGTCTCCGCCTGAAATTCAGTCAGTTATAGATCACTCAGCGTCGTCATCTTCAAGAGAGAACTCGAGATGGGCGCCGCAGTTCGGGCAGTCAACCTGTTCGCTTGCAGCCTGGTCGTAGTCGAAGCGGATAGTGTTGCCGCACTTCGGGCAGGTGGTCTCGTACATTTCGTCCAGCTCCTCGTCGAAGTCGTCATCATATTCGTCCTCATCGTCCTCAACGCCGTAAACCTCGTCCTCAAGGTCAGTTACACTTTCCTCGAGATCGGTCATAACGTCAGCAACGTCGTCCAGCTCCTCGTCAACCTCAGCGAGATTTTCTGCGATATCGCCGAGAACGTCAACGATAGCTGCGAGAACCTTGCCCTCCTTGGTGGAATCGTCAAGCTGAAGACCTTCAGCAAGACCCTTGATATAGGATACCTTTTCTCCGATAGTCATATTCATCGATCCTTTCATGTCATGGGCAGAAGCACAGCCATGCCCCTTAACTCCAAAGAATATATGATACAGAAGCGGAAATTACTTTACACGCTCCATGTATTCACCAGTTCTGGTGTCGATACGGATAACCTCGCCCTCGTTGATGAACAGCGGAACGCGGATCTCAGCGCCGGTCTCCAGTGTAGCGGGCTTGGTAGCGTTTGTAGCAGTGTTGCCTGCGAAGCCGGGATCGGTCTGTGTGACCTGGAGCTCAACGAAGTTCGGAGGCTCTACGCCGAATACCTTGCCCTTGTAGGACAGTACCTTACATACCATGTTTTCCTTAACGAACTTGAAGTTGTCGCCAACATCGGAAGCGTTTACGGGGATATCCTCGTAAGTCTCGGAATCCATGAAGTGATAAAGCTCACCGTCGGAGTAGGTGTATTCCATATCCTTTCTCTCAACGTAAGCGGTGGGGAACTTAGCGGTAGGGTTGTAGGTCTTTTCTACAACGGAGCCGGTGATAACGTTTCTCACCTTTGTTCTTACGAACGCTGCACCCTTACCGGGCTTAACGTGCTGGAACTCGATGATCTGCATTACGTTGCCGTCTTCCTCGAATGTCATGCCGTTTCTGAAATCTCCTGCTGTGATCATAGTAGGGAACCTCCAATTATTTGTAATTATTCATACAGCGCCACCGAAAACATCAGCGCTGACTTTATCCGGAGCGAACCCTTTTTCTGGAAAGCCCGTCCGTATAAATCTATCTCTATTATTTTACCCTATTTCAAGCGATTTTTCAAGCCCTTTTCTGAAAAAAACTGAAAAAATTATATATGAATAAGGTTTTTTGATGATTTGGTAAGCACATCGCAGCCATTTTCTGTAACTACTACCATATCTTCTATGCGAACTCCGAACCTGCCGGAAATATATGCACCCGGCTCAACGGTAACGATCATGCCGGGTCTGAGCATAGAACGGCTCCTCTGGGAAAGCGTCGGCTGCTCGTGTATCTCAAGGCCCACGCCGTGACCGAGACCGTGCCCGAAATACTTGTCATAGCCTCCCCAGGCAGCGAGGGTCGCCCTTGCCACGCTGTCAACGACCTTGCCGTTGATACCGGGCTTGACTGCCTTTATGCCGTCCTGGTTAGCGTAATACACCGCATTGTAGAGCTTCTCCATCTCCGGGGTGACCTGCCCTACTGCGAGGGTACGCGTCATGTCGCTGTGGTAGCTGTCCACCACGGCGCCGAAATCCAGCGTCAGGAAGTCGCCCTCCTCAAGCTTCTTGTCCGTGGGTACCGCATGCGGTGAAGCCGAATTAACGCCGGAAGCTGCGATAGTTTCAAACGAAAGGTCGTCCGCGCCGCAGTCCATCATGTAATAATTCAGCAGGGCTGCGACCTGCTTTTCGGTCATGTCGCGGCTGATGTTGTCAACCAGGCGCTCGAAAGCCTTTTCCGCGATGCGCTGCGCCTTTACGATAAGCGCGACTTCCTCGTCGGACTTGATTATGCGCATGTCCCAGATGAACTGCGACAGCTCCGGTGAAGCGTCAAGGTCAACGAAATGCAGCTTCTCGCGGTAATCCGCGTATTCCGTCAGGGTCATGTAATCGCTCTCGAGCATGAGTTTGCGTATGTTGTGCTTGAGCAGCAGTTCAGTCAGCTGGGAACGCATGTCCTCCAGCAGAAGGACGCGGCAGTCCGTCACACGCTGCTTCGCCTTGTCGAAGTACCGCGAATCGATGATAAGGTAGCTCTGCTCCTTGGTCACCAGAATAACTCCCGCCGACGACTTGAACCCGCAGAAATACCGTCTGCTCACGTCAGAAGTGATGAGCGCGCCGCAGTCCTGCCCGGAAAGCTTCTGCTGTAATTGCTCAATATTAGTCATGGCATTCACCCAGGATATTTTCCAGTGCGTACAGCGCCAGTACGTAGCTGTTGCTGCCGAAACCTGCTATCGTTCCCCTGCAGACCGGCGCGATAACGGAATTCTTGCGGAACTCATCGCGGCTGTTTACGTTAGAAAGATGCACCTCAATGACCGGAATGCGGATAGCTGCGATAGCGTCGCGGATAGCGTAGCTGTAATGCGTATACGCGCCTGCGTTGAGTATCACGCCCGCGCAGTCCAGCCGGGACTCGTGCAGCCTGTCGATAAGCGCGCCCTCTGAATTGCTCTGGAAGAACACCGGCTCAAAGCCCATGCTGCGTGCCTTTTCGTCCAGCATGTCGTTGATGGTGTTGAGAGTTTCACTGCCGTAGATATTCGGCTCGCGCTCCCCGAGAAGATTGAGGTTGGGGCCGTTCATGATCAGTATCTTTTTCATATGCTTACCTCCCGTTTTTATTTGTTCTTATTTTGTCTGGAAAGCTCCAGAGTTCTTCTGAAACCGGAGTCCGTGGAAGCCCACTTGTCCTCCACCGATTTTTTCTGCTCCGGCGTGCCATATTCAAAGTAATAGTTGTCGAGGAACTCCTGACCGATAGTCACCGGGACTTTATGCGGCTTCACCGGCATATCAGCCGGGAAATACAGCCGCTTCATCATTCCTGTGATCTTCGCGGATTCCTCCGGGGTGAAATCGACGGTTATATTCCGCACATGCCTGCTGTTCTCCAGGACCTCGAAAACCAGGTCTACACTTGCCTTCAGCTTCATCTGTTCGCTGGAACGCTTCGGATCCACCAGGCTGAACTCATAAACGATATCGTACCGCCTGACCTCCTGACCGCCGACAACCAGCCTGCCGTCTTCCAGCTTTGGCTTTGACATGTCGAGCGCCTGCCTGTTCCAGCCGATGAACACGTACATTGCGTTGTCCATGATCTTCTTGTCGGCAGTTACCCAGAATGAAACCCCGCGCTGAAACGCGAAAACATCGACAAGCTCGCTGACCGGAAAGCCGTTCTCCGCGACTCTCTGCAGCGAAAGCCCCAGCCCGTGCATCAGATAGTCCCTGTGCTTAAGCGGGATATTGCGTTTGTATTTCCTGACGAAATCACTGCCGGACATGTCGCTGTCAAGGTCCTGCACCATGCTGAGCAGCCTGTCACCCTCGTAGTTCACGCTTTGAGCGCACTCTATCGGTATTATCCCTGCCTTGCGGTAGGAATCGCACATAACGCCCTTGGCGAACTGATAATTAACGAGATAGGCATTACCGTTGTAAAACAGCCCCTGCTGTCCCTGGTGCAACTTGCGGGACATTGAGTGCTCTCCGCCTTCCATGCTGTCATTTACAAGCATTTCTTCCACCTTGGGGATAAGGTACGTCGTTATCGCGTCCTCTGCGGCGTTGAGCATGTGCTGCTCCCTGTCGCATGCCGTGATATAACACAGTATCTGCTGATTTATGCAGCGTATCACATCGCCGGTTTCCTGGCTCTGATATAGGCAGTGATATAGGCAGTTCATGTCCTCTCCTTTACAGCGATTCGAAGTAACGTTTCATCTCTGCCGCGTCCTCTGCCTGGGTGCCTGCGGATTCGCAGATTATCGACGGCTGCATATTCCGGTCGTGTATCTCCTGCATGAGCGGCTGATATTCCGGACCGAACTGCGTATCCTCAAAGGTCAGGTGGCGCTTCTCACCGCCTGTGGTGAACTCTATGCGGCTGAAATGGATATGCATGTTGTCCAGGCGCTCTCTGCCAAGCTTGTTTTCGATGAGGTCCAGCATATGCGCGTAGTCCTCGCGGCAGGTTATTCCCCCATGGGTGCGGGCATAGAGGTGCCCGAAATCCACCGTCGGCAGAAATCTCTCGTCAACGCCGCAGAGTTCCAGGACTTCCTCCAGCGTACCAAGCTGGTTCACCTTGCCCATGGTTTCCGGGCAGATGACGATTTCGGAAAGCCCCTCCGCGTCAAGGCGCTCCTGCGCTCTTTTCAGTGTGTCCTTTGCCAGCTCCGTGGCTTCCTCGCGGGTCATTTTGGAGCAGCTGCCGCTGTGCACGACTATCTTCCTTGCCCCGACTGAATGCGCAGCCTGCGCCGACTGGAAGATGTACTCCACGCTTTTCAGCCGCGTTTCCTCCTCGACGGAAGAAAGCGAAATGAAGTACGGCGCGTGCAGCGTGACATAGATTCCGTGATCCTTTGCCAGCCCCGGGAGAAGCGCGGGGGTCTTTTCGCTGAGCCTTACCCCGCGTCCGCACTCTATCTCATAGCCGTTAAGTCCCATGGAAGCCAGGTATTCCGGCAGCTGCTCGGGGAATTTGCGCTTTCCCCAGCTTGCGGCATTGCCGCCCGGTCCGAATGATATCGCCATTACTTCTCCTCCAGCTTTGAATAATCCCTGTGGAACACCCAGCTCTCGATATGCCGTTTCAGCCGGAAAGTCCATGTTTTCTCCAGGTGGAAAGGCTCCACCAGCACCGTACGTATGCCTGCGAGATTTCCAGCCATCACATCTGTGAATATCTGGTCGCCCACCACCAGCGCCTCGGATTTCTTCACACCCATTGCCCTTACTGCGCGGTCAACGCCGAAAGTCAGCGGTTTAGCGCCGTTTGCGGTGAATTCCAGCCCAAGCTTTGCGGCAAGCGGCGCCACGCGCTTGTTGGTATTGTTGGAAACCACGCGCATTTTAATTCCCAGGGCGCGCATTCTGTCCAGCCACTCGTCAACGCCGGCTTCTGCCGCCGGATTTCCGTGCATGGAAAGGGTGTTGTCCATATCGAGCACCAGGGCTTTTACGCCGTTGTCCCGCAGGAATTTCTCATCTATCTGCAATACGCTTTTCAGCCAGAATGTAGGCTTGAACAGCATCAGGTTCCTCCTTAAAACAATTAAACCGGACAGAAAACTGCCCGGTTCAACCGTTGTGTTTTAGTCGCACTAAGCTCAGAAAGATCAGAACTTACGCTTGCGAGCAGCTTCGGACTTCTTTTTACGTTTTACCGAAGGCTTTTCGTAATGCTCTCTCTTACGAACTTCAGCAAGAACGCCGTCCCTTGCGCATGAACGCTTGAAACGCTTAAGAGCGGTATCAAGAGATTCATTTTTGCCAAGACGAATTTCTGCCATCTATATTTCCCTCCCTTTGCCAAAAGGCATAGGTTTTCTACATAATAGTAGTTATACAAAAAGTATATAATTAATTATATCGCAAACACCTGGATTTGTCAAGCAGTTATCAGAAATTTATTCACTTTTTTTCATTTTCGTCATTTCTGCCAAATACTGCAGTTGAAATTTGGCGTTTTACGACATAATCAATCCGAGATCATACCGGAAATATCCACCGGTGTTCCGTCTGCCCAGAGGCGCTCCAGCTGGTAGAAATCCCGGGTCTCCTCCAGGAAAACATGCACGATGATATCGTAGTAATCCAGCACTATCCACGTCTGGCTCTGGTAGCCCTCGATGCTCTTGGGCTTCACGCCCTTTTCGCCGAGCTGGTATTCCACCTCGTCAGCGAGCGCCTTCACCTGCGTTGTGCTGGTCGCGGAAGCAATGATGAAGTAATTCGCGAGTATCGTCAGATCCTCAACTTTAAGGGCGGTGATGTTCTTTCCCTTTCTGGAATCCAGCGCCTTTACGGCGATCTCAAGTTCTTCTCTGTCAGTCATAAGATCTCCTTGTCCTTGTTGTATTTCAAATAGTAGTTATATGCCTCGAATGTGTATTTCGGGATACTTCCGCACTTTTTGCACACATCTGTTATGTTGTATGCAAGCGCGACTGCCATTGCCTTGTCAAGACTGCCGTGGCATATCTTCCGGAATCTGTCCACGTCCTTATAGCTGCGCTCAGCGGATATCATATCCCCGAGGTAAACTATCTTTTCCAGCAGCGTGAGCTTTGCACAGCCTATCGTGTGGAACCGTATCCCCGCGAGGATCTCCTCATCTTCTATGCCAAGCTTGTCCCGCACGTATACCGCGCCCGCAACTGCATGCCACAGCGCCGGGGTGTCTATTTCCGCGGGGTCGGGGCGCATTCCGCTGTCAATGGTCATCTGCCGCTGCTTGTCGGGGATATCCTCTTTCATGACATCATGCAGAAGTCCCGCGAGGTAGCAGCGCTTTTCATCGCCGCCGAAACGCTTCGCAAGATCAAAGCAAGCCTCAGCTACATTCATGCTGTGCGTGAAGCGCTTTTTTGAAAGGCGCTGTCTTATCAGCTCCTCATACTCGTCAAATTCCTTGTATCTGCTCAATTCCTGCCTCCGTACAGACCCTTTTCGCGGATAAATTCTGCAACGCCTGCGGGTACCATTTCCGAGATATCGCCGCCATTCGCAACAGTTTCGCGCACCTGCGTAGAGGACATGGTAACTGCCTGCGTCGGCAGTACTTTCACCCTGCCTATCTCGTTGGCATATTCCATCATATCCACAAGGCTGTCATCGTCCCTGGCGACTGCGCAGACCCTGGTCTCCTTCAGCAGCGACTCATACTTGTACCACTTGTCGAAGCTGAACAGCATATCACCGCCTATCAGCAGGAACAGCTGCTCGTCCGGGTACATTTCCTTCAGCGCGCGGACTGTATTTATCGAATAGCTGGTTCCACCGAGCCTGACCTCAATATCGCTGACCTCTGCCCCGGGAATGTGCCCGAAAGCACGCCTGCACATCTCAGCCCTGTCCTCAAACGGAAGAAGCTCAGTGTGCTTGTGCGGTGAAACATAAGTCGGGATTATCAGCAGCCTGCGTAATTTCAGCTGCTTCACGGCTTCCTCCGCAAGACGGACGTGACCGTTGTGGACCGGGTTGAACGCCCCTCCGAAGATGCCGGTCTTTTTTACGTTATCACTCAAGTTCGATCACTCTTTTCTTGGGGTCGCGGCTGCGGCGCCACAGCACGAACTTCCTGCCGATGACCTGGACCACGTCAGCCCTGAGCTGCTCTGCGATCTGGTCTGCGGCTTCCCTTGCGGTGAATTCGCAGTTCTCCTGAACGCCTACCTTTATCAGCTCGCGGACGTTCAGAACGTCGTCAAGCTGCTTTATCAGCTCGTCGCCGATACCCTGCTTTCCCACAAAGAATATAGTGTTGTAGCTCTGCGCTATAGAGCGCAGATGCGCCCTCTGTTTACTTGTCAGCATTAACCGAATTTCTCCTTTAATATCCTGGCAAGCTGCTCAAACGCCCTTGCCCTGTGACTTATCTTGTTCTTTTCGTCCTCATCAAGTTCAGCCATGCTTCTGTCCTCGTCCACCATGAAGATGGGGTCGTAGCCGAAGCCCTTGCTGCCGGTCATCTCGTCGCCTATGTAGCCTTCGATCTCACCGGTAACGGAATACTCGTCGTCCTCTGCATAAATAAAGTATATCGAGCATACGAAGCGTGCTTCCCTGAGCGGCCGGGAAACGCCGTGCATTTCCTCCAGCACCTTTTCGCATAGTTCCTTGTCAGTCGCTCCCTCGCCCGCATATCTCGCAGAATAGATGCCCGGTGCGCCGTTAAGGAAGTCTATCTCAAGACCGCTGTCGTCCGCAATGGTCGGCAGCCTGGTGGCTTCGAACACGGCGCGCGCCTTGATGTGCGCGTTTTCCTCAAAGGTATCGCCGTCCTCGATTATTTCATCTGTGAAGCCTGCCTCACGCATCGACATCACGTCAAAGCCATACGGCTCCAGGAGCTTTCTGAACTCCCGTATTTTGCCCTGGTTGTTGGACGCGATTATCAGCCGCTGTCGGACAGGCGACGAGGCGGCAGGTTTTTCTTCGCCGGATCTGTGAAGATGTTTCATAAAAATTCCTTTCCAATTTACTGCACTTTAGCGGTGCGTTATTAAACCCATTGTGGGGATAATTATCACTCAAAGAGCGCCTGAACATAGTCCTCGGGTATGAACGGCTGCAGGTCGTCGATTTTCTCGCCCACGCCGACAAGCTTTACGGGTATGCCAAGTTCATTCTTTATAGGTATTATTATACCACCTTTTGCCGTTCCGTCAAGCTTTGTGAGAACAATTCCTGTAATTTCGGCACTTTCACTGAAAAGTTTGGCCTGATTGACTGCATTCTGTCCAGTAGTCGCGTCGAGAACCAATAAAGTTTCAACGCAGGCGTCGGGGACTTCGCGGTCGATTACCCTTGCTATCTTTTTCAGCTCCTCCATGAGGTTCTTCTTATTGTGAAGTCTGCCCGCGGTATCACAGAGAACTACGTCCGCGCCGCGCGCCTTTGCAGCGCTGAGGGCGTCGAACACAACAGCCGCAGGGTCGCTGCCCTCGCTGTGCTTGACTATATCCACGCCTGCGCGGTCGGTCCAGACGTTGAGCTGGTCTATCGCAGCCGCGCGGAATGTATCAGCAGCCGCAACGATCACTTTCTTCCCCTGGGATTTGAGATTTGCAGCCAGCTTGCCTATCGTGGTGGTCTTTCCGGCGCCGTTGACGCCTATCACCATGATGACTGACGGCTTGGTATCCGTGCGGAGTTCGTTGCCGCCCGTGAGCATTTCTGCGATTATCCCGCGCAGAAGCTGCTTCACGTCCGCAGGATCGGTGGCTCCTGTGCGCTTGACTGCCTGGCGCAGCTTGTCGCATATCTCCATCGAAGTTTCCGCGCCGATATCTGAAAGTATCAGCGTTTCCTCAAGTTCCTCAAAGAAGTCCTCGTCTATCTTCGTGAAGCTGTTCATCAGCAGCTCCAGCTTGCTCATAAAGCCGTCCTTGGTCTTTTTCAGACCGTTTTTCAGCTTCTCAAAGAAGCCGACTTTCTTAGGCTTCTCTTCGCTTTCCTCCGGGAGTTCCGGTGTTTCTTCCGGCTCGCTCTCGTCAGGCTCCGGCTCGGCTTCGGCTGCCTGCAGGGGTTCCTCGGGTTCTTCTGGAGCCGTCACCGGCTCTTCGGGCGCTGTTTCAGCTTCGGCAGCCTGCTGCGGAGCGTCCTCCCCGTTCTCTGCGGGAATATCACCGTCAGCCGCTTCACCCGGCTGGCTCTCTTCGGCTTCGTTCTGAGCGAGGAGTTCCTCATCGGTTTCCTCCTGATGTTTTTTCTTTCTGAACTTATCAAAAAATCCCATGTGACCTCCGTTACTTCAACTCAACGTCCAGTTCGTCTGCAAGGTCGCGCCTGAGAAGTCTCGACACGCCCTTTTCCTGCATGAATACGCCGTAAAGCACCTTGCAGCCCTCTATGGTACCGCGGCGGTGGGTAATCACCATCAGCTGGGTCTGGCTGCTGAACTGGTTAAGATATGTGATATACTTGTCAACATTCACGTCGTCAAGCGCCGCGTCCACCTCGTCCAGCATGCAGAATGGCGTCGGCCGGTGCTTGAGTATCGCGAAATATATCGTTATCGCGACCATCGTCTGCTCTCCACCGGAAAGAGAAATAAGATTTTTGATGACCTTTCCCGGCGGCGCGGCAAGAATCTCTATGCCGGAATTCAGCACGTCCTCGGGGTCGGTGAGTTTAAGCTCACCGTGAGCGCCGTCGCCGAAAATGCTGACGAATATCTCCTTGAAGCTCTTGTTTATTTCCTCAAAGCTGTTCAGGAAGCGCGTCTTGATATCCTCCGTCAGATCTGATATCAGCCGCTCGAGTTCCTTTTTGCTCTTTTCGATATCCGCAAGCTGCGCGGTCTGGAATTCGAACCTCTCCGCAACCGTGCGGTATTCCTCGATGGACTCCATATTGATGTTGCCCAGCGAAGAAATCTTCTTGCGGAGCGCTTCAAGGTCGTTCTCTGCCATCAGCAGATTTTCAACGGGCTTTGCCTGTTCCATCGCCATCGACACGGTAAGTTCGTAGCTGTCAAGCAGCATGGAAACTATGCGCTCCTGCTCGCGGACCTCGTTGGTGCGCCGCTCCTCAAGCCTTGCTATCTCCTTTGAGAAATGCTCCTTGTTCGACACAGCCTCGTTGATATCGCGGTGCATCTGACCTATCGCGAGTTCCAGCCGCTCTATCTCGGCAACGGATTTGCTGATGTCGGCTTCCTTGTCGGAAAGCTCACCGCTGTGCTGTTCAATTTCTTTCTTCACGCGCTCGATATCCAGACGGATACGGTCGTCGTCCGCGTCCAGCGCTGCGACTGTCTCCTTGTAGCTGTCGCTGCTCTGGAACAGCGCCCTGCGGTTTTCCTCGCGGGTGCGTATCTCGACCCGGAATGCGTCTATGTCCTTTTCAGCGGAAACCCTGTCGAGGTTCAGCTGTGAAAGGCTGTCTGAAAGTTCCTTTAAATGCGCTGCTGCGGTTTCCCTCTCGCTTCCGGACTGCTTCTGCTGTTCCTCCAGCTCCGCGATCCGGCTGTCGCACTGAGAAACCACGCTGCGGCTCTCCTCCAGCTGCTTTCTGTACTGCGCTATCTGCTGGTCGAAACGCTCCAGCGCCAGCCTTGCGGACTCACCCTGGCGCGAAAGCTGCTCGATGAGCATATCGTACTTTGAAGCCTCCGCACGCGCGCTTATCTCCTGAGTGTCCAGCGCTTTCAGTTCGTCCTCCATGCCCTCTATCTCGACGGAGAATTTCGCTGCCTCAGCCTGGTACTGCCGGAATGCCTCAGTCTTTTCTGCCAGTGATTTACGCAGCGAAATGACCTCGGTATAAAGCGCGTCCTTTTCCTGCTTGCGGGAAATAATACCCGCGCCGCTGCTGCGGCTTCCTCCCGTGAAGGAACCACCCGCGTTGACCACCTGACCATCAAGCGTAACTATACGGAACTTCGCGCCGTACTTCTTGCTCAGGAATGCCGCGGTGTCGATATCGTCCACTATCGCGGTAAGTCCCAGCAGGTAGCGGATTATGTTCTGATAATCCTCGTCGCAGTCAACAAGGTCGCTTGCTATGCCCTCAAATCCCTGCTCCGACTGTAATCTCGGCTCGTTGAGATAACGCCCCTTCATCGCAGTCATGGGAAGCATGGTCGCACGGCCGGCGTTGGTTTCTTTCAAAAAGCGAATACAGCGCTTTGCGGTTTCCTCGTTGTCAACGATTATGTTCTGCATCGCGGCTCCAAGGGCGGTCTCTATCGCTGCGACGTAACGGTCGTCCATGCTCACGACGTCTGCAACAGTGCCGTGGATACCACCCATTCTGCCCTGCTGCGAAGCCCTCATGAGTTCCTTGACGCTGTGAGTGTAGCCCTCCATGGACTTCTCAACGTCCTCCAGCAGCTTGTAGCGCTTCTGTTTGGTGTCAAGTTCGTCGCTGACTCTGTCGGCTTCGGCTTTGGCATCGTTCATGCGGCGCATTTTGCCCTCGCCCAGCCGCTGGTATCCTGCAAGCTTGTTCTGCTTCACGGAACGCTGCTCCGCGATATCCACGAGCTGTTTCTGTGCATTCTCGCGGCTGTTGGTGTATTCCTGCAGCTTGCTTTCGGCGTTCTCGGCGTCACTGATGAACGTCTGCTTCTGTTCCTCGGCTTCCTGCATGGAATGCTCAGCCTGCGCGGACTTCACATCTGCCTCGCTGCGCTCACGATAAGCCTGCGCCAGCTTCTGGTCCAGTTCGGAATACGCCTTGTCGCTCTCGGCGTTCTGCTCTGCTATTTCAGTCAGCTTCGCCTGGAGTTCAGCGCGGCGCTGCTCCATTGCCGTCAGTTCCTGCTGCTTGTCCTCTATTTTCTGCTGGAATTCCTTTATTCCCTCATCGAAGCTGCGGCTGCTTTCCTCGGCGTTCGCTATCTGCTCAGCCAGTTCCCTGCGACGGTTCTCATTATGCATGAGGTCGTTTTCCAGCACATGGATGCTCGAACGCTTCTCGGCTATCTCGGTGTTCACAGCCTCGCGGCTCCTGCGGTAGCGCTCCAGTTCTGCCTGAATGCGCTGCTTCTGCTCGGTGCTTTCGTCGATGCTGGTCTGTAATTTCTCCGCGTCCTTGTCGTAATGCTCGCACTCCGCGCGGTTGAGCAGCAGGTCGTCGTCCAGCTTCTTTATTGCGCTGCGGCGCTCCTCATAGTGAGCCGCGCCGACGGAAATTTCAAGTTCCTTTTTCTGGTCGAGGAGTTCAGCGGCAAGCACCGCCTTTTCGGACTGTCTTTTCAGCACCGGCAGGCGTTCCTCGTCAAGCCTTATTATGTCCTTCTGACGGAGGATATTCTCCTCGGCGCTTTCGAGTTCCTTTTCTGCCTCTGCCTTCTTGTGCAGGAACAGCGAAATTCCCGCAGCCTCCTCGAAGATCTCACGGCGCTGGGTTCCCCTTGCGTTGACTATCTCAGCGACCCTGCCCTGCCCGATGATGGAATAGCCATCTCTGCCAAGGCCGGTGCCCAGCAGCATCTCCTGAATGTCCTTCAGTCTGGACTTCGCGCCGTTTATCAGGTACTCGCTCTCACCGCTGCGGTAAAGCTTGCGGGAGATAGTCACCTCGTCGGCGTCCACTGCGAGCGCGCGGTCGGTGTTGTCTATGCATAGCGCGACCTTTGCGAAGCCCATGGGCTTGCGGTCGGTGGTGCCGTGGAAGATAACGTCCTCCATCTTTTCACCGCGCAGGGTCTTTGCGCCCTGCTCTCCCATTACCCAGCGCAGGGCATCGCTTATGTTGCTCTTGCCGTTGCCGTTGCTGCCGACAACAGCCGTGGTCTGGGCGTCGAAATTCAGTACGGTCTTATCCGCAAAGGATTTGAACCCATGTATCTCCAGTGACTTAAAAAACATTCACAAACCTCGCTAATTTAACAGCGCACCTCGATGTAAGCCCCGTCCAGCGGCTTCACCTCAACATCATATCCCAGCCCTGCAAGAGCCGCGATGTTGCCGCGCTTCTGTCCCACAGCCCTGCTGATATTCCGGCTGTCGGTATATATCATATAATGTCCCTTTTCCATAGCGAGAAGCTTCTGTTTCATGTCATTCAGAAACAGCCTGCTCTCAACTATTTCACGGAACGCCGGGTGGTAAACTCCCCCCAGCATTTCTTTTTCAACTTCCTGTGAGGCATGCAGCCCCATGCGTATCACGCGTATCCCGGCTGCGGTGAATTCCCGCAGGAGTTCCGCGCACAGATCCACGGTCTGCTCAAAGCCGAAGCTGCGGTATTCCCCGCTCTCAAACAGCCTGCCAAGCCGCGTGTGCTTCAGTATCACCGTCGGATATATGCGCACCGTATCCGGCTGCAGCGCGATGAATTCCCGGCAGGTGAGCCGCACGAATTCCTCCGTGTCACCGTAAAGCCCGGTCATCATCTGCAGACCAAGCGAGATCCCGCTTTGCCTTATCAGCCGCGAAGCCCTGCGCACGTCCTCAGCGGAATGCCCCCGCTCGTTCATCTGCAGCACCTCGTCCGACATGGACTGCGCGCCGAGTTCCACGGCGGTCATGCCGTACTTTTTCAGCAGCGCGATGATCTCGTCGTCAATACAGTCAGGCCGTGTGGAACAGCGTATCCCGCAGTAGACCTGCGGGTGCTTCTGCACTGCGGAATGCGCGCATTCCAGCAGGCTTATCATGTATTCCCGCGGGACTGCCGTGAAGCTGCCCCCGAAAAACGCGATCTCTGCCTGCATTCCGCGCTCGGCAAGGTGCGGAGCCTGCTCCTCAAGCAGCGCTGCGACTTCCTCAGCCGTGGGGGCGTGAGCCGCGCCGGAAATGCTCCTCTGGTCGCAGAAACTGCACCTGTGCGGGCAGCCAATGTGCGGAATAAAAACCGAAATGTTAGTCCGTTTCATAGCCCATCAACCCGATAGCTTCCTTAGCGGCAGCCTGCTCGGCTTCCTTTTTGCTCTGCCCGGAACCTGCGCCGATGCTCTGCCCGTTCAGCATTACCTCAGCGTTAAAGGTCTTGTGGTGAGCCTCTCCCTCTTCCTCAGTCACCTGATAGGAGATCTTTTCTTCCGGGTTCTGCTGGATTATCTCCTGCAGAATGGTCTTGTAATCGCCGAGCTTCACCTTGCCGCTCTTTATCGCGTCGATAGACGGCACGAATTTCATGATGAACTTCTGCGCCTCGTCCATTCCTCCGTCAAGGAATATCGCAGCGATGAGCGCCTCAAAAGCGTCCGCGAGAATGGAACGGCGCTCGCGCCCGCCTGTCATCTCCTCGCCCTTTCCCAGCAGGATGTAATCCCCGAGGGAAATACGCTTAGCGAAGTTATACAGCGAATTCTCGCACACGATGGAGGCGCGCAGCTTTGTCAGCCCGCCCTCCGGCACGGTCGTCATATTCGTGTAGAGGTACAGCGAAACCGTTATCTGCAGCACGCTGTCGCCCAGGAATTCCAGACGTTCGTTGCTGCCGTTGTTCTTTCCTCCGGAATAGCTGGAATGGGTCATTGCGCCCCTGAGATATGATTTGTCCTTAAATGTATAGCCTATAGCCTTTTCAAGCTGACTGAATTCCGACATATCAAGCCTCTTCCTTTACTCCGAGAGCGGCGATCGCGCTCGTCATTTCATCTATCGCGTTCTTCTCAACGAACATCTTCGCCTGCCTGAACGCGCCCAGGAAAGCTACCGCGTCCGAGCTTCCGTGCGCCTTGAACACAGGCTTTGCGGTGCCCAGCAGCGGTGAACCGCCTATGGTTTTGTAATCAAGCTGCTTTGCGATGTCGCCAAGCTGCTTCTTTACGCACAGCGCGCCTATCTTAGTCTTGAGATTCGCAAAGAACATGTTCTTCAGCGACTGCTTCATCAGTATTCCCATGCCCTCGCATGCCTTGAGGAACACGTTTCCGGTGAAGCCGTCGGTCACAAGCACGTCAACGCCGCCTACAGGCGCGTCGCGGCCCTCTACATATCCGATGAAATTTATCGAGGGAGTTCCGCGCAGCAGCTTTACTGTTTCGTGCTCGAGTTCCCTGCCCTTTTCCTCTTCGGTGCCGATGTTCAGCAGACCTACGCGGGGCTTTTCGATGCCCATTGTCTTTTCCATGAAAATGCTGCCGAGTACCGCGAACTGCTGCAGCATTTCCGGACGGCACTCGAGATTTGCGCCGCCGTCAACGACCGCGTACCTGCCTCCACCAAGGCAAGGCATCAGCGGAACGAGCGCAGTCCTCTTTACGCCCTTGATGCGCTTTTCCACCATGGTTCCACCGACTACGATAGCGGCGGTGCTGCCCGCGCTGATGAATGCGTCCGCATTTCCGTCCGCGAGGTAATACAGCGCCTTGCCCATGGAAGTGCCCGCATTCTCCTTAATAACGGACTTGGGGGCGTCCTCAGTGGTGATAACGCCCTGTGCCGGCACAAGTTCAATGTGGCTGTCGGAGATATTCAGTTCCTTCATGCGTTCCATGAGAACCTTTTCGTCGCCGGTTATCGCGATATCAATGCCCAGTTCCTTTACAGCAAGCGCTGCCCCTTTAAGTACTTCGTCCGGGGAATTATCCCCGCCGAAACCGTCTATAACTATCTTCATGATTATGTATCCTCACTATCAGAAAGAGCCTTGCCCAGGTCGGAAAGCGCCCTCTGTGCCAGCGCTGCATAGCGCTCCTGCTTGCCCTTTATCACCCTGTCCAGCCCGGGGAGTATCCCCATGCTGCTTGCCATCGGCTGGAAGTTCTCCACCGTCGGGTCGCTGATGTAATTGCACAGCGCGCCCAGCATCGTCGTATTAGGCAGTTCTGTCGGCTGCCTGCCGGAAAGCCTGTCCGCAAGCGCCCTGCCCGCGATAATTCCGGAAGCCGCACTCTCAACGTAGCCCTCGACGCCTGTCATCTGTCCCCCGAAGAACACGTTATCCGAGCCGCGCAGCATGAACCACTTGTCCAGCAGACGCGGGCTGTCAAGGAATGTGTTCCTGTGCATTACGCCGTAACGCACGAACTCCGCGTTTTCCAGCCCCGGTATCATCGAAAAGACGCGCTTCTGCTCGCCGAATTTCAGGTTCGTCTGGAAGCCCACGAGATTGTACATCGTGCCGTCCCTGTTCTCCTTGCGGAGCTGAACAACGGCGTAGGGGCGCTTCTCCGTGCGCGGGTCGGTGAGTCCCACGGGCTTCATGCAGCCGTAGCGGACGCTCTCGAAACCGCGTTTTGCCAGCACTTCCACCGGCATGCAGCCCTCAAACACCTTCATTCCGGCGCTCTCTTCGGGTCGGTCGAATTCCTTTAAAGGGGCGCTCTCAGCAGTCACCAGCGCGTCGTAAAACGCCTGGTATTCATCGCGGTCCATCGGGCAGTTGACGTAATCTGCCTCCCCCTTGTCGTACCTGGTCTGATAAAACGCCTTGCTGAAATCTATGCTTTCCGCGGAAACTATCGGCGCTGCCGCGTCATAGAAACTCAGTCCCTCGCCGCATATACCGCGTATCTTCTCAGCAAGCGCGTCAGAAGTCAGCGGACCTGTGCATATCACCGCGTTTCTTTCCGGAATTTCAGTGACTTCCCCGCTGACCACCCGTATATTGGGGTAACTGCGCACTATCCTTGTCACCTCGTCCGAGAACTTCGTGCGGTCCACGGCAAGCGCGCCGCCTGCAGGGACTGCAGTCTTGTCAGCGGCTTCAAGTATCACGGAACCAAAACGGCGCATTTCCTCCTTGAGAAGCCCGCAGGCGCTCTCAGGTCTTGCAGCCTTGAGCGAATTGGAGCATACCAGTTCCGCGAAACCGGCATAGTGGTGCGCCGGGGAATACTTCTCCGGCTTCATCTCGTGGAGTTCCACGTCGAACCCGCGCCGTGCCAGCTGTACTGCCGCTTCGCAGCCCGCTAGTCCCGCGCCGATAACCTTAACCGTCATTGCTCTTATCCTTTGCGTTGTCCGCGTCAAGGGGACGCTCGTAACCGCAGCCCTCCTTAGCGCAGTAGATCTTACCCATACGGCCTGTCTTTTTGAAAAGGGTTGCGCCGCACTGCGGGCACTTCTCTGAAACAGGCAGGTCCCACGTCATAAAGTTACAGTTCTGGTAATCCTCGCAGCCATAGAACGGCTTGCCCTTCTTGGATTTCTTCGCGAGCATCTTCTTGCCGCACTTAGGGCAGGTGCCCTGGGTCTCCGTCACTATCTTCTTCGTGAACTTGCACTCCGGGAAGCCGCTGCACCCCAGGAATTTTCCGTAGGGACCTATCTTGATGACCATCGGCTTGCCGCATTCCTCGCAGATGACGTCCGTCGGCTCGTCGGGGACTTTCACGCGCTTGCCCTCCATGTCGGCTTCTGCCTTTTCAAGGGTCTTTGCGAAACCGTCGTAGAACTTGCGGAGGACTTCCACCCAGTTCTTGTCGCCATGCTCGATATCATCGAGGGAGGTTTCCATTTTTGCGGTGAATTTCACGTCAACGATGTTGTTGAAGTGATCCTTCAGCAGTTCGGTTATAACTTCGCCGAGGGAAGTCGGCTTGAGCTGGTTTCCCTGCTCGCGCTCGACGTAATGTCTGTCGAGTATCGTTGAAATAGTCGGCGCATACGTGGAAGGTCTGCCGATGCCGTTTTCCTCAAGTTCCTTGATGAGGGAAGCTTCGTTGTAGCGCGCCGGCGGCTGTGTGAAATGCTGGTTTCCGACTACTTCCTTAGCGGTCAGCTTCTCGCCCTTTTCAAGCTTGGGCAGGGCGCCGGTCTGTTCGCCGTCGGACTCCTTAGTTTCCTCATAGAGCCGTGTAAATCCGTCGAATTTCACGGAATATCCGCTGCTCTTGAACAGGCAGCCTGCAGCCGTGATATCGGCAGCCACAGTGTCAAGTATCGCATTCTGCATCTGGCTTGCCATGAACCGCTCCCAGATAAGCTTATACAGCTTATACTGGTCGTTCGTGAGCGAGGATTTCACCTTGTCAGGCGTAAGGCTCACGGTTGTCGGGCGTATGGCTTCATGCGCGTCCTGCGCGTTGTTCTTGGACTTATAGGTGCGCGGCTTTTCCGGCAGGTAATCCGCGCCGTACATCTCTTTGATGAGGTCAGCTGCGGCTGCCTTTGCCTCGTCGGAAATTCTCAGCGAGTCTGTACGCATGTAGGTGATAAGACCGACTGCGCCCATTCCCGCGACGTCGATACCTTCGTAGAGTTCCTGCGCTGCCTTCATCGTGCGGCGCGCCTGGAAGGAGTATCGGCGGCTTGCCTCCTGCTGCAGCGTGGAAGTCGTGAACGGAGGCGCAGGCTGCTTCTTGCGCTGGGACTTTTTCAGCCCGGTCACGGTGAATTCCGCGCCCTTAAGGCGTTCCAGCAGCTTGTCAGCCTCTTCCTGGCTGGAAATCGCGAGCTTCTCGCCGTCCACTTCAGCCAGTTTTGCCGCAAACGCTCTCTTTGAGGAAGCCGCAGTCAGCTTTGCGTCAACGCTCCAGTATTCCTGCGAAACGAAACTGCGTATCTCGTTTTCACGGTCAACGATGATGCGCACTGCAACGGACTGCACACGTCCCGCGGAAAGACCGCGTCTTACCTTTTTCCACAGGAAAGGCGACAGCTTGTAACCCACGATACGGTCGAGAATCCGGCGTGCCTGCTGCGCATCCACGATGTTGGTGTCTATGCAGCGCGGTGACGCCATTCCGTTCTGTACGCCGGTCTTGGTGATTTCGTTGAATGTCACGCGCACCGGGGCATTGCCGTCGATATTCAGCAGATGCGACAGGTGCCACGCGATAGCTTCTCCCTCGCGGTCCGGGTCGGTCGCGAGATAGATCATGTCGCTGGCTTTTGCGTGCTTTTTCAGTTCTTTGATGACCTCTGCCTTATCCTTCATATTGACGTACTGCGGCGCAAAATCATGCTCCACATCAACGCCCAGCTTGGATTTCGGCAGGTCGATTATATGTCCGGTGGAGGCTATAACGTCATAGCCTTCTCCGAGGTACTTCTTTACAGTCTTAGCCTTTGACGGCGACTCTAATATTACAAGGTGCGGCACAAAAGTTCCCCCTATACGTTTTTCTCTGTCAAGCCGGAAAATCGGCTCACCTAGACATCGCAAAGCCTAAAGTCTGCTTACGGTTTTGCGATATCTGCTGCACGTCAGCGCAGCAGCAACGGTCGCATAATTAACGGCGCAATATGAATTATTCGCGCCAGCCCGTTTATTATACGCCAAACAGCCGGGCAGGCCATGTCCAGCTTTTTTTATTTTGAAAGCTCCCACAGGATTATCGCAGCGGCAGCAGCGGCATTCAGCGACTCAGCGCCCGATATCGGGATGTAGACCGCGCGGGTGCATTCCGCAGCCACATCTGGCGAAACGCCGCGCCCCTCGCTGCCGATGACAACCGCAGCCCTCTCCGGGAATTCTATCTCCCCAAGCCTTGCAGCGCTCTCGTCGAGCATCGCGCCGTACACCGAAAATCCATCTGCCCTGAGCGCCCTCACCTGCTCCTGCATACTGCCGATAACGCACGGAAGCCTTAGCACGCTGCCCATTGAAGCACGAAGCGTTTTCGGCGCCCAGATATCAGCGCAGTCCGGTGAAAGCACCGCGCCGCCGAAGCCCAGAGCCTCCGCAGTGCGGATAATAGTGCCGACGTTGCCCGGGTCCTGTACTCCGTCCAGCAGCACCAGCCGTCTGGCCCCGCCTATCCCGGGACTAACTGGTTTCTCAGCAATGGCAAACAGCCCCTGCGGAGCCTTTGTGTCTGAAATGTATTCCGCAACATCGCCGGATATGACAGTGACGTCGCTGCATTTCTGCCTGAGAAGCGCGGCCGTCTGCGGGTACTTTTCTTCTGCGCGCTCGGTCGTCAGCACGGAAATTATCCCATACCCGCTCTTTGCGAGTTCCCCGCAGAGATGGTCGCCCTCAACGGCGAAAACGCCCTGAGCGTCCCTTGCGGATTTTTCCCGGAGAAGCTCCCGGAAGCGCTTTACAGCGTCGTTTTTTCTTGATGTGATCACCAATGGAGCAAATCCCCCTACATAGCGAAAAATCTCACGCCCTGGAACAGAACGTGAGATATTATCACGATTAAAGCGCTGCCTTAGCCTTCTCTGTCAGTGCAGTGAAGCCTGCTGCGTCGTTGATTGCGATCTCAGACAGCATCTTTCTGTTCAGAGTGATGCCAGCCTTCTTCAGACCGTTCATGAAAGTGGAATAGTTCATGCCGTTTGCCTTAGCAGCAGCAGAAATTCTGGTGATCCAGAGCTTTCTGAAATCTCTCTTCTTGAGACGTCTGCCGATGTAAGCATACTGACCGGACTTCCAAACGGCTTCCTTAGCGGTCTTGAACAGTCTGCTCTTGCCGCCCCAGTAACCCTTAGCCAGCTTTAATGTTCTATTTCTTCTCTTGCGAGTTGCGAGTGCGCCCTTTACGCGTGCCATTTTACATTACCTCCTGAAATTTTGTTCGTGCGGATATTCCGCATCTCGATTATTTGTACGGAATAAGGCTCTTTACAGCAGCTACGTTGGTAGAATCTGCATATGCGCCAGCACGCAGGCCTCTCTTGCGCTTTGTGGACTTCTTGGTAAGAATGTGACGTCTGTTGGTGTGACCCATCTTTACCATACCGTTCTTTGTCAGCTTGAAGCGCTTCTTCGCTCCGCTGTGAGTTTTGATCTTAGGCATTTTGTTATCCTCCTTGAGATTTTATCGGGCTTCACATTTGTGTGCAGCCTTGCCTGTCTTATTTCTTAGGGCTGAGTACTATCGCGTAGTTCTTGCCCTCAAGCTTTGACGGCTTTTCGGAACCGCCGTACTCTGAAACGGCATCGAGGAATTTCTTCATCAGTTCTTCACTGAGATTCATGTGCGACATCTCTCTCGCACGTCTGAAGCGAATGGTGACCTTTACCTTGTCGCCGTTCTGGAGGAACTTGATGCAGTTCTTGACCTTGATGTTGAAATCGTTGGTGTCGATGTTGAGCGACATCTTGATCTCCTTGACCTCAGCCTGCTTCTGGTTCTTCCGGGCTTCTTTTTCCCTCTTGGTCTGCTCAAAACGGTATTTTCCAAAATCCATGATCTTGCATACCGGAGGATTTGCCGCAGGAGCGATGAGCACGAGGTCCAGATCTGCCTCTATCGCCTTTGCAAGCGCGTCCGCAGTCGCCATAATGCCGAGCTGCTCGCCGTCTGCGCCGACCACTCTTACTTCCTTTTCACGGATCTCCTCATTGATGAGCTGTTCTTTCGTGCCGATATCAAAGCACCGCCTTTCTTGATTACGTTTCAGCTGTGAAATAAAATAAGCGCGAGCACACACTGCTCACGCTTAACAGAATGCCTTTCGGCTGTTTCACATTAAACATACCGCGCCTGGCAGAACTAACGCCGACGGGTGAGAGTGTGGTGACTCTACTTTCAAACTTACTTTAGTATTCTACCACATCCGAACCGATTTGTCAATAGCTTTTTTTCATTTTTCGCAATTTTTTTCATACTGTCTGGTGATTCTCCAGAAATTCCACGTAATTCTGCGACGGCACCGGTTTCGAATAATATCCCTGCAGGTAATCAAAGCCGCCATTTTAATTCCACTACATTGACAACAACAAAGCGCCTTTTCTGTAAAAACAACGAAAACGGTGCCGCCATACAAGCAGCACCGTTAATGTCATATCAGCCTAAAATTACTTGATAACCCTTACAGAAACAACGCCTGCAACAGACTTGATAGAAGCCTCGATACCTGCAACGTCGCCCTTTACATCAAGGCAGGTGTACGCGTAGTCCTTCTTGGACTTGCTTACCATGTTCTCGATGTTCAGACCTGCAGCGGAAACCGGAGCGGTAATGTTGTTCAGCAGACCCTCGGCATTCTTGTGGATAACGCAGATCTTTGCGTTTCCGGAGATTGCCATCTCAACATTCGGGAGGTTAACGGAGTTCCTGATGTTACCGTTTTCAATATAGTCAACGATCTCCCTGACTGCCATAACTGCGCAGTTGTCCTCGCTCTCAGGAGTGGAAGCGCCCAGATGGGGCATTGCAACAACGCCGTCCAGACCGATAAGTCCGTCGGTAGCGAAGTCGGTTACATAGCAAGCCATACCACCGTTCGCGAGTGCGTCGATGATAGCCTTTTCGTCAACCAGGGTATCTCTTGCAAAGTTCAGCAGGCGTACAGTCTTCTTCATGGAAGCGATAGCCTCTGCGTTGATCATGCCTTTTGTATCAGGCAGTGCGGGAACATGCAGTGTGATGTAGTCGCACTTTTCGAAGATCTCCTTGTTGCTCTTTACGTAGTGGACCTTGCCGGAAAGCTTAAGAGCGTTCTCAACGGAAAGATACGGGTCAGCGCCGTAAACGTCCATGCCGAGTTCTGCAGCTGCGTTAGCTACCAGGATACCGATAGCGCCCAGACCGATAACACCGAGCTTCTTGCCCATGATCTCAGGACCTACGAACTGGCTCTTGCCCTTCTCGACCAGCTTTCCTACCTCGTCGCCCTTGCCCTTGAGAGTCTTGATCCAGTCCATAGCAGCCGGGATCTTTCTGGAGGAAAGAAGCAGACCAGCGATGACCAGTTCCTTAACTGCATTCGCGTTAGCGCCGGGGGTGTTGAATACTACAACGCCCTGCTCGCTGCACTTGTCAATCGGGATATTGTTGACGCCTGCGCCCGCTCTTGCGATAGCCAGCAGGTTGGAGGGCAGTTCCATCTCGTGCATGGAAGCGGAGCGAACCAGGATAGCGTCAGGATTTGCGATATCATCACCAACGGTGTACTTGCTCTTGTCGAGCAGGTCGGTACCGCATGCGGCGATCTTGTTGAGTGTAAGAACGTTATACATAATAATGATGTTCCTTTCATTCGGTGTTTCCCACCGTGATTAAGTTTTCTCCCCCATTCACTGGGGGAGAAAATAATTTACTTTGGTATATCTGTGATAACAGGCTTGCCGTCCTTATCAAGCAGGGGCGTAAGCCCTCCGCCGTAGCCGTCTCTATGCCAGAGATAGCAGACGCCTGTAGCTGTATCAACAATGACCTGTGTGCTTGTAGTCAATGTAGATTCCTTATGAATTACAACAAATCTGTCAGCCATTTTCAGCTTCGAACTTCTTCATGAATTCAACCAGCTTCTCAACGCCCTCGATAGGCATAGCGTTGTAGATGGAAGCTCTCATGCCGCCTACGGTTCTGTGACCCTTGAGGTTTACAAAGCCAGCTGCGGTAGCCTCCTTGACGAACTTCGCGTCAAGCTCCTCGTTGCCGGTAACGAACGGAACGTTCATCAGAGAACGGTCCTTAGGCTCAACAGTGCCCTTGAACAGCTTGCTCTGGTCGAGGAAATCATAAAGGATCTTAGCCTTCTTCTCGTTGTGAGCCTTCATTGCCTCAAGGCCGCCCATCTTCTTGATCCACTTGAATACCTTGCCGCAGATGTAGATAGCATAGCAGTTCGGGGTATTGTAGAGGGAGTCGTTGTCAGCCTGTGTCTTCCACTTGAGCATGGTGGGAGTTCCGGGGAGAACGTCATCGGTGATGAGATCCTCGCGGATAATAGCGATGACCAGACCTGCGGGGCCTACGTTCTTCTGAACGCCGCCGTAGATAACGCCGTACTTTGTTACGTCAACCGGCTCAGACAGGAAGCAGGAGGAAACATCGGCAACCAGAGTGTGACCCTTTGTGTTGGGAAGGGTCTTGAACTTTGTACCATAAATGGTGTTGTTCTCGCAGATGTAAACATAGTCAGCGTCCTCGGGGATATCAAGGTCGGAGCAGTCAGGGATATAGGAGAAAGTCTTGTCTGCGGAAGAAGCAACTGCAACGGCGTCGCCGTAGATCTTGGCTTCCTGATAAGCCTTCTTAGCCCACTGACCGGTGATTATGTAGGCTGCCTTCTTGTTCTTCATGAGGTTCATAGGAACAGCTGCAAACTGCTGTGAAGCGCCGCCCTGAAGGAACAGTACCTTATAGTTATCCGGAATGTTCATGATATCGCGGATATCCTTTTCAGCTTCCTTGATGATAGCGTCGTAAGCCTTTGAGCGGTGGGACATCTCCATAACGGACATGCCTGTGCCCTTGTAATCGAGCATTTCATCTGCTGCTTCCTGAAGAACTTCCTCTGGCAGCACTGCGGGACCTGCGCTGAAATTGTAAACTCTCATTGAATTGCCTCCTGTTAATTTCATGTGCATACGCACATTAATTTATACCGCATAATTTCGATGTTCAGGGAACACCACGCATAAAAGGCGCACCCTGAGTTAATAAAATGAATTAACACTTCTATTATAAGACAATTTATTCGTTATGTCAAGTCTGAAATACCCGTTATGCGAAAATATTTTATCTTTTCTGCAATTTTCTTATGGGAACCTCTAAAAACCGGTGTGAAAAGCAAAAATGGGCAGGGTGTGCCAGCTTCTAGGAAAGCCGACGAAGTAAGGCTGTATGCCTTACGAGGAGGTGCAACACGATGTTGCAGAGCGAAATAACCTAGTGACGGCATGGACGCCGTCACATAAAAATTTCGCTCGTTGACAGACGAAGATGGTGCGCACTGCACATTTTCGCTCACATGAGGTTTTTAGAGGTGACCTTATATAAGAGCTTTCCATCAAAGACGGACGAAGAAAGTCGTCTGTTGCCTTTCAATTTTTTCTCTGCCAGGCGAAACATTTCTCTCTTTCGTTTGTTTAATTAAGTGAAAGGGTAATTATACGAAAGGAGGCGGCAGAATGGATAATGGCGCAGAGGCGTACAGGCGGTTTCTTGCAGGGGACGATTACGGGCTGGAACAGGTGATCGGACTGTATAAGGACAGTCTGATATTCTTTCTTATGCAGTACGTCAGGAGTGCTGATATCGCGGAGGAACTCGCGGAGGACACGTTTGTGGCGCTTGCAGTGAAACGCCCGTCATTCAGCGAGAATGCAAAATTCCGGACGTGGCTGTTCACTATAGCCCGGAACAAGGCGCTGAATTATCTGCGCAGCGCGGCTGTCCGTAAGAGTGTGCCGATAGATGAAGCGGGTGAGATATTCCTGCCGGGAAGCCCGGAGCAGCGTCTGCTGGATCAGGAACGTTACCGTTCGCTGTACGGCGCAATGGGCAGACTTACCGCAAATCAGCGGGAGATGATATGGCTTGTTTATTTTGAAGAAATGAGCGTCACACAGGCAGCAGGTATCATTCACAAGACGCAGCGGCAGGGAAACAGCATTCTGTTCCGGGCAAGGCAGAACCTGAAAGCGATTCTGGAAAAGGAGGGCTTTGAGTATGAAAACAAGTCATGAGATGGCGCAGAGTGTGCTACAAAAGCGCGACAGGATACTCCGTAGGCGGCGAATTCTAAGGACCTCCGTTTGCTCGGCTGCAGGGGCTGCCACTGTCGCAGCAGCGCTGCTGATCACGCTTGACCAAACCAGCCCGCGCGGGGTGGATCTTATCGACAGCAATATGTCCTCTGATAACGGGGCATCGCAGTATCGCGGCTTTGATTCAGCGGAAAAGCTTAAAAAGGCTGTTCGGCTGAAATGCCCTGACGCGGTAATGTTTGAACCGGTGACCTCCGACCTTCTCACGCCGCTTACTATGGGCATTGCAGGAAACAATGTGCGCTACACATTTGGCCTTTCCGACGGCGGCACGTTGACGGTCGGGTGGGACTACACCGGTAACGGAGATGAGAAACTCAGTGAGGTACTCGCTTCAACTCCTGACGCCACGACCTATGATCATGGCACCTCTGGATTTTACTATTTCCTGACAGAGGGCAAAGTTATATTCTACTGGGTGCAGAGCGGCTGCCTTTTTTATGCAGAGATACCCGAAAGCGCGGGCAGCGAGGTAGTTTCCCTGCTGACGCAGGAGCCGTATCTGTTCCGGGAAACCAGCCCGCTGTCGCTTATCGGCGCGTTTTACGATGATTCGCACGGGTATCGCGTCAGCACAGAAAATTGGGAAGTCCTGACTGACTACGATATTTTCCGCGAATACTTCTTCGCAACATGGGATATAGAACACAGTAACCTGAAATATTCGGAAATCACTATTGACGACTCAGAAAGCAGTACCCTGTTTGCGAATTCAGCCATTCCGTGGTTTGAGGATTTTTACCGTGTGAACGACAATGTATATGCTTTCACCGCCAACGCGGGTGGTAACCTCTGGTTGTTCTGGCTGGACAGCACAGACCCTGATACGATGTACTTTGAGGAGATGAACGGCGGAGTCCTGTTTTCCCATTCTGTTGGCGGAACGGCAGTGTTTACTAAAACGGATAGTCAGGTGAAACAGCCGCAAGCAGGCTTCCTGAGTGTGTTCAGGCTCCGCGAAATGGCGCAGGAATACGGCATTGACCTGGAAACTCTGCTTCATGTTGAGTATGATAACGGAGAACAGTATATTCTGTACCATGACGGCGCGTTCGAGTTTTACCCCGTATATATCGTTTCGAAATCTGCGGACAAAATAGTACTCCGTACCATGGTCGGCAACATGGTTACAGGAAAGGAAATGATTGCGGTTTACACGTTGACCAGAAGCAACGGAGAGTGGAAACAGACTGACATCAAAGTCGGAGATATTGCGGGATACATGGATTACAGCAGTGCGGATATTCCGGAGATGACGCCGGAGGAACAGGGGATTGCGGCTGACGGTGCAAGAAACGTCCTGCTTGACACGAAATTTGCCGGTAATTGTACTGCAATGCTTGTAGGCGATTACGTGAACGCCGACCCTGAGGGGCACCCGGGCATGATAAACTGCTCCAAGTTCGGTGTGGCGCTTTATGACGGAACCACTGTCAGCGGGATTTATGGCATTCCGTTGGATATAAATCAGGGTGGTTACTGGATATATACCGACAGATTGTCAGATTATATGAGCGCATTCAGGTTCGGTGAGAATTATATCATAGTTCTTCGTTATTACGACAGTGACGGCACTTGCCGCGCGGTATTCCATGCGATAAAGGACGGGACGATGTATCCGCAGCTGATGGGGGATTATTCTGCGGTAAACGGCGTCCAGACCGGGGTAACAGCCATGCTTTCAGAGAACCTTTCAGTTGACGGGACGGCCTGCACAATTACCGATAATGACAGCGGTATATCCTATATTTTCGATTTCGACGCAATAAGCGATACCTACACCCGTCCGCATTATATCGCTGTGAAAGCTGACAGCGCGGCAGGATAGCCTGTTGAACCGTTAAAAATACGGCGGCGTGTACTGCAGCCACGTTGGACGGCAGGGGACAAAAACAAAAGAACCGCATTGCAATGCGGTTCTTTTGTATTATGGCGGAGACGGCGAGATTCGAACTCGCGGGGGCGTAAGCCCTAACTGATTTCGAGTCAGCCCCGTTATGACCACTTCGATACGTCTCCACATGTAAAATCAACATTAATATTCTACACTATTTTTTCGGATTTGTCAAGTAGTAAACGGAAAAAACTGCAGTCAGCGCCGGAAAACGTATTTCTGAAAAACAGGTGACCATTGACAACTCCCGGCAATGGTGGTATAATCGGACTAGAAGCAATGAAAGGAGTGTTCATTATGAACGAAGCACTGAAAATATTCACAACACGCACCAGCGTCAAGGCATACAAGCCTGAAATGCCCCCGCAGGAACTCATCGACGATATAATCACCGCAGGGACCTACGCTCCCACCGGAATGAACCGTCAGTCGCCGATCATCATTGAAGTCACGGATAAGGCGGTTCGCGACAAGCTGTCCGGGCTGAATGCGGCAGTGATGGGCGCGAAGATCGACCCATTCTACGGCGCGCCCGTGGTCCTTGTTGTGCTCGCGGACAAGAGCGTTGGCACTTACCTCTACGACGGCAGCCTTGTCATGGGCAATCTGCTTAATGCCGCGCATGCCGCAGGACTTGGCGCGTGCTGGATACACCGCGCAAAGGAAGTTTTCCAGACGCCGGAGGGAAAGGAAATTCTCACAAAGCTTGGGATAACTGGTGATTACGAGGGCATCGGCAACTGCATTATCGGCTAACCC
>ERZ779851.254-NODE-254-length-54761-cov-10.602183_pt1 | contig 54761 bp, 56 predicted proteins | sample MGYA00511094_ERZ779851 | MGnify/ENA primary metagenome ERZ779851 (study PRJEB29588, sample SAMEA2155512) | human gut metagenome | biome: human gut; feature: human-associated habitat; material: faeces | place: Denmark | collected 2008/2010 ...
CCTTTATAGCATATACATCTTTATATTTTACATTCTCTGGATTAACGTTTGGTCCAATTGTTCTGCTTATCTCATATGCCATGTCGGAGTCTTTAAATTTTACATGACGATTCATTCTCACATAATATAGTGCAAAACATATCATAAAAAAAATCACTAAACTAAAACAACAAATACCAACCTTATTTTTTTTTATTTTTTGTTCCATAACCTCTCTCCCTTTCGCGCAAATTCATACATAATATATATGTTATCATTTGTATTGTTTAATTACAATAATACAATTTTACCATTTTCATCAACTTATTTTGTCCGATTTTCTTTCAGCTTCCTGCACTCCTTTTCTCTTGCAAATACAGGCCGCCTCCAAAGTCTTCGAAGCGGAAATCGTATGATACTGTCCTTTTCATCCTCGCCGCCTGTCAGCTCGCTGCCCACGAATGGCATCATGTATGGATAACCACAGCTTTTGAGCTTTGCAAGATGCAAAAGTATCACCATCAGACTTATTAAAAATCCAAAGTATCCAAGCCATGCCGACATAATTATTACAGCGAATTTGAGTATCCTAAATGAAAATGCAAACTCCTCACTCGGTATGGCAAACGAGCAGAGTGCGGTGAATGCAACCAGGATGACCACTATAGGGCTCACTAAATTTGCATCCACTGCTGCCTGTCCGATTATGAGGCCTCCGACTATGCCTATCGTATTTCCCATGGCTCCGGGAAGTCTTATGCCGGCTTCGCGAAGCAGTTCAAAGGACAGCTCCATCATGAGCACCTCTATGAGCTGTGGAAACGGGCAGCCGAGTCTTGCTTCATAAAACGCCAGTATGAGTGGTGTCGGCAGTATCTGTGTATGAAAATTTGTGACCGCCAGATAAAGCCCCGGCAATGTAAATGACATGAAGGCTGCCACGTACCTTATCAATCTGGCAAAGCTTGCCGCTATCGTTCTGTTATAGTAATCATCTGCGGTTTTTAAAAAATTGTTCATGGTGGTTGGCAGTATTATTGCTATCGGTGAATTATCGCACAGCACCACCACCCTCCCCTCCAGGAGCGCATTTACCGCCACATCCGGCCGCTTTGTGGTCTGAAGCTGTGGGAACGGTGAATACCATTTTGCCTCAGCAAACTGTTCAAGAACTCCCGAGTCACCCACATGGTCTATCACATAGCTGTCCAGATTCTTTTCCACTTCCTCTACAAGCCCCGGTTTTACGAGGTCTCTCACATACAATATGTCCACATTGCTGTGTCCGCGAAGCCCCTTTTTCACCTCTTTACACTTTAAGCGAGTGCTCCTTAACCTGCGCCTGATAAGTGCAGTATTTATCTTTATTGAATCAGCAAAGCCCTCATTTGAGCCTCTTATGACCTTTTCCGAGTCAATCTCCTGAATTGACATGGCGGGATATCCCTTGTCTGGAAGCTTGAAGGCATCCGGATAGCCATCCACAAAAAAAATCACGTCTCCTGTCAGCATCATCTGGGCTGCCTCATTAACCGTGTGCAGATGTGCAAATTCGGATAGAGCTGCCTGATTTTTGTCAAGTACTTCCTTAACCTGATTCCGGTCTATCCCTTCAAGGTATGATGTAAATCGTCCAAACGCACTGTTATTGATACCGGAGCCTGCACATGTCACCTCAATATATGCAACAAAACACTTTATGGAAGCATCACGCCCCAGATACATCTCCTGCATCTTGATATCTGAGCAGTCAGAATATATCTGCCTGAAGCTTTTTATGTTCTCATCTATGTTTGTGGTCATCTTTAACTCTCCTATATACCCAATAAATCCCGTAAGATTTAAAATCCCTGATATAGTATGACCATACAAGCCCGCAAATATCCCTGATTACTTATTTTTTGCTATTATCTAAGCCACTAACTAAGCCACTAAAAAAAGGCCGCCGTTCACACGTCAGTGCAACCGGCAGCCCCTGGTTTTGTTATATTATTTTGTATTTTATTATCTTTGTCTGCTATAATCTTGTTATATTTCTGTTTTATTTCTTCTCTTCATCCTGCTTTTGTATCACAGCCTTCACAGCAACCGCCTGATTGGCCACATGCGTATGCATTTCTGTAGTCACAAGCTCCATATTTCTTGCCTCAAGCGCCCTGTAGATGGCATCATGCTCCTTCACAAGCATCGGATAATTCTTTGGGTCCTTCAAATACTCCACTCTGTAGCGGTACATCTGCTCGCGGATATTGTTCATCATAGATACAAGCTTCGCATTGTTGGTCGCCTCATAGATAGCATCGTGAAACTTCACATCCTCCTCAGCTATCTTTTTCACATCTCCTGAGTCCATGCTCCTCTTGAACTCGTCCTTTATGGTTTTTAGATTCGCAAGCTGCTCATCACTGATTTTCTTACAGGCTATTTTGGCTGCAAGCTCATCAAGAGCCTCTCTCACCTCAAGCACATCCTCCATATCCTTGAGAGTCATCTTGGCAACCTCTGCGCCCTTTCTCGGCATTGTGACTGCAAGCCCCTCCTGCTCAAGCATTCTGATTGCTTCACGTATAGGTGTACGGCTGACTCCAAGCTTTGACGCAAGCTGCAGCTCCATAAGTCTCTCTCCCGGCTTGAGCTCGCCCTTTAAAATTGCCTCACGAAGTGTATTAAACACCACATCACGCAGTGGCAGATATGCATCCATATTTAAAGTTAAATTATCAGTCATCAAACTTCTCCTATCTCTTGTATTATAATTCTCACATATAAGAAAAAAGTAACTATAAAGCACCCGCTGTGCTATCCGGATATCACGTTATTTGCGATTATTGTATACAGATGTCAGATACACCTGTCTGGCAAGATGTGAGCTTCTCATGGCTTTGTACGCTTTCTTTGCAGTATCTTCATCGTCAAACAGACCAAAAACCGTCGGACCACTACCGCTCATCATGGCTCCTACCGCGCCATTTGAAAGCATATGCTTCTTTATCTCGTCTATCACCGGATAGTTTGGTATGGTCACGGTCTCTAAGACATTTCCCATATGTGCTGCGATATCATGCAGATTCTTAGCCTTTATATCATCTATCAGGCGGTCTATATCCGGATGAATAGTCGTATCATCAAGCTTCAGATTCTGGTACACAAATTTTGTGGATACCGAGATGGACGGCTTTGCAATAAGCACCGGACACTTTACCATTGGAGGAAGAGGACTAAGCGCCTCTCCTATGCCCTCGGCCAGCGCCGTGCCTCTCATAATACAGTATGGTACATCCGCACCTATCTGCACACCTCTTTCCATAAGCTGTCTCTTTGTCAGTCCCAGTGAAAAAAGCCTGTTTACACCTATAAGCATAGCTGCCGCATCAGTACTGCCCCCCGCCATCCCTGCTGCAACAGGAATACGCTTGTCCAGCTTCACTGATACACCGTCAGTTATAGAAAACTCATCCATCAGAAGCTTTGCAGCCTTGTATATGAGATTGTTCTCGTTTACAGGGAGAAAAGACAGATTGGTCTGTATCTGTATGCCCGGCTCCTTTGTCCTTTTGATATCAAGCCTGTCATACAGATGAATGGTCTGCATAATCATACGGACCTCATGATATCCGTCCTCTCTGCGCCTCACAACATCGAGCCCCAGATTAATCTTGGCTAATGCTTTTAATGAAATATCGTTATTACTACCCATATTGTATTACCTCTGTTTTTTGTATACAAGGATTATAACACACCCTGCCAAAAAGAGCAAATTTAAATATTCTCATTTAATTGTTCATTTTCATTACTTTTCAGATTTTCCACGTATTGCACAAAAACACTATGTTCACATAGTACATGTTTACTAGATTTAAAAAGTAACCCTCTAACGCACCACAACAAAAAGCCTCACAGCACATATCCATAATGCTTGTGGGGCTTTTTTAAAAAGTTTTTCTAAACTCGTATGTACAATTTTTCTATTTCTTTTCCAATATAAATTTGCTAATCAGCTCGTTCATTGTCTCCGCCTGTGCTGAAAGCTCCTCACTTGTTGCTGATGTTTCCTCTGCATTTGCTGAGTTTGACTGTACAACATCTGATATCTGATTAATGCCAGCCTCTGCCTGCTCCATAGCCTTTGCCTGCTCCTCTGCAATCTCGCTGAGTTTTTGAGAAGAATCTGCAACTTCCTTCATACCATTAATAACCTTTTCAATAGAAGTACTTACGCGCTCTGCAGCTTCATTACCCTCGTTAGATACCGCAATGGCACTCTCTATAAGCTGACGTGTGTCAACTGCAGCCTTGGCACTCTGCTCTGAAAGACTTCTGATTTGTCCCGCAACAACTGCGAATCCTTTACCTGCCTCACCTGCACGCGCTGCCTCGATAGCTGCATTGAGTGAAAGAAGGTTTGTCTGACTGGCAATATCCTCAATCTCAGAAATGATATTCTCAATCTGCTTAGATGTATCATTGATGCGTCCGATAACATCAACCATGCCCTGCATCTCTGTATGGCTGTGATCTGCTTCCTCAGCATACTCCTGTGCAATCCTGTATGTATCATTGAGCTTCTCAGATGTTTTCTCAACACCGCCTGTGATATCTGCAAATGTAGCCTGAAGCTCCTCAATGGCTGCTGACTGATCCATAGCACCTTCTGCGATTTCCTGTGCTGCCTGAGCAAGGTTGTTAGAACCTGCTGTAACAAGTGATGATATCTCATTGATATGTGACATAACATCATTCATCTGTGTCTTCATCTGACGCATTGCCATGAGAAGTCCAATAAAATCTCCGGTATATTTATCTTCCATGTCTGATGAAACTGTATAATCTCCTTCTGCCATCTTTCCAAGAAGCTTGTCAGAGTCAGATATGATAGTCTTAAGGTCTGCTGCCATGTTTTTCGCAACCCCTACCATATCAGCAATTTCATCTTGTGAATCAACTGCCGGGAATGGAGCCTCAAGATCACCCTGTGCAAATGTACGTAATCTCTGTTTTAACTCATCGAGTGGTTTAGAAATACCAACTGCAACTTCGTCCCCGATTTTCATCGAGATAAAATATGAACTGACAATGATAACAATAACAATACCAAATGCGGCATATGATACTAATGATAATCTCTTGCTTAAATTATCTCCCTCTGTTACCTTTGTATCCATAAGGGCAACAAGCTGCTGATATATCTCATCATATGCAGGTGCAAGATCTGCTACTGCTCTCTCCTCGGCTTCCTTCTGTGTCTCAGGATCTGTAGCATTCCTACCTAACTGTCCGATTTCATCATCGAGACTCCAGTATGAATCGAGCTTACTGTTTATATCATCATATATATCCTGCTCCTCACCTGTCTTTATAGAGCTTTGCAGCTCTTTCCAGTATTTTTGAAATGATTCCTTTTTAGAATCATGTGTATCAGACATCTTACTTAATGTGTCAGAAGCTGTATAACCGATAAGAGCTCGTGTAGCGCTTCGTGTCTCTGAGAAGGTTACCATAACATTTCCTATATCTCCCTGTGAAAATCCGTAAAAGTTTAGTGCGCTGGAATATCTCATTGATACAAGAATCATAAGAATACCCGCGATAACCCCCGATGCCGATGCTACAAATGTAGTCAGTCTGAAGCCTTTCTTTAAACGATTTTTGATGCTAAGTGCTTTCCACTTTGACATGTCTAATTTCATGATATTTCCTCCCATGAATAATGATACTTATATACTATATTTCTATTATATACCTCTTAAAAAATTATACAAGCACTAAAAAGTTGACTGCACGCTGCGTGCAGCCAACTTTTCATAATTCATAAATCAGATTTCTTATATAATATTCGTTCCATCACGACACTTTTACATACACATCCGGCTTCTAGCCCTGTACCTGTGTGTCCTCTGTGCCATTCTTCCAGTCATCAAACTTCTTGACTACGGCATCATAAGTATCCTGGCAAATTGATGGCAGCTTGTCTCCCCAGGCTCCTGTTGCCTGTGAAAAGCCCTTCTTGAATGCATTCAAAAGCTCATCAGCCTTGTCCTTGTCGCCTCCCGACAGTGCCTTTGCAAAGTCAAGAATACGGTCTGAAGTCTTCTCAACTCCCCAGTATCCATCATCTGCGATGTCCTTTTTGGCCTGCGCTATTGTGTCTGCATCTACAGTCAGATTCTCAAACAGACTCTTTAAGCCCTGTGACTTGTCCCAGGTTGAAGCCTGCCCTGTCATGGACTTTCTGACGATCTCGATAAGCTGCTGCTGTCTGGCGTTGGCATCATCCTTAAGTGCCTGTACCAGTGCATCTCTGTCTGCCTTGCTCATCTTCTGGTTTACTGTGCTCTTTGCAGTATCCTTTGAATCATCCTTGCTGTCTGATTTCTCATATACAGCTGCCTCCTCGCTGAAGCCTGCAGTCTTTGCATCCGACTTATCCGTCTTTGCATCCTGCTTCTTTGAAGCGGTATTGGTATTCTTTGTCTGCGCCTCGTCCTTTGCTGTGACACTCTGCGCCGCTACTGCTGAAACTACACTTGAAATAGCATCTAACATCTCTCATCCCTCCCTGGTAATGTGCGTGCGGGAATCCTTTCCCGCTATACTATTATCAACCTGTATAGCGTCTGATATAGCTAAACAGTCTTTCTCTTATATTGTGTATCGGCTGTTTTGTCTCTGTTTCTTATAGCCCTTACCGTTATTTTTTCAATTTTCTGCCAAATATAAATGTCGAAAAATATATTACCGATGCGATAATCACTATCATCGGGCCTGTTGCCACATTGGTGTAGTATGACACTGCGAGGCCGACTATACCGGAAAATACTGAAAATATCACTGAAAAGAAATGATACTCACGCATATTTTCCGAAATATTCCTTGATGAAGCCGCCGGCAGTATAAGCAGAGCATTTATGATAAGTATACCTATCCACTTGATGGATAGCATAACTATGAGTGCTACAAGCACCGCAAACAGATTATCCAGAAGACGTACATGTATACCCTTGCTTTTTGCCACGCTTCTGTGTATGCAGATGGCATTGAGCTTATTGAAGCAAAACACCCAGAACACTATAGTGACCACAAAAATCACGATGAGATACACTATCTCCGTCTTTGTGATGCTTAGCACATCGCCCACCAATATGCTTGAGTATTTGCTGAAATTGCCGCCCTTTGACAGTATCGCAAGACCTATCGCCACAGAGCACGATGAAAATACCGATATAATGGTATCCGTCGATGCAGTGTTCAAACTGCCTATCTTATTTAAAAGAAGTGCAAACACTATCGCAAATATCACCATGGCAAGTGAGGTATCAGCCATGCCGCATACCACTCCGACAGCGATTCCGGTAAGTGCCGAATGTCCGAGTGCATCTGAAAAGTATGCCATCTTTTTGTTTACAATCATGGTTCCCATTATGCCAAAAAGCGGTGTGATGATGAGCACAGCGATAAGGGCATTTCTCATGAAATCATATTGAAGCCAGGAGGTTATATTCATTTGTGCTCCTCCTCTCTCACCCAGGATTCCTCTCCTGTATAGAAAATTCTCTCAAATTCCTTGCTCTCGAAGACTTCCTTCACAGTTCCCTGCTTTGCTACTGTCTTATCAAGCAGCACAACATGGTCTGCGTACTTTGCCACATAGTCCAAATCGTGCGATATCAGTATGATTGCAAGGTCATAGTGAGTCTTTAAATAATCCATGGTCTTATAGAAAAGCTCCATGCCGTTTTGGTCTATTCCGGACACCGGCTCATCCAACAGCAGCAGGTTTGGCTCATCCATGATTGCCATGGAAAGAAGCACTCTCTGCAGCTGTCCTCCCGAGAGGTTGCACACCTGCTTGTCGATGAGCTCCTCAGCCTCAAATACCTCGAGTGTCTCCCTTATCTTTGCCTCTATCTTCTTGCTCTTTGGCAGAAAAACAGGATAATTGTACTGATAGCTTGCTATGAGGTCATACACGCTGACCGGTGTATTTTTCTCAATATTGACAGACTGCGGCACATAGCCGATTTTAAGCTTAGCCATATGTCCGTCCTTAGTATCCTTGAACTCAATCGTACCGGTGTGAGGTATCTCGCCCAGTATCGCCTTTATGAGTGTAGATTTTCCGGCACCGTTCTGGCCTATTATGACATTGAAGGAGCCGCAATGTATGTGCATATTTACATCCTCAAGCACTGTCTGCTCTCCAAAGCTCACTCCAAGGTTATTTATTTTTATGCAATGAAAGCCACATGGCTGTATTATTTTCCGCATATTTTCTCCAATTTTATTTAGTAAATGCCTCTTTGATAAGCTCTATATTGTGCTCCATACCATAAAGATAGCTGTCCTTGTCGTACTCTCCCCTGTTGAGAGGGTCGATATAAATCACATGCACATCTGTCTCACGCGATACGGTATCTCCCATGCTCTTTCCGTAAAGCTCCTCAGCGAGTATTACCGACACTCCGTCATCCTTTATGGCACCTATTACCTGCTTTATCTCACCTGCGCTGACTGAGCGCTCCTCGTCAAGATCTAACAGATAGCATGCATTCATTGAAAAATCATCCGCTACATACGCATAGGCCTCATGGAATATGATGATATTCTGTCCATTGGTAAGACTCTTTATGCTATTTATCTTTTCTTCAAGCACTGCAAGCTTTGCATCATATGCTTTTGCATTTGCATAATATTCATCAGCATGCTTTGCATCCTTTTCGGCAAGCCGGGATGCGATTGTCTGAACCATGGTGCGGTAACGCGGCACGCTCATCCATGCATGGGCATTCTCATCACCATGGTCATGATCGTGCGCGCTATCTGATTCTGCGTCTGCTTCGTGGTCATGGTCGTGGTCACTGTCCGATTCTGTGTCTGCTTCATGGTCATGGTCGTGGTCACTGTCTGCATCATCCTCAGAAAGAAGTGCCACATCCTCACAGGCCTCAACCACATCAAGCTTCGGATACGCCTTTGCCACATCAGACATAAACGACTCTATACCGCCTCCGTTTATTACAAAAACATCGGCTGTGGATAAAAGCTTCATATCCTCCGGTGTGAGCTGGAAATCGTGCAGACAACCGGTCTGTGGCTCGCTTAAGTTTTCAAGTCTCACGCCTTCCACTCCGTCTACTATATTTAAAGCTGCAATATACATTGGATAGAAGGATGTCACGACAGTAAGCATATCATCAGCTTTGACAGTATTTTTTGTATTGCCCGAAGCATTTGATGCTCCACCGGCAGCGCCTTTCATACCTGCTGTGTGCTCATATGCCATTACCGCAAGCGTACACACTATCAATATACACAAAAACATAATGCCTACAAATTTGCATTTATTCTTCATATATTAAATATTCGCCTTTCTTTCTATAACTTTATTTCTATGACTCTATTTCGACTTTATTTCTTTTTATGATTATTAACGCTTTTTTTGCTCTTGGCCTTATCTCTGCGCTCTTTAGTCTTTTTGGCAACCGGCTTTCCGGTCTTCTTCCAGCGCTCCTTTTTGTGCGGCTGGGATGCAGCGGCTCTTTTTGCTGCTGATTTAGCCTCGCGCTTTGCTTCTTCCTCCTGTTTCATGGCTAGAAGCGTCTCCTCGTCAAACACGAGTGAATCTATAAGATTCCAGATTTCGTCCCTGCCTTCCTTTGACATGGACGAAAACGGTATAACTACCGTGCCCGGCTTCACATGAAGCACATCCTTGATAGTCTTTATGTGTGCGGCAATCTGGCTTTTTTTCAATTTATCAGATTTGGTTGCAATGATAATCGGTGCAAAGCCCTGGTTTACCATCCAGTCATACATCATGATATCATTGTCCGATGGCTCATGCCTTATATCTATTAAAAGAAACACTGCCTGAAGCTTTTTTGAGGTGTGAAGATAGTTTTCTATCATCTGTCCCCATTTAGCTTTTATCTCGATATTGGCATTGGCATAGCCATAGCCCGGCAGATCGACCAGATACATGGCGTCATTGACGTTATAAAAATTGATGGTCTGCGTCTTGCCGGGCTGTGAAGAGATCCTGGCAAGTGACTTTCTGTTCATGAGTGCGTTGATCAGTGACGACTTGCCTACATTTGACTTGCCGGCGAATGCCACCTCATTATACTCATTGTCAGGGATTGTGCTTGTAATTCCGCAAACTGTCTCTAAATTAACACTTTTAATTACCATAATCTCTTCCTCATTCTTATTTTACAAATGCTATCTTCTCCACCTGTGAAAATCTCTCCACCGGCACGATTTCCATGCCGTCTGTTATTTCCTTTGAAATCTCCTCCAGGTCCTTTTCATTATCCTTTGGAATACACACTGTTTTTATTCCGATTACTTTGGCTGCAAGCAGCTTTTCCTTGAGTCCTCCTATCGGAAGCACCCTGCCGCGCAGTGTTATCTCGCCCGTCATGGCTACATCTGCCCTGACAGGTCTGTCTGTAATGGCTGAGAGCATGGCTGTCGCCATAGTGATACCTGCAGATGGTCCGTCCTTTGGCACTGCGCCCTCCGGGATATGTATATGGATATCATGCTTCGTGTAAAACTCTGCATCAATGCCATATCCTTCGCTTATTGAGCGCACATAGCTAAGTGCCGCCTGTGCCGACTCCTTCATCACGTCGCCAAGCTTACCGGTGAGCACGAGCTCACCCTTGCCCGGCAGCACATTCACCTCGACCTCGAGTGTGACACCGCCCACGCTGGTCCATGCCAGGCCTCTAACGATTCCCACCTCAGCGTGATCATTTTTCTTCTCCGGACTGTACTTCGGATTGCCAAGATACGTCTTAAGATTGGTCTTTGTAACCTTTACAACAGCTTCGCTGTCCTTAAAGATTTCCCTGGCAGCCTTGCGGCACAGCTTGCCGATAGTCCTCTCAAGGCTTCTGACTCCGGCCTCTCTGGTGTACAGCCTGATAATATCCTTTAGGGCCGAGTCTGTTATCGTAAGCTGTTCCTTTTTAATTCCGTTTTTGCTCTTTTGCTTCTCAACCAGGTGTTCCTTTGCTATGTGAAATTTCTCATTTTCAGTGTAGCTTGACACCTCAATAAGCTCCATCCTGTCAAGAAGCGGCTTTGGAATGCCTGAAACCTCATTTGCCGTTGCAATAAAAAGCACCTCCGACAAATCCACAGGCATCTCAATGTAATGATCCCTGAATCTGCAGTTCTGCTCACTGTCAAGCACCTCGAGAAGAGCGGCTGATGTGTCACCCTTGTAGTCACTTGACACCTTATCTATCTCATCCAACAGCATGAGAGGATTTGAAACGCCTGCCTGTCTTAAGCCATTTACTATACGGCCCGGCATAGCGCCGATATATGTCTTTCTGTGTCCACGGATTTCTGCCTCATCGCGCACACCACCAAGAGAAATACGCACATATTTCTTCTCCAGTGCCGACGCAATTGAACGGGCTATGCTTGTCTTTCCTGTTCCCGGAGGACCTACAAGACAAATTATAGGACTCTCTCCCTTGCTTGTCAGATTTCTGACTGCCAGAAACTCAAGTATTCTCTCCTTAACATCCTTTAATCCGTAATGATCATCATCAAGCACCTGTGCTGCATGGTCAAGATCCTTGTTGTCCACAGACATCTTGTTCCACGGAAGCTCAAGTACAGTCTCTATATAGCCTCTCTCAACTGTGCTCTCCGATGAGCTGCTGCTCATATTTCTAAAGCGCTTTATCTCTTTTTTCGTCTTTTCCTTTACGTAGTCAGGCGCATCTAACTCAGATAGCTTTTTCTCATATTCATCAGCCTCCGAGTCAGCATTCTCGCCCAGCTCCTCACGTATCACACCAAGCTGTTCACGAAGCACATACTCCTTCTGATGCTTGTCCACACGAACCTTTACTTTTTTCTGAAGCTCATTCTTTATGGAAATAACCTCCACCTGGGAGAGAAGTAATGATACTATAACCTGATATCTGTCATTGATATCCTCTGCCTCAAGCACCTGCTGCTTAAGCTCATATGACACCGGCAGATTGTTGGTTACATAATCAATGAGCTTTTCAAGATCCTCATACTGATCTATCTGTCTGATAAGCTCCTTGCTGATTTTGCCGACGACCGCCGCATATCTGTGAAAAGCCTCTCTGACTCCGAGAAGCATGGCTTCCCTGAGATCCTCCGGCAGGCTGTCTGCATTACTATCACAATAACAGATTTCTGCCTCAAGGTACTTCTCATTACCGGTAAAGCCAAGCAATGCTGCCCGGCTTATTCCATCTACAAGTATTCTCACAACATCATTCTGTAATCTGACAACCTGCTTTATATCAGCAACAATACCCATCTGATAGAGGTCTTCCTGAGTCGGGTCCTCACTGTCCACATTCCTTTGTGTGACAAGATAAATCTTTTGATCCTGCTCCATAGCCTCCTCGACAGCACGAAGAGAGCGCTCTCTGCTGATGTCGAAATGGGCAATCATCCCCGGCAGAATAGTAAGCCCTCTCAGCGCTACTGCAGGCATATTCATAATCTGTTCTTCCACTTATATCTCCTGTATTATTGCACAGCCATGCATAACAAACCGCTGTGCAATTTATATTATCCGATGCTGTATCTTTTGTAAAATACCGCCATGTACTTACGATGCCGCTTTTTCATCGATATATGCCTCAGGCACGCAATCACCATCAAGCTTTAAGTTATCCTCAACGATATCCTTGTCTATTACACATCTGCTGATGCTCTTGTCTGATGGTATACGATACATAAGGTCAAGCATAACAGCCTCCATGATGGCACGAAGACCTCTGGCTCCTGTCTTTCTCTCAAGTGCCTTGTCAGCGATGGCATTTACTGCATCGTCTGTGAACTCAAGACCTACTCCGTCAAGCTCTAAAAGCTTGGTATACTGCTTGATAAGCGAGTTCTTAGGCTCCTTAAGTATACGGATAAGTGCATCCCTGTCGAGTGCCTCGAGAGAAACGGTAATAGGTACACGTCCGATAAACTCAGGAATCAATCCAAACTTTACAAAATCCTGTGGAAGTGCATGCTTAAACGCCTCTCCTACATTGAGCTCTGTCTTTGACTTTACATCTGAATTGAAGCCTATAGATGATGTGTCCATACGGCTATCAATAATTTTTTCCAGACCATCAAATGCTCCACCACAGATAAAAAGTATATTAGTAGTATCAATAGGAATAAGCTCCTGCTGCGGATGCTTTCTTCCGCCCTGTGGCGGTACAGATGCCACTGTACCCTCAAGAATCTTTAAAAGAGCCTGCTGCACACCCTCACCTGACACATCTCTGGTGATTGAGACATTCTCTGATTTCTTTGTAATTTTATCTATCTCATCTATATAAATGATACCATGCTCTGCACGCTCGATATCATAATCTGCCGCCTGAATAAGCTTTAATAGGATATTCTCCACATCCTCACCTACGTATCCTGCCTCTGTAAGTGTTGTAGCATCAGCAATAGCAAATGGAACATTTATCACTCTGGCAAGTGTCTGCGCAAGAAGTGTCTTTCCTGAACCTGTAGGTCCAAGCATGAGAATATTACTCTTCTGAAGCTCTACATCTGATGTATCACCTGCCAGTACTCTCTTATAGTGATTGTATACAGCAACCGAAAGCACCTTCTTTGCCTGGTCCTGTCCTATTACATAATCATCCAAAAATGCCTTAAGCTCCTCCGGAGTAACAAGATTTATATCATCCTTAGCGCTGCTTTTGTCCTCATGGCCCTCTACGCCTTCTTCCTCAAGAATCTCGGCACATATATCTATACACTCATCGCAGATAAAAGCTCCATTAGGTCCGGAAATCAAACGATTTACCTGGTCCTGTGTCTTACCGCAAAATGAGCAGCGAATCTTTCCGTCGTTTTTTCCTGCCATTATTAACTCCTTTTATTGCATGAGGGCATCCCATATGGGGTACCCTCTTAAATTCATCTAACTTCTGATTATCTGTTTGTTATTACACTGTCTATGAGACCATACTCTGCGGCTTCCTGTGCTGACATATAGTTGTCTCGCTCTGTATCAGCTGCAATTGTCTCGTATGGCTTGCCTGTATTGGCTGCTAAAATTTCGTTTAATCTCTTCTTTGTCTTTAAAATATTTTCTGCAGCAATCTGAATCTCAGTAGCCTGACCCTTTGCACCGCCCGATGGCTGATGAATCATAATCTCTGCATTTGGAAGAGCATATCTCTTGCCCTTTGCACCGCCTGCGAGAAGGAAAGCTCCCATGCTGGCTGCAAGACCGATACAGATTGTTGAAACATCACACTTGATGTACTGCATAGTATCGTAAATAGCAAGTCCTGCTGTAACCATTCCACCCGGTGAATTGATGTAAAGGTGGATATCCTTATTCGGATCCTCAGACTCAAGGAATAAAAGCTGGGCAACAACAAGGCTGGCTGTTGTCTCATTTACTTCCTCTCCAAGGAAAATGATACGATCTTTTAATAATCTGGAGTAAATGTCGTAGTTACGCTCTCCTCTGCTGGTCTGTTCAATGACATATGGTACTAAACTCATATAAAATACCTCCTTTATAAAAGCTCAAAAGACCGGCTCAGAAAATAGGCTTCTGAGCCAGTCCATCAAATTTTGATTCAAAAATCTTATTCTTCTGTAGACTCTTCTGCATCAGCCTTTTTCTTTGCCTTTGCACGCTCTTTAACGTTGTCCATGATAAGATCTACGGCCTTTGTGATAGCAAGGTCTTTCTTCATAGACTCCTTCTCAGCATCTCCCATGTACTCTTTAAGCTTATCAGCCTCCATGCCGTATGCCTTAGCCATCTTCTCTACCTCAGCATCAATATCTGCATCAGTAACCTCGATATTTTCCTCCTTGGCAATCTGCTCAAGTACAAGGCTGCTCTGGATACGTGTTGTAGCCTCAGGACGAACCTGATCCTTAAGCTGGTCAACTGTCATGCCTGAGAACTGTAAGTACTGCTCCATTGTAAGACCGCTCTGTGCGATTCTCTGAGCAAACTCCTCAACCATTGTCTCACACTGAGTCTCAATCATTGCCTCCGGAAGATCCATCTTTGACTTATCGATAATCTTCTTGATAGCCTCATCCTCTTTAGTCTTCTTAGCTTCTGTCTCTTTCTTCTCTGTGAGGTTCTTTTTGATTTCCTCTTTGTACTCAGCTAATGTATCAACACCTGCTGCATCCTGTGCAAACTCATCATCAAGCTCCGGAAGCTCCTTGGCCTTGATCTCGTTGATCTTAACCTTGAATGTAGCCGGCTTTCCTGCAAGGTCTGCTGCCTGATACTGCTCAGGGAATGTTACATTGACCTCAACCTCATCGCCTGTATTCTTTCCTACTAACTGATCCTCGAATGTATCGATGAATGTGTGTGAACCGATCTCTAATGGATGATTCTCACCCTTTCCACCCTCGAAAGCTACTCCGTCAACAAATCCCTCAAAGTCGATAACTGCTGTATCTCCCTCTGCTACAGGACGATCTGTAACTGTAACTGTTCTTGCATTTTTGTTTCTCTGATTCTCAAGCTCAGCATCAACCTCTTCATCAGAAACTGATGTATCGATCTTTGTAACTGTAACGCCCATGTACTTACCAAGAGTAACCTCAGGTCTTACAGCAACCTCTGCTGTGTAGATGAAAGGCTGTCCCTTCTCAATCTGAGTAACCTCAACTGTTGGGCGTGAAACAATGTCAACACCGCTCTCGTCAACCGCACCTGCGTATGTCTGCTGCATAAGAATGTTTGCTGCATCCTCGTAGAACACACCTGCTCCATACATTTTCTCAATCATAGCTCTTGGCACTTTTCCTTTACGGAATCCAGGTACACTAATCTGTTTCTTCTGCTTCTGATATGCAGAATCCAATGCTTTCTCTAATTCCTCAGCTGCTACCTCAATAGTAAGCTTCGCCATATTATGCTCTAAATTCTCAACCTGTACACTCATGTCAATCGTTATCCTCCTTAAAAATATATATGAATGGTATGTACATCAAATGTAATGTGGGCATGCTTTTTAAACTGCTAAACCCAGTCATTGGATGATTATAACACAACAAATCCACTATTTCCAGTGTTTTTTACATTAAATTTGCTTTTGTGTATAATTCCATAAATTGTCAGCAATACCAAAACATATTTTTGTCATTTTACGGCATAATATTTCCATACACATACAGCTTGTGTATAACGTTTTAAAAGGAGGTATTGCATTATGGCAGCATCAAGTAGTAAAAAGGCTTCTGTACCGGAGGCAAAAGAGGCTATGAGCCGTTTCAAGGAAGAGGTTGCTTCAGAGCTTGGAGTTCCTTTAAAGGAGGGCTACAACGGTGACCTTACTTCTAAGCAGGCCGGTTCAATCGGTGGCGAGATGGTCAAGCAGATGATCATGAAGCAGGAGCAGCAGATGAAATAAGCTCTGCAATAGCAGGCTTCAAATGTACGCTTCAAATGCAAGCATAAAAAGAGGCCGCGCACCATGGGGTTGGTGTGTGACCTCTTTTGTTATAATACTAATGATATGAGGGTCAAAAGGTATTTTGCCCCTCATTTATGATTAATCTGATTATTTGCTGAACATTGTATTAGTATACCAGTCCCTGTCGAATATGCTCTACTGTGGCATCGTCTGTGAAGTACCTGACAAGCTCGAGTGCAAACGCAATAGCTGTTCCCATTCCACGACTTGTAATCACATTGCCATCCACAACTACAGGCTGCTCAAGCCACTGTGCACCGAGCAGCTTTTCCTCAAAACCCGGATGACAGGTAGCTTTTTTGCCCTCAAGTATATGATTCTCACCGAGCACGCTAGGCGCTGCACATATCGCTGCAACAAGTTTTCCCTCAGCGGCAAATCTCTTAATTGTCTTTACTACGGTCTCATCCGCGCCAAGGTTTAATGTACCCGGCATGCCTCCCGGCAGTACGATTGCATCGTAGCTGTCAAAATCAGCCTGTGCTTTTGTAGTATCTGTCTTAAATGTCACCTGATGAGAGCTTGTCACCTCTGCTTTTTCCGTGATTGATATGGTTTCAATCTCCAGCTTCGCTCTTCTAACTATATCGACTACTGTAAGTCCTTCAATCTCCTCACAGCCGTCTGCCATAAAAATTCCTACTTTAATCATATTTTTCTCCTTTATTTTTCTTTGATAATACTATGATACCTTTTGACCCTTTAATCATACTATAAAAAGCTGCGGTTCGTCCTTGAATTTTTAAATACCGGTCATTATAATCATATATAAATGATATGAGGGTAAAACAAAAGTATAAACCGTAACTATAAATCTACCAGTAACCTGAAAGGATATACCATGGAAATCGAAAGAAAATACTTACTTAAACAGCTTCCTTCCAATTTAGACAGCTACGCGAGAAAAAAAATCGCCCAGGGCTATCTGTGCACCTCGCCTGTTGTCAGAGTCAGACGCTCAAATGACAGCTATTATATGACCTACAAGGGAGCCGGTCTTATGGTGCGCGAGGAGTACAATCTTCCTCTCACAAAAGAAGCCTACGACCATCTTGTCCAAAAGATTGACGGTCGTCTCATCGAAAAGACACGCTATCTCATACCTCTTGACGGTGGTCTGACCGCAGAGCTTGATGTATTTGAGGGTGATCTGGCTCCTCTTACACTTGTGGAGGTTGAATTCGACTCTGTCGACGCAGCAAATGAATTCACAGCGCCTGACTGGTTTGGCGAGGATGTCACTGAATCTGGCAAATATCACAACAGCTATCTGAGCCGATTGGAAAATTCATAGTACTGCCTGGTCTTTATCGTATTCTTTAAATCATCATACCGCTTTTGCAATGGGCCCTCAGGAACTACAACATCCATAACCACCGCTATGTCATCTATAAGGCGGTCGGTTATGATATCCCTCATTGAAATAAGTATATTGTACTTCTCTTCAAAGGTATCCGCATCAAGAAACTCCAGTAAACGCGGATCCGGTGCCTGGCCCTCATCTGCATCCGGTGCCGGCTCATAACATTCCTGTGTCTGAACACTCACAGCTTCAGGTGCATTAGCTGCAATCTCATTAGTGCTCAAAGAGATACTCTTTCCCGACATATCCTCCGGCTGATCCTTAAGTGTGATCTTCTCAAATCTGTATTTCTGCTTCACATCAGGATATTTCTCATGGTCCACCTCGCTTACAAACATGTCGAGCGGTCTGGCGTATATCCCAAAATCATCATATAAAGCCTGATAAATCACAAGCTTTTCCCCTGTCTCTGAATGTGTCGCTACTGTAACTATCTGATACAGCTTATTCTTAAAGTGTCTGTAAAGCTCTCCGGGCTTTGGTGTTCTGTCCATCATTTCTGCCTCTTTTCCTATTATTTAAAAGTTGTTAATCATGTCTAAGCCTTCTCCAAGGAAATCTCTCTCAAACTCCAGATTGCCGCTGTAACCCATGGCAATCAGATCCTCAACACTGCCAAACATGCTCTGTGTCTCAGCCTCTATAATCTTTGCACCGTCTGCCGCTTTGGTATGCAGTGTCTGGCAGTTTCTTGAGTGCTCCTGAGCCAGCCTCTGCTGTGCCTCGCTATGTCCGTGCATAGTCTCAAGCTCTTTTTGTGTCGTATCATCCGCAAAGCGTGTGTTATTTTTCACGGCCCTCTGCACTATATCCGGATTGCTCTGCTGCGGTCTCTGCTGTGGCTGTACTCTCTGCTGCATCTGTGGTCTCTGAGGCTGCTGTGCTCTCTGCTGCATCTGTGGCTGTGGTTTCTGCTGATATGTCTGGTTCAATGCATTCATACCCGACTGAACTGTATTCTGCATGCTGTTCCATATCTGCCGCATCTGCTTCTGCTGCGGTCTTGGTTTGTTTGGCTGCGTATTTTTGCTGCCTGCGTTCTTTGATTTTTTATTAATATAAAAAATAGCTCCTAAGATAATTGCCCAAATTATAATATACATATTCTGCTCCTTTATCAATCTACATTTTCTATTTCACTGCCCGTGTTGTTCCTTCTTGCATTCTTTATAGCATTTCTAAATAGTATTGCTCACGTCAATCCCTGAATATCCTGCACATATCGCGCAGTATGTACTCTGCTGTCTGTTCCGGCTCCCATTGCTTTGTAACACCCACAAGGAGCGGCTTAAGCTCTGACAGTATCCTTGCCGTGCGCCGGTCTGTCGTGCCCTCATACTTATCGTTTATGGCCTCAGCCTGCTTCACACATGCCTCAAGCTGCTTTAATATATCCTTCCAGAACTCCTCATAATATATCTCATGCACTCTCTTAGTCTTTTGTGTGAAATTTAGCTCTGCAAGCTCTTTGTTGCTGTGCCCCAGATAGAAATATGACAGAGCAAACAAATCAGGCTTTTTCCTTTCAAGCCCCTCATTTGTCAGGTGTATCAGATTCTCTATCTCACTCTGTAAAATGATACCGTTGTCAAAGGATGACAGATATCTCTCCCCCTGCTTTACAACAGAGTCCAGAGTCGTGTGAAAATCCGTGTCCACCTTGCTGATTAAAAATTCATCGTCAAACATGCCGCTTTTCGCTTTACAAGCCTTTATCAGCTCTCCAAAGTGCTTCCGGTCATCCCCTGTGAGCTCACAATACCCGATAACAAGCTGCTCAAGCTCCTTTAAATCTGAAAGCAGGCTGCTTAAACCTGTCTTCACGCCATAATAGCGCTTTGCAACACCGGAGGAATTCTTTTTTGTTTTGACATACAGCTTAAGCCAGCTGTTGACCACTGTCATGTCGGCACCTGCCGTATCCATCGCTGTCTTAAATTTCTTTTCCGTATCACTTAGTCCTAAAATCATCACACACCCTCAAACATCATTCTAAAACTATATAATAACAATTCTACACCATTATCATATTTTTTTAAAGAGCCTTTTTTCTCTCTGAAAAGCCCACTTTAAACGTAAAAAAAGGAAGCCATACAATAGCTGTATGACTTCCTATATACTCTGCATGTTATTCGCATCGTCGTGCGAATGGCACGAGCGGCTTTGTTATGATAGCAAAATCAGATTAACGACCGAACTGCATATCGTTGTTACCTGATTTTGTTGTGAACATCTCAAGCATGTTGATTGGATCGTTGTAATCCATAAGCCATCCCTCACGGGCGAAATCAAACTGTCCGTCCTTACGGCTGTTAAGGAATACGTTCCACTCCTGCTGCTCAACCTTTAAGTTGATACCTACCTTTGAAAGATCAGCCTGAATAGCCTCACCAATCTTTACATTTGACTCTGCGTTGTTTACAAGGTATGTGAACTCGACAGTCTGGTTTACCTGGCCTGTGCTCTCATCTAATAATCCGATAGAAGCAAGAAGCTCTTTAGCCTCCTCAAAGTTCTTATCGTAATCTGTGCCGTAGTAATCTTTGTTCTTGAACTCGCCACCGTTACCATCTGTAACACCCTCTGGGATAAATGTTGTGGCAATCTTCTGTCCGCCCTGGGCGATTGTATCGATAATGTACTGACGATCGATAAGAAGACAGATTGCATGTCTGAACACCTTAGCCTGGTCAGCATCTAATCCAAGGTCTGAGTAAAGCTTAGAGTTGATGTTGAAGCCTACGTAGTATGTTCCAAGGTTGTCTACTGTGTAGAACTCGCTTGTCTTCTTAGCTGCCTCAATCTCTGCTGTAGGAACTGAATCAATAAAATCAAGGTCACCGTTCTGGTAAGCTGTGTAAGCTGAAACATCATCAGATGTAAGCATTACGTTCATCTCATCAACTGTTACATTGTCAGCATCCCAGTAGTTAGGATTCTTAACATATGTCATGCTTGAATCATGTTTCCACTCCTTGAGTGTGAATGCACCGTTTGTAACGAACTTGTCGCTTGCATCGTTTGCCCAGTCATCATTTCCCTCTACTGACTTCTGGTTTACAGGGAAGAAGAATGGGAATGCACATAAGTCAAGGAAGTATGGTGTAACTGCCTTAAGCTTAACTGTAAGAGTCTTTCCATCCTCAGAAGCAACTACATCATCAGCAGCAAGACCCTTTGTATCATCATATCCTGCGAATACTGCGCAAAGGTAGCTGTAATCTGCAGCTGTCTTAGGATCTGCAGCTCTCTTCCAAGACCACTCGAAATCCTTTGCAGTAAGCTCATCACCATTTGACCACTTAAGACCGTCACGCATTGTGAATGTGTATGTGAGGCCATCCTCAGAAACCTCATAGCTCTCTGCACATGCAGGCTCAAGCTTGCCCTCAGCGTTGTAACGCATAAGACCCTCAAAGCTGTTTACTGCAAGACATCCGCCGTCAACAGTACTGTTTAATGCAGGATCGATATGATCTGGCTCTGATGCCATGTAGATGTTTAACTTTCCGGCATTCTTTGTGTTCTTTGCATTGTAGAAGTATTTCATGCCCTCTACTGTTGAGTATACGTCTGTGACATAATCCTTGAGCATATACTGGTCATTGTAGTAGTAAAGTGGAATAACACACCATGTATCCATGAGCATATCCTCTGCCTGGTGCATCATCTCTGCACGCTTTGCAAGATCTGTCTCTGTACGGATAGATTCTACTAACTCATCATAGCCTGTCCAGTCTACGCCTGCTGATACAGAAGTATGAGAAGTGCCGTTAGCAGATGTGTCGTTAGTAGATATTTTGCTCTCGCTCTTGCCTCCACAAGCAGTCATGCCAAGTGCCATAGCTGCAACAAGAGTAAGTGCTACTAATCTCTTTTTCATCTTTCTTCCTCCTTATATAATGAAAAATAAATTTATGTTAGAACCGGCACAAGCGGCTTAAGCTATATGCCGGTAAAAACCGTATATTAGCGGTTGAAGCATGCAACCATATGTCCGTTTCCTCTGTCTGTAAGCTCCGGACGTGCTGCTGCACACTGCTCTGTTGCGTATTTACAGCGCGAACGGAATGGACAGCCGCTAGGCATGCGAAGAGGTGAAGGAACATCTCCCTCAAGCACGATTCGCTTGCTGTGTCTGGCAGTCTCAGGATCCGGGATTGGAACCGCTGAAAGCAGCGACTGTGTGTACGGATGAATTGGATTGTCCATCAGCTCATCAGCATCTGCAAGCTCCATCATATGACCTAAGTACATAACAGCTATTCTATCAGAGATATGCTGCACTACAAGCAGATCATGCGCTATAAACAGATATGATAACCCTCTCTCCTTCTGCAGATCCTCAAACATGTTGACTACCTGGGCCTGAATTGAAACATCAAGTGCCGATACCGGCTCATCACATACGATAAACTTCGGATCTACTGCAAGCGCTCTTGCTATTCCGATACGCTGTCTCTGTCCACCCGAAAACTCATGCGCATAGCGTGTGGCATGGTCTGCGTTTAGTCCAACTGTCTCCATGAGATCCATAATCATCTCATGGCGCTCTTTCTTGCTATTGTAAAGCTTGTGCACATCGAGAGGCTCTCCGATGATATCCTCAACAGTCATACGAGGGTTGAGTGATGAATACGGATCCTGGAATACCATCTGCATCTGCTTACGGTAAGGATGCATATCCACATCTATCTTCTTCTCACTGTCAAACAATACATTGCCGTCGAACTCAATGCGTCCTGCTGTAGGCTGGTACAGACGTAAAAGAGTACGTCCTACGGTTGTCTTTCCACAGCCTGACTCGCCAACAAGTCCAAGCGTCTCCCCCGGCTTTATGGCAAATGACACATCATCGACTGCCTTTAATTCCATCTTTTTAAATCCGTCATGAACAGGGAAATACTGCTTCAAATGGTCTACCTTGAGCAGGTACTCGTTGTTATTTGTCTCATTACTCATTTGATTTTCCCTCCTCCATCATATTCTTAATATTCATCCAGCATGATGCGAGATGATCCTCTCCAACCCAAATTTCCTCCGGCTTTTCGGTGAGACATATCTTCATAGCGGCATCACAGCGAGGGCAGAATGCACAGCCCTTTGGCATGTTAAGCATATTGATTGGCGTGCCTCCGATAGGAACAAGCCTGGTTTTTGAATTGGTCTTTGTAGGGATTGAACGAAGCAGTCCCTTTGTGTACTCATGCGCCGGGCTGTAGAATATGGCATCTGCTGTTCCTCTCTCACACACACGGCCGCCGTACATAACTATAATCTCATCACACATTGAAGCGATGACACCCAAATCATGTGTAACCATGATGATTGCCATACCAAGCTTTTCCTGCAGTGACTGCATAAGCTCAAGAATCTGTGCCTGGATAGTCACATCAAGAGCTGTTGTCGGCTCATCTGCGATAAGGATATCCGGCTCACAGGCCAATGCCATAGCTATCATGACACGCTGTCTCATACCACCCGAAAGCTCATGAGGGTACTGATTTACACGCTTCTCAGGCTCATTTACTCCTACAAGTGTGAGCATCTCTATAGCACGCTCCTTTGCTTCCTTCTTTGTACGGTCTGTGTGAAGAAGCACTGCCTCCTCAAGCTGGTAGCCTACCGTAAATACCGGATTAAGCGATGTCATAGGATCCTGGAAAATGATTGAACAGCATTTTCCTCTGAAATCTGCCATTTTCTTTTTGTTAAATTTGGTGATATCCTCACCCTTATATTTTACTGAGCCGCCTGTGATGGCACCATTCTCAGCAAGAATCTGCATGATTGAATATGCTGTAACTGACTTTCCTGAGCCTGACTCTCCTACGATTCCAAGAGTCTTTCCCGGCTCAAGCTTAAAGCTGACACCGTTTACAGCTGATACGTCTCCGTTATCGGTCTTGAAGGTAGTGTGCAGATCAGATACTTCAAGAACAAACTTATTATCTTCCATCTTACTCACTCCTTACTATTTCGATAATTTAGGGTCAAATGCATCTCTTAAGCCGTCGCCGATAAGATTCAATGTAAGAACAATGATACAAATCGTAAGCGCCGGAAAAATAAGACGCAATGGGTAGCTCTGGAGTCCGCCACGCGCTGTATTTGCCAACGAACCAAGTGAAGGCATAGGAGCCGAAACACCAAGTCCGATAAACGACAGATAACTCTCAGTAAAGATGGCTGATGGTATCTGAAGCGCTGTAGTAATGATGATTACTGACAGACAGTTCGGTAAAATGTGTTTTCTGATAGTGCGGGCTGATGATGTTCCGATACACTTTGCTGCGAGAATGTACTCATTCTGCTTGATGGTAAGAATCTGACCTCTTATAAGTCTTGCCATTCCTACCCAGTAAAGCAATCCAAACACTATGAAAAGTGCAATCATGTTGACACCGAGCTTTGAAAGCACTGTACCCTTTATTACAGGTGTTAGCACCTCATTTAATACAACTGCGAGTAAAATGATGAGCAGCATATCCGGCAATGAATAAATGATATCTACTATTCTCATCATAACCATATCTACCTTGCCACCGCAGAAGCCCGATACGGAACCGTAAATGATACCGATTATAAGCACAAGCAGTGATGCAAACACACCGACTCCCAGCGATACACGAGCTCCGTAAACAACACGGATAAAATAGTCTCTTCCGAGCTCATCTGTGCCAAAAATGTGTGGGAACAGCTTCTCACCTGCATCAATCTGTGCCTGCTCAGCATCGCTGTACTGGAAAGGTCCTAAGTTCTGTGCACCCTTAACGATATCTGCATAGCCATAAGGCACAATCTTTGGTGCCAGAAGAATAACCAAAATAAGTAAAACCAAAACTATAATAGAACCCATAGCTAGTGGATTTTTGCGGAGTCTCTTAAGACCATCCTTCAAGAAGGTAGTTGACTCACCCATAACCTCCTGCTGGCGTTTCTCTTCATCTGATGCCTTGGCAAAATCCTTCATATCGAACTTGCTAAGGTCAATCTGTGTGGAGAAAGGTGCTCTCTTCATATTATCTTTCATCTTTATCTCTCCTTAATCAAGCTTAATACGTGGATCAATCACTTTGTATACAATATCTGTAATGAGGTTCGCGCCTACCATGATGACCGCAAGGAAAAGCGTTGTGGCCATAATCATTGTGTAATCACGGTTTGTGATACAGCTTACGAACTTGGAACCGAGTCCTCCGATATTGAAAATACTCTCAATAACCATTGAACCTGTGAGGATACCACCAATCATAGGTCCCACATATGTGATGGCCGGAATGAGCGCATTACGAAGCGCATGTACAAATATAATCTTGTACTGATGTACACCCTTGGCCTTTGCCGTACGGATGTAATCCTGTCCGAGTGCATCAAGCATTGAAGTCTTTGTAAGTCTTGTAATATATGCCATCGGTGAAAGTGACAGTGACAGCACCGGAAGTAATACCATGTTGCTTCCTGAGTTGAATGCCTGCACCACGCCAAGCTTTATACAGAAGAAATAAAGTAATAACGTAGCGATGACAAATGACGGCATCGACGTAATCAGTGTGACGAAGAATACTATAACTCGATCCGGCCACCTGTTTCGCATCAGCGCTGCTATCGAACCGAGCACCACTCCGAATACTATCGCAGTGAGCGCCGCTAAAAGTCCAAGCTTCGCTGAAATCGGGAAGCTCTCCCCGATGATATCTGAGATCGGACGGTCTGTCTTAAGACTAACACCGAAATCTCCGTGCAGCACGCCTGCCATGTAGTTCTTGTACTGGACTATAAGTGGCTGATCCAGTCCGTAGCGTGCCTCAAGCTCTTTCATTACCGCCGGACTCTTTGCCTTCTCCGAATTGAATGGACCACCCGGAATTGCATTCATGGCAAAGAATGTAATAAGACTGATAATGAAGATTGTAAAAATCGCGAGAATAACTCTCTTTACAATGTACTTACCCATATTTTTCTCTCCCTCTTGGATTTGTATCGATAATGCATTATTTTTATTTTTTAAAGCATTATCACTGTACCACGTCAAAGTATTTTGTCTAATACGCAAAAAAGTGCGAATGACGTCATTGTCATTACACACTCCCTAATCTTGCTGTCTGATACAACTGTCGTTCTGACGCGAACAATTCTTTTTTATTATACACAGAAATCATACTTTGTCAATTGGATATATTTTCCTATATAATTTTCATTTCTGCATAAAAATTAGTCATTTTTTATAATACTCATTAATAAGGGTAATTTATGCAGGTTATAAGCATTATTTATACATTTTTATTCATTTTTATTTTTGCATTAAAATATTAATTTTCAGCGCATGATTACTTTGAATTGTTAAGTACCGGCGTTATTCTGGCATTAAACGGATATTTGGTGTATAATTACATATCATTATATATCAAGGAGCCACCTATGCTTACATACGACGATGCACTCAACCTCAACTACTATAAAAAAACAACCTTTACCGGCTGGATGAACGGCATGCGCTTTCTCATAAAGCGTGAGGAGCCTGTCATCAAGGAAGCCACCGAGGATACACCCGAGGAAAAGGGTGAGCCAATATTTCATGCATGGATATGGCCGGGGCCGTATATTTTTGACCTGACCGACGACAGCAAAAAAACTGACAATACCTTTCCATTTACAGATGACGGAAAAAAACAGTGTGTAGACTGGATTAATGAGGTCATCAGTGCGCACTCAAACGAATATCCAAAAAATAAAACAGATGGAGAAAACCTCTAAAAAACTCTTGACTTCTCACCAAAAATATTGTAGTATACGTTTTGTGTAAAACACAAGGGCTTGTAGCTCAGCCGGTTAGAGCGCACGCCTGATAAGCGTGAGGTCGGAAGTTCGAGTCTTCTCAAGCCCATCCTTGTAATAAGCGTATTATGAAAGCCACGGATTGCTCCGTGGCTTTTGTTTTATGTGTATCTACACCTGCACAATGCGTCCGTGTCTGCCTATTCCTTTAAAAAATCCCGCATTTATTCCATCATACTTTTTGGCACTGCACTCAGAAACCATGAGCTGCTGCTTATATTTGTAATCATCCCACTCGAGAATTGCTGTGACGTAGGGCTGTTCCTCCATTACACGCACAGTCGTATTTTTCTTTGAAAACACAGGGTATTTTCCGGTGTATCCCTTTTGAAGCAGCTCCTTTTCAAGCGCTTTACGCTTTTCTTTTATGCGTTCATTTATCTGATTTCCGTAATTTCTCTCAGGATAATCCTTTGATGCCTTTATCACAAGCTTATAAATATACTGATAAAGCGGTACTCTTTTTGCATCGGCTAAATGTCTGCTCAAAAGCTTTTCCGTTTTCTCACATGGATTTGCCCTGTAGCGTGCAATGAGCTTAAGATAATCAATGTCCGAAACCTCCCTGCAAAGCTCCTCCATAATGTCTATTCCCTCTACACGGGCCGGAAAATGATACTCCATCAAATCGCCAGGTACCGGTGTCCATCTGCGAAACGGTGCAAAGTAAATAAGGCTCTGTATAAAGCATTCTGTCTCGTTGCAGTATTCCTTTCCCATGTACATATACTTATCAGCGATTGTTCCTACCATATATACAAGCATGCGCCACTGCTCCTGTCCCTTTACCCAGAAATGTCCTATTTCATGGTATTTAAAGCATGCCTCATGCACATGCAAATTATCAAACCAGAGTGTGATCACATTGTCCTGTTGGTGCAGAATGAGTCCGTAGCCTTTTTCACTTCCTAAAACCAACGATGCCGAAATGATTTCTTCCTCACTCTGATAATCGCCCTTTAACACTGCATTTTCCACAGTCAGATAGCATTCCACCGCGTCATTCATGATATATGGGATTATATATTTGTCATCACTTCTGCATATATCAAATGAACCGTAATCAAAGAGTTCTGCGAGCATGTAAAATGCGCGTGGCATATTCTCTTTTAAGCCAGGAAGTGCTTTTACTAAATCCTTGTAAGCCTGCATTGTGGTATCCTTTCGTATAGGAAAAATGATAAAAAAATAAGAATTTCAGAAGTAATAAAAACCTCTGAAACCCTTGTAAACAGTACGGGCAACAGGACTTGAACCTGCACGGTCTCCCACTAGAACCTAAATCTAGCGCGTCTGCCAATTCCGCCATGCCCGCAAACACTTTGACAGTATATCATTTTGTTTCATGTGTGTCAATATTATTTATCACATTACAAGTCATCTTCCAAAAGCTTCTATTTATCCCCATAATGAAACCTGCAGGCAAGTATATATACATTTTCATCATCTATCTTATAGATTAATCTGTCCTTGTCATTTATTCTCCTGCTCCAAAAGCCGGCTAAATCTCCACTTAATGCCTCCGGCTTTCCGATTCCCTCATTTCCATTCCTTTTAATATCTTCAAGCAGACTATTTATTTTCCGTAAAGTCTTTCTGTCCTCGGTCTGCCAATATACATAATCCTTCCAGCCATTTTCCGTAAAAACATTATTCATCACCTGATACCTCAATCAGTTTATGCTGCTTAAAATTACCATTTTCGAGCTGTTTTTTTGATTCTAGCAGCCAGTCGTAATTAGCCTTGTTCCCCATCACATAAACATTTTCCATAAGATTATTATATGACTCCTCCGAAATCATAACTACGTTACGATTATCCTTTCGCGTAACTATCATTGTCTCATAGTCATCCGTCACCTTATCCATATATGTTTTCATATTCTCGCGCAAATTTGTATAATTGACAGCCAACATAATAACACCTCCACTCGATACGTACAGTTTTCTGTACTTCAATTATATGATACACATTTATTTCTGTCAATAATCAATCTTGAAGTAACTGTTCAGTACCTTATTCACTTTCAAACCGTATTTCCACAACAAACCGCTTCCCCTCAAGCCTTGCTTCAATACTCCCGCCCATTCTCTCCACAAGCTCCTTTGCAATCGAAAGTCCAAGCCCGCTCGATGATATGCTCCTCGCCTCATCGGCTTTGTAAAAGCGCTCAAACACCTTGTCCACGTCTATATCATCAGGATTTTTTACATCATTTGAAACCAAAATATGGACAATCCTATTTTTTGAAGTACGCTCGTCATCTGAAGCCCTGCAATTGCACGAATCCTGCTGCCTCATCTGTATGCAGATGCTCTTCTGCCCATGCACCAGCGCATTTTTTATTACATTCTGAAACACCCGCCTAAGCGCCTGCACATTTGCAGTGATAAATATCGTGTCCTCACATATATCAAGTGACGGCTCAATGCTCTGCTTTTTCCACTCCTCATAATACGAAAACACTGTCTGCTTTAAAAGTCTGCTGACACAGCAATTAGACAGCTCCAACTTGAAGCTGTCATTTTTAAGCTTTGTGAACATAAAAAGCTCCTCGAGCATATCCTTAAGGCTTGTGATACGCTCCTGGATGATATCTATATAATGCTCCTGCGCACTCTTGTCAGTCTCATCCCTAAGCAGCTGAAAATAGCCGTCCAGCGATGTAAGCGGAGTGCGGATATCATGCGACAGGTTTGTGTACGTGTCAGATATCATCTGCTCCTTTTTTGCCGCCGCCTCACGCTGCCTGTGCCATTGCTCTAAAAATCTGTTTATGCGCTCCTTAAGCCTTCCGATATCAGCCATGTTGGTATCGGTTAAAAGGAGCATATTTGTATCCTTTTCGCATAAAAAATCAAGCTGTTCATTAATGTCACGAAGCTGTGCCCTTATTTTTACGAGCACAGCTATTAAGACAGCTACCGAAACTGCAAGTATTACAGTCAGTATTTTCCAAATCATGTTTTATTCCTCATTCAAAACACATTATATATCCCTGCGTTTAAATACACCGTACACTGCAATCAGTGACACCACTGCCCACACAGCGGCTACCGCAAATGCACCGCCTACGGTCTTTGCAGACGCACTCAGATCAAGCTCAGAAATCTGATTAACAATAAGGTAATCATTTATATCAAAGTTCTTTACTCCGATTTTTTCAATAAGTATATTGATTCCACTGAAAATCAGTGTAAAGATACCTGTACACATGCACACAGCGATAATCATGCTGATTACATTGTTTTTTATAATGATTGCCATTGCCATGACAAAATATACAAATAAAAGTGTGACCACATACTGGCTGCCAAGCATCTTAAAGAAGTCTGCTGCATCTCCGAATTCTGCTCCATGTAAAAACAGCGGTGTCGCAATACACTGGACGATCACATCAAGTGCCATGGCCACAAAGATAAATACCGAAAGCGCTATCATCTTTGAAAACAGCAGCACTCCACGGCACTTCACCTGTCCGCCTACGCTCTTTATATAGCCGCTGTTTAGGTCTGCTGTTGAAAAGAGCACCGTAAATATTGCAAGTAAAAGCGCCAGGTCAAGCCCCGCTATATCGCTTTCAACCATATCTGCTATGGTCGGTACCTCATCTGACATGTCGGAGTTGTCCACTTCAAGCCCGACTGTTGCCGTTGGTCCATTTGACGATTCCACTGATGCTGTATCGTATTCATCTGCTATCTCACTGTCTGACTCACTTACCATAGTGACCTCATCAGTTGTTTCCACGATGCTCTCTGCCGCCATGCTTCTGACAAGAGCTGTCATACCGCTCATAGCTATTGCAAGTGCCATAGCTATTACCAGTATAACATAAGCTGACTTTGTATGTATCAGTCTGTAAATATCCATTCTTACCGCATTAAACATTTGTCGCACCTCCTGTGATACTAAGGAAATATGTCTCAAGCTCCATTCCTGTGACCGCTAGCTGTGCCACCGAAACTCCTGCTGTGACCAGCGCTGTATTTAAGGCGGCGCTATCATTCAGGCGCTCATAGACATCTATATGATTTTTGTCCACTATCATGTAGTGCACAAAGCCCATCTTATCGAGCACAGGCACTGCTTTATTTGGATTGTCCACTGTCAGTGTAATCTTCTCACTGCACTTGGAAAGCAGCTCCTCTCTGGTAATTTCCTGAAGCAGGGCTCCATTATTTATAATGCCGTAATCTGTGGCAAGCTTTGAAAGCTCCTCCAATATATGGCTTGAAATAAACACAGTCATATCCTGCTGTGCACACAGATTCTGAATCGTATCACGCACCTCTGCAATTCCCTGTGGATCAAGTCCGTTGATAGGCTCATCAAGCACTAAAAGGTCAGGCTCTCCAACCAGCGCCATGCCGATTCCAAGCCTCTGCTTCATACCAAGTGAGAAATTCTTTGTTTTTTTCTTTCCCACATTTAACAGACCTACCTTATCAAGTATGCCCTCTGCATAGCCCTTTTTACTGATGCCGAAGAGACGGCACTTCATCTCGATATTTTCCTTCGCCGTCATGTTTGGATATACACCCGGTGCTTCAATCAGGCAGCCCACTCTTGAGCGTACCTTTGACAAATCCTTTCCAGCGTATCCAAACATGGATATCTCTCCGCTTGTCGGCTTTGCCAGACCACCGATCATTCTCATACAGGTAGTCTTGCCGGCACCGTTTCTGCCGATAAATCCATAGATTGCACCCTTTTTGATGTGGATATCCACATTGTCAACTGCCTTCTGGTGCCCATACTGCTTGGTCAGTGCCTTTGTCTGCAATAATATTTCACTCACAACCAAATCTCCTTTTCTTGCATAATATAATAGTGAGGGTAAAAGAACTCTATGTATTCCTTAGCAACCCTTTAATCATAATATAAATGTAAAATCCTAATACATCGCTAACAAAAAGTAAAAAAAGAGTAAAGCTTGTTTACCTTTACTCTTTCATTTTGTAGCCTATGCCCCACACGGTCTCTATGTACTCGTCATCGGTCAGCTTTTTTATCTTCTTTCTGATATTGCTGATGTGCACATCAAGAGTCTTTGTCTCGCCCATGTACGGCTCATCCCAGGCATATTCAAATATGTCCTCCTTGGCAAACACCTGTCTGGGATGCGCCATGAGAAGCTCGAGTATGGCAAACTCCTGCTTTGTGATGCCGTCAACAGCATTATCAGCTACATAAAGCTGTCTTGAAATCCGATCGAGCACAAGCTGTCTGTGCTCTATTTTAACGGGTCCCGCTATGTATGTATTTGCAGTATCTCCCTGCCCGGTCTCATTTTCTGCTTTTGTCTGGTTTTCCCCTGCCTGGCCCGACTTTGAAGGCACATCTGCCACCGCATGACGCAGCTGCACAGCCACTCTGGCAACGACCTCCTTTATCTCAAACGGCTTTGTGATGTAATCATCAGCGCCTGCCACGAGCAGATTGATTTTCTCATCCAGCTCATCCTTTGCCGTAAGGATTATCACCGGAAGTGACGCATCCATCTGCCGTATCCGTGCCAGAAGCTCCTCCCCTGAAAGCCCCGGAAGCATCAGATCCAATAGCACAAGCGCATAAGCTTCCCTGTCCAGCTTAAGCAAAAGCTCTCCCTCTGTGCCTGACCATGCCTGTCTTGTCCTATATCCGGCTTTTGAGAGCGCTGTCGCAAGCAGATCATTAATGTCCTTGTCATCCTCTATTATGAGTATCTCCCCGGATTTGTTGTCTGTCATAATATTCCCTTTCTATATCTATTGTACCGTTTCTATGAATCCGCCTGCTTCTTTGATGGATCCGGATAGATTGGCTCACAGAAATGCACTGTGTATTCCTGCACATAAAAACCATCTGCATCGATTACATCGCTGTCACTCATAGTGATAAACACCGGAAGCACCGGCTTATTATTCCTTGCAGCAAATGTAAAAGAAGTGCAGAAATCGCCTTCCTGCACTATCCATACTGTAGTCATAGTCTGCGTCTATCTTTTTTGCCCTGATTGAAGCAGAGGAAAACTCTTCCTCCAGCTCGTTTTCGTAATAATATACTCGCATGTATGACATTTTACTATTATTCGGTTGTTTTTGCAAACTTTAGTTTAGTGCCAATGCACACAAAAAAAACAACAGTAACTTTTTTTATTCTAGAAATATCCCTCGACTCCCTGCACCAGTCCGTCTGCCAGATTTTCAAGTGTGGCATCGCTGTGGTCAGAGCATGCGTTGCCAAGCTCTACATCCACTGACGGAACTGTACTGTATGAGGTCTGTGTCAGGTCTATTGCCATAGAGCCATTACCGTTTATCTTTGCTCCATGAACGCGCAGTCCTTCTATCAGGCTTGCCCCAAGTGCATCATGCTGCTGCCAGTGTGATGCAACCGGCTCCATACCCTTTATGCCTCCAGGCACTGATATGTAAAAGCAGCCCTTATCGTAGCTTAGTCCGTCGCCATCCCAGTGCAGAGCGATATGACAGTCTGCCGCATTATTGCAGATGACAGTACGTGCCACATTGTCAAGCTGTACATCGCTTCCGTCTCTTACCATAAGCACATCATAGCCTGCCGAAAGCAGCTTGTCCTTTAATATCTGCGCCATACGGAGTGTGACAGAGCTCTCCGGTGTACCATCATTAAAGGACATACCGCCTGAAACTGCCACTGCTTTTGTTGCGCCTGCGCCTGTTGTACCACCTGTGGTCTTTGCAGAGCCGTCCGGATGACAAAGTGTCTTCACCGAAGTTCCTCCGCTTGTACCGTGTCCGGCATTGACACCTACTACTATGTTTTTGCGGTTTGCTGTAGCCTTGTACATGACCGCACAGCCTGAATTTATCGCTGAATGATCTGCATACTGCCATGATGGATTTAGTGACACTGATTCTCCATTCTCATAGGATGCTCTTTCTACATACTGATAAGAGGAATTATTTTCACCTGAATTGTTCTGCTCCTCGTCCTGCTGTTCGGCAGTCTGTTCTTCCTGCTGTGCTTCTGTCTGCTGTGTTTCTTTTGCGGCCTCTGTTACCACCTCTGTCACGGCTTCTGTTTCCGTAGGCATCTCAACCTTCTCTGCAGCCTGTGTCTCTGTTGCAGGCTCTGTCGGTGTATCCTGTGCTTTTTTGCCGCATGATGCGAGGGTAAATATCATCATGCCTGTAAGTAATATTGCTGTAAATCGTTTCATTTATTAAAACTCCATTTTCTTTTTACTACATTATAGACAACCCCATGATATTGTTCAAGTATTAGGCAACATTACTTTCATTTTAGGGGCCAGTTTTAAATAGTCAATAGAAATTGTATTTCCTCTAAAAATCAGTTATACTATATGTGAATGCATCGAACATATTTTAACTTGGGAGGCTTGCATGGAAATATTAAAACTGCCTGTAGGAATTGATAATTTTGAAAAAATACGCCGTAATAATTTTTATTATATTGACAAAACAAAGCTTGTCGAACAGGCTTTACATAATTGGAGTGAAGTAACGCTGTTCACCCGTCCAAGGCGCTTTGGAAAGACTCTTGGCATGAGCATGCTGCGCTCATTTTTCGAGATTGGCACTGACAAATCGGAATTGACCGAGCTCTTTGAGCGAGGGATACTTCTTGTACGAAGGGCAAGAATATGGATATGAGAAAATGTAGAACAATCGGAAGTTTACGGAGACTAACTATGAATAGAGCAATTGGAAAATATAAGTGTCCATGTTGTGGATTTTATACTTTTGATGAAAAGCTTAATGGTAATTATGATATATGTCCAGTGTGTTTTTGGGAGGATGACCCAATACAATTAGAGGATAATGAATATGAAGGTGGAGCTAATCGAGTTAGTCTCATACAGGCAAGGCATAATTTTTTATTGTTTGGTGCATGTGAAGAAGAAATGAAAAAGCATGTAAGAAAACCTAAAGAAGATGAATTGCGTGGTATTGATTAGCAATGTGCATTTTTCAGTAATTATAGAACGACGAATTTGATGGAGAGAATATTATGGAATATGATTTGTTTAGGAATACTGTACAGCAAGTAAAGGCTAAGAAACCGATACTTTTCGCCCTTGAAACTGATACTCCGCCTTCTATAGATAAAATAGAAGATTTTGAGAAAATATACAGGATGGTTTTGCCAGAGAAATATAAATTGTTTATCATTGAGTTTGGTGGAGGATATTTTGGATATGCCAATATATATTCGTTGGACAATAGTAGCAATTATTTCATAATGAAACATAAGTCATTTGTGCCAAATGGCTATCTTCCGATTGCTGATAATGGTTGTGGAGACTTTTATGTTTTAAAATGCAATGGAGAATATTGCTCTGACAAAATCTATTACTATACACATGATTCGCAAGAAATTACCGAAACAGCATATCATGACATTTTAGAGTATTTGTTAGATGTAGGATTAAAAGCATTGTAAACTTCTAATTTTTAGAATAGCATATTTTGATAGTATGAAGGAGATAAGGTTAAGATGAAAATTCCAGAGTTTAAGTATCACCCTGATCCTATTAAGACGGGAGCGTTTAGTCAGGGAGAATATAGAAAATGCGATTGTTGCAATGAAAGTACAAATATTTGGTACAGCGAACCATTTTATACTGCAAAGGATGGAATAGAATGTTTATGCCCAAATTGCATTGCAAACGGAATGGCTGCTTCAAAATTTGATGGAGAATTTCAGGATCCAGAAAGTACAGATCGTGTTTCTAATCCTGACAAGTTAGATGAATTAATTCACCGGACACCGGGATATTTCGGTTGGCAGCAAGAATATTGGATTGCTCATTGTGATGACTATTGTGCTTTTGTTGGATACGTTGGATGGAAAGAATTGGTTGATATGGGGATAGATGGTCAAATTGAAAAGAACTATGATCAGAATTTGAATGGGTTTGATATAAAAGATGTAAAAGAATGTATGTATAATGAGGGTGGAATGCAAGGATATCTTTTTAGGTGCTTACATTGTGGAGAGCATTTTTTATATGTTGATTGTGACTGATAAAATTGAAATTATGTCGATGCAATGAAAGCGACAACTTTAAATTTGTAGGGAACAGAAACTTTGAAGTTGCTTATCGTATTGGGAAGGAAACGGAAAAACGAATAGTTAGCTGATTCTCAAATTTTCGCTAACTGATTCATATAACTTAAACAATTGAATGTCTTTATAGTCTATTCCTTCATCCAAGTTTTCTGAATATAACAATGGATTGTTATTTATTATTTTTATAATTCTTAATCACAATTAACACGCAGCTTATTATTGATAACATACAGCAGAACAGCAATGCAATACATGTCACAATATTCCCTCTGCTCGGATGATTGTAAAAATTCACTCCATACATTATCGTTACTATTCCTATGCACGAAGTAATTATTCCTATAACTATCTGTAGCTTTAACAATTTCATTCTATCCATCTATAAATTTCTCTCCAGATTCAATGTTTCTTTGTTTATTATTTCTTTTGTTCTAATTAAAAATACTCTATAATAAACTCAATTACTTTCTTAAACTTTCCTTGAATAATCATTCCAATAATTCCCACTATAACAATAATTATTCCTATATAAAACATAACATATGAATCAATAAACCATGTTGTTATTTCCATTATTGCACATCCTATGACAAAAATCATTACTGACAAATTAGAAACTATTTTTTTCATTTTTCCTCCTTATTTTGTCCGATAATTTTCATTAGAAAATAATCTCTATTTTTCTTTCTTAATCATAATTATCTTCATATCTCTTATAGTTATTTGTGGCAAATCTGGCCAACCATGTATCAGGCGGAAGTGTCCATAAAATCACCAAAATCCACACTATGATACCGATAGCCCTGTAAACACCACAAAGCTCCGTGCATGGTGCAATATCCAGACACGCAAATACAGAAAAAACACCACAAATAATAAATGCAATACCAAAATACACCAACCAAAAATTATTCTCCCAGCGATTCTCAAAGAAAAACCCTTTTATTTTTCTCCGCTAAACAGGCGTAGAGAGACTAGCTCTCTACATGTCACAATATTCCCTCTGCTCGGAGTTAAAGCCAAGCTGCTCTGCACATTTTGACAGCCCATACTTTCAGAAGCAAATCTTATAAAAAAGCTGTTTGGCATCTCTGTTCATTGCTACTCTCCTATATTTGCATAGTAACCAATGTTCCAAATCCATTTTCCTTTTCTACTATATACTTCTTATCAATTTTTCGTTCAAAGCAGGCAAATTCCTTTTTACTGAAAAATAACATAGTCAATGTAATTTCTTCATCTTTTGTTTTCGATATTGTGATCCATGTCTTATGATAACAATCAAGACCTAGAATTTTCTGAAGGTTTTCTTTTAGTCTGGCACTATTTTTTATTTGATTTACTTCCTTGTTAAGTACTAATACAAATCCTATATTTCCAAATAAACTGTAGATATCCATATTTTTTCTATCTGAAAACCATATTATTGGTGTAAAAATAGCCAACGACATACATGCTGCTAAATTTAAGGATATAAAATCAGCACTTACATTTATATCTAATACTAAGATCACTAACAAACTTGCCCATGAAAGTATATTCACCGATGCCAATACCTTCCATAGAATACTTATTCTTTTCGTCTTTACTAAATAGTATACCGCAATAAAAATCAGCGCTATGTATATTCCTTCAACAATCTCTTTATTCAAATTTATTCCCCCTTCATCTTTGTTCTCTAAAATTAGTAAAGTAGGCCACACACAGAAACATATGCTCACACAATGTATGTGGCCTACTATCTATAGATCTTTATATACGAAATCTAATTGATGTATTGCTTGCATAAACAATAGCTACTGCTATAGCAGATGCAACAATAAATCCTGCCAATATTGCTACACCCGCTTGCGCCATTGGTCCCCATCCCAGTACTGTTCGTGCTATAGTTGGAGCAGATTTTACAACCCATTTTGCAATGCCTCTAACTGAAATACATGTTGAAACAGCACCAACTACCATTGCGAAAGCAGATCTAATAGTTTTTCTATTAATTGTAACAACACGCCCTCCTTCCGTATAACACATTTCCTCTTCATCCATTACCGCATAACTGCTCGGAAGCACCAGTGCTCCATCGTAACACATATCCATCTATGTGTACCTCCTTTTCATTTTGTTTGAACTATTTTGCAACGTTCTTTCCGTTTGCAACCAGACAGAACTCTATGTAAATGATCATTACATACTAATTTACCAGAACCAATATCTCCTCTTCATAACTACATACACAGCACTTCCCACCAGAATAAGACAGCCTCCTATAATCAATATGTATCTGACTGCTTTTGAGCTTTCACTGATTTTCTCAGTAGTTATCATATATTTACCCGGTGTACTTAATTTTAGTTCTTCCATATTTTGTGTACTTACAAGCTCATATTTATGTTTTACATTATTATATAAATACAGATACTTTCCACTTATATCATCTATATGAATTGTGATCTCTCCGCACAAATATTTGCCATTGTTAAGCTCAAATTCCGTATATCCATTAGCCTTTTTCAGCTTTATATCCGTATCAAGTTCGTTGTTATAATTTACTATCCTTTTTCCATCTATTATCATGCTGTACCCATCACCTGCCACTTTCATTGACTTCCCTGACGTATACAGTTCATACAGCATCTGTGTGTCTATCATTCCTACCTCAGATGCATCTATATTTTCATCAAATTTCTGCGATTCCACCTCTTGTGTACTGCTTTCTGTGTTCTGTGGATTTATTATATCAGTGTCCGAATTCTTATTTACTATTACAGATACGGCATTCGACAAGTCTCCATTTGAAACTATTATTGTCGCTGTTCCCGTACTTTTTGCCGTCACCACTCCTCCATTAGATACAGAAGCAACCGAGCTATCTGTTGACTTAAACGAAATCCCCTGTTCTGCCTCTGCCGGGGATACTGATACACTAAGCTTAAATGCCTCTCCCTGCTTCAATACCAGATAGTCCTTATTTATTTTTATCACTGTAGTCTTTACCTTAACTGTCAGATTCACCTCTTTTGTAATACTGCCTGCCGATACATATATTGTAACGCTGCCCTTTGAAATTCCTTTTACCTCACCACTGGAATTTACAGTAGCAACATTCGTATCCGACGATCTGAACATCACAGTAGAATCCGTTGCTGTAGACGGTAAAACTGTAGCAGTAAGATTTAAGGTATTCCCAGCCTCCAATTCATCCTCATGGTCTGATATTTCGATATCAGCTACCGGTATATTCTTCTCTATATCTGCAACACCATCTGTTTTTTGTGAAGTATCCAAAGCATCATCATCTGTTGGGTTATCAATTGCATTATCTGTTATATTACTCCCGGCATTATCATCCGCACCGGTATCCTCATCTATAAGCTCTGTTGCAAATGCCGGCATTATCGGATATGTCATGCCTATACATAATATAAACAAAACTGCTAAAATCTGTATCTTACTTCTTAATTTCATAACCTTATCCCACATCATTTTCTTGTTTTGATACCAAGTTTCTCAAGAACATAGTTAAAATATGTGACTTTATCATACCGTATTCTTGCCACGGCAGTCATACCATTTGTAATGTCAACCTTATCGCCCTCTCTGCTCAGCACATAATCCTGATTAAGTACTATCATCACTTTAAACGCCTGACTTGCCGAACCATCAGAGCTTTCCTGTGTGGTAACATTGCTGTCGATACGGCTTACCATTCCGCTTATTGTTCCATATACATTCTGCGATAATCCATCCACCACTACCTGAACAGAATCACCCTCATGCATTCTAGCCATATCGGATGTCGAAACATATGCTTCGAGAAATCTCTGTGAATTTTCCGGTGTAATTGTTGCAACAGTAGTTGTGGTCTGCACAACCATTCCACTCTTATAATTTCCCAGCATATGCAGAACTCCTGATGTGGTTGCTTTTACCTCATAGGCATCCTGCCCGCTTGTCACCGCTGCAAGCTGTGCATCTATTGATGCAATTTGCAGATTCGCCTCTTCAATCTTTGCCTCGGCAGATTGTATTGCCGAATAATATACTTCATCAATCTTCCCCTGATTAGTTTCAAGCTGTGCCTGTATCTGCTCATCTGTATATCCATATGTCTGATAAATTGATGCATCAACCTTATTCTGGTCTATCTGCGATTTATATGTCTCATAGAGACTCCAGTACAAGCCATCTTCTGCCTTTGCCTCATCAAAATAATTAGTATCATCCTTTATTGACTTTATCAAAAGCTGATACTGGGATACCTGCTCCACATAAGACTGCCTGTTTTCTTCCAATTGTGTCTGCTGCAGGTCATAATCTGTACTTTTGACAGTAAAAAGTACATCCCCTGCTTTCACAAGCTCTCCCTCTTTCATACTACAATCAAGGATTTCCCCTGTATAACTGCACATCACATAGTTAGATTCATCATTTGTCACATTTCCCTGTGCCTGTATTGTATAAACCTTTGATGCCTTTGTACTCCACACCACGGCAATGGTCATAAATATAGCTACAACAGTTATCAGAATATATCCAAACGCAGGCGGATTTTTATCAAGAAGTAGCCTTGATTCTCTTATTTCATCTAAACTCTTTACTCTTTTGCTCATATTTCTTTTATTCCTTTACAGGCATGAATACATCTGCAACCATTGTCTCTTCTTCTTCGTTTCTGTCCACGTAGATCGTATAATTGCAACCATCCAGCTCAATATCATTCTCAAATGCATAAACTCCGAGCTTGTCATAGGCAAATTTCAGCTTATCCTCCGGTCCGATATAACGTGCATAGAGACAGTTCTTTACACGTAAAATGGAATCCATCTTGTAAGGTGGTTCTACGTTGTGGATGAAGTTGTCTGTCTGAAGCATAAACTGCATTTTAATATCTACAGCTCCGTCATCTTTAATTTCAAAACTCGTAGCCTGAATTAATGGTCCAATCTGTTTTGCTCCATGAGTTTGTATATAAGTATTCAATTTATTAATTTCAATATCAAAGAGTTCATCCGATTCAGATTCTAAATCCACCTGCACAGATAATACATTTTGAAGTTTTAAAATTTTGTGTTCTGAAAGAGTTATTGTGTTCATATATTTTTATCCTAACTTTTAATAATTGTTTTTTTTATTTGCTTTTAATAAAAAAATTAAATTTAAAACATTTCCAACAATTACAATCAGCACTGTGAATATACTCAATACACCCTCAACATTTGGAATAACAAATATTGAACATAAAATTAGTAAAAATTGTACTATCACATATATTATTATTTTATTCTTCATCTAATAATTTCTCCCTTTATAATAAAATATTCTATAACTTACCTACTATAATAGTAGGTAAGTTTTTGTTCCTAGCAATATATATATCTTACTTTCTTCCCATTATATAATTTTCCAGATTTTAATATTGGAATATATGTGTTTAATCCACCTTTCGATGCTGCATAGCTCCAAACGGCTGCTGCAATTCCACAAGCTCCTGCTGTAACTCCTCCAGCTATTGCTCCTATTGGACCTGTCAAAGCTCCTATAATTGACGCTACACCAGATATAACTCCATAAGCAAGTGCTATTTTAGAACATTCTGCTGCTGTAAAGTGTACCCTATATGTATCAAACAATTTTCCCGAAGAGTATTTAGATACGCTAATTCCTCCTTCCGTATAACTCATCTCCTCTTCATTCATTACAGCATAACTGCTAGGGAGCACCAGTGCTCCATCGTAACACATATCCATATATGTGTACCTCCTTTTCTCTTTGTTTTATTTTTGCCATTCCCGTCTGCAGACAGTCCTGACTCTATGTAAAGCTATTACATACAACATTAATCTTCTAGGTGTAGCTCATTACACCCTCATCATCAAAATTCTCAGCAAGATGTTCATCCTTATCTGAGTCTTCTTTGATAACAAAATTTCCCTGCTGCATTTCCCACAGTCTGTAATACTGTTCTTTCCTCTCAAGCAACTGCTGATGTGTTCCCTGTTCTACAATTTTCCCTTTATCCATGACTATTATCTTGTCACAGTTTTTTACTGTTGCAAGCCTGTGCGCAATAATGAGCATGGTCTTTTTTCTGAATTTATTGTATATCATATCGAAGATTATATTTTCCGTTGCAAAATCCAGATTACTTGTGGATTCATCCATGATATAAAACTGATTTTCCTTTAGAAATGCTCTTGCAAGTGCAATTCGCTGTTTCTCGCCTCCACTCAGACCATTTCCTGCTTCCTCAAGATAGGTATAATACTGCATCGGCAGTCTCTTTATGAATTCATGGGCATCAGCGGCTTTGGCAGCCTCTTTTACCTCGTCAAGCGTTGCACTCTGTCTCGTAACTCTTATATTGTCATAAATACTTTTTGAAAAAAGCTCTATATTCTGTGGCACATATGATATCGCATGACGTATATCGTCATTCTTATATTCTGATATATCCATCCCATCTATAGTTATATCCCCCGCCTCCGGCTCATAATATTTGAGCAGCAGCTTGGCTATTGTAGATTTTCCGCTTCCGCTTGCCCCCACAAGTGCCACTTTCTGTCCTTTTTCTATAATAAAGCTCACATCATCCAAAGCCGGTTTTCTGTTTCCGTATCTGAAAGTGACATGATCAAGCTTAATATCACCATCTATACTTGATATCTCCTGATACTGTCTCTCGTTTTTCTGTTCTCTCTCATAATCCATGATTTCAGAAAGCCTCTTCATTGAAATATTTGCTTCCTGAATGGATAACTGAAGGCTTACCAGATTGCCTATAGGATCCATAAAGTATCCTGCAAGTGTGTTAAATGCCATGAAGCTTCCAAGCGTCATGTTGTTATTTATGACCTGCATTATTCCTACATACAGAAGCACCAGATTCCCAACTCCCGATATAACACTCGATATTGTTGACTGCACGTTTGAAAGCATGCCCTCTTTATAACTTATCCTAAGAGATTTTATGTATTCCCGCTCTATGCTTTCGAGCTCTATATCCTCATTGGCATTTCCCTTTATTGTCTCAACTGCGCGAAGCCCTTCTATTATTTCTGAGTTGAGTATAGATGACTGCTGCATCTGTTCTTCGTTTATCTTCTTATATGGCTGCTTGAATATAAATACGAGTACAATACTTATGAGAGTCATCATTATGATCACTGCAAAAAGCTTCGGGTTCATCTGAAAAAGTATTACTCCGGTTATCAAAGCCATTGATATGTCCATGATCAGTGATCATGCTATACTGGTAAATATGTCTTTTATGGTAAATGCATCCGAAAACCTGGTTGTAATATCTCCTGTCTTACGGCTCGCAAAAAATTTCATCGGCAATTTGTATATATGTTCAAAATAACCAAGCATAAGTGGTATATCAATTTTTATGGACAGATGCATGAGAATCCACTGTCTCACAAAACTTACAAATGTAGATGTCAGTGATATTCCAAGAAATACCGCAAGCATCATCTTTAATACATCTTTTTGCTGATACGGAAGTATTTCATCATATATTATATTGTTAAAAAGTGATGATAAAATCCCCAGAAGTGTAACCAGAAGTGAGGCTACAAGCGCATATATAAACAGCTTCTTCTGTGGAAGCAGCAGCTTTATATATCTGTCAAATAACTTCGTTCCCTTTATCTTTTCACGCTCAAACTCACTATTTGGTTTCAGCAGGAGCATGGCTCCTGTAAATTTCTTATAAAACTCGTCTATAGTCAGTCGCTCTAGATCCTTAGCCGGATCACCTATTATCACATACTTTTTTGTGATCCTGAATATCACTACAAAATGCGATAAGCCTTCCTTTGTCACGATATTTGCTATAGCCGGTAATGTATATCTGCTAACAAAACCCTCTTTATCTACTTTTACAGCCTGACAGTTAAATCCAAGTTCTTCTGCACACTTTGACAATCCTATAAGGTTTGTTCCTTTCAGGTCTGTTCCCATCATATCACGTAATTTTGTTATTGTTGTCTCTTTTTTATAGTGCAGACAGACCATGCCCATGCAAGCTGCTGCACAGTCTGTTGCATCATGTTGTTTTATGAAAGTATATCTCATTTATCATTCCCTTTATCAATTGCTCTAATGAAATTCTATCCCATTAGAATTTTTGCTATCTCTTCCCATAATCCCCAGCCACACACGGCTACTTTATCAAAAATTAAAAACATGGTATTTGTCCTCCTCATTTCTAAGATAAAAATAACATGACAAATACCATATTTCAATAATAACCCCGTGAACGTTGCACTTAACCCCGCGAATGAAACTAAATCAACGATATCACATTTTCTGACAAACCTATAATATTGTTAAATATTTGGCAACAGTACCTTCACTTTAAACATTTCTGCCGTTGATTTCCAATAAAATTTACCATTATTTTTATTAATTGTATCCTTTACATTTTGTAAACCATACCCATGACTATCTTTTTCTTTTTTGGTGGTTTCCGGCAATCCATTATTATTTACAAATGTTTGATTTGATGCACTGTTGCATAGCTCAAGAACGAAATCATTTGATCCGGTATAGAATCTTACTGAAAGATATTTTTCTCCCTCCATATGCTGTAATGCCTCAACACTATTTTTCATAAGATTTGAAAAAATAGTACAAAACTCAACATCACTTATCGGTAATTGTTCATGTATGGCTCCTGAAACAGTGACTTTTACATCCTCTGGCAACTGACTCACATAGCGATTTAATAGCGCATCTATAATTGTATTTCCAACACTGTAGCAACAATTATGTATTCTTTTCAATTCTATTTGTATATCATCAATATACCTTCTTACTTCATCCAGCTTTCCCTGTTCTGCCAATTCTCCGATACACATAATATGGTTAGATATATCATGCCGAAATTTCTTTGTATTCTCTTCCTTTTCTATCACTGCCTCATAATAGTTTTTCTGAGTTTGCTTTAACATTCTTTCAATCTCAAGATAGCTCTTCATTTTCTGATTCATACCGTATATATAAATCAGTACTAAACCTAATATAACAATACCCAACATAGACATTGCCGACAAAAGCTGTATCATTTTCATGTTTCCCATATTATTATATTTTTTAGATAAAATATTCAGTTCTGCAATGGTCAGTGGTATTGCAACCGCCATCATAACAATGCCTGCATACATGATTCCCATTCCAATTTGTTCCAGCTTTGTATTTTCAACCTTACTCTTGTATCTCCTAATCACATAAACACTTCCATAAAATGATATGGAAATCACATTACTTATAAGCCATCCTCTTACGCTTTTAATCCCAGATGACGCAAATAGTTTCATAAACAATTCAATAACATAATCCATGTAAAGAATCAAAAAAGTCAGTTTTACAAAACAGGTCACCCTGCTCCACCGGTTTCCACCCATTGTTATAAATAAGATAACAAAAATAATAGGTATAACCATAAATGATAAAATCTCTACCTTATCATTAATACACAATGCTAAAATTGTCATGCTCAGTGCCGCAAATAGTCCAACCCTATATCTTTTTATCAGGCTTATGTTAAACACAGCCTCTCCGGCTAAAATATATTTTACAATTTCTAATAATAGATTTAAAAAAAGCACAACTCTCATACCAAATGTTCCCTATACGCAATCTGGAATTCTTTCTTTCTCCTTTGGGATACCCTTTTTATATATCCATGAATGAATATATTTCCCTTTTCATATTTTTCTATTTTATCAATGTTGACTATACACTGCCTATTAATACGGAAAAAAGTTGCTTTCTCCAACTCCTTCTCCAATTCTGACAAAGAGCTTTCTTTCCTGTATCTTCCTTCTTCCAAAATAAATTCTATTGAGCTTTCGACAGCTTCTATGAAAAAAATATCCTTGCACAATATATTATATTTTTCTCTATTTCGATATACCTCTATTTTCTTTGTTCCACCAAGCGATATAACCACATCCTGCAACACTTCCCGGATTTCATCTATTTCAAAGGGCTTTGTAATAAAGCGAAATGTATTTATATGAAAGGCTTCCTTAAACCTGTCTACTCTGCTTGTTGCAACAATAATTTTACAGTCTTTTCCATTTTCGCGAAGTTTTTTCCCAGTCTCTATTCCATCAAGCTCCGGCATCTCTATATCAAGAAATAGAATATCCGGTTTTTTGCTGTTATCTAATAATTCCTTCCCACTATAAAAGCATTCAATCTCCGCTTCGGTCTTAGTTTCTGCTAAGCATATGCTGACTTTCTTTTTTAGTATTTCGCATACAATCGGTTCATCGTCACAAATACCTATTTTTATCATTTTGTATTATACCTCTTGAAATTATCTATAGCTCAATTATAGACAAACTCACAGTATTTTTCAAACAAAATAATTACAACCATAGATGCCCTAAATTTTTAGATGATTTGAATATGTCTTAAATCCGCGATATCACAAGCCTTCCATCCTGCACATCAACCCTGACCTTATTAGACTCTATCCCCGCTGCCTCAAGCATCTCATCAGTGAGTTTTATCCTGTGCGCCTTGTCCCTGCGGTATCTCACCATTTCAGCTTCTGAATATGTAGGTTTGTATACGCATTTTTGTAATTTATTACTTTTTATGTAATTTTTTATATAGATTTAAATTGAATCATTTACAAAAAAACACTGCCGGTTATATCCCGACAGTGCAATAATTATCTATACAACACAAATTCTTTGAACCTTGGGAGTGTAAACTCCAAATGTCCATACTCCGGTGAAATAATCAAGCCTTTTTTTATAAGCCTGTTCCTGTATACACTGAAACTGTTTGATGCCTTTTTTATAGTCTTTCGTATTGCTTCCACTTTGGTGTCATTGGTTTTTGCCATAGCAACCAACAATTCCTTATCACCTTTTGACAGCTCACTCCATATCTTTTCATATACATATTCCTCCAGATACTGACTGAATTTAGGTAATACATTATGCCATCCGGTATTATGCTTAAAACAAAGATACCCCAGTACCTGGAAGGCAAACGGATATCCCCTCGTCTCTTTAGCCATCTCTGTAGCTTCCTCATCCGTCAATTCAAAAATAGACTTGTATTTTTCAGCTATCATACCTATATTCAACGGACGAAGCTCAATTTTAGGTGCCCTGTACAAAAATGTGAGCGTTTTTTCATTCTGAAGCTCATAAATATTCTCATAAAGACCTGTCATAAGCAAAAATACCGGAAGATCCTGTCTCATATATATCTGAAACAGGCTGACAAACTCTTTCATTGTATCATTACATACAGCCTCGTCTATTGTCACAAGAACTCTCTTATGCTTCTTTTTAATTTTTTCAAGCATCCTCGTCACTGCCACATTTAAATCGGTAATCGGAGAAACACCTTCTATTTCAACGCCCAGCCCTAAGAATGACAGATTTATTTTAGCTTCACGAAAAACCTCTGACAAACTTGGATAATTGCTCAGATTTGCAGCAAATGATTGTAATAAATCACGTTCAGGGCTCAGATCGATAACAATCCAGTCTTCCTCTGCCCTAAAAGTTTTATTGATTTCTGTGAGCATTACAGTCTTCCCTGAGCCTCTGCGCTCCTGTTTTATAACTCTTTATAACTTATTTGTCAAGGTCTTGTCCCATACGCACCCTACAGTCTAATATGTTCCCTACAGCCTCCTGTAGTTCTCAAGAAGCTTGTGCAGATCATCAATCTCTCCAATAAGCCTCTTTCCTATATCGGTATCCTTCACAAGCATACGCCTCTTATCATTTTCCTCGACCTCTGATGACGTCTCTATGTCAGTATTATTTATCAGGGCATCCTCCACCGATGTAAAAGGCGTGTGTGCCTTGAGCCTTAGACCATGTGAATTGTAAATCAGTGTATAGCCGGCGATACCGGTTTTCTTGTTCATCGCACGGCAGAAGCCTCCATCTATCACAAACAGCTTGCCATTGGCCCTGACAGGGTTCTCTCCCTCTATTGCGTGAACCGGTGTATGTCCATTTATGATATGCGCATCATCATCATACAGCCCGAACTCGTGCAGTATCTGACAGCAGAAGCTCTTATCGTAATACCTGCTGTAGTATGGGTTAGAAGGCTCTTCCCACATGCTCTTGTCTGTAACATATTCCATCTCAAAGGTCTTAAGCCTTCTGCCGCACAGCGGTGATTTTTCTCCTCCCCACAAAAACCACATAAAGTCCACATCATCCTTATAAGGATTGTCCACATACGCAGCCCTTGCCTTCTCATCACATTTATCAAGCAGCGCCCTTCCGTGATAAAATTCGCCATCAATATACAGCTTGTCAAAGGCTCCGTTGCTATCAACCGGAACACAGCCATGATAGAGCAGGTTGCCATTATATACATTGTACATGCCGCCCTTATCATACAAAAATCTGACATGCTTGTGCAGGCGCTGTCCTGTCACAAACTGTCTGTGCAGCTTTCTCATGATGACAGTCTCCTCGTCACTTAGTGCGTAGGGTCTCTCATCATCAACGGTTGGAAAGCGCTTTCTGTCCACTCCTACATCCTGCAGCTCGTCCAGCCTGTCAAGCATCAGCCTGTTTCCCATCTCATACTCGGGATGTGCAAGTATAAGCTGCCCCTCAAGCTTAAAAAGCATTACTGTGACGGCCGCCCTTGCAGCCTCAATTCCATCCTCTATACCATATGTTTTCATGCCAAACAGCATTAGCTGTCGTAAGCTTATTCCGTAGGCATTCTCAAGAATTTCCACATTGTTGTATTTCAGATTGTTGCGGATGACATTGCATATACATGCATCATTTCCACATGCCGCACCCATCCAGAGAATGTCGTGATTGCCCCACTCGATATCAAGCGAGTGATAATCATAAAGCAGATCGAGAATCTTATCCGCGCTTCCTCCTCTGTCAAATACATCTCCCACAATGTGCAGATGGTCAACAGCAAGCCTCTTAATCAGTGCAGACAAAGCGATTATAAATTCATCCGCATCCTCCAAATCAATTATAGTCTTTAATATCTGCTTATGATATCTGACCTGGTTTGCATCCTCATCCTCCTGCGCATGCAAAAGCTCATCGATAATGTACGCATATTCCTCAGGCAGAGCCTTTCTGACCTTCGACCTGGTGTACTTTGATGAGAGCAGCTTTGCGACAAGTATAAGCTGATTTAACGTCATAGCATACCAGTCACTGTCTATCTTGCCCTGTTCATCAAGCAGGGCCATTTTCTCTCTTGGATAGTATATGAGCGTGCAAAGCTCCTGTCTGTCATAATCAGAAATCGTATCCTTGAAAATCAAATCCACCTTTTCCTTTATCACACCTGAGCAGTTGTTCATGATATGTAAAAAAGCCTCATACTCGCCATGTATATCACTCAGGAAAAACTCCGTGCCCTTTGGCAGGTTTATAATCGCAGAAAGATTGACTATCTCCCTGATTACATCCTGACTTGATGAATAGTTTTGCTTTAACAGCTTCAGATACTTTGTATTGCCTTTATCGTTGTACATATTTCCCCCGTAACCTCTTATTTTTCAGTAAAATATACTAATTCGCTTATTTTATAACCATCCTTGCCGGCCTGTTTTACCTCATAGAGCATTTTATCAGCCTGCTTTAAAAGATCGGTAAGCCGGGTGCCTTCTGTTGCATGCTGCTGTATAACTGCACCTGCAGAAATCGTCACCTTATCCGTACCATCCGGCTTTGAGTCAAATTCAATGGCTGCATTTCTTACATTTTCTATCAGTCTGTGCAAGAAATCCCTGACCTTTTCTTCAGATACATCATATGCCATAAATACAAACTCATCACCGCCATATCTGGCCACACAGAAATCGCCGTCAGATGTATGCATTAATATCGCAGCAATCTGCATTAGACATTTGTCACCTCTGATATGCCCATATGAATCATTATATACTTTAAAAAAGTCTATATCGAATATTCCCATACAATACGTTTGAGCATTTCGCAAAGCATATCTATACATTCTGTCATAGCGACGCCTGAATGCCAGCCTGTTGTAGACACCTGTCAGCTCATCAACCTCGCTCTCTCTCATGAGCTTCAGATTGTCCTCGTTCAGTCGTTTGTTATTCTTGCGTTCATCCTCTAAACGGCAGCGATTATCTATGGCTGAGATTATTATGTTGTTTCTCTCAGTATTAATTCGCTCACTAAGCTGATAGTATCTGCGAAGCTGTTGCGCATATTTTTCCTTTTCACCGGTTTTTTCGTATATCTGTATGCGAAGCCTGCAGACCTTAATTCTTTTTCTGTCAATATCTGATTTTTCGGCCATATTGCTTAAGCCTTCAAGTATTCCGTAGGTATATTCGATTTTATCCATATTTATAAGCAGCTTTACTATGTCCCAATAATCGTCAAATAAATCAATATCATTCATATTGTTTTCACACAGAGCCACTACCTTCACACACGTATCAAATGCTTTTTCATATTCACCGGTTTCATAATACAGCATGCCATATGCGTGTGACACCCTAATCCTCTCCAATGGTGTGAGGGTGTCCTTATCTATGGTTTTCATCACTTCATCCAGATAAGCCTTTTCCTCAGCATAACATTTTTTATTCTGTAGTCCCTCACATATATTCAGATAAAGACTTAGCCTACTGCATGATAATTCATTATCCCCATCATTTACCTGATTTAAGAATTCATGTGACTTTTTAAAGTATTCCGAGGCATTTACATAATCACCTGCATATGTGAACACTACTCCCACATTATTGTAAATCATGGCTTGAAGCTCAATATTGCTGTATTTCCTTGCCAGCTCCATAGCAGCATGATAGTAGTCCAGTGAAAGCTGTAAATCGCCCATATCTGAGTAAATAACCCCTATTATATTGTACGTAGTCATCCGCTGCTCATCAAAGCCATTTTGCTTCTGTATCTTTTCCGCCATCATAAGGTATTTTAATGCCTCATCTGCATTGCCCATGGCAAAAACCGCATCTCCCATATAAAGATATGCATATGCAATATCATAGTCATTTCCTGACTGTTTTCCCTGCTCAAGCAGCTCACAGCATATATTATAGGTCCTCTGTGGATCTGCAAACCTGTATTTAATTATCTCTTTTCGCTTATCCATCCTGTATCCTAACCTACTCTCTTAACCCGGTAGCCATTTTTTGAGTTGTTTTTTACCTCATAAAGTGCCATATCCGCATCATGAATAAGTGTCTCAAAATCCATCGCTGCAGACAGCTTCGCTATGACCGCACCAATGCTTATCGTCACCCTGTCAGAAACCCCTGACTGGCTATTCTCTATATATTTATCGGCAAGCCCGACACTTATCTTAGAAAAAAGCTGCTCGGCCTGTGCCTGCGATATATTGCTCATCACACAAAGGAATTCATCCCCGCCATATCTGCAAATAATCCCCTCATCGCCTATATTCTGTCTCAAAATATCTGCCACACATTTTAAGCACCGGTCTCCGGCAATGTGTCCATATGTATCATTATACTCCTTGAAAAAATCGACATCTGCAATGGCAACCATAAGTGTGGTATTCATCCTGTCAGTTTCGCTATAAAGCTGTTTAATCAGGTTCTTTAAGCCCCATCTGTTGTACAGACCTGTCAACTCATCATTGCTGCGCTTATCGGAAAGTGCGGCCTGCCTTTGCTCTATCTGCTTTTTCCTGTCAATTTCATAAATCAGCTCCATCTTTCGCCTGATTCTGGTCACTGCCGCCTGTTTTTTCTCTTCCTCGTATATGGTATCATATTCAAAATACCTTTTGTAGGCTTCACTAAGCTCATCTGTACAGCCAAGCGCCTCATATATCTCTATGCGGTATCCCATGAGCTTTACCCATTTTCCGATATTTATGTTCTCTTCCATCAGCTCCTCAGAGATTTCTGATATCTGCAATGCCTTTTCATAAAGCCCTGCATCTATGGCTATCCTTATTATTTCAAACTGATATAATATGCTCTCATATCTGTTGACGTCCTCACTCAGTATGCTCATCGCGGTATCTATATACATGGCACACTGTTTATGATCACCTTTTATTCCATAATAGGATGCAAAATTGATATATTTTCCTACGCCTGTATCAGCCTGTATTTCGCTAAGCTGCATCAGCTCCCACGCCCTATCCGGTTCATTCCTTCGCAGATAAAGTCCTATCTTGTCTGTCTCATAGCTTATTCTGTCAAGCTCTACATTTGACTTATTTTCAGTGGCCTCGCATATCATCTGATAAAATCTGTCTGTCATCCTCTCCGCTTTATCGTATGCTCCTGCTATCCTGTATACATAAGCTATATTCGACAACAGCGTTGCCTGCATCATCTTGTCATTCATTTTCTCTGACAGCTCAATACCGTTAAAGAAATAATCCAGCGCACTCTGTTCATCATCACGGTACATGTATATGATTCCTATCAGATTGTACAAAATAAATAAAAGATCCTCATATCTTTCTGCCTCTGACAGCTCAAGTCCTCTTCTAAGCTCGCACAAAGCTTCATCCACCTGCCCCAGCGCAAGGTATGCATCCCCCAGATACGTCCTGCCAAAGGCTTCCGTGTACCTGTCCTTGCTTTCTGAAAGCAACTGCATACACAATTCCTTTTCTTTTTGCGGATCATCAAATCTGATGTCCAGAATTTCTTTCATCTGCTCTGTTCTTATAGCCATGTTATTTCCCTGCATTGCCTATTCATGTTCCATGCTGTACCGGACAAATTCCTTAAATTACATTTTTTTCATTATATAATAATTTTTTTCACCCCGCAACCAATTGTGTCGTTTGTACTAAAAAAGATGCGCAACACTAATACTGGTTTACGCATCTTTAACATATTTTATATTCTGAATAATTACCTTTATTTCATGTATTCAGGTGTCACATTCCTGCCCATGCCCTCAAGCATTTCCTTGTCACTTCTGATTGTGGCACAAGCTACTGTCGTAAGCATGTTTCCTGTGATTGTAGCTGATGCTCCCGACTTAAATGCAAGCTCCCCATCATTTGTAAGCAGCGCCCTGCCGGCTCCGAGACGTATATCAGCCTCTGGATTTATATATCTGAAAAATGACACTGTACGCAGTATATCAGGCTCACTGATATGCTCAAGACCCTCAAGCGGCGTACCGGCAATCGGCATAAGCGCATTAAGCGGAATGGAATCCACTCCTACCTCTGCAAGGCTTACTGCCATATCCAGCCTGTCCTCCCAGGTCTCACCCATTCCGATGATGCCGCCTGAGCACGCATACATGCCCTCTGCCTTCACCTTTTTAAGCGTCTCAATCTTCATATCATAGGTGTGTGTGGTGCATATATTGGGGAAATTACGCTTTGAGGTCTCTATATTGTGGTGATAGCTGCTGACACCTGCCTCGTGCAGTCTGTGAAGCTGCTCCGCTGAAAGAAAGCCCATTGACGCACATAAATCGATCTTGCACTCTCTGTTCATTGTCTCATATGCATGTATTGCCTTGTCAAACTCCTCACCTGTCAGTGCTTTTCCCGCTGTAACTATCGAGAAACGGTCTACACCTTCTCTCTCATTCATCCTGCAGGCCTCAAGTATTTTCTCCTCAGGTAAAAAATCATAAACCTCACAATTTGTATGATTATGTGCTGACTGCGCACAATACTTGCAGTCCTCCGGACATTTTCCGCTTCTTCCGTTTATTATCGAGCACAAATCTACCTTGTCGCCGATAAACTTCTCCCTGATCATATCTGCGCCCTTACACAGCTCGTCTAAATCACATGTAAGGAAAAATGATAGGTCATCATCCCTTGTGATTCTTCTTCCGTCTATTATCTCCTGTGCCAGTGTTATTGGATCCATTTTAATCTCCTTCGTGTCCTGTATTTCTTCTCTCATTTAATAAGTATCCTTATAATACATATCATCCGTTATGATTGTCAACTATAAATATTTCCTCGGTTAACAATGATAATAAAAAAACAGAAAAACGTCAAGATGTTTTTCTATATTTAAACCAGCATAATCAATGTTCCTGCTATGATGAGCACCAGTCCTGTAAAGGATTTAGGAGTCAGCTTTTCCTTAAATACAAAATATGAAAACACGATTGACACAACTATGCTGAGCTTATCTATAGGCACTACGACACTCGCAAGTCCGTCCTGCAGTGCCTTGTAATAGCAAAGCCATGAGCCGCCTGTTGCAAGTCCCGAAAGGCAGATAAAGCCAAGCTCTTTTTTCTCTATATGCTTTATGGTGTGCTGTTTTCCTGTGGCAAATACCACTATCCAAGCCATGATAAGCACCACTATCGTCCTTATTGCAGTTCCCAGATTAGAATTGATTCCCTCTATGCCGACCTTTCCCAGTATTGAGGTGAAGCTGGCAAAAACAGCAGACAGCACTGCATAAAACAGCCATCCATGAGAACCCCCGGCCTTATTCTGTTCTTCCTGTGATATCTCCTTTTTGGTGATCATCATATACGTTCCAATTGCTATAAGCACCACACATACCAGCCTGAGTACGTTTATCTCCTCTTTAAAAAAGATAAATGCAAGTATAATGGTCAGTATTGTGCTTGATTTATCAATCGGCACCACTCTGTTTACATCGCCAAGCTGGAGTGCTTTAAAATAACAGAGCCATGAGGCTCCGGTAGCGACTCCTGAAAGCATCAGAAATATCCATGTCTTTGCTGACACAGCTGTGATCTGCCCCTGCGCTTTTACCACAAATACCATAATCCATGAAAAAATCAAAACTGCAATTGTCCTGATTGCAGTTGCTACGTTTGAATCAGTTTTTTTGATACCACACTTTGCCAGTATTGATGTTATACCCGCAAAAAATGCGGATCCAAATGCATATAATACCCACATATTTTTCTCTGTCTACGCTTCGGTCAACTACGTTGTCCGGAGTTCGATTCCTCCATTCTTCTAAATACAAAAAAACCGTTCAAGGAACGGCTTCTTTTACGCTAATGAGACATCGGGGATTCGAACCCCGGACAACTTGATTAAAAGTCAAGTGCTCTAC
>ERZ779851.272-NODE-272-length-52554-cov-4.521705_pt1 | contig 52554 bp, 44 predicted proteins | sample MGYA00511094_ERZ779851 | MGnify/ENA primary metagenome ERZ779851 (study PRJEB29588, sample SAMEA2155512) | human gut metagenome | biome: human gut; feature: human-associated habitat; material: faeces | place: Denmark | collected 2008/2010 ...
GATATCGTCATCGACGGAATTTCTGTCGGCGAAGACGTTAAGTACGATGACTGATAATATTTTTCGTCGCAAATAAGTTCAATGTAAGCATAGGCGGAGCAAAACTCTGCCTATGCTTAAACTTTTAAAAAACATTTAAGGTTTCCGGAAAAGAAATTCCCAAGGAGGGCGACTCTTGGAAAAACAGATTGCAATCGAACTCAGAAATATTACTAAAACGTTCGGCAAAACGATTGCCAACAAGAACGTTAACCTGAAAGTTTATAAAAACGAAGTACTTGCCATTTTAGGAGAGAACGGTAGCGGAAAAACTACGCTTATGAACATCATCAGCGGAATATACGCTCCCGACGAAGGCGAAATTTTCATCAACGGCGAGAAGGTTTTCATCAATTCTCCCGAGGACGCTTTCAAATATAAAATAGGAATGATTCACCAGCATTTCAAACTGGTGGACATTTTCACCGCTGCCGAAAACATAATTCTCGGTGTAAACGAGAGCAGAGGTCTTAAAATTAAAGAAGTTAACTCCCGCGTCGGCGCGATAGCCGGTAAATACGGTTTTAATATAGACGTAAAAAAACACGTATACGATATGTCCGTTTCCGAAAAACAGACGGTTGAAATACTGAAAGTTTTGTATCGCGGCGCGGATATTCTTATTCTCGACGAACCCACGGCTGTTTTAACTCCGCAGGAAACCGAGAAACTTTTCGACGTTCTCCGCAAAATGCGCGACGACGGCAAGGCGATAATAATCATAACGCACAAGCTTAACGAGGTCTTGAGCTTGTCTGACAGAGTTTCTGTTTTGAGAAAAGGCGAATACATAGGAACTATCGAGACGAAGGACGCGAATGAGTCCATACTTACCGAGATGATGGTCGGCAAAAAGGTTTCGTTAAACATCGAGAGAACAGAGCCTGAAAATCCGGTTGACCGTCTTAAGGTCAAGGACATCAACTGCATCAACCGCGAGGGCGTTACGTTGCTTTCCGACATTTCGTTTACCGCACGCTCGGGCGAGATTCTGGGAATCGCCGGAATCGCCGGGAGCGGACAGAGAGAGCTTTTGGAGGCGATAGCAGGCCTTCAGCATCTTGATTCGGGCGAGATAATGTATGACGATCCCAAGACAGGAAAGACCGAGAACCTTATTGACAAAACGCCGCTTCAGATAAGAGAAATGGGTGTGCGCCTCTCCTTCGTTCCGGAGGACAGACTCGGAATGGGTCTTGTCGGAAACATGGATATTATCGATAATATGATGCTCAGAAGCTACAGAAAGGGTAAGGGAATGTTCTTGGAGCGCAAAGCGCCCAGGAACCTGGCCGACAGCATTATCGAGGAGCTCGGCGTCGTAACGCCTGATGCGAATACCCCGGTCAGAAGGCTTTCCGGCGGCAACGTGCAGAAGGTTTTAGTCGGCCGCGAGATCGCGTCCTCACCCACGGTTTTAATGGCGGCATACCCGGTGCGCGGACTTGACATTAACTCATCATATCTCATTTATAATCTTTTGAACGATCAGAAGAAAAAAGGCGTCGCCGTTATCTTTGTCGGCGAGGATTTAGACGTGCTTTTGGAGCTTTGCGACCGCATCATGGTGCTCTCCGGCGGAAAGGTGACAGACATTGTGGACGCAAGAACGGCGACAAAAGAGCAGATCGGACTTTTAATGACTAAAAGCGGGGTGACTGACGATGGCGAATAATGAAAAGCATATGCACGAACCGCTCGTGCAGGTCTCCAAGCGCGACACAATTCCATGGTATAAGTCCTGGGGCGTGAGGCTGATTGCAATCGTTCTGGCACTTGTCATTTGCGCATTTGTGATCGTGCTGCTTACGGGCTACAACCCGATCAAGGTGTATACTCAGATGTTTAAGGGCACCTTCGGCTCCCCCAGAAAGGTCTGGAATACGGTGCAGAAGCTTGCAATGCTTCTTTGCATCTCGCTTGCCGTGACCCCGGCGTTCAAGATGAAGTTCTGGAACATCGGCGCTGAAGGGCAGACGCTTATCGGCGGCCTTGCAAGCGCGGCAATGATGATCTGTTTCGGGAACACGATGCCTCCCGCACTCCTCATTCCGTTAATGGCAATCGCAGCAATTGCAGCGGGAATGGTCTGGGGACTTATTCCTGCGATATTCAAGGCGAACTTCAACACCAATGAAACGCTTTTCACGCTTATGATGAACTATGTCGCGATGCAGCTCGTTTCGTATTTTATGGGAATGTGGGAAAACCCGAAGGGCTCAAACCACGTCGGAGTTATCAATATGAACACGCAGGGCGGCTGGATGCCGACGATTTTCGGGCAGAAATATCTTTTGAACATCATAATCGTTGCACTGATAACCGTCGGTATGTATATCTATCTTAAATACAGCAAGCACGGCTATGAGATCGCAGTTGTCGGCGAGAGCACGAACACCGCGCGCTACGTCGGAATCAACGTTAAAAAGGTCATTCTTCGCACAATGGCGCTCTCGGGTGCACTGTGCGGTGTCGCGGGTCTTTTGCTTGTATCGGGCACTCACCACACGATCGACACGAACACGGTCGGCGGAATGGGCTTCACGGCGATAATGATCTCATGGCTTGCAAAGTTCAACCCGGCAGTGATGGTGGCGGTTTCCTTCCTTATCGCATTTTTGGAGGGCGGAGCAGGTGAGATAGCGACTGCGTGCGGACTTAACGAGAGTATCGCAGATATACTGACCGGCATTATATTGTTCTTCATAATCGGAAGCGAGTTCTTCGTGAACTACCGCGTGCACTTCCACAAAAAACATAAGGAGGTTTAAGTCATGTTAGCTACAATAATTAATAAATCGATTGTTCAGGGCGTGCCTCTTTTGTTCGGCTCGACGGGTGAGATAATCACCGAAAAATCGGGCAACTTAAACCTCGGAATTCCCGGTATTATGTATATGGGCGGCGCGGCCGGCGTTATCGGCGCATATCTTTATGAAAGAGCGGTCGACGTGCCCAGCCCCTTCTGGTGCATCGTGATCCCGTTTTTGTCGGCGGTGTTCGGCGCGGCGCTCTTGGCACTAATCTACAGCTTTTTGACTATTACCTTAAGAGCAAACCAGAACGTAACGGGTCTTGCGCTCACGACGTTCGGCGTCGGCTTCGGCGACTTTTTCGGCGGATCGCTCACCAAGATCTTCGGCGAGGGCGGAAACCTCTCGGTCAAGACGACGGCGGACTATTTTAAAACGACGCTTCCCTTCGCAAATAAATTAGGCGGTTTGGGAAAGGTGCTCTTCTCCTACGGATTTTTAGTTTACCTTGCGATAATCATCGCGCTCTTTGCGGCATGGTTTTTGAAAAAGACAAGAGCGGGCCTTCAGCTCCGCGCTGTCGGAGAGAATCCGGCAACGGCGGACGCGGCAGGTATCAACGTTACGAAATATAAGTATCTTGCGACGGTGATAGGCGGCGCGATCGCCGGACTCGGCGGACTTTATTTCATAATGGACTATACAGGCGGCTCGTGGACGAACGGCGGATTCGGAGACAGAGGCTGGCTTGCGATAGCACTTGTTATTTTCGCACTCTGGAAACCGGACTTCGGCATTCTGGGCTCGTTCATCTTCGGCGGACTTTATATCGCGTATTCCTATATTTCGGGAATCAGCAGAAGCTCGGTCGCGATATTCAATATGCTTCCTTATGTGGTAACGATCGCGGTTCTTATAATCACGAGCGTGAGAAACAAGAAGGAAAATCAGCCTCCGGAATCTTTGGGGCTGCCATATTTCAGAGAAGAGAGATAGTTTTTTAAGAGGTGCGCTTTTAGTGCACCTCTTTTTAATAAAAATATTGACAAATATAGACCAAGGTAGTATAATAAAGAAAATTGATCACTTAAAGACGGTGACGGAGAGAGTAGTATATTCCGAAAGAGCAAAGCGAGCCGGGGATGGTGAGAGCCCGGTGTCCGGTAGGCTTATATGAAGATCACTCCCGAGTTGCAAAGGTGAAATTAAAGTAACTTTTGACGGCAAGCTTCCCGTTAAGAAGCGGCATATGTTGGTATGCGCGCAATCAGGTGGTGTCTGTCCTGCTTGCAGGGCAGTTTTTTTATTTATAAGGGGGTTTTTTTATGTACGAAAAAGTTTCGCCCGACCTTAATTTCAAAGAGCGTGAAAAGAAGGTCGAAAAGTTCTGGAAGGACGAAAAAATATTCGAAAAAAGCATAACTCAGAGAGAGGGAAAAGAAAATTACACGTTTTATGACGGACCGCCCACGGCAAACGGAAAGCCGCATATCGGCCACGTTTTGACGCGTGTTATTAAGGATATGATTCCGCGTTACCGCACGATGAAGGGCTATCACGTCATCCGTAAGGCCGGATGGGACACGCACGGCCTCCCGGTTGAGCTTGAGGTTGAAAAAAAACTCGGACTCGACGGCAAGGAGCAGATCGAGCAGTACGGCCTTGAAGCGTTCATCAAGGAGTGCAAGGAGAGCGTCTGGAAATATAAAGGAATGTGGGAGGACTTTTCGGACACAGTCGGTTTCTGGGCCGATATGGACGACCCCTATGTTACTTACGACAATAACTTTATCGAGTCCGAATGGTGGGCTCTTAAGAAAATCTGGGAAAAAAAGCTTTTGTATAAGGGCTTTAAGATAGTGCCCTATTGCCCCCGCTGCGGCACTCCGCTTTCGAGCCACGAGGTCGCACAGGGATATAAGGACGTTAAGGAGAAGAGCGCCATCGCCAAGTTTAAGAGCCTTGACTTTGAGGACACTTACTATCTCGCGTGGACGACCACACCGTGGACGCTTCCCTCAAACGTCGCTCTCTGCGTAAATCCCGACGAGGAGTATGTCTGGGTCAAGTCAGGCGACGAGAAATATATTCTTGCCGCGGCGCTTTGTGAGAGCGTTCTGGGCGAGGACTATGAAGTTATTAAGTCTTTCCGCGGAAAAGAGCTTGAATATAAAAAGTATGAGCCTCTCTTTGATTTCGCGAGGGATATAATCGGATTAAAGAACGCATATTTTATCACCTGCGATAACTATGTAACTCTGACGGACGGTACAGGAATCGTTCACATCGCACCGGCTTTCGGTGAGGACGACGCATCGGTCGGCAGAAACTATGACCTTCCGTTCGTTCAGCTGGTCGACTCCAAGGGTGAGATGACAAAGGAGACACCTTGGGCGGGAATGTTCTGCAAGGACGCGGATAAAGAGGTTTTCGCCGCTCTTAAGGAAAAGGGATTATTATTCCGCGCTCTGCCCTTTGAGCACTCCTATCCCTTCTGCTGGAGATGCGACACACCGCTCATCTACTACGCGCGCGAGTCGTGGTTCATAAAGATGACCGCGGTGCGCGACGATCTGGTCAGAAACAACAATACGATCAACTGGATTCCCAAGTCCATCGGCGAGGGAAGATTCGGCGACTGGATAAAGAACGTTCAGGACTGGGGCGTCAGCCGTGACAGATACTGGGGAACGCCTTTAAACATCTGGGAGTGCAAATGCGGATGCCGTCACTCTGTCGGCTCTATCGCGGAGCTTCGCGAGATGTCGGACAACTGCCCTGAAAATATCGAGCTTCACAGACCCTATATTGACGCGGTAACGATCAAGTGCCCCGAGTGCGGCGGCGAGATGCACCGCGTGAAAGAGGTTATCGACTGCTGGTTTGACTCCGGCTCGATGCCGTTTGCGCAGTGGCACTATCCCTTTGAGAATGAGAAGATATTTAAGGAAAACTTCCCGGCAAACTTCATCAGTGAGGCAGTCGACCAGACGAGAGGCTGGTTCTACTCGCTCCTTGCAATATCGACGCTCCTGTTTAACAAAGCGCCCTATAAGAACGTCATCGTATTAGGCCATGTTCAGGATGAGAACGGCCAGAAGATGAGTAAGTCCAAGGGCAACGCGGTTGACCCGTTTGACGCGCTCGAGAAGCACGGAGCGGACGCGATACGCTGGTATTTCTATTCCAACAGCGCGCCCTACCTTCCGAACAGATTCTATGACGCGGCGGTGACCGAGGGGCAGAGAAAGTTTATGGGCACACTCTGGAACACATATGCTTTCTATGTGCTCTATGCCGAGATCGATAAATTCGACCCGACAAAGCATGCCTTTAAGACCGACGCATTGACGGTTATGGATAAATGGCTTTTGTCCAAGCTCAACACGCTTATAAAGACGGTTGACTTAGAGCTTTCCGAGTATAAGATCACAGAGCCGGCAAAGGCTCTCGCGGAATTTGTCGACGAGCTTTCCAACTGGTATGTAAGGCGTTGCCGTGAGCGTTTTTGGGCAAAAGAGATGACGGACGACAAGATAAACGCTTATATGACGCTCTACACCGCGCTTGTGACTGTTTCCAAGCTTGCCGCTCCGATGATCCCGTTCATGACGGAGGACATTTACCAGAACATCGTCCGCTCGGTCGACAAGTCCGCGCCTGAGAGCATTCACCTTTGCGACTATCCCGTAAGCGACGAAAAAATGATCGATCCCGCTCTTGAGAAGGAGATGGACGAGGTATTGGAGATCGTCGTTTTGGGAAGAAGCGCGAGAAACACGGCCAATATCAAGACAAAGCAGCCCATCGCGAAGATGATCGTGAAGGCGGACAGAGCCCTTCCTTCATTCTGCACAGACATTATAAAAGATGAGCTTAACACCAAGGAGGTCGAGTTCAGAAACGGACTTGACGGACTTGTAAGCTATAAGATCAAGCCGAAGTTTGATTCCTTAAAGTCAAAATACCCCGAAAAGATGGGTATGCTTATCGGCATCATAAACAAAGCGGACGCGGCAGAGGTCGTTTCCTCGCTTGAGAAGGACGGAAAATACACCGTTTCGGCAGGCGGAGCGCAAATCGACCTGACCGAGGAGGACTTTTTGATCGAGACCACCAAGACGGACGGTTTCGAGGCGGCGTCCGACAGCAAGGTCACCGTCGCGATCGACACGAACCTCACTCCCGAGCTTATCGAGGAGGGAAGCGTGCGCGAGATCATCAGCACAGTTCAGAAGATGAGGAAAAATTCAGGCTTCGAGGTTATGGATCATATTACCGTATTCCAGAGCGGAAACGATAAGATCACCGAAATAATGAAGAAAAACGAGAAAGAGATCGCAGGAATCGTTCTGGCGGACGGATTTAACTACGGTGAGCACACCGAGATCGAATCCGAATGCAAGATCAACGGCGAAGTAACCACACTCGGAATCAAGAAAGCATAATTAAAAAGCCCCGTTTCACATTTTGTGAAACGGGGCTTTTTTCTTGGGCAAGTTAATACGCAAGATGATACTTATGTTAATTCTCCGGAAAACTTTTTTCAGCAGTTTTGTTATACTTTTCGCAACATATTTACATTGATTTTCCTTTTCTTATGCTTTATAATAAAATTTAGAGAAAAATGCTTGCATATTTTATCTCGCCGTGATATAATTAAACAGGAGGATGAATTTATTATGAAAACAAGGATTTACGAGCGTCCGGAGAAGACCTCGGAAAACCGTGAAAAGGAAAGAAGCTATTACATTCCCTATGACTCTGTTGATAAAGCTCTTGCCGGAAAAAGGGGAGAGTCCGCCTTTTACAGGCTCTTGAACGGCAAATGGGATTTTCATTATTATGAGCGCGACATCGACGTGCCGGATGATTTGGACGAGATCAATGCGTGGGACAAGACGGATGTGCCCTCATGCTGGCAGATGCAGGGCTATGACCGCCACCAGTACACCAACCTTAATTTTCCGTTCCCGGTCGATCCGCCCTTCGTGCCTGACGATAACCCGGCAGGAGTTTACAAAAGGACGTTTGAGATAAATTCCGATTGGGCAAAAAGGGAGACATACATCGTCTTTGAGGGAGCGGCAACCTGCCTTTTCCTTTATGTGAACGGAAAATACGTCGGCTTTTCGATGGTGTCGAGAATGCAGTCCGAATTTAATATAACTCCTTTTGTTAAGGAGGGCACAAACACCGTTGCCGTCAAGGTCATAAAGTGGTGCATCGGAAGCTACTTGGAGGATCAGGACTGCTTCAGAATGAACGGTATTTTCAGAGATGTTTATCTTCTTTCGCGTGCAAAAGGTCACGCGAAGGACATTGAAATAAAGGCGGACACGAAAAAAATCGAAGTGTCCGAGCCGGACTATGAGATTTTTGACGCTGATGGTAAGAGCCTCGGAAAGAAAGTTGAAAATCCAATACTCTGGAGCGCGGAAAAGCCATATATATACACCGTTGTCGTTAAAAAAGCGGGCGAATTCATTCCTTTTAAGGTCGGCATGCGCGAGATTGTTATAAATTCCGAGGGCGAGCTTTTGATCAACGGCTCACCCGTTAAAATGATGGGCGTGAACCACCATGACACGCACCCTTTAACGGGCTACTATGTGACGGATGACTTTCTTTATGAAGAGCTCCTTAAAATGAAGGCGTTAAACATCAACTGCATAAGAACGAGCCACTATCCGCCCGTTCCGGAGTTTTTGAATATGACAGACGAGCTCGGCTTTTACGTTATAGACGAGGCGGATATGGAGAGTCATGGCTTTAACACGAGAAACATAGGCGGCGCCGGATCGTTCGTCGCGGGAGACGTTGACCCGGCATGGCCGTGCAACAGGCCGGACTGGAAACCTATGTTTATCGAAAGACTTTCACGAATGGTAGAGCGCGACAAGAACCACGCGTCGGTCATTATGTGGTCGTGCGGAAATGAGTCAAACTACGGACCGAACTTTGACGCTATGCTTGAATGGGGGCACAAGCGCGATTCCTCGAGGGTAGTGTTCTATGAGCGCGCAAGACAGGTTGACTATAAGTGCGACACGGACATTCGGTGCAGAATGTATCCCAATCTTGAATGCATCGACGAGATAATGGCAGAGCCCGACACGCGCCCGTACATAAACATCGAATTCGGACACGCGATGGGAAACAGCCCCGGTGAGATCGACCTTTTTGTGGATAAATTCTATGAATATAAAAAGCACCTGGGCGGCTGTATCTGGGAGTGGGCCGACCATGTCGTTATGGAAAACGGCGTCGCAAAATACGGCGGCGATTTCGGAGAGGAGATCACGGACGGAAACTTCTGCGTTGACGGACTTGTGTTTGCCGACAGAAGTTTTAAGGCCGGCAGCCGCAACTTAAAATATGCTTATCAGTATATGAAGGCGACACGCGACGGCGATGTGATTCATGTAAAGAGCCGCTACAGCCACACGGATTTAAACGAGTTTGACGCGGTGTGCCGGTTAGAGGTCGACGGCAGGATAGTTAAAGAAGAGCATATGACGCTTGAATGCCCGCCGCACGGTGAGACAAGCTTTGAAATTCCGTTTGATATTCCGTCAGAGTGCACGCTCGGCGCGCACATCATCTTCACGCTTGAGAAGAACGCTCTTGACGTTGCGATGACATCTTTCGACCTGCCCGAGTGCAAAAAGAAGAAAATTTCGCACGGCAGAAAGGCCGAAATCACTGAGGAAGGCAATTTTGCATATATCACCGGCAACGGATTTTCATACGCTTTTGACATGCATTACGGCGAAATGGTCAGCATGAAGAAAAACGGCATCGAAAACCTTGCTTCGCCTTTAAGGCTCACGACCTATAAGGCAGCTACGGATAATGAGCGCCACTTTAAAACCTACTGGGAGCTTGACAGGGACAACACGCACTCTGAAAATATGAATAAGTGCCACTTAAAGGTTTATTCCTGCGAGATCAAAGAAAATAAGATTACGGTCAATGCCTCGCTTGCCGGCGTTTCGAGAGAGCCCTATCTTCACTATGTGACAGAGTATGAATTTTTCTCGGACGGCACGGTCCGTGTGACGGCTACGTGCCGTGTTAAGCCCCAGTACCCGACATTTTTGCCGAGACTCGGATTTGAATTTTCAAACCCGGTAACGGACCTTGGCTTCACCTATTACGGCATGGGCCCCTATGAGAGCTACTGCGACATGCACTTACATGCCCCGTCGGGACTTTATTCCTCCAGCGCGTCGAAAGAGTATGTGCCCTATCCGATGCCTCAGGAGCATGGAAACCACTTCGGGTGTACCTGTCTTGCGCTTGACACCGGCCTTAAATTTATGACAAACGACACATTCGAGATCAACGTGTCCGACTACGACACGATGACGCTCGCGGCGGCAAAGCACACAGACGAGCTTAAGAAAAACGGGCTTACCAACGTAAGGGTCGACTACCGCGTCACGGGAATCGGTTCGGCAAGCTGCGGTCCGGCACTTCGTCCCGAGCATAGAATAGACGAAAAGGAGATTAAATTTTCCTTCTATATTAAATAAAGTGAGGTAATTTTATGAGACAGTACGAAGACTACGGTTTTACGGGCGAGAACCGCCTTGCTCCGAGAGCACACTACATTCCGTTTGACAGCCTTGATAAGGCGCTTTCCGGCGATAAGGAAAAGTCGGAATTTTACACGTCTTTAAACGGCAAGTGGAATTTTAGATATTATTTGTCCGAGGAGGACGCGGACATTAATAATAAAGAGTGGGAAGAGATAACCGTGCCTTCGTGCTGGGAATTTTCGGGCTACGGAAACCACCAGTATACAAACTATAATTACCCGTTCCCGGTCGATCCGCCTTTCGTGCCGGACGATAACCCGGCCGGGCTCTATGAAAAAAAGATTACACTTTCGAAAAAAGGCAAAACCTATATCGTTTTTGACGGCGTTTCCTCCTGCCTTTACCTTTATGTGAACGGAAAATACGTCGGCGCGAGCACGGGAAGCCACCAGGCGGCGGAGTTTGACATTACACCGTTTGTTAAAGAGGGCGAAAACACCGTGACCGCAAAGGTCTTAAAGTGGTGCGCCGGGAGCTATTTTGAGGATCAGGACTGCTTCAGAATGCACGGAATATTCCGCGATGTATACATATTAACGCGCCCGGAGGGTCACGCATTTGACATAAGGATCGACGCGGACGATAAAGAAATAAAAGTCTCCGAGCCGGACTATGAGATATTTGACGCGGAGGGAAAAAGCCTTGGAGATATGGTTACATCGCCCGTTTTATGGAACGCGGAAAAGCCTTATTTATACACGGTCGTTGTAAAAAAAGAAGGCGAGTTTATTCCCTTCAAGGTCGGCATGAGAAAAATAGAGGTCAATAAAAACGGATTTTTCATAAACGGGCAGTCTGTCAAATTAAAGGGCGTGAACCGCCACGACTCACACCCCGACACCGGGTGGACGTTCTCTTATGAGGCACTTAAAAAGGAGCTTTTATTGATAAAGAGCTTTAACATTAACTGCATAAGGACAAGCCACTATCCGCCGTGCCCCGAAATGCTGGATCTGGCGGACGAGATCGGCTTTTACATCGTGGACGAGGCGGACTATGAGACTCACGGCTTCACGTCGCGCAGTATCAGCGCCTACAGAGGATATGACGACGACATCATATGGCCGAGTCACAACCCCGACTGCCGCGAGGCGCTTACCGAGCGTATCAGGCGCACGGTAGAGCGCGACAAGAACCACGCGTCGGTCGTTATGTGGTCAATCGGAAACGAGTCAAACTTCGGCGTCAATTCCGAGGCGATGCTAAGAGAAATAAAGAAAATCGACTCCTCGCGCCCGACTCATTACGAGGGCGCATGGGTCGCACGCGATATGGCGGAGGTCGATGTCAGGAGCAGAATGTACCCCTCGATGCCGGAGATGGACCGTATCGCCGCGCTCGGCGATGAGAGACCGCTCTTTTTGTGCGAGTTCTCCGCCTCCATGGGCAACGGCCCCGGCGACGTTTACGACTATACCGAGCACTTTTATAAAAATCCCCTCTTCATCGGCGGATGTATCTGGGAATGGGCAGACCACGCGGTGAGAGAGGACGGCAAGTTAAAATACGGCGGCGACTTTAATGAGGAAACGCACGACGGAAAGTTCTGCTTGGACGGTATCGTCCTTGCCGATAGGAGCAAAAAAGGCGGAAGCTATGAGGCAAAATTCGCTTTCCAGAATATGAAGGCGACCCTTTCGGGCGATAAGCTCACGATCGAGAACCGCTATGACTTTACCGACCTTTCGGAGTTTAAGCTCATGGCATATCTCGTGGCCGGCGGAGAGACAGTAGCCCGGCGCGACATTTCGCTTTCGCTCGCACCGCACGAAAAAACGGTGATAGATGTGCCGTTTGAGATTCCGTCGTCTGCGCCGATGGGGGCATATATCAACCTTGTTCTTTATAACGGGGACGAAAAAGCCGCGCTCGCAAGCCTTAAGACGGGCTGTGAGGCCGAGCCCTTAAAGACGGGCGCCCCCGGTGAGGTGAAAGAAACCGAAAAAGACTTTTTGCTCGGAGCGTTTAAGATCGGTAAAAAGTCAGGGCAGATAAATGCGATATATAAAGAAGATAAAAATCTTCTTGCCGCGCCGTCTTCAATTACCGTTTGGCGCGCACCGGTGGATAATGACGCAAGACCTCTTTCCGGCTGGACGAACGACAAGCTGCGATACACTCACGAGAAAAACTACTCGGTTAAAAAAGAGGAAAACAAGGTCACGTTTTCCTCATCACTTGCCGGCGTTTCGAGAGAGCCCTTCATGCACTACGAAAAATCGTACGAAATTTTTTCGGACGGATTAAAGGTCACCTTGTCGGGCGAGATACATAAAGACAAATTAAACAGCTTTCTTCCGAGACTCGGGTTTGAATTTAAGATAAATGAAGAAAATTCCGCATTCTCCTACGTCGGTATGGGGCCCTATGAAAACTACGCAGATATGTGTCACGGAGTCACCTTCGGGAGATTTGCCAGCACCGCAGAAAAAGAATATGTGCCATATACAGTTCCGCAGGATTACGGAAATCACAAAAATGTCTTGCAATTTTCACTTGACTGTGGCATAATGTTTAGTGCAGACAAAGCTTTTGAATTTGCCGTCACGGAATATGACAGCGCCACGCTTACGGATGCTTCGCATGATTTTGAGCTTGAAGGCAGAAAAACGCCCTATACCAACGTTCGGGTGGACTTTGCCGATTCCGGGCTCGGGTCGGCAAGCTGCGGGCCGGAGCTTTCAGAGCGCTACAGAGTTCCTTTCGGAAAATTCAGGTTTGAATTTTTTATTAAGGTTGGGTGAATATGAGACATTACGAAAATCCCCGTATGACGGGCGAAAAAAGAGAGGCGCAGCGCGCATATTACATTCCTTACGAGAGCCTTGAAAAAGCGCTTTCCGGAAAGAAGGAGACCTCGGCATACTATAAATTATTAAACGGCGAGTGGAATTTTAAGTTCTATGAGTCTGAGGCGGACGCATCGCTTACCCCGGATAAGTGGGACAAGGTGAAGGTGCCCTCCTGCTGGCAGACCTTGGGCTATGAAAAGCCGAACTACACCAATATCAACTATCCTTATCCCGTTGATCCGCCCTATGTGCCGGACATTAACCCCTGCGGCGTTTACGAGCGCGAGTTTGAAATTGCCTCCGACTGGGCAAAGAGGGAGACTTACATAGTTTTTGAAGGCGTTTCTTCGTTTGTATATCTTTATATCAACGGGGAATATGCCGGATGCTCACAGGGCAGCCACCTTCAGGCTGAGTTTGACATTACGCCATACGTTAAAAAGGGCAAGAACACCGTCACGGCGAAGGTTTTAAAATGGTGCGCCGGAAGCTATCTTGAGGATCAGGACTTTTTCAGATACAACGGAATTTTCCGTGATGTTTATCTTCTTTCGCGTGCCGAAAATCACGCAAAGGATATCGAAATAAAGGCGGACACGAAAAAGATCACCGTGTCCGAACCGGACTATGAAATTTTTGACGCGGAGGGTAAAAGCCTCGGCAAAAAGGTTTCGTCCCCTATTTTGTGGAACGCGGAAAAGCCTTATTTATACACAGTGGTCGTTAAAAAAGCGGGCGAGTTTATTCCCTTCAAGATCGGTATGCGCGAGATAAAAGCCAACAAAAACGGACTTTTCATCAACGGACAATCGGTTAAATTAAAGGGCGTCAACCACCACGACACGCACTATCTTGACGGATACTGCGAGAGCGATGAATTCCTGCGCGATGAGCTTTTAAAGATGAAGTCATTAAACATCAACTGCATAAGAACCAGCCACTATCCGCCGACATCCGAATTTTTGAATATGGCGGACGAGCTCGGGTTTTATGTTGTCGACGAGACGGATAACGAGGCGCACGGCTTTGCCTTAAGGCAGACAAACCCCTATTATCCGGGATATGACGATAACGGAATCTGGCCTTGCTACAACCCTGAATTTCTGGACATGCATATGGACAGAATGGTTCGCATGGTGGAGCGCGACAAGAACCACGCATGCGTTATTATGTGGTCAGCCGGAAACGAGGCAGGCTATGGCAGAAACACGGAGGCAATGCTCAACTGGGCGCACGAGCGCGATAACACGCGCCTTCGCCACTATGAGAGGGCGGCGGAGGTCCGCGATTTTGCCGCGGTGGACGTTAGGAGCAGAATGTATCCCTCGCTCGGCGAGATGGATCGTTTAGCCTCGCTCGGCGACGACAGGCCGATATTCCTCTGCGAATATTCACACGCAATGGGCAACGGCCCCGGCGATGTTTACGACTATGTTGAAAAGTTCTATTCAAAGCCCATTTTCATCGGCGGATGCATCTGGGAGTGGACGGATCACACATTCTTAGTTGACGGCGTTGCAAAATACGGCGGCGACTTTGAGGATGAAACGCACGACGGCAACTTTTGCTGTGACGGGCTGACCTTCTATGACAGAAGCTTCAAGCCCGGCACGATCGAAGCAAAATATGCTTACCAGGGCATCAAGGCAGAGTATGCCGACGGCGCGGTCAAGATCACGAACCGCTATGACTTTACCGATCTTTCCGAGTTTAGGTTAAGATTCGTTCATACCTTAAACGGCGAAAAGATGGGCGAGAAGATCGTAACATTAAGCCTTGAGCCGCATAAGAGCACCGAGATAAAAGCGCCTTTCAGATTTTTGAAGGAGACCGAGATGGGCGAGTCGGTTGAGCTCTACCTTGAAAAGGACGGCGAAGTTATGGGATTTGCTTCGCTCACCTCTCCCGGCGCGGTTAAAAAGATAAAGCACGGCGCAAAGTTAAAGATTGAGGAGTCCGACGGGGCGGTTCGCGTTAAGGCCGGCACGAAGGAATACACCGTTTGCCTTCTTACGGGAAACATCGTAAGCATTAAGGAAAAGGGCAAGGAAATATTAAAGACCCCCGTCACTCTTTCGGTTTGGCGCGCACCCACGGACAACGAGAGAAACCTGACTGCGACACGCATGGATGACAGGATCAACAAAACGCACCAGAAGTGCTATGGCTATAAGATAAGCGGAAATAAAGTAACCTTTAATGCCTCTCTTGCCGGCGTTTCGAGAGTTCCGTTCTTAAGATATGACCTTTCCTATGAGTTCTTTGACGACGGCAAGGTTAAGGTAACGGTTTCGGGCAAGTTTGACAGAAGGTCGCTTCGTACCTTCCTTCCGCGCCTCGGCTTTGAGTTTAAGACGGTGAAGGAAAATGAGAGCTTTGAGTATTTCGGCATGGGCCCCTATGAGAACTATGCCGACATCTGCCATCACGTTTCCTTCGGCCGTTACGAGAGTACGGCGAAGAATGAATACGTTCCCTACGTCGTTCCCCAGGAGCACGGAAATCACGAGGGCACACGCTCGCTGGCGCTTTCGTCCGGACTTAAGATCACGTCTGACGTGCCTTTCTGCTTCAATGTTTCGGAGTTTGACTCAAAGATGCTCACAAGCGCGATGCACACGGACGAGCTTCACGGTGACGGCACAACTTCCGTTCGCATTGATTATAAGGTGACCGGAATCGGCTCGAACAGCTGCGGACCGCAGATTGAACCGAAATATCAGATTCCGTTTGACGACTTTACATTCAGTTTTTACGGGGAGTGATAATATGATAGAAGTAAGAAAATTCAACAAACTCAGCTATACCGTCCGTTTTCCGGAAGGATACACAGGCGGAAAAATGCCGGTGATACTTCACATTCACGGCGCGGGCGGCAGAGGGACGGACATTGAAATAATCAGAGATCATTACATTCATCACGCGCTGGATAAAATAAACGAAAACCGTTTCATCGTCGTTTCGCCCCAATGCTATGCGGACACGTGGTTTGAAATTTTTAACGAGCTTTTGGACTTTGCCGAGATGGTGAGAAACGCCGAATACACGGACGAGAAGCATTTTTATGCAATGGGCGCATCCATGGGCGGCTACACCACCTGGCAGATAGCAATGACGAGGCCTGAGTATTTCGCGGCGATCGTCCCGGTCTGCGGAGGCGGAATGTACTGGAACGCTGGAAGACTTAAAACCGTTCCCGTCTGGGCTCATCACGGAATGCTCGATCCCTCGGTATATTTTGAGGAGAGCGTTAAGATGGTGAACGCGGTAAACTGCACCGGCGGAAACGCGCGTTTCACAGCGTATGAAAATGTTCAGCACAACAGCTGGGAGAACGCATATTCGAATAAAGAGGTATACGACTGGTTGTTATCTCACTCAAAATAAGAAAAACCGCCCCCTTGCGGGGGCGGTTTTTAAGGAGTAAACTATGAAGTGTATGCTGTGTCCGCGAAAATGCGGAGCGGACAGGGAAACCATGCCGGGATTTTGCTCGTGCAAAAGTGAAATGAAGGTCGCCAAGGTGATGCTCCATAAGTGGGAGGAGCCTTGCATCTCCGGCAAAAACGGCACGGGCGCGGTGTTCTTTTCGGGTTGCCCGTTAAAGTGCGTTATGTGCCAGAATAAGGACATTTCGCGCGCGGAAACCGGAAAGAGCATGAGCCAAACGGAGCTTTACGACATGTTTTTTTCGCTCGATGAAATGGGAGCGGAGAGCATCAGCTTAATCACGGCCGGGCAGTTTGCCGATAAAATAATCCCTTCGCTTAAAAAAGCGAGGGAGGACGGGCTGGCTCTTCCCGTGGTCTATAACACCTCGGGCTACGAATCCGTCGAAACGCTTAAGATGCTCGAAGGGTTGGTCGACGTCTACCTGCCGGACTTTAAGTATATCGATAAAGAAACGGCGAAGCGCTATTCGCTCGCGCCGGACTATCCCGAGGTCGCGCTCGCGGCGATCGACGAGATGACGAGGCAAAAGCCTGTGATAAGCTATAGCGGTTCGGGGATTATGACCTCGGGCGTCATAATCAGGCATTTGCTTTTGCCGGGGCGTGTTGCCGAGTCAAAAGAGGCTCTAAAGCTCCTTTTTGACAGGTATCGCTATATGGTTGTCTTTTCATTGATGAGCCAATACACCCCGGTCTTAGGGCTTTCGGACTATCCGGAGCTTTGCCGGCGTGTGACGGATGCGGAATACGACGCTCTCGTCGACTTCTGTGCGGATATGGGCATGGATAACGCCTACACGCAGGAGCTTTCCTCCGCGTCGGAGGAATTTATCCCGGAATTTTAAGAGGACAGGCAGAATTTTAATCACGGTGCGTCTCCCCCGTACTAGGCTCTTCCGAGCACGGGGGAGAGATATTTGAAGTTCAAGATAAAAAGAGACACGAAAAATGAACCGCCCCAAAAGTCAGACCAAAAAACTAACGCTTGGGAGATCGGTTCATTTTGCTTTTCACTTATATTATTGCTGCTCTTCATAAATATTATCGAGCGCGACCCGGACAGCTTCGACGACAAAGGCGGTAAAGGTACAGTTTTTGCCTTCGATAGCCTTTTCCACCTCGTCTATAATATCGTTAGGGAAGCGAATGCACTTATTCGTCGTCGGCGGAACGGACGGTATTTTGAATTTTCTCATTTTGATCACTCCTTGCAATACATTATAGAATATTTGTTGCACTCTTGTCAATAAAAAAGCAATTTTGTTATATATAAATGCGTCAACCGTGCGGTTTTTTATAAAATGCGGAGCAATTACTAAAGCCTTTAAAAAGCACTATGTTATGATTGACACGGCGTGAAAATGAAGCTAAAATATTTATGAACGGAGGGATAATATGAAAGAAAAACTCACGATAACGAAGGATGGATTTTTCCTTTCAGGAAAACCTTATTATTTAGCGTCCGGCGACATTCATTATTTCAGGATATACCCGACCGAGTGGAGGCGTCACCTTCTTTTGGCGAAGGATTTCGGGCTTAACACGATACAGACCTATGTGCCTTGGAACCTGCACGAGCCCGAGAAGGGGAAATTCGATTTTTCGGGACATCTTGACCTTTGCGCGTTTTTAGAGCTGGCAGGCGGGATGGGCTTTAAGGTGCTTCTTCGCCCGTCACCGTTTCTTTGCTCGGAGTGCGATTTCGGCGGGCTTCCCGGCTGGCTGAAATTTGAGGATATTGACATAAGGTGCTCCGACGAGCGTTATTTATCGCATATTAAGGACTATTATTCCGTATTGATGAAAAAAATCGTGCCCTATCTTTCGACCAACGGCGGCCCTATTATCATGGTCGCGGTCGAGAATGAGTACGGCGGAGCGGGCTATGACAAAAACTATCTTTCGGTTCTTAAGAAAATGATGGAGGACATGGGCGTCGATGTGCCGTTTTACACGACGGACAATACGCCGGGCGCGCTTCAGATGGGCTCGCTCGACGGGGTGATGCGCGGCTCGAATTTCCGCTCAACGCCCGGTGTCGCAAAGAGATTTGCGGATTACACAAAAAAGGCGTTTCCCGAGTTCCCGTTTTTCGTCGGCGAGCTTTGGGCAGGCCGCGCGATCTACTGGGGAGAGCCATATAAAAAGCGCGATCCCGAGGAGACGGCCAAGGCCTACAGAGAGTGCCTCGAAGAGGGCTTTGTGAATTTTTATATGTTCTCCGGCGGCACGAATTTCGGGTCGTTTTCCGGAGGACTGGTCGACAGGTCGCTCACTCCGCGGCCGGGCACGCCCGTTCGCTATATCGCGCATACTACGAGCTATGACGAGGACGCGCTCGTGACCGAGAACGGCCTTCCGACAGAGAAATATTACCTTTGCCGCGATGAGCTTTCTGAATTTTTGGGCAAGGAGAAAAACGAAAGCCGCGATCTGCCGTTTTCCTATAAGGTGCAGACGCCTGAAATTCACCTGACAGAGCACGCGCGCCTTTTTGACAACCTTGATGCGCTCACCGAAAAGACTGTGACCGCTCCGAACGTTAAGAGCTTTGAGGCGCTTAAAACAGCCGGCGGTTTCGTACTTTATGAAGCAGATGCAGAGGGATGGAGCGAGTGCGGCAAAAGAAGAGTCACAGTCGGGGGCGTGGCGGACAGAGTCACGGTCTATGACGGGGACGAATATCTGGGTATGATCGACCGCGACCGCGAGGAAGAGCCGATTTATGCCGACGGGACGGACAGAACCGTGAAAATAAGGGTTCTTTGCGAATCCGTCGCACGGGTGAACGGCGGAAAAAAGCTTGACGACGACCCGAAAGGCGTTAAATACATCGCCTATGACAACGCGAAGCTTTACGGATTTAAAATGAGCGTTCTTCAGATGAAGGATTTGTCAAACGTTAAATATGGCCCTATCGGCAAGCTTTGCGACAACGACCCGGCATTTTTTAAGGGGCATTTTGACGCACAGGCAGGCGTTGACACGTTTTTGGATATGCGCGGCTGGGGAAGAGGCTTTGTTCTTATCAACGGATTTAACATCGGCCGCTTCTGGGAGATTGGGCCGCAGTACACGCTCTATGTTCCGGGAGGACTGATAAAAGAAAAAGACAACGAGATCGTTGTCTTCGATGTGAACCGAAAAGGAACTCCCAAGATCGGCACGCTGGATCACGCGATACTGGAAGGAGAATAACAAAAAAGCCGGCATTAGCCGACTTTTTTGTTATTTGCTTTTTCTTTTGCACTCTTTTTTCGGTTTCTCGGTCTTGACCTCGGGTTTAGCTTCAGTCTTGACTTCAGGCTTAACCTCGGGTTTTACTTCAGGCTTTTTCTCCGCCTTTTTTGGAGCGGCCTTCTTAACGACCGGTTTTTTGCAAAGCTTGGTAAGCTCCTTAGCGGACTCTAAGCTTCCGTCGATAATGATCTTGCCTTCTTCATATGCTTTCCAGGGCGTTAATGTGCCCTCCAAAAGCTCGCCCAGAACCTTCGAGTCTGCCGTTATCATCGCTGTGTGGTCATAGTAGTCATAGGGCTCAACTCTCAAGGTGCCGTCTGTATATGCGATATAGAAAGTACCGTGACAGTCAGAGTCGGTCATATTGACCTGGATTGCAAAAACGGGACCGAGCTTGGGTCTTTTCTTGGAAATAATCTTTTTGAGTTCTGAAAATCTTTCTTCAAATGTCATAAACGTTAGCTCCTTTCTGATGAGTTCTGCTATTATTTTAGCACATTTTTTTGATTATGTCAACTTATCAGCGTGTGGTATTATTCGACAAAGAGTTCGCTTATGCGCGGAAGAATGCCGTTCATTTTCGCGATCGCCGTGCCGTAGTTCGTGATCGGAACGCCGGATCTTTCGGCGAGGCGGTAGCGCTCTTTTACTTCGCGCTCGGTTATCATACATCCGCCGCACTGAACGATCAGGCTGTATGGCGAAAGATCTGAAGGAAAGCCTTTGCCGGACGAAAATTCAAATACAATGTCTTTTCCCGAGTATTCGCTTATCCATTTGGGAAGCTTGACGGTGCCGATGTCGTCGCACTGTTTTTTATGGGTGCACGATTCACTGATCAAAACGCGGTCGCCGTTAGACAGTGAGTCAAGCTTCGCGGCGCCGGATAACGCGGCCGGCAAAATGCCTTTGTAGCGCGCCATCAAGACCGAAAAGCTCGTGAGCGGAACATCGCGCGGCGTTAACTTATTGATAAGGCCGAACACCTGACTGTCCGTCACGACAAGCCGGGGAGGGGCGGCGAGCTTTGAGAGCGCCTTTTCATATTCCGTTTCTTTTACTACGAGCGCCATCGCGCCGGAATCCAAAATATCGCGAAGAGTCTCGATCTGGGGCAAAATGAGCCTGCCCTTGGGAGCGGCAGAATCTATCGGCGTGACCAAGATAACGCAGTCGGACTCGGACAAAAGGTCGCCTATTATACGGCGCGGATTTTCCTTTTCGGGGAGGATATTTGAGAGCGCGTCAAGCAGTTTCGATATGCCTTCGCCCGTTTCGGAGCTCACCGAAAGCCCGGCGCCCTTTTTAATGTCGGACTTTGAATATACTTTAATATAGGAAATGTTTTTCTCGTCAAAGAGTGCACAAAGTGCCTTCTCGGTCTCACCCTCTCCTTTTTCGGGGTCGATTACCAAAAGCGCCGCGTCGCACTCCGAGAGTACCTTCCTTGTGGCTTCGACGCGCATCTTGCCAAGGTCGCCCGAATCGTCAAAGCCCGGAGTGTCGATAAGAACGACGGGGCCCAAGGGAAGGATCTCCATCGCCTTTCTGACTGCGTCCGTCGTCGTGCCGGGAACGGAGGAAACGAGCGAAACGCTCTGCCCCGTGATGCGGTTGACGAGTGAGCTTTTCCCGGCGTTGCGGCGGCCAAAAATGCCGATGTGGACGCGCTCGCCCGAGGGAACGGATGTTAAACTCATAAAAATACCTCCCGTAAATAAAATGTACCCCTCCGGCGCGAAGCTCGGAAGGGCACGGCTAAAGCGCTGGAAACCCAACACTTTCAGAGTGATTAAATTATACACTCAAATTCGCCGTTTGTCAACATTTTTTTTAAAGCGGAATAACTTCGGTGCACGGACAGGAGAGCGATTTTGCGCGATATGTCGGGTTCGCCCACTTGACAGCGTTCGTTATGATGCGCTGAACGTTCTCATTGTAATATGTGGGATAGGCCTCGTGACCGGGCTGGAAGTAAAAGATCCTGCCGTTGACGCGGCGGAAGGTGCACGCGCTTCTCATGACCTCGTGCGAGGAATATGTGCCGATCATCAAAAGTTCGTCGGGCTCGGGAATCTCGAAGCGCTCGCCGTACATCTCCTCCTTTTCAAGGTCGAAATAGTCGCCGATTCCGGCCATGATCGGGTGTGAGGGGTTGATGTTATAAAGCCTTTCCTTTTCGTTTTCGCGCCAGTGAAGGTTGCAGGTCGTGCCCATCAGGCGGCGGAAAAGCTTTGAATGGTGCGCCGAATGAAGGAAGATTGCGCCCATGCCGCAAAGGATCTGATTATAAACGCGGTCGACCACCTCGTCCGGCACATCGCCGTGGCGCATGTGCCCCCACCAGATTAAAACGTCCGTTTCGGCCAAAACCTCGGGAGTGAGGCCGCACTCGGGCACTAAATTCAAGTTCTCATCAAGAAGCGTCACTGTGCGGACGGATATTTCGTCGGACTCTAAAAAATCCTTTAACGCATTGTGGATACCGGCCGGGTATACTTTTTTGATCGCATCCTCCGTCTGCTCATGCATAAACTCGTTAAATATAGTTACTTTTATCATATTATTCCCTCCAAAAAATATTTCCAAAAATAATGTAGCATTTTTGCGGACAATATGCTATAATAAAACGAACCAAAAATAGCAAAATTATGACATTGAGGTGATAAAATGATCGTCGACGAGGGAATGGCGAAACGAAACGGGGAGCATCTGGCGGTGCAGTACCTTAAACAGGTAATGAAAAACTGCCCAACCGAGTATGTGAACGGAACGGGATATTATCACTATCACAAATATATTGAGCTTTTTTATCTTGAAGAGGGCGAGGTGAACGCCTATATCGGAGATAAGGTCTATCCGCTTTTCCCGGGCGAGATCGCCATCGTCTTTCCGGGTGAGCCGCATACTTTTTGCACAGCGAAGGACGGGGACAGGGTAAATTACGTCGCGAAGATGCTTCCCGACATTCTGGTGACAAAGGAGCAGACGGGCACGGAATTTGAGTATTATATGAACCTAAAGACTCCGGCACACTCAAGGGTGATAAAGGCGACGGACGAGATGGCAGAGATCTTCCGATCCTCTGTCTGCCGGTTTGACGGCGCGGACTATGCCGACGAGCTTATAATAAGGGCGGACACGATAAAGCTCTCCGCGCTCATTTTGGCCGAATGGAACAGGCGGGGCGAGATTATGTCCTTTTTCGGCGGCGCAAAAAAGGACAACGTCGATATGCTTAAAAAGCTGATGGATATTTCCGAGGCGAAAAAAGGGTGCATAAAAACGCACGAGGCGGCAAAATTCTGTAATCTCAGCGACGGATATTTCATAAGATTTTTTAAGTCGGTCATGAATATGAGCTTCTCCGAATACACAAGAGGCTTAAAAACACGCGAGGCACAGCGGCTTTTAAAGTGCACGGACAAAAGCGTGACGGAGATCGCGCAGATGCTTGATTATGCAACGTCGAGCCATTTCATCAAGGATTTTAAGAAAGAAAAAAATATGTCCCCCGGAAAATACAGATCGGGGCAAAAAAGCCTTGAAAAAGGGACTAATTTTTGATATAATGATTTTATATATGTTTAGGATCGGAGGATAATGTTGATTATGAAACGTTCTGCGGGTGTTTTGATGCATATCTCCTCGCTCTGGGGCGATTACGGGTGCGGAAGCTTCGGCAGAGAAGCCAGGGAATTTATCGATTTTCTGGCCGACGCCGGCTTTTCCTACTGGCAGGTTCTGCCCTTCGGAATGGTGGACGAGTGCAATTCACCCTATAAATCATATTCCGCGTTTGCCGGAAATCCGTATTTTGTCGACCTTCCGTCGCTGAAAGATGAGGGACTTTTAACGGATGAGGAACTTTCCTCGGCGAAACAGATGACGCCCTACAGCTGTGAGTTTGTGAGGCTCTATCACACGAGGTGCGACCTATTGGCCAAGGCGGCAAAAAGAGTTTCCGACCGGACAAAGATTGAGGAATTTATAAAGGCTCATCCGCATCTTGAAGCGTTTTCGCGCTTTATGGCGCTCAAAAAATCGAACTCGGAAAAAATGTGGCGCGATTTTGACTCTGACGCGATGGATGAGGACGTCATCTTTATGTGGCACTTTATCCAGTATAAGTTTTTCACACAGTGGAGCGTGATAAAGCGCTATGCAAATGACCGCGGCATAAAAATAATCGGCGATATTCCGATCTATGTCGCCTACGACAGCGCGGACGTGTGGGCAAACAAAGATCAGTTTTTGTTGGATGAGGACGGCAGGCCGTCGCTCGTTGCCGGTGTTCCGCCGGACTATTTTTCCGCGTCCGGTCAGAAGTGGGGAAACCCATTGTATGACTGGGAGAAAATGAAGTCTGACTCATTCGGTTGGTGGCGAGAGAGAATAAGTCATATGCTCTCGATGTTTGACGGCATAAGGATCGACCATTTCAGAGGGCTCGAATCATACTATGCGATTCCGGAAAAGGACCCGGACGCGAGAAACGGAAAGTGGATGAAAGGGCCCGGCAGGGAGTTTATCGACGTTATCAAAGAGTGCGCGAAGGACAAACTCATAATTGCCGAGGATCTCGGCGACGTCACGAAAGAGGTCACCGACCTTGTTTCATACAGCGGTTTTCCGGGTATGAGGGTGCTCCAGTTCGGATTTATATCAGAGGACGACAATCCGCACCTTCCGCATAACTATGAAAATAACTCCGTCGCATACACGGGCACGCACGACAATAACACGCTTTTGGGCTTCGTCTGGGAGCTTGACGATAATCTGCGTAAAAGGCTTATGCGCTATTCGGGCTATGACTCGGAAAACTGGGACAGAGGCTATGACAGCATCATAAGAACGATGTACGAAAGCCATGCCGGGCTCGTGATACTGCCGATACAGGACCTTTTGGGCTATGGGTCGGACACGAGACTGAACATCCCCGGAAAGGCGGACGGAAACTGGCAGTACCGCGTGACAAAGGATCAGCTTTGCTCGATCGACAAGGGAAAATATAAATCGTGGCTGGAGCTTTACAAGAGGGTGAAATGATGTATGGAGTGAACTTGTTTTTACAGGGCTTTGAGTCCGATTTTCTGACGGCGTTTATGAAGATCGTTTCGGACATCATAACAGAAAATCCGCTTTGCATAATCGCGGTCGTGATCTTCTGGTCGGTCAATAAGCGCTCGGGGATAATCACGGCACTGTCGATCGTATCGGCCGTGACGATAAACTCGGCGCTAAAGCTTTATTTTAAGATCCCGCGCCCGTTTTTAAAAGATCCGGCGATAAAAAAGCTCGACACGACAGGAGGGTATTCCTTCCCGTCCGGCCATTCACAGCAGGCCTCCGGCATCAGTACGGCGGCATATGTTCTTTCGGGCAGGAAAAGATGGGTGCTCATATCGGGAATTATTTTAACGCTTCTTATAATGACAAGCCGTATGTACCTTGGTATGCACTCGATACTGGACGTAACGGTCGGCGCGGCGCTCGGTATCATAACGGCGCTTTTATCGATTTGGCTTTTTAAAAAGGCCGAAGAAAGCGGGCACTTTAGCCTTTTATACATAATTTCGGCTGTGTCGGCAGTTTTTTCGGTCGTCTATAAATTTGACAGGGATCTTGTCGTTATGACGGCGCTTTCCGTCGGCGCGGTGACAGGGTTTCTGATTGAGGAAAAATACATCTCATACAGTGTGCCCGAAAGTTTGGGCAAAAAGATCGTGGCCTCGGTGATCGGCATTATCGTCATATTAGCGGTAAAGTCACTCTTCATTCCGGTGGACACGTCAGTTCCGGCCGCGGCGTTTTTGGAATACGTCATTTTCGGTTTTGCTATCACGGCGGGAGCGCCTTATATAATCAAAAAAATTTTATTGAGAAAGGAACATGTTAGATGAAAATAAGCAAACAGAAGAGGTACAAAGAGGCGTTAAAGAGAGCAAATGAGCTCATGGAGAAAATGACTCTGACAGAAAAGATCGGCCAGCTTTCACAGTTCGGGACATCAATTTACACAAACGATGAGCAGTATTTTGAAGATCACTTTGCCGAAGGTAAGGTGGGCTCATATCTTACTATTAAGGGAGCAGAAAAGACAAACCGCATTCAGGAATTGCTTTTGTCCATCACAAGGCTCAAGATTCCGGCACTCTTCGCGGAGGACGTTATTCACGGATTTAAGACGACGTCGCCCATTCCGCTCGCTCAGTCCTGCACATGGGAGCCCGCGCTTGCCGAGCAGTGCTGCTCGGACGCGGCCGAGGAGTGCTATAAGTCCGGAATCAAGTGGACGTTTTCGCCCATGGTAGATATAGCGCGCGACCCCAGATGGGGAAGAATTGCCGAGGGCTACGGCGAGGATCCATATCTTTGCTCAGACTTTGCAAGAGCTGCGGTGCGCGGCTATCAGGGTGACGAGATCGGCGCCAAGGGCAAAGTCTTGGCATGCATGAAGCACTATGTTGCATACGGCGCATGTGAGGGCGGCCGTGACTATAACAGCGTCGATATGTCACTTCAGACGCTTTACGACGTATATCTTCCTTCGTTCAAGGCCGGAATCGACGAGGGCGCGGCGACCGTTATGTCCGCGTTCAACGACTTTAACGGCGTTCCCTGCACGGGCAACAAGTTCCTGCTTCGCGATGTTCTTCGCGGAATGCTCGGCTTTGAGGGATTCGTTGTGAGTGATGCAATGGCGGTCAACGAGCTTCACCAGCACGGCTATGCGAAGGACGGCAAGGAGGCGGCACGCCTCGGATTCGGCGGCGGTGTCGATATGTTAATGGCCGGCGACCTTTATAACGACAACCTCCCGGCGCTGATCGAAGAAGGAAAGATCGATCCCAAGCTTGTCGACGATTCGGTAAGAGTTATTTTAACGCTTAAGTTCATGCTCGGCCTTTTCGAAAATCCCTATGTTGACCCCGAGGAGGAGAAAACGGGAGCTTATACGCCGAGCGCGATAAAGAATGCGCTCGAGTGCGCGAAGAACGCGATCGTTTTAATGGAAAACGACGGAACTCTTCCCTTGAAGGGAACGGAAAAAATAGCGCTTGTCGGCCCTCTTGCGGACGATAAGAAGAATATGGCCGGATGCTGGGCATGTGTGTTTGACGAGGAAAAGAACGTTTCGATCGCCGAGGGCATGGGAAAATACTTCTCCGATATGACGGTCGCTCCCGGATTTTCCGTCGATGATGAGACTGTCGACGAAAAGGCGATCGACGAGGCTGTTAAAAAAGCCTCCGGGGCGGACATTATCTTTGCGTGCGTCGGCGAAGGAAATGCTTTCGCAGGCGAAGCGAAGAGCAAGTCAAACCTTGAGTTTCCCAAAGAGCAGAAGATGCTCCTTGAAAAGCTTTTTGCGACCGGCAAAAAGGTCGTTATGCTCGTAGGCGCGGGAAGACCGCTCGTTTTAACGGAGTATAAGGACCGCGCGGCGGCGATAGTTTATATGTGGCAGCTGGGCGTTGCCGAGGGTGACGCGGTTGCCGAGGTTATAACAGGCCGCCACAATCCGTCCGGCCACACAACGGTAAGCTTCCCGAGAGCGACGGGACAGGTTCCTGTTTACTATAACCACTATTCGACGGGAAGACCGCCTCTCGGCAAGGTTAACTATGAGGCGAAATATATGGACTGCCCGATCGGCGCGCTCTATCCCTTCGGATACGGAAAGTCCTATACCGAATTTGAATATTCCGATCTTGAACTTTCATCTGACAAAATGGCAACCGACGGAATGATAAAAGTCAGCGTAACGGTTAAAAACACCGGAAGCTTCGACGGAGCGGACGTTGTTCAGCTCTACACGCGCGACCTTTTCGGAAGCCGTGTCCGCCCCGTTGCGGAGCTTAAGGGCTATAAAAAGCTCTTCTTGAAGAAAGGCGAGAGCGAGAGGATCACGTTTGACCTTTATGCAAAGGATCTTGCATTCACAAACAATGAAATGAAGAAGGTAACGGAGCCGGGCGACTTTAAGCTCTGGATCGCGCACGATTCGGACGATAAGAGCCTCGAGGCTTCGTTTGAGGTGACCGAATAAGGGAGGTTATTAAATGCTTTTTTCAGGGTTCAAGGGCGGTATTCATCCGAATGACCATAAGGAGCAGACAAAGGAAAGACCGATTGAAAAACTTTCAGAATGCGACGAGTATACCTTTTTACTGAGTCAGGGCGGCAGGGGAACCGCCCCGACCGTTAAAAAGGGCGACACCGTGAAAAAAGGGCAGATTATTGCCGAAAGCCCTGAGTTTATGTCCGCACCGATACACTCCTCCGTGTCCGGCGTGGTCGACAAGGTAACGCGTGCGCTCACCCCGAGGGGCGACGAGGCGGACGCGGTCATAATCAAAAACGATTTTATGAACGATGAGGAAGAGCCGTTTGAGCATTTCCCGACGGGGTACGTTTCACGCGAGAAGTTGATTGAACTTACAAAGCGCGCCGGCATCGTCGGAATGGGCGGAGCGGGCTTTCCCTCTCACGTTAAGCTCGCGACAGACAAAAAGATAGACACTGTCATCATCAACGCGTCGGAGTGCGAGCCTTACTTAACGAGCGATTACAGAATCTTAAAAGAGTCTCCCTCCGATATGATAGACGGGATCGACATAGTCATTCACGCGCTCGGCATAAAGCGTGCCATAATCGCGCTTGAGGACAATAAAAAGGACGTTTCGGGAAAAATAACGCCCCTTTTAAAGTCGAGTATGCATATAAAGGTGTTAAAGACAAAATACCCTCAGGGGAGCGAAAAACAGCTGATATATGCCGTGACCGGGCGCAAGGTGCCCGAGGGCGGCCTCCCGGCGGACGTCGGCGTTTTGGTGTTCAACGTGGACACCGTCTCTTCGATGAGCAGAGCGGTCCGCTGCGGAATACCTGTGACGGAGCGAATCGTCACCGTTGCCGGTGCGGCTGTTAAAAAGCCCTCAAACTTCCTTGTAAAGATCGGAACTCCGTTCTCGTTCGTCTTTGAAAACGCGGGCGGCTTTGTCACCCAGCCGGCAAAGATCATTGCCGGAGGGCCGATGATGGGGCAGAGCCAGTACAGCTTATCGGTTCCCGTGCTCAAGACGACGTCCGGCCTTCTGGCGCTGACGGATAAAGAGCTCGGCACAAAGACCGAGGAAAAGTGCATAAGGTGCGCTTCGTGCGTTTTCGCCTGTCCCATGGGGCTCTCGCCCCTGACGCTTTCGGAGCTTGTCGCAGAAAAGAACTGGGACGAGGCAAAGAAGAACGGCATTATGTCCTGCATCGAGTGCGGATGCTGTGCATATTCCTGCCCGTCGGACAGGAACCCGGTTGCGACGATAAGGCGCGGCAAAAGCGCGCTCAGAAACGGAAGGTAGGGTGAAATGATGGAAAATTTCGATGAAAAATTGCTCGTTGTTTCCGAAACACCGCATTTAAGAAGCTATAAAAAGACCTCCGGCATAATGGGAAATGTCTTTCTTGCGCTTTGCCCGGCGGCGCTCTGGGGCGTATACGTTTTCGGCCTCCGCGCGCTTATTATGATTTTAGTGTGCGTTTCTGCTTCGGTGCTCTCGGAAACGGCATTTAACCTTGTGATGCATAAGGAAAACACCGTGCACGATATGAGCGCGGCGGTGACGGGGCTTTTGATAGCGATGAACGTTTCCTCACTTATGCCCTTCTGGCAGGCGGCGCTCGGCTGTGTTTTTGCGATCGTAGTAGTAAAGATGATGTTCGGCGGCCTCGGCTGCAACTTTATGAACCCGGCTCTTTCGGCGCGTGCGTTCTTAATGGCGTCCTTCGCGTCTAATATGACAAGGTGGGCCTCACCCTTTGACCGAACGTTTAAGTTAGCCGACGCGGTGACCGGGGCGACCCCGCTTTCCGACCTTTCAAATGCAAAATATTCGCTTTTGGATATGTTTCTGGGAATGACCGGCGGCTGTATAGGCGAGGTCAGCGCGCTTTTATTGATCATCGGAGGACTTTACCTTATGGTAAGAAAGATCATAAGACCGCACATTCCGGTAAGCTATATTTTGACCGTTGCGGTTTTGACCTGTTTAGTCTCGGGATTTGACGGCGTGTTCACGCTTAAAAGCCTTCTTTCGGGCGGTCTCATGCTCGGCGCGTTCTTCATGGCGACCGACTATGTCACAACGCCGGTCACCGGCAAGGGAATGATCGCGGCCGGAATACTTTGCGGAATATTGACCGTTTCGATAAGAACCTGGGGCGGATACCCCGAGGGAGTCAGCTATTCGATACTTCTTATGAACGCGGCGACTCCGCTTATTGACAGAGTGTGCAAAAATAAAAGATTCGGGGAGGCGTCAAAATGGCAAAGAACAAAGAGGGCATAGTTTCCGTTGCGTTAAGGCTCTTTATCATCTGCTTCGTTTCCACCCTCATTTTAGCGTTTGTCAATATGCTGACCAAGGAAAAAATTGAGGAAAACAACAGCCTTGCCTTTAAGGAAAGCTGTGAGGCCGTTATGGGCGACGCCGAGTTTTCGGACGTTGACCTTTCGTCGTACGGCGAAAATGTGGAGGGCGCGCTTGCCAAGGATTCAGGCGGAAACGTTATCGGCATCTGCATAAAGCAGAGCGTCAAGGGCTATAATTCCGGACTCGTGTTTATGACGGGGATCGCCGCCGACGGGGAGACCGTCACCGGCATCAACATAATGGAGCACTCGGAAACTCCGGGTCTCGGAGCCGAGGCGGACACGGACGGATTTAAAAATCAGTTCAAAAGCTTAAAAACTCCCGTTATGCTCTCGGGCGAAAACGGGCAGGGCGGTGTGATCGAGGCGATCACCGGCGCGACAAAGACGACAAACGGCATTAAAAACGGCGTCAACAACGCCGCTGAAATAGCAAAGGACTATTTTGAAAAGGAGGGGATAAGATGAAGCTCTTGAAAGAAAGCTTAAAGCGGGGCATCATCACGCAGAACCCCACATTCGTTCAGGTGCTCGGAATGTGCCCGACGCTTGCGGTCACGACAAGCATCGCAAACGGGCTCGGTATGGGCCTTTCCGCGACGCTGGTCTTAATGTTTTCAAACCTTTTCATCTCGCTTCTTCGAAAGTTCATTCCGCAGAGGGTGAGGATCGCGGCGTATATCGTCGTCATCGCAAGCTTTGTAACGGTCGTTCAGCTTCTTTTGCAGGCATATATTCCCGGCCTTTATAAGAGCCTCGGAATCTTCATTCCGCTGATAGTTGTAAACTGCATAATCCTGGCGCGCGCGGAGGCGTTCGCATCCAAGAACACGCCGCTCCCCTCGCTTTTGGACGGGCTCGGCATGGGGCTCGGATTCACCGTTTCGTTAACGGTCATCTCGGCGGTAAGGCAGTTTCTTGGCAGTGTGTGCGGCATCGGCATCATCACACAGCCTCCGGGAGGATTCCTCATTTTGGGAATACTCCTTGCAATCGTAACGGTAATAACACGAAAGGAAGGTGCTTAAGCGATGCTTATGGAACTTTTTACGATCTCGCTCACGGCGATATTGGTTGAAAACTTCGTGCTCGTTCAGTTTATGGGCATCTGTCCTTTCCTGGGCGTTTCCAAAAAGGTGGACACGGCGCTCGGAATGGGCATGGCGGTAACCTTCGTTATGTCGCTTTCGAATCTTATGACGTTTCTGGCGGAAAAGTACATATTAAAGCCGCTCGGATTGGAATATCTTCAGACGATCGTGTTCATTTTGATCATTGCGTCGCTCGTTCAGTTTGTGGAGATGTTCTTGCAAAAGTCTCTCCCGGCGCTTTATTCGTCGCTCGGAATATATCTTCCGCTGATAACGACGAACTGCGCGGTTTTGGGCGTTGCGATCACCGCGTCCGAGGAGACGGCGGACGTTTTTTCCGCCGTGTGGTACGGCTTTTCGGCCGGCATCGGCTTCCTTCTTGCGATATTGCTTCTTGCCGGTGTGAGGGAACGCTTGAAAACCGAGGACTATCCGAAGGCCTTGTCCGGCTTTCCGATCGCGCTCATATCAGCTTCGCTTCTGGCGATGGCGTTTTTGGGCTTCTCGGGCTTTTCAATAGGATAAGGAGGCACGGTCAATGAATGAAATTTTAATTCCCGCCCTGATCGTCGGCGGAGCAGGCCTCATTTTCGGCGCTCTTTTGGCGGTCGCGGGGTTCATATTCAAGGTCAAGAAGGACGAGAGAATTCCCTTAATCGAGGAGACGCTTCCCGGCGCAAACTGCGGCGGATGCGGCTTTGCCGGCTGTTCGGCATATGCCGAGGCGGTCGTCTCGGGCAAGGCGGAGTGTGACCTTTGCGCCGTCGGCGGAGAAGAGGTCGCGCGCTATATTGCGGACATAATGGGCACAAAATCGGAATTCTCTAAAAAATACGCTTTTATCGGGTGCACCGGCGGCGCGAACGAGCGTTACCGCTATGACGGAGCGCCCGACTGCGCATATGCGGCGATGCTGATGGGCGGCGTCAAGACCTGTAAATACGGGTGTATTGGCCTTGGAAACTGCATAAAGGTCTGTCCCTCCGGCGCTCTTTCGATGGTGGACTCTATTCCGGCGGTGGATGAGGAAAAGTGCACCGGCTGCGGCGCATGCGCCCGTGCGTGCCCGAGAGGGCTCATCGGGCTCATCCCGGAAAAGGCAAAATATTCCGTTGTATGCAACTCCCACGAAAAGGCGATATATATGAAAAACGCCTGCCCGGACGGGTGCATAGGCTGCGGCAAATGCACGAAGGTCTGCGCGTATGAGGCGATCACGGTCACGGATAACTTAGCTAAGATCGACTATGACAAGTGCACCGGCTGCGGCAAGTGCGCGGAGGTTTGTCCCAGGCACATAATAAGATGAGAAAATATTTTCCGAAAAGGCTTGACTATCTTGTTCTTTTGATATAAAATTAATATATATTGAAGGAGGTATGAATCAATGAATATAAACGACAGATACAGCTATGCCAAGGCAAGGTATGCCGAGTTGGGCGTTGACACCGACAAGGCAATAGAAACTCTTAAAAATATTCCCGTTTCGCTTCACTGCTGGCAGGGAGACGACGTTATCGGTTTCGACCATGACGGCCCTTTGACAGGCGGTATTCAGACGACCGGTAACTATCCCGGAAAGGCGAAGACTCCCGATGAGCTCATCGCCGATATGGAAGAGGCGATTTCTCTTTGCCCCGGTAAGGTTAAGCTTAACGTTCATGCTTGCTATGCAATTTTTGAGGACGGCAAATTTGCCGACAGAGACAAACTTGAGCCCAAGCACTTTAAAAGATGGGTCGACTTTGCGAAGAAATATAATGCAGGTATCGACTTTAACCCCACATTTTTCTCGCATCCCATGGTTAAAAACGGGCTCACATTATCGTCTCCCGATCCCGAGGTCAGAAAGTTCTGGATCGAGCACGGTAAGGCTTGCATAAGAATTTCAGAATATTTCGCAAAAGAAACGGGCGTTCCCTGCGTTATGAATATCTGGACGGGCGACGGATTTAAGGACATTCCGGCTGACAGACTCGGCCCGAGAATGAGATATAAAGAGTCCATCGAGGAGATATTGTCCGAGCCTTTCGACAAGAACCTTGTTAAGCCCTGTGTTGAGTCCAAGGTATTCGGTATCGGTGTTGAGGCATATACGACCGGCTCTGCAGAGTTTACGCTCACATTTGCCGCAACGCATGACGGATGCCTGCCGCTTATGGATAACGGCCACTATCATCCGACTGAAGTCGTGTCCGATAAGATTCCCGCGCTTTTGACATTCTTCCCCGAGATCGCGCTCCACATCACAAGAGGCATCAGATGGGATTCCGACCACGTTCTTCTTTATGAGGACGAGGTTAGAGAGATGGCAAAGGAGATCGTGAGAAACGACGCACTCGGAAGAGTATACATGGCGCTTGACTATTTCGACGCTTCGATCAACCGTATCAGCGCATGGGTTGTTGGGTTCAGAAGCTGGCAGAAGGCGTTGCTCAACGCACTTTTGACTCCCTCTGAAGACCTTAAGAAGCTTCAGGATTCCGCTTCCTTCACCAAGCTTATGGTCGCTCAGGAGGAGCTTAAGACTCTTCCCTTCGGCGATGTTTGGGAGCATTACTGCCAGGTTTGCGGCAAGAAGGGCGATATGAGCTGGTTTGACGAGATTGAGAGATACGAAAAAGAAGTTCTTTCGAAGAGATAAATAAAAACGCAAAAAAAGGTGTGATCAGCCACACCTTTTTTGCTTTTTTCACAGAATCATATTGACTTGGCAGCGAAAATGTGGTAATATTTAATTAAAGCCGTATAACAAAAAATAGGAGGAATACATTATGAGAAAATTTTTAGCGGTAATTCTTACATTGGCAATGGTACTCACAATGGGCATTGCTTGCTTCGCTGAAGAAGCGGCGGCAACGGTTAAGGATCCCGGCACGGGTGACGAGATGAACAGGCCGAACGATCAGGCATCTGTTGTTAAGTACAAAGACATCGTGAAGAGACAGTGGAGCTTCTTCGAGGCTGAGGACGCTGAGCTTATGGACGGCGCAACGAGCAACGCAGACCACGAAGGTTATTCCGGCAAAGGCGGGGTTGCTTTGACCTGCTGGAACAAGAACCCCGATGCAACACCCGGAATCAAGTTCAACATAAAGGCAATCGTTGAGGGCGCACAGGATATTTACATAGGTTATGATAACGGCCACGCTTGGGCGCAGACAGCAACACTCACCGTTAACGGGACCAAGTCTAAGATTAACTTCCCCACAGTTGAGAAGGACGTTTGGGCGTCTTACGGCATGATAAAGGTTAACGTTACTCTTAAAGCAGGCGATAACGAGGTTATCATTCAGCTTGGCAGAGATGACTATCCCACGAGCTTTAACATTGACTTCATCGCGGCTTCAAAGGGCGATACATGGAAGGACGAGACAAAGGCAATCAAGCTTACCATCGGAAACAAGACGATCACTAAGGTTTCCGAGAACGGCGAGACAACCGTTGAGTGCGACGTTGCTCCCATGATCAAGGCTGACCTTGGACTTACATTCATTCCCGTAAGAGGTGTGTTCGACGCGGCAGGCGCATCGATCGACTGGAACAATGACACAAGAGCCGTAACGGTTAAGACCGATAAGGACACCGTTATCGTTACGATCGACAATAAGCAGGCAAGAGTTAACGGCAAGAGAACGATGATGGCAGGCGCCGCATTCATCGAGGAAGGCAGAACCTTCATTCCTCTTCGCTTCATCTCTGAGAACCTTGGCTATAAGGTTGATTGGAACGGAGAAACACAGACGATCACCATCTCTCTTTTCGAGGACTGATCAAAAATATGAGCGGAGCGCATTTTGCGCTCCGCTTTTTTGTTTGTGAAAGGGGGCTTTGCCGGTGAAAAACCGGAAAAATATAATATTAATGGTTTCGGTTCTTGCCGTTTCGCTCGCTTTGACGGCCGTTTCCGGCGTTTGCTATCTTAAAACCGAAAACGGAGTATCGCTTTCACTGTTCGTAACGTTTTTGACTGTGGCATACCACTTTTTGATGAGGCTTGCCGTCGGAGAAACGGTGACGGTTTTGTGCAGAAACAAAAAATTCAACACAGAGAATTTCTTTTTTAAGGAGCGGAAATTTGAGCCTGCACTTTATGAGCGCCTTGGCGTAAAGCACTGGAAAAATAAAGCGCTCACGGCAAAGCCGGAACAGTTTAGGGTGAGAAAAGCCTATCTTCCGATTCTGGTGTATAATATATGTCTGGCGGAAACAGTGCATGCTCTGATCGCCGTACTGTCGTTTCTGCCGCTTATTTTGATTTTTCCGTTCGGCGCGCCGGCGGTGTTCATTTTAACATCGGTTTTCGCGGCGCTCATAGACTTAAAATATGTGCTTATTCAGCGCTATAACCTTCCGCGCGCGGAGAGACTGCTCGAAACGGTGCGGCGAAGAAAGCATAACAGACCGAATTCGGTTGATTATACGTGTACGGCCTTCCCTAAACCTTAGCGGAAGTTTAATGCCTCCAAGAGCCTAAAGGTAGCTTTCGCGGCGCCGAGGAAAGCGCATAATGACAAAGGATTCCGATTACAACACCATTCATCCTGACAGACTGATTCCTCAATGGCCAAAAGAGATAAAAAGCCGTGAACGTATCGGGGACTGGGAAGGAGATACCGTTTACGGCGGCGTGGGAAAAGGACTGATAGTCTCAATGGTGGACAGAAAAAGCCGCTTTTTATGCGCGGGATTGCTGAAGAAACGGACAGCCTCTGAGACCAAAGATGTCATAGTCAGTATCTTAAAGGATAAGCCGGTAAAAAGTATTTCATTTGACAACGGTTCCGAATTTGCTGAGTTTCAGGAATAGGAAAAGGTGTTGAAAACACAGGTATATTTTGCGGAGCCGCACAAACCGTAGCAAAGAGGAACAAATGAAAATACGAATGGTATATTGCGTTTTTTCTTTCCGAAAGGGTTCGATTTTCGTAGCTTAAGTGCTGAGGAGTTGTCAGCTGTGGTGCTTTTAATTAATTTGAGGCCCCGTAAATGCCTTGGTTGGAAGACCCCATTTGAAGTTTTTTACGGTGTTGCACTTGCTTGACAATCTGCCAGATTATTAATCATGGACGACCAAAAACTCTGTAATCATTACAGGGTTTTTGAGTGCGAAAGCAAATGAAATGCCACCCGCGATGCGGGTGGCATTTCATTTGTAATATAGAGTTATGCGAAGTATCATATTCGGGCGCGGGTGTACGATTTAGCGCCCGAATATGAAGAGGCGTTTTCTAAATCTTTCAACAAGGTCTTTCCTAATAAGGGAGCGGAAAAACCTTGTTGCATTATGAAAAGCGGACCGAAAACGCCCCTTAAAAATGCACTTGCATTTTCATTTATAATTATAACACAAAAAAACGGCTGTGACACAAAAGTGGCACAAAATGCACGTTTAGCGGCATAAAAGGTAATTAAAAGGGAATAATTCCCAATTAACCTCTTTTTGAGGGGCAAAATCGTGCCGGAAGTCGGAGAAAAATTGTTGTGAAAAAGGAGGGGGATTGAGGGGAAGAATTTTCTGTAAAGAAAATTTAGGGTGCACGCACCGGCGAGGCGGGCGCAAAAACGATTATTTTGTCACCCGAAGGGAGAAAAACGATATACTGATAATAGAAAAAATAAAGGCAGGTTTTTCTATGGATATAGTAAATATTGTTTTTCTTCCCGTTTTGGGAACCGCGCTCGGCTCTGCCGCGGTGTTTTTTATGCGCGGAACGATGAATAAAAAACTTGAGCGGATGCTGATGGGATTTGCCGCCGGAGTGATGGTCGCCGCGTCGGTGTGGAGCCTTTTGATACCGGCTATCGAACGGAGCGAGCACCTTGGAAGGCTTAGCTTTTTCCCGGCGGCGGCAGGCTTCGTCATCGGAATATTTATGATGCTTATGATCGACAAGATAATCCCGCATCTTAATTTCGGAACGGAAAAAAGAGAGGGAATCAAGAGCAAGCTTAAGAAGAATTCAATGCTTGTACTCGCAATCGTGATACATAATTTTCCCGAAGGAATGGCGGTCGGTGCGGTGCTCGCCGCCGTTTTGTCCGGCGCAGGAGTCACGGTGAGCGCGGCGCTTGCGCTTTCAATGGGAATTGCAATTCAGAATTTTCCGGAAGGAGCGATCATATCACTTCCGCTGGCCGCATCGGGAGTCGGAAAAACGCGATCGTGTATTATGGGCGTGCTGTCAGGGCTTGTCGAACCGCTCGGAGCGGTTCTGACAGTCGCGGCCTCGCGCCAGATGGTGCCGTCGCTCCCGTATCTTTTAGCGTTTGCCGCCGGAGCGATGCTCTATGTCGTCGTCGAGGAGCTTGTGCCCGAAATGAACGGAATCGACCAGACGGACGACTGGGGAACAGTGATGTTCTCACTCGGATTTGTGCTCATGATGATTCTTGACGTAATGCTCGGATAGTATTGACACGCCCCTCGTAAAATGCTAAAATAGTATCACGAGGGGCGTTATTATGATCAAAGACAAAAACTTTTATAAGGAATTTTTCTCGCTTTATGTGCTTTTGGTGCTCCAGAATGTCATCATTCTTTTAGTCAATCTGGCGGACAACATCATGATCGGAGCATACAGCGAAACGGCGCTTGCCGGCGTCGCCGCGGTCAACCAGATACAGTTTATATATCAGCAGATCGTTGTCGGCTGTGCCGACGCGCTGGTCGTTCTCGCGAGCCAGTATTGGGGCGTTAAAAAGACGGGCGAGATCAAAAGGCTGTCGTTCTGCGCGCTTATATCGGCGCTTTTTGCGGGCGCGTTTCTTTTTACCGCCGCGTCAGCAGTGCCGGACGCACTGGTCTCCGTCTTCACGGACACTGAGGCGATACGCGCCGAGGGCGTTACATATATAAGCCTTATTAAATACACATACATTCCGTTTGCGATAACGAACGTTCTTTTGGCGACGCTTCGCTCGTCCGAGACCGTGAAGATCGCCTTCTTCGTTTCGCTGACAGCGCTTATTATAAACTGCGGAATCAACTACTGCCTTATCGGCGGCAATTTAGGCTTTCCCGAAATGGGAACGCGCGGTGCGGCAATCGGCACTGTCACGGCGCGTTGCGCGGAGCTTTTGATCGTGATCATTTATGTTCTTTTTGTTGACAAAAAGCTTTGCATCAGGTTAAAGGAATATTTCCGGCTTGATAAAGAGATGTACTCGCGCTACTTTTCGGTTGCGTGGTCGGTCGTTCTGGTCTCCGGTATGTTCGGCGTTTCGACCGCGCTTCAGACGGTCATTTTAGGGCATATGAGCGACGCGGCGATCGCGGCAAACTCCGTTGCGACATCGCTTTTTCAGACGCTTAAGGTAGCTTCGATCGGCGCGTCGGCGGCGACGAGCGTTATCATCGGCAAGGCCGTCGGAACGGGAGATATGAAAAAAGTGCGCGACTACACCAAGACACTTCAGATTATGTTTTTGATTATCGGGTTTTTTATCTCCGTAACGCTCTTTTTCCTAAGAGCGCCGATACTTTCGCTTTACGACTTAAGGCCGGAGACGAAGGAGCTTGCAAATTCGTTTTTGCTTGTCCTTTGCGTCACCGGGTTCGGCACGGCGTATCAGATGCCGGCGCTGACGGGAATCGTCAGAAGCGGACAGCCCTCGTTCATTTTGAAAAACGACCTAATTTCCATATGGGGGATAGTTCTCCCGGCATCATTTTTAGCGGCGTTTTACTTTAAGGCGAACCCCGTTCTGGTCGTATTTTTGTTAAACTCAGACCAGATATTCAAATGCGCCGCCGCATGCATCAAAACGAACAGCTACACCTGGGTGCGAAAATTAAACGAATAGAGGGCTTTTTATGGAGTGGTATTCGTCTGAGCTGGCAAGGCCGTCGCATAAAAAGAGCGAGCGGTATCTTCACATCAATAACTGCGGATATTATAAGGGAATTAAGCAGGGCGAAACGGTGGGCACATTCCGCCCGTTTGGGCTTCCGGACTATCAGATCATCTATCTGACTGAGGGGAGCATGAGCTTTTTGGTAGACGGGATCACAAAGATCCTTTCCGCCGGCGACATTATCATTTATCCGCCTGACACAGCGCAAAAATACAAAAGCATATCCGAATCCGGCGCGTCATACATCTGGGTCCATTTCACGGGCTTCGCGGCGGAGGATATGATTTTATCCTCCGGGCTCACGGCAGGCAAAATTTACAGCGCGTGGCCGAATCAGTCGGTCTATTCCATGATTATGAAAATGGGGGACGAGCTTCGCATTAAGCGGACGGGGAGCGAGACAAGGGCGAACGGGCTTTTCTTGGAGCTTTTGTCATTTTTGGCGCGCGAGCTTAAAAGCGACCGAAAGTCCGGAAACAGATATTCGCGCATCCTCCCGGCGCTCCGCGACATGGAAAAGAACGCGGGCGCAAGGCGCAGTAATGAGGAATACGCAAAGATGTGCGGACTTACGCCGTATTATTTCATTCATCTGTTTAAAGAGGTCACGGGCGAGAGCCCGGTGAAATATATTTCTGAGCTCAATATGAGAAAAGCCGAGTATCTGCTTGAGGACACGAATATGGGCGTGGCCGACATTGCACGGCTCACGGGCTTTGAGAGCCCGTCGTATTTCACAAAGCGATTTAAAGAGCGGTTCGGAAAAACGCCTTCGGAATTCAGAGAATCGGGCAACGAAAAAGGGATGTAAATTTACATCCCTTTTTTATTTGGTGAGTTTGATCACTGCCGCTGAATTTTCGCGGAGCTGAACCGTCAGACCGTCGCTGTTCAATTCGATGTTTCCCTCAAAAGATGAAGGATAGATGCATTCGGCGCTTTTGTATTTTTCGCCAAGCGGAATTTTTATTGCTTCGGCCGCGGAAAGGTTTCCGACAGTCACATAGTCGCACTTTTTGCCCGAAAAGCCGGAAACGACTGTTTTGTCTCCGAAATGGGGAACGCCTGCCGGGTAGAACGGAACGAGCGAGGATATCTCGCTTCTTAATGACTTATAAAGGCTTACAGCCTCTTTGACAAGCTCGGCCCTTTTATCGGTGAAAAGATAAGTCTCACCGGAAAGCACCGGACGGCGGAAAAGTGAGTTTGCCATGAAGCAGGCGACTTCGTCCTCGCTTGAGTCTGCCTTTGGCGCGATCCAGACCTCCGCCTGCTCAGGTATCACGGCCGTGCCCGAGGCGGAGGCGATTACCGCCGTTACGGGAAGTGACGACGCGTCCGTCACCGACTGGAGCGGAAAGTGCGCGAGCGACGAATAGTCCATTCTGAGCCCGCCGCTTGCACAGTTTTCGATTATGAGGCCGGGGTGCTTTTCATAGAGCGAATCTATCCAGGCAAAGTATGCCTCGCGGTGGCGCATAAGCCCGTCGCCGCAGCTGTCGGAATCGACCTCGGTTCCCGAGCCGGCGTCGATATTATAGTCAAATTTGAAAAATTCGATCCCGTAGTTTTCGATCAGCGAATCGACAACGCCGGTCAAAAAGTCGGTCACCTTTTTGTTTCTGAAATCAAACTGATAGCGCCCGTTGTCGATTACCTTTTTGCCGTGGCGCATGAAAAAGCAGTCGTCCGTAAACCGATCAAGAATCGGGCAGTTAACGCCCATAACCTCAGGCTCAAGCCAAATGCCGGGCTTCATATTCTTCTCTTTTATGCGGTCAAAGACTTTCTTCATTCCGCCGGGGAAACGGTCGGGAAAGACCTTCCATTCGCCGACGGTGTCCCACCAGGAACCGTTTGCGTACCAGCCGGCGTCCATGCAGAAGATATCCGCACCGTAGCGCGATGCCGCGTCGATAACGGGAAACTCCTTTTCCGTTGTTGGATTGGCGTACAGGCAGTTCATATAGTCATTGAAAATGACGGGAAGCAAAGAATCTGCCGGAGTCTTATAGGCGATATTCCGTCTGTATTTTGTCATCGCAAAAACCGCACCGTCAAAGTCGGGTGCAAAGCATATTGCCGCGGTCACAGTCTTAAATGTCTCTCCGGGCGCGAGCGATTTATACCACATATTCTCCTGCTCGGACGGGCCGGAAAGCCTTAAGTAATTAAAGTCCGGCGCCTCGCTGATCTCGAAATTCCACGAAGCACTGCTCTCGATCTGCCAGAACATAAATCCGTCGGAATTTTTAATCATTCCCATGGGCATGTACTCTTTTGACGACCATGTGCCGGTATTTGAGATTACAGCGCGCGATGTAGTCTGGTTGCGAAAGCCGTTAAGCCCCAGTTGTTCCGGCGAAAATTCCTGCCACGAAAGCTCCTGAGCCCAGGAGTTCGGGCAAAGAAATATCTTATCCATCGAAAATCCGTAAAATGAAAGCGAGCTTACATATTCAAGGCCGACCGGTTCATCCGAAATGTTCGTGACCTCCGAAAAGCCCCTTACCGCGCTGACGCCGTTAAAAAACAGGTAGTGCTGAGTGACTCTTAACTTATCGTTTTTCATGGTGACGGAGATCTCGTTTTCAGTCTCGGTATGCGACTCGTAAAAAAGGCGGCTCAACACGCTTCCCAGGTGTTTGGAACCGTGATGCGCAGCAATATTCTCGCCCGAGGCGAAAACCTCGGTCGGGACAAAAAGAACGTCAGGATTATCGGTTTTTTTCGCGCCCAACGAGCTTTGACGGATAAGGCCGTTATCGTCTGTTAAAAACGACAGGTGAACGCCGTTTTTAAAAAATTCAAGGTTTGTCATTTCTTTCCCTCCGTATCAGGTTTATATTGATGAGTATATGTTATTTTTTCCCCATTGTCAACAGCAAAATGAAATATGCCGCGACGGCTGTAAAGACGATCGCCGCACCGGACGGAATTGAAAAAGCGTAGGAGAGCGCGATACCCGAAAACGAAAAGAAAATGCCGAACAGAAACGCGGCAAAAATCCTTCCGCGGAGTGTTTTTGTGAAGAACGCCGCGCATGAGGCGGGAGCGGCCAAAAGCGCAATAACGAGAATGATTCCGGTTGCTTTTATCAGAACGACGACTGTGAGCGCCGTCATCACCAAAAGCACGTTTTCAAAAACGCGTGTGCGAAGGCCTGAAACCTCGGAAAACTCCGGGTCAAAAAGGAAGCTCTGCCAGTCGCGGTAAAAGACCATGAGCACCAAAAGCATCAAAACGGATAGCGGAAGCGCAAGGTAAATGTCGCTTTTCGTGACGGACAAAATGTTTCCGAAAAGGTAGGAATTAATGTCCGGCGGATAGGAATCCATAAACGAGATAAACGCGATGCCCAGAGCCATACCGAGCGACCATAAAAGCGCAGTCGCCACGTCGGTGCCTTTTTTGCCGCGCCGCGAGATGAAGCCTATCAAAAATGCCGCGCCGACGGAAAAGATCGCCGCGCCGAGCAGCGGCTCAAAGCCCAGTAAATATCCGAGCCCGACGCCGCCGTATGCCGTGTGGGCGATGCCGCCGGAGAGCATAACGCTTCGCCTCTCGACCGATATGACGCCGGCTATCGCGCACATAAGCGACGCGATGAGGCTGATGGTTACGGCGTTTTGCATGAATTCATATTTGAATATCGCTTCAATCATGGCTGTGACCTCCCAAAACTCTGTGACTCACGCCGTGCGCGATAAGGTCGACCGGGCAACCGTACATCGCGTGGCTGATCTCGTCTGTTATTTTCGGCTCGCCGTGGTAAACGAGCGTGCGGTTTAAGCACGCGATCGAGCCGACGGCACTTGAGATAGCAAAAAGGTCGTGCGTCACCATAAGAATCGTCTGTCCGGACTTGTTGAGCGATTCCAAAAGCGAATAGATCACCTCTCGGCTTTTCGGGTCGACATTTGAAACGGGCTCGTCCAGCACTAAAAGCTTCGGCTCGGTCGCAAGTGCGCGCGCGATCAAAAGGCGCTGAAATTCACCGCCGGAAAGCGCCGAAACGTTTCTTTTTGCAAGGTCGGAAAGGCCGAGCATTTCAAGATAGGAAAGAGCCTTTTTCCTGTCGTTTTCGTCAAAGCGCTTAAATGGGTGCGCACCGCCTTTTAAGAACGCGGTCATCACGGTTTCCGTGACGGTTATGGGAAAATCCCTTGACACCTTGGAGTTTTGCGGAACATAGCCTATCACGCCGCGCGCTTTTTTTCCTTCCTCGCCGAAGATCGTGACAGTGCCCGAGTCCGGGCGAAGAAGGCCGGTGACAGCGGAGATGAGCGTCGTCTTTCCGCCGCCGTTAGGGCCGATGATGCCAAGATATTCGCCTTCATGAACGGTTAAGCTGACATCGGAAAGCGCCGCAACGCTTCCGTAGCTCACCGATAAATCCTTTATTTTTAATGCCTCGGTCATTTTTCGGCCTCCTTTATTTTGACTGCCGTCAGGCGGTAGCTTTCGATATAATTTTCAGATAACGGCGAGAGCATGACGGCATCTCCGCCGATCTCTTGTGCAAAGGTCTTTGCCTGCTTTCCGGAGGATTCCTCCTGATAGAAAACGGTTTTGATACCGTTTTCCTTGGCGTAGTCGATCAGTGCGGCAAGCTCCTTTGCCGTCGCCTCCTTACCCTCGGATTCAAGCGCGTGCATGGTGAGCGCGTGCTCGGCACAATAATATCCGAACGCCGGGTGATAGACTATTATGTTACGGTTTTTAAGGCCGGACAACACATCCTCGGCATAGAACTTGGAGTCCTCTATCTCGGCGATATATTCCTTTGCGTTTTCTTCATAGAGCGATACGTTTTCCGGATAATTTTCCGCTAATACGTCCCTGATCTTTTCGGCCATTATGACCGCGCGGTCGGCTGAGAGCCAGATGTGCGGGTCGCGCTCCGAGCCGATATAAAGGTCGGGAATTTTTTCCGATACCGCATCCTCCAAATGAACTATCCTGGTCTTTTCGTCCGCCATCGGAAGTATCGAGTTTTCCTCGGACGGAACGCCGACGGTGAAATAAATTTCGGAATCGGAGAGCGCCTTAACATCGTTTATCGTGGGGTCATAGCTTTCGGGATCAGCCCCGGTCGGAACGACGACGTTGACGTTCACCGTGCCGCCCGAGATGCGCGAAACGAACTCGGAAAGCGGCGCTATTGTAACGCTGACTGTGGGCTTGCCGTTATCTTCAGGCCTGTTTGTGCAGGACGATAGGCTCATTGCAATTATTAGCGCGGTTATGACCGCAAGAAATTTTTTAATTTTCATATTGACCTCCAAAATGCGAACTATTTGCAATTTCACATTATAACATCATTACGAAAAAAAGTCAATAGCTTGACTTGGAAAAGCGAAAATGATATTATATTAGGGAGGTGATTTTAATGCCCGAAAGAAAAGGATATAACACGAAGGCGAAAGAATTTGTGACCGGAATACTTAAAAGGAACAAGGAGAGAACGCTTTCGGCCGCCGAAATATATTCGTTTGCGAAAAGAAGCGACGCCGGGATTTGTGAATCCACCGTATACAGAATGCTTTCGCGGATGGAGAAGGACGGTAAAATTATTAAATACGTTTCCGAAAAGGGCGGGTCCGCAGTCTACCAGTTCGTCGGCGACAGCGGCCATTGCAAGGGGCACCTTCATTTGAAATGCACGTCGTGCGGCGCCGTCTATCACTTAGACTGCCACTTTATGGAGGAGCTTTCCTCTCACCTTGACTCGGAGCACGGCTTTAAGCTAAGCTGCGAAGGAAGCATTATATACGGAACATGCAGAAAATGCATAAAATAATTGATACATGTAAATGTATCGGTATATTATTCCGAAAGAATGATCTTTTCGGCCTCTTTAGGGGTCGATGCCGTGAATTTCGGGCAGTAGGGGGCTTCCTCGCCTTTTTCTGCATAGCCGTAGGAGACGAAAAGCGCGTCCACGCCGAGCTCGTTTGCGGCTTTTAGGTCAAACTTTCGGTCGCCCACCATCAGCGTTTCTTCTTTTCTGGCGAAGAGCTTTTGCATCGATTGAGCCATAACGTCTATCTTTTCGACGTGCGCGCCGGAAAGTTCGCTTCCGGTCACCGCGTCAAAATAGCCCGAAAGAGAGAAATTTTCAAGAATCTTAACGGCATAGACCTCGGGCTTGCTTGTCGCAAGCGCAAGCTTTTTGCCGGATGACTTTACAGCCGACAGCATCTCGCCGACACCGGGATAGACGCTGTTTTCAAAAAGACCGATCTTAGAAAACCGCTCGCGGTAAAAGGCGAGCATTTTTTCTGCTTCGGAATCGGTGAGCGAAAAGGTCTTTTTCATCATATCCATAAGCGGAGGGCCGACAAAGGCACGGAGAATTGAGTCGTCGGGGCATTTTATGCCCATTTTTTCGCACGCGTAGCGGATGCAGGCCATAATTCCGGGAGCGGAATCGGTGAGCGTACCATCAAGATCAAAAAGAATGTATTTATACAAAAAGAGTCACCTCACAGATAATAACAACATATTATAAATATAGCACAAAGTGTTTTAAAATGGAATACTTAATTATTGACAATTATCACCTTGTTTGATATTATAAATAGGAAGTAGATGACAAAGGGACGGTTTTATGGAAGGGTTTAACATATCAAGAATTGAAAAGATCCCCGGCTGCACGCTGATCTCGGCGAGCGGGATACGCGGGACGGCTCAAACGGCGTACCGTCTTTTTTCGCTTTTTTCAAAGAGCGATATTAAGATAGTGTTTGTGCTCCAGAGCACCAATATAGAGGATGACAGCGCCGATTTGGGGATCGTCATAAAATCCGACGACACGGAAAAGGCAAAGATGCTTTGCGACGAGATATTTTTCGACGGCAGAACCGTCATAAGAGAGGACATTTCGGTGCTCTCGATTTCGGGAGCCGGGCTTTACCATAACGGCGCGGTGACCGCGAAGATCTTTGAGCTTTTCTATGAGCGCGGAATTGACATACATTTAATTTCCACCGGCGAGATAAAGATCTATGCCGCCGTGGATTCAGAATGCATCGATGAGGCGAGAGAGGCACTTTTGCACGGCCTTGATGAGATATAAAAAGTTCCCGTTTTTGACGGGAACTTTTTTTATAACATGCTCTTTAATTTTTCGGTTATCTCCGGGATAACGTGCGCCGCTTTTGGGTAGTTGTCGAATGTGAGCTCATAGCCCAGAACAGAATCGATTGCGGCAAGGACGGCCTCTTTGCCGATCTTTTTTTCTAAAAGGCGGCAGAGCTCAATGTCTGAAAACGCGTCCAAAAAGACAAGCGCGCGAAGCGAGGGTAAGGGACCGTCCGCTCCGGGGTAAACGCTGAACGGATCGCCCGATGGGAAGAATTTGTCCGCCGAGGTGGTGACAAACGGATTTATCTTATACATTGAAAGTCCGCTGTAATAAAAGTTATAGCCCCAGTGAAGAAAACCCTTTATGCCGTATTTATACATCTGAAGCCCCAAGATCCTCGTACGTGCCGACTGCATGGAAATATAGCGGTTGGAACGCCTTCCCGCTCCGCAGCAGTAATATACCCAGCGCTCGGAAATGTCGCGTGCTAAAAACGACTCGACGGCGTCGAGCGAGGGAACGGGAATGTCCATTACGTCTCCGTCAAGAAAGTCGGCATGAGAAAGCGCATCCATAATGCGGCAGTCGGGGAGTATGCTCTTTATGAGCCGTTTGGCGTTGGTGTAGGCCTCAAGATGCTCGCTCTGCGGCTCGTCGGAGATATGGAAATATGCGCCATCATACATATCCTCAGCCTTTAAATATTCGCGAAGTTGCGGAAGAAATTGCTCCAAAAACGATTTATACGAAGGATCGTCCGACTTTACGCCCCAGTCGAAAAGGTATGAGTCGTTCACCCAAATTGAGGGCGTGAATTCAAGACCCCACTGAGAGAAAAGGTGCGAAATTTCAAGGTGGGGAATATTGTTCTTTTTGCAAAGCGCGATCCAGCGTCCGAGCAGAGAAAAATCAAATGAATATTTTTCGCCCTCCTTAGTGATTCTCACAAGCTGTGTGAGCGGCCTGTGCATGCCGGGACAAGTGTCGAGCGGCGGAGTGATGACGGGGGTTAATATCATGTTGATTCCGTCGTGTGCGGCCTCAGCCATAAATTTGTCAATAAGCTCCCAGTGGCGATCACTGTAGACCGGAACGTTATAGTAGCTCGCAATCGAATCGGTGTGAAACCACTGTGTGAAAAGCGTAGTGCGCTCAGGGATAGAGTAGGGCAGTACGGTTGCAGTGACAAGAGAGGTTTTAGTCTCATCGGGAGATGAGTGCCACTTGATATTTAAGGACGTAAACTCGACCTTTATCGGGTATTCGCCTGCGGGAAAGCCCTTGGGCAGTGTGATGTCCACCCAGACGGCAGATATCACATCATAGTGCTTAAGCATATTGTTTGAGTATTCCAGGGGCTCCAAAAGGTCGGGCATCAGGCACGGCGTGCGCGAAATAAAAAGGTCTGAGTCCTGACTTCCGATATAGCAGGGTCTGTCCATCGGGACGGACTTTACGGCGTAAAGCTTAATGTATTTTTCGAGCGGAGAGACCACCTTGACATCAAATATCGCATCGGAGCCGGAGACCGCGATCTGATAGGCGTAGTGCTCCCCGCCCAAAAGCGTGAACCTTTTGACGGGGGAGGACAAATCCGCGAAAGAGCGGATTTTATCTAAAGAGGATACTTCTGTTAAGACATTATACATTTTATTTTTCTCCTTTTTATATTGACATTTACTTAAAGATAATATATCATAACAGGTATAATATTGCAATGTAATATGCAATCAAAAAATGTATTTTTCGCAAGGTGATCATGTGAATGTAAGAAATCAGTATTACAGAACCTTTGCCGGGGAGGCGGATATTTCTTCCGACGAGAGGATGCTTATAGCAAACTGCAGCGGCTATGTTCTGTCGGACGTCGGATTTTATAATAATAATGTACGCCGCGATTTTTATCTTATGTATATGACCGAGGGAAGTATAAATATCTCCTTTGGCGAACAAAATGAGGAGCTGGAGAAAGGTTCGCTTCTTATAATGGAGCCAGGAACGAGATTTATATACGAAGCTCAGAAAGGGGTGAATACCGGCTATTACTGGGTTCACTTCACAGGGTCGGAGGTGTTTGAAATTTTGAGCTCGCTGGGCATAAAAACAGGCAGTATATTAAAGATCGGAGTACACATGACGTTAAAGGAGCTTTTTAAAAGCCTGTGGCAGTGCTTCATAGGTTCCGGAGAGAGATTTTTTTTAACCTCCGGAGCGACGCTTTCATATATTCTCTCTAAGATATCGGACTATTGCGAAAGCTCCGGAAAAAGATTTTTTAAGACTATAGAATACATAAATACCCATTACGGAGAAAACATAAAAATTTCAAAGCTTGCGGAGGACGAGCGGATGTCCGAAGCAAATTTCAGACGTATTTTCAGGGAGGTGACGGGAAAAAGCCCATCCGAATATATCCAGACCGTGCGTATTAATGCCGCAGCATCGCTTTTGGAGTCGACAGACGGGCTTCTTTCCGAAATTTCCGCCATGTGCGGATTTTACGACGAATATTATTTCGGCAAGGTATTTAAAAAATACGCCGGGGTCACGCCCGGCGTATTCAGAAGAAATATTAAAGATAAAAATCGTGATTTCCGATAGAGCGGTAAAAAGGACGAGTGTTCACTATCCAAAAGCTTTGTGCTTTTCTGGGGTTCAGGAAAAACAGGCTGTTTCCGGCCGTGTTTTCACCCGAGAGAGCGCGCTTTGCCGCTTCGACAGAACTGTGCGACGGGGATAGATAGATGCTTCCGTTTATAACGGGCTCAAACTGAACGCCGCCCTTTTTGTCGAAGATGACAGAGTATATCGTGTTCGGGAAATTGTCGGACTCGACGCGGTTTAGTATTACGTTGCCGACCGCTATCTGACCGGCCATGATCTCACCGACGGATTCCGAATGAATGATCTTTGAAAGCCAGTAGACCTCGTCCTGATTATACGTGCGGTCAATGAGAGCTTCGGGAACGGCGGCGCCGCCCTCGATTAAGACGCGGTAAAAGGTCTTGTCCCATTCGACGGAAAAGCCGTGAGATTCCGATAAATAACGCACGGGAACCATTAGTGAGCCGTTATTTAAGTACATCGGGACGGTCACTTTTTTTCCGTTTATCTTTGCGTATGAGCGATAGGGGTAAAACGTGAGCGATGCATTTTCTGATTCGGAATGCGCGCTTTTGTCTTTTTCGTTCCAGTCACATTCGATGCCGAGCGCGTCCGACACGGCACGGAGCGGAACGAAGACAGAGCCGTCCGAAATGAAGGGCTGTGAGTTTAGCACTATCTTATCGGAGTTCACCTCAATGTCGATCATCATCTCGGCCGAAGAGCCGGCGGCAAAGCAAAAAAGAAAAAAAGAAACCATAAAGAAAATTTTCTTCAATTTCAATGCCTCCTTTCAAAATAAAAGTCCTTTTTCATCATAACAGATGAAAAAGGACTTTTCAATGCAAAATATATGGCAGTACCGGGTTTATATGGCATATCCGCCCGATACCTTTAATACCTCGCCCGTAATAAAGCCGGAAAGGTCAGACCCTAAAAAGTATATCGCCTCCGCCGCTTCGTCCGGGGAGCCTGTGCGAAGAAGCGGTGTATTTAAGGCAAACTCTTCGCGCGATGACGGATCGACGCACTCGGTCATCTTCGTGTCTATAAAGCCGGGGGCGACGGCGTTCACCCTGATTTTTGAGGGTCCAAGCTCCTTTGCAAGCGCCTTGGTAAGGCCGATGACGCCGGCCTTGGAAGCGGAATATGCCGCCTCGCACGAACCGCCGGATAAGCCCCAGACGGACGAAACGTTGACTATCGCGCCCGAACCTTTTTTGATCATTGCCTTTGCCGCGGCGCGGCAGGTGTAAAACGTGCCGTATAGATTAACGCGCATAACGCGGTCAAATTCATCGTCATCGGTCTCGGTCAGAAGGCCGTAGGATGAAACACCGGCTGAGTTTACCAAAACGTCAAAGTCGTGTTTTGTAAAAAGCTCGTTTACGGCAAAGCTGTCCGTCACATCAAGCTTTAAAGCCGTGGCATATGGCATTATATCAAGCGCCCCGTCTTTGTCGGACGGGGTGGCGTTATATGTGATAAAAGTAAGATAACCGTTTTCGTAAAACTTTTTCGCGGCAGCGAGCCCGATTCCGCGGCAGCCGCCCGTGATCAAAGCTTTTTTCATGATCAGAACCGAATGTGAGCGTTAATGTACTCGATTGCTTCGGGCACGGTCATTCTCTTTTGCTCCATCGTGTCGCGGTCACGAAGCGTCACGCAGTTGTCGGCCGGGGTGTTCTCGTCGCCGACGGTCTGGAAGTCGACGGTCAGGCAGTAAGGCGTCCCGATCTCGTCCTGTCTTCTGTAACGCTTACCGATCGAGCCTGCCTCGTCATAGTCGCACATGAAGTATTTTGAAAGCTCCGCGTGGATCTCGGTCGCCTTGTCGGAAAGCTTTTTGGAAAGCGGAAGAACCGCGGCCTTCATGGGCGCAAGTGCCGGATGAAGGTGAAGAACCGTTCTGATGTCGCCCTCCGCAATCTCCTCCTCGTCGTAAGCGTCAACCAAGAATGCGAGAACAACCCTGTCCGCGCCGAGAGACGGCTCGATAACATAGGGGATGTACTTTTCGTTTGTGACAGGGTCAAGATACGAAAGCTCCGAGCCCGAATGCTCCGAATGGCGCGAAAGGTCGAAATCCGTTCTGTCGGCGATTCCCCAAAGCTCGCCCCAGCCGAACGGGAACATAAACTCAATATCCGTGGTGGCCTTTGAATAGTGTGAAAGCTCCTCGGGCAAATGATCGCGGAACTTTAAGCTGTTCTCTCTGATGCCGAGCGAGAAGAGCCAGTTTTTGCACTGTTCTTTCCAATATGCGAACCAGTCAAGATCTGTGCCGGGCTTGCAGAAAAACTCAAGCTCCATCTGCTCAAACTCTCTGGTTCGGAAGGTGAAGTTACCGGGTGTGATTTCATTTCTGAAGGACTTGCCGATCTGTCCGATTCCGAAGGGAACCTTTCTTCTTGTCGTTCTCTGAACGTTTTTGAAGTTAACGAAAATTCCCTGCGCGGTCTCTGGACGCAGATAGATCTCGCTCTTTGCATCCTCGGTAACGCCCTGGAAGGTCTTGAACATCAGGTTGAACTTTCTGATATCGGTGAAATTATGGCTTCCGCATTCGGGGCAGGGAATGTTGTTTTCTTTTATGAATTCAACCATTTTTTCATTTGACCAACCGTCAACAACTGCCGTTTCGCCTTTTTCGTGGCAGAAATCCTCAATAAGCTTGTCAGCCCTGAAACGCGCCTTGCATTCCTTACAGTCCATCAGCGGGTCGGAAAATCCGCCGACGTGGCCGGAAGCCACCCAAACCTCGGGATTCATCAGTATCGCGGAGTCAAGGCCGACATTGTATCGCGACTCCTGAACAAATTTTCTCCACCATGCCTTTTTAACATTATTCTTAAGCTCAACGCCCAAGGGGCCGTAGTCCCATGTGTTTGAAAGGCCGCCGTAGATTTCAGAGCCTGAGTATACAAAGCCGCGTCCCTTGCAAAGCGCAACTATTTTTTCCATTGTTTTTTCTTCATTATTCATCATATACAAATTCCTTTCCCTATTGTAATAATAATATTTTATCAAAATAAGAAGATTTGTCAAGTAATAACCTTGATTTTTAGTTTTTTTTGTGGTATAATTTAAAAATATATATAAAATTAAATAAACCAGTCGGTTATGTCGTTTCAAATAATAAAAAAGAAGGAAAACCGATTTATAAATTATTAGACGAAAAATTAAAAAAATTATATCCCGTTGGAAGATTAGATAAAGATAGCAAAGGATTAATACTTTTTACAAATGACGGAATTTTTAGCAGAAAAATAATCGGAGAAGAAAGCGAATGCGAAAAAGAATATTATGTAAATTTGGAAGGTAATATTTCAGACGGCGCTTTAAAAAAATTAGAATTTGGAATTTCGCTTGACGGAAAAAGATTAAAACCCACGATAGTTAAAAGAGTTTCAAAAAATTCTTTTAATATAATTCTTAAGGAAGGCAGAAACAGACAAATAAGAAGAATGTGCAAAAAGGTTGGTTTTGAGGTTATTTTATTAAAGAGATTGAGAATTTCAAATATATATTTAAATGATTTGCAAGAAGGAAAATTTGAATATTTAACTAAAGACGAAATAAATTCTATTTTGAATAATT
>ERZ779851.273-NODE-273-length-52516-cov-103.467376_pt1 | contig 52516 bp, 43 predicted proteins | sample MGYA00511094_ERZ779851 | MGnify/ENA primary metagenome ERZ779851 (study PRJEB29588, sample SAMEA2155512) | human gut metagenome | biome: human gut; feature: human-associated habitat; material: faeces | place: Denmark | collected 2008/2010 ...
CTTGGGATGCAGAGAAGAAAGAGGTGGTTGACAAGAGTCTCGTAGATAACAAGACCGTATTCCCACTGGAGCTCAACACCATGCCAGGCTTCGCAGGCTCTTCGGCTTACTACCTGCGCTATATGGATCCACACAACGACCAGGCCCTCGTAAGCAAAGAAGCCGACGAGTACTGGCAGAACGTAGACCTCTATGTAGGCGGTTGCGAGCATGCTACCGGCCACTTGATTTACTCTCGTTTCTGGAACAAGTTCCTCTTCGACCTCGGCGTAAGCTGCAAGGAAGAACCGTTCCAGAAGCTGGTGAACCAGGGAATGATTCAGGGTCGCTCTAACTTCGTTTACCGCATCAACAGCGACGACCACGACAAGGCTCCTGTATTCGTAAGCTTGAACCTGAAGAAGGATTACGACGTAACTCCAATCCACGTAGACGTCAACATCGTAAGCAATGACATTCTGGATATCGAGGCCTTCAAGGCCTGGCGCCCTGAGTATCAGAACGCTGAGTTCATTCTGGAAGATGGCAAGTACATCTGCGGCTGGGCGATCGAGAAGATGTCTAAGAGCATGTTCAACGTGGTAAATCCAGATATGATTGTCGAGAAGTATGGTGCAGACACCCTGCGTCTCTATGAAATGTTCCTGGGTCCTGTAGAGGCCAGCAAGCCTTGGGATACCAACGGTATCGACGGTTGCCACCGCTTCCTGAAGAAGTTCTGGGGACTGTTCTACGAGAACCGCACCGACAACTTCCTGCCATCAGCCGACGAGGCAGCCAAGCCAGAGAGCCTGAAGAGCGTACACAAACTCATCAAGAAGGTAAGCGAGGATATCGAGAAGTTCTCTTACAACACCTCTATCTCAGCCTTCATGATTGCGGTGAACGAATTGGGTCAGCAGAAGTGTCACAACAAGGAACTCCTGACAGATCTCGTCATCCTCATCGCTCCATTCGCTCCACACATCGCAGAAGAGTTGTGGGAAGCACTCGGCGAGCAGGGAAGCGTCTGCGATGCAGCATGGCCAAAGTATGATGAGCAGTATCTGAAGGAGAACGATATGCAGCTCACCATTTCCTTCAATGGTAAAGCTCGTTTCCAGATGACTTTCCCCGTAGATGCCAACAACGAGGAAATACAGAAACAAGTATTGGCCGACGAAAAGAGCCAGAAGTACCTGGAAGGATTCAACGTACTGAAGGTTATCGTCGTACCCAAAAAGATTGTCAACGTCGTATTGAAAAAGTAATATGCAAATAGCAATCAGTCCAAAAATAAAAAATGAGTTCAAGGATTATTTTTACATAACCCTTGGACTCATGTTGTATACATTCGGATGGACTCTCTTCCTGTTACCTTACCAAATCGTGACAGGAGGTGTCACCGGTGTCGCTGCCGTCATCTACTACGGAACAGGCATCCCCATCTACTTTTCTTATTTTATTATCAATGCCATTCTGTTGGTAGCAGCGCTGAAGATATTGGGACTTAAGTTCATGGTGAAAACCATCTACGCCATCGGCATGCTCTCGGTACTGTTGGCTTTGGCACAAGACTCCCTGATGGGTCCTCATGGCGAATTGATACAGATATTAGGACCAGGACAGGACTTCATGTCGCTCATCATCGGTTGCTGCTTCACGGGTCTATCGCTTGCCATCGTATTCTTGCACAATGGTAGCACAGGAGGCACCGACATCATAGCAGCCATCGTCAACAAGTATCACAACATCTCGTTGGGACGAGTGCTCATCTTCGTCGACCTGGTAATTGTAGGCAGTTCATTCTTCGTCTTCAACGCCAAGCCCGACTTCACGACGATAGATGCCGTCAGGAAAGTAGTGTTCGGTCTATGTACGATGGTGATAGAGAATCTGGTACTCGACTATGTGATGAACGCCCAGCGAGAGAGTGTGCAGTTCATGATATTCAGCAAGAAATATCAGGAGATAGCCAATGCCATCGGCACACAGATGGATCATGGCGTAACAATCCTCGACGGCCATGGCTGGTACACAGGCGACGAGATGAAGGTACTCTGTATTCTGGCTAAGAAGAACGAGAGTGTAACCATCTTCCGCATCGTCAAAATCATCGACCCTAACGCCTTCGTAAGCCAAAGCTCCGTCATCGGTGTCTATGGAGAAGGATTCGACGAGATGAAAGTGAAAATCAAAGAGAAAGATATTCAAAAGATAAAGTAATTGAAAAGTTTGGTGTTTAGAGTTTATGCCTATCTGCTAAGTAAATAAACATTAAACACTTAACATTAAACACTAATAGAAATGAAAATAGTTTTTGCAACCAACAATCAGCACAAACTACAAGAAATACGCGACATCTTAGGCTGCCAATACGAAGTAGTATCGCTGAAAGAGATAGGCTGTGAAGCAGACATTCCAGAAACAGGCAGCACCTTAGAGGAGAATGCCCTGCAGAAGGCTCAATACATATACGACCATTACCACGTCAGTTGCTTTGCCGACGACACAGGACTGGAAGTAGAGGCCTTAGACGGAGCACCTGGAGTTCACAGTGCCCGATATGCTGAAGGAACCGACCACGACAGCGAGGCCAACATGTCAAAACTCCTGCGCGAACTCAAGGGAAAAGAGAACCGCAAAGCCCGTTTCCGTACCGTCATCTGCTATATAGAGAAGCAGGATGTATGTCCTTGTGGCTGTACCAGCATCAAGAAGATCCACCAGTTCGAAGGCATCGTAAACGGCAGCATCGCAACCGAGAAACACGGCACAGAAGGTTTCGGTTACGACCCTATCTTCGTACCGGAAGGCTACAACAAGAGTTTTGCTGAATTGGGCGAAGAAATCAAGAACGGCATCAGCCACAGAGCACGCGCAGTAGCCAAGTTGGCAGAATACTTGAAGAAGAAATAAGGTCACCCTGCGGAATAAATACAACAGACGATAACAAGAAATGATCAGAACCCTCAACTCCTTGCGATTCATTCTTATCTTAATGATAGTGATGTCGCATGCCACACTTCCCATCTCCCAAGCTTGCAACGACTACTTAGGAGAATATGCTGTGGTCATATTTTTCATCATCAGTGGATTCGTATTATCACTGAGCTATGGTGAAAGATTAGTGAAAGAAGAGATGAGCAATAAAAAATTCTTTCTTTCACGCATCTTCAAACTTTATCCGCTCCACCTGTTGGTTATAGCTATCATAATACCCTTGGACGACCGATTGGGGCTTCTCGGTCCTTGGTATCAGACCGTAGCTCACACGTTCTTACTACAGTGTTGGATACCTATCCATGAATTCATGGGAGGTCTCAATGGACCTACGTGGTTTCTATCCGACCTGATTATCTACTATTTCCTTTTCAAGTATCTATACCGATGGTTAATGCAAAGAAAAAAAGCATTACCACTGGTAATCTTTATTATCTACATGATGGCATATATCGCCCTAACAATGATAATAAAAGAAGACAAATCGGCTGACTATATTTACGCAGCTCCACCCTTTCGCATGATAGACTTCTGTTTGGGCATCTTACTCTATCGATTCTATCGTTCAGAAAAGGGGAAACAAGTTTATGCGCTCATCACCACCCAATTTAGTACATGGCAGGCACATATAGCAGATGTAGCCATCGTCCTCTTGTCGGCAGGGATGTATTACCTTTCTATCTATACTAATCCCAACTTCCGTTGTGCTGCCCTTTATTGGTTGCCAGCTGTCGTAAGCATTTTCTATTTCGTAGCTTCCGATCAGGGCAAGGGATGGCTCACCCGCCTATTCCATCATAAGGCATTATTATGGCTGGGTAGCATCAGTTTTGAGATATTCATATGTCACAGCCTTTGCTTTCGTATCGTGCAAAGCATCTTCATAAGGATGTTCGGTATTGATAACCCCTATTGGGAATACAAGTTAATAATAGCATTGACCCTCACCATCCTCACATCATGGATGGCAAAGAAATTTCTGGTAACACCCTGTAGTAATTACCTCAAAAAACACATCAAATGATCAACTCGCTATCGATATTGATTCCTACATATAACAATGTATGCCTTGAGCTTGTAAGAGACCTACAGGCTCAGGCATCAATATTGTCGTCCACGAATGATTTAGAATACGAGATTCTGGTTGCCGATGATGGATCTACCGACAAAAATACAATTGAGAAGAACTGCGAAATCAACGGGCTGGATAATTGCCGATATATTGAAAGGAAAGAAAATATAGGCCGAGCAGCCATCCGAAATTTCTTAGCTAAAGAAGCCAAGTATCTTTGGTTACTGTTTCTTGACAGTGACTTAAAGTTAGATAATTCTGATTTCATAAGAAACTATATGCTTTCAAAGGGAAATGTAATAGTCGGAGGTCTTAAAATCGGCGGAAATCCTATCACACTCAAAGACAACCTACGTTACAAATATGAAAAGAAATGCGAAAAACAGCATAACTACAAGCATAGACAAAAAATAGGAAACAAAGAGTTTCGTACTACCAATTTTCTTATTTTCAAAGATATTATAATAAGGACCCCATTCGACGAGAACTTCAAATACTATGGTTATGAAGATGTTTTATTTGGTAAATCCATCTGTCAAAAAGGATATCACATTACCCATATAAACAACCCTATCTTGTTGGATGAATATGAAACAAACTATCGCTTCATTCTTAAAACGGAAGAAGCATGTAGAACATTGTATCAATTTAGAAAAGAACTAAAAGGCTACTCTAAACTCATCACTTATTCTGAACTAATTACGCGAATGATATTTGTAAAACCACTATTAAACAGACTTTTCCCATGGGTTGGTTTACATATAAAATCACGTTTAACAGGCAATAAACCAAGTGTTTTGTGGTTTAACATATATAAGTTATTATATTATATACATTTAGATATATGAATAAAAAAATATTGATTTTCCTTTCGTTTCTGATGTTTCAGGTCACAACTATCCCAACATTTGCCGCCATCGGCGATTGGAAAGCTTACTTGGCCTATCATGATGTACAAGAGATAGAACAAACAGGAAACCTCCTCTTTATTAAGGCCTCTAACGACCTCTATGTATACAACCAAAACGACCAAAGTATACAGACATTCAGTAAGGCAGACTATCTGAATGATTGTAAAATACAACGCATCGCTTACAATAAGACCGCCAAACGCCTGCTTATCATCTACAGCAACTTCAATATTGACTTGATGAATGTCAGTAACTTTGAGGTAACCAATCTTTCCGATTACTACACAGCATCAACCACAGGGGATAAAACCATAAACGACATCTATATGTATGGCAAATATGCCTATGTGAGTAATGGTTTCGGTATCTTGAAGTTGAATATGACTGATATCGAGATAACAGACACCTACAATCTCGGCTTCCCTGTCAACTGGTGCGAAATTGAAGGAAACACCATTTATGCTTACAGTTCTGCAAAGGGAAAATATAGCGCATCCCTGTCCAGCAACTTATTAGACAAGAACAACTGGAAGAAAGTTGGAAATTATGTTGCTAAAGCACAAGAAGATAAAAGTGAGTTAAAACAACTCGTAAGCACCCTTAATCCAGGAGGCCCGAAATACAACTACTTTGGTTTTTTAAAATACGCAAATAATCAATTATATACTTGTAATGGAAATGTGGGCGGACAAAAGGATGCCTGCATTCAAATCTTAGGGAAAGACAATTGGAACATATATCAAGATGACAATATCTCCAACATTACAGGTGTGGGATATAAAGATCTCGTATGTATAGATTATGATCCTTTAGACATCAAGCATGTTTTTGCAGGAGGTAGAAATGGGCTTTATGAGTTCTATGATGGAAAATTTGTTAAACACTACAACCATACCAATTCTCTTATAGAAATCGTTGGAGGTTTACAGAATAATGCAGAATATGAACTTGTACAAGGTATCAAATATGACGCTTCGGGAAACCTATGGTTATTAAACAGCGAAGCTCCCAATAGTTCATTAATAGAATACAGTAAAGATCAAGAATGGATTTCTCGATCTAAATCTGAACTTATGAAATATGAATCTTACGGAGTCAAGAATAAGAGTTTAGCTACACTACAAAGCATGATGATAGACAGCCGAGGATTGCTTTGGTTTGTCAATAACCATTGGGCAAATCCTTCGTTCTTCTGCTATCAGTTTCCCACCAATAATACCGATGATGGAGTCATTAAGGCATTCACCTCTATCACCAATCAAGATGGTACGACCATCAGTAACATATTTGGCATAAGCTGCATCGCAGAAGATAAAAACAAGAACTTATGGATAGGCACCAACCAGGGACCTTTCCTCTTAGAAAGCAATCAGATTACAGCAGACTCTCCAGTATTTACCCAGGTAAAAGTGCCCCGTAACGATGGTACCAATTATGCAGACTATCTATTGACAGGCATGAACATCTCATGCATTGCTATAGACAAAGCCAACAGAAAATGGTTTGGTACCAAAAACAATGGAGTATATCTTATCAGCAGTGACAACTTAGAGCAATTAAACCATTTTACCACATCGAATAGCAAACTATTATCAGACAATATAGAAGCTATCGCTATCAATGATGATACGGGTGAAGTTTATATCGGTACAGAAAACGGATTATGCTCCTACATGAGCGATTCTAATTCCAGCAATGAAGAAATGACCAAAGATAATGTCTGGGCCTATCCAAATCCTGTAAAACCTGATTATACTGGCCTTATTACAATAACAGGTCTTTCTCTGAATGCCAATATAAAAATAGTCACATCTAATGGAACTTTAGTACACCAAGGAAAAAGCTCTTCTGGAATTTACCAATGGAATGGCACAGACTTGAAAGGTAAAAAAGTAGCCAGTGGTATTTATATGGTAATGACTGCAACTGAAGAAGGAGACAAAGGTGTCGTATGTAAAATCGCAATTATTAATTAATGAGAAATAAAAATCCATATATCTTAGGTATCATAATAAGTGCCCCTTTCATTCTTTGGGCAATATTACTCATATTGCCAACATTTGATGACTGGACCACTCTATCTATGCCTAACTATTCCCTTGACTATCAAACATACATATTTCCTTTGGGAATGACATGGCGTCCTTTTGATGCCATCATGGGATATGTCAATGCCATAGACTACCATCTTTATCCTACACTGAACCATGTACTGATATTCATGGCACATATGGGTAGCACCTTTGTCATATACAAACTTACTGAAGTTTTAGAATTCAACAAGACATCAAGAAACATAGCAACCCTATTTTTCTATATATCTCCATGCACAATGGGAACCATCCTTAGTTGTGATGCTTTAAACCAAAGCTACTCGCATCTATGGGGAATATTATCTGTCTTTTTGTATTTAACAATAAACGGAAAGAAAAAATACATAGCATGGGTTGTTTGCACTTATATGTCTGTTCTGTCCAAAGACAATGGATTAGCATGGGCCATTGTACCACCAATCATGGCACTTACTTTTGACAAAATCGATAAAAAAACATGCCGGAAAGAACTTGTCTTCGGTTTTGCAATAGCTCTGTCATACTGTATTGTCCGCTTTTCATTGCCATACACATATATTAAAAATGGCAGTTACGAGGAAGACGTAGTCAGTATTCATAGCAGAATCAAAGGACTGGTTAACTGGATCAGTTATACTTGGTTTGCTGCAGATTATATATCTATCGTAAACAAACCAAACAGAAATCTCTATATCGGTTTCTTAACGATACTTCTGTCTTGTGCGTTTATGGTTAAAATTTGGTGGAATAAAACGATTTGGCATCATAAACAAATATGGCTGCTGATTGCAGTCTTGTTCATTGTTGCCTCACCCCATTTATTAATCAGCATGAGCATTATGAATGCTTATAGTTCGTTAGGTATAGCAGCTATCATCATAGGATATTTATGCCATAAGTATCAAAAAAATAAGCCCCAACTTCAGACTTTATTTTTCTTATATTTGACAGCAGCTATCATCACCGACGTTCATCATTGGTATATGGCATGGCAAACATCCCTTCCCAGCAAAAGTATAGCAGAAGAAATTGTAAGGAAAACCGAGAAACCTGTAAATAAGGTATATTGTATCCTGATTCGTGACGATATGCCAAAATTTTCATCTTTCTGTGTACCGACCGAAGAAGCTATAGGATGGGGAATATCTGTTTGGGCAGTAACTGCCTATAAATGGCCTGCAGAAATAAGAGACACGACTTTGGAACGTACACCAGAAGTACAACAAGAAGCCAGAAAACTTGCACAACGCATCAAAAAGAAATATGACTGCGTTTGGATCATCAATAAAGAAAACGTGGAGGTAATCAAATGAAAAAAGTATCAATCATCATCCCTTGCTATAACGAAGAAAGCAACCTCATGAATCTCTACCAAAACTTAGCATCATTTATGAATGAGCATAGCGAATATCTATGGCAGATACTTCTCATTAATGATGGAAGCCGGGACCACACCTTTGAAATCATCAAGGATATCCGAACAAAAGACAAACGCTTCTGCTACATCCATTTGTCTCGCAACTTTGGCAAGGAGAATGCCATGCTGGCAGGTTTCGACCACGTACACGGAGATTGCTGTATCATCATGGATGCAGACTTACAACATCCTATTCAGGTTATTCCCAAAATGCTGAAACTTTGGGAACAGGGATATGACGATGTGTATGCAAAGAGGAAAAAAAGAGGAAAAGAAAGTTGGTTGAGAGAAAAACTTTCCATCACTTATTATAAGATTTTACAAAAAATCGCAAACGTAGACATTCTTCCCAACGTCGGCGACTTCCGCCTGCTTGACAGAAAATGTATCAACGCACTGAAAGAACTTCGCGAAACTCAGAGATATACTAAAGGACTATACTGCTGGATAGGATTCAACAAGAAAGAGGTTGAATTTGAACAAGGGGATAGGACAAACGGCACCTCATCTTTCAATTATCGCAAGCTTTTCAATTTAGCGATAGAGGGCATCACATCCTATTCCATTGCTCCTTTGCGGATATCTACATTACTGGGGATTATCGTGTCTATCTCTGCGTTTTTCTATATGTGCTACATTTTTTTCAAGACCATCATATTAGGTGAACCTGTACATGGTTTCCCTACGCTCATTATTGTCATTCTCTTTTTGGGTGGCATACAACTCCTGTCTTTAGGAATCATTGGAGAATACTTAGGGAGAATTTTTATAGAAACAAAACACAGACCCGTATATATTATTAACGAAAAAGAAGGGGTATGAAACATTTAAAGTACAACGCTGCCACTCTATATATTCTCCTTATAAGCATACTATATTATATACTATGCTATCTATTTCCTATAACATTGTGTGATGATATTATTTACAAATTCATTTGGCCATCCGACAACAATTCGTTTGTAACACCTATATCAGACATAAAAGATATAGCCATATCACAATATATTCATTATCATATACTTAATGGAAGAAGTATTGTACATTTTTTACTTCAATTATTTGACGGAGTCATAGGAAAAGGAATGTTTAATATCATCAGCAGCATCTTCTTCTGTTGCCTGATTTATATGGTTTCAAACTTTATTACTAAAAAGAGAAACAGCGTTTTAAGTTACACACTCATCACTTTGATGCTCTTTGTAGTAATGCCTGGATTTTATAACGAGTTTCTGCTATTTGTGGGAGTATTCAACTATCTATGGGTTGCAACTGCCACCATAGCATTGATGCTATATATTATGCGTCACAAGCAAAGTACACTTAATATGAAGACGTTAGTAGTATCTTCCCTTTCCTTTTGGGTCGGATGGCTACATGAAGGTATCAGTGTACCACTCTCCATGACGCTCGTCACATATTGCATAATCAATCATAAGAACATTTGGAAACATTCAATTTTCTATTTTACACTGTTTTACATATTAGGAACGCTCATTTGTATCTGCTCTCCAGGAACTATACATCGCATAGGCCAAAGTGATGGTCTATTACAAATGATTTACCAAAAGTTATTTTTGGGATGTGTCAACTTAACACAGCTCAGAATCACTTACATTATGCTTATACTTTCAGTCATAACTTATAACCAAAAGAAGAATATATGGAAAGAGCATTTTTCCATATACAAGTATTTCTATCTAACATGGATATTTACCTTTATCCCTGTATTTGGAAGTGGAGTAACAGAAAGTAGAACAGTTTTCTTTACGGAGTTAGTGGCTATGATAATAAGTATAGATCTATTGCTTCGCCTATATGAAATGGCAAGCAAAAAATCTTTATTATTATCTATTTATGGTATCAATGGTATCATATTGCTACTCTATAGCGCTGTTTTGTATTATTCTCTACTCAACTATCAGAACTATCGATATATCATTCAGCAATTACAAAATCCAAAATTATCTATAGTAGAAATTCCACAAATCACACCAGTACGCCCTCTTTCGTTTATCTTAGATGAATACATAAGAGAACCCATCAAGTTTGGTCCATTTGAGAATGCTCAAGCATTTGTTGAAAACAATACGCACGTCAAATGCATTAAAATTCTTTATGGGAAAAAGGAGTTACACTTTGTTCCGAAAGATATAATGAATAAAATTAAAAGTAACTCTTTAAAATATAATAGATATACATACAACAATAACAAAGAAATGCTTGCCATAAAGATTGCAACCAATTGTTCTCCTACAAGCATAAAGTTCCTACTATATAAGGAAGATATTAATTCTCTTCCTTTCTACAAGAGATTACTTGCATATCATGGCAATACCTATGAACAGTCAAATTACTATTATGATACCATCAACTACGGAAAGAGCAAGTATCTCCTAATTTGCTGTCCTACTCGCAACATAAGCCGAAGAATAAAATATGTAGTATATAAACACTAATATAACACAAAGAATTATGAAGATAATTTGCTTAAAAGGTGGAATCGGTAATCAAATTTTTGAGTATTGTCGATACTTAAAAGTAAAAGAAGGTGGGGAAAAAGTATATATATATTATGACAGCAGAAGATTAAAACAACACCAAAATTTACTAATAAGTGATGTCTTTCATATCACATTACCCAAAGAACCTCTTTGGGTAACACTATTCGTGTGGATATTAAAGCTGCTGCGTGTTTTCAAAGTTTTCAACAAGTTATATAACGATGAGGAAGAAAGTGCAATACTTATAGATGACTATAGCCAAAGCATAGAATATACAAAGTTTACAAATGACATTTTAAATTTTCGCAATCATATTAAGCAAAACAAATATGCGGATTATTATATGAAGAAAATAGAAAAAACTACTTATTCTGTCGCATTACACGTCAGAAGAGGTGACTATCTATTGAAAGAAAATAAAGAAAATTTTGGAGTGTGTCCACTCGCATACTACCAAAAAGCTAAACAATATATAGCAAGCCAATACCCAAAGGCTACTTTTTTTGTTTTTTCTGATGACATCGAATGGTGTAAGAATAACCTTCAAGGAGAAAATAATATATTTGTAGATATACCTCAACAAGTTCCAGATAGTATCAGTTTATACCTTATGACCCAATGTACAGGACATATTATTGCCAATTCTACTTTCAGCTTTTGGGGAGCTAAAATACTAACAAAAACAAATAGTATAAATATCTATCCTTGTAAATGGTTTTCTAACCCAACTTGGAACATTCCTAATTATATTCCTGAAAATTGGATAAAATTATAAGGCTTTTATCGTAGTTATGGCATATTATTTGTATTTTTGCAATCATGAATTTGAGCATCATCATACCTGTATATCGCACACAAAATACACTACAACGTTGTTTAGAAAGTATCTTGTGTCAATCATTCACCGACTATGAGATAATTCTTGTGGACGATGGATCACCTGATAATTGCCCCTATCTCTGTGATGAATATGCACAGAAAGATGCTCGAATTAAAGTGATACACAAAGAAAACGGTGGATTAAGTGATGCTCGTAATATAGGAATCCAGCAAGCACAGGGCGAATATATTACCTTTATCGATAGTGATGATACAATAAAAAATGGTACATTTTCTGCCCTATTGAATGTACTGGAAAAATATCCTAAAACAGATATTTTAGAATACCCTATATTTGAGAGATTTGGACATATTACGAGAGAACATCTTCTATCCTTTAAGGAAAACGAATATGATAGTGCCATAGATTATTGGCTAATGGAAAGAGCATACAATCACACTTATGCATGCAACAAGATTTATAAACGCTTTTTGTTTAAGCAAATCCGATTTCCAAAAGGTAAAAACTTCGAAGATGTCTTGACTACTCCATATCTCATTGGACTATTGCCAATACATGGAGATTATTTGATGCCTAAAATCAGAACGACGAATGTAGGCTGCTACGAATACCGCTGGAACAACCAAGGTATTACAGCTAATGCAAAATATAAAGATTTGCACCAACTCTATGATGGCCAAAGTCAAAGCCTTCAGAGTATCATGAGTCAAATTGAAGTACGGGAAGAACTTATCCAGAAATATAATCTTCACCTGCAAGACTTTATGTTGCAGATTCTCAATGTCTTACTCGACCTCTATGAGCTATCAGGCAAATATGAAGATAATCCATCTGTTATCCACTATGTTGAAAAACTTGGTAATGTAGTAAAAATCAAAGATTTAAAACTCAGATTATTAAACTTATTAGGTTATCATAACTTATGCAGACTCAACAGAATTATACACAGAATATATAGAAGAAAATAGTATGATTGCAAATACACAAATACCATTAGTAAGTTTCATCGTTACTACTTACAATCTGCCTATCGAATATATCAAGGAGTGTCTCGAAAGTATCATACAACTCTCCCTGAATCCTAAAGAGAGAGAAATTATTCTCATTGATGATGGTAGCGATATCTGTCCTTTAAATGACTTGGCAGAATATCTGCCAAATATCATCTATCTACGCCAACCTAACCAGGGTGTAAGCGTAGCCCGCAACTATGGTATAAAAATCGCTACAGGAAAATATATCCAGTTTATTGATGGTGATGATTATATCCTACAAGCAACTTATGAGCACTGTCTGGATATCGTAAGATACCATCAGCCAGATATCGTCACATTCAATTACTGCAAAAATAATAAGAATATAGAGCCATCATACGAATTACCGACACCTGTTACTGGTACAGATTTTCTTAACAATAATAACCTCCATGGTGCAGCATGGTCGTATATTTTCCGCCACAGTATCGTTGGAAGCCTACAGTTTACTCCAAAAATCGTTTATGGAGAAGATGAGGAATTTACTCCTCAACTCTTCTTGCGTGCAGAAAGGATTTTCAAGACCAATACTGAGGCTTATTTCTATAGGGACAACAAAAATTCGGTAAGCCATCAATATACTAAGGAGAAAATTCAGCTGCGTATGGACAATAGCCTGGAAGTTCTTTTGCATCTTCAGCAACTATTGGACAAGTTACCTATCGCTGAACGTCAGGCACTAAGCCGCCGCATAGCCCAACTCTCTATGGACTATCTCTACAACAATATTCGTCTACACCATTCTCTGATATCTCTCAATCAAGCTATCAATAACCTGAGAGAACATGGTTTGTATCCTCTTCCAGACAAAAAATACACTAAAAAATATACTATGTTCAGAAGAGCTATCAACACCTATCTTGGCAGAATTTCACTTCTATTCTTTGTAAAGAAATAAACTTATTTTTTATATATATGAAGATACTACTCATGGGCGAATATAGTAATGTGCATGCCACGCTTGCTGACGGACTTCGCAAGCTGGGGCATCAGGTAACCGTGCTTTCTAATGGTGACTTCTGGAAAAATTATCCACGAGACATCGACCTGGTACGAAAACCAGGGAAAAAGGGAGGTATTATCTATTTAGCCAAGTTGCTGACGGTCTTGCCCAAACTGCGCGGATATGACATCGTACAACTCATCAATCCAATGTTCTTAGAATTGAAGGCTGAACGCATATTCCCCATCTATCGTTACCTTCGCCGGCACAACAAGAAAATCATCCTTGGCGGATTCGGTATGGACTATTATTGGGTCAATGTATGCTGCAAAGACAAGCCTCTGAGATACAGCGACTTCAACATCGGAAACCAACTACGTACCAATGCTGATGCCTTGAGAGAAAGAAAAGACTGGATAGGAACAGAAAAGGAACGCCTCAACAAGATGATAGCAAAGGACTGCGACGGAATCGTTACCGGCCTGTATGAATATTGGGTATGCTATAAGCCTTCTTTTCCAGATAAAACAACATTTATTCCCTTCCCCATCCGACCTTACGCCCAGCAAGCAGATATCAAAGGTCAGACACCCGATAAAGTAAAACTTTTCATCGGCATCAACAAGAACAGAAGTGAATACAAGGGAACCGACATCATGCTGAAAGCTGCACAAAATATAGCTGAGAAATACCCTGAAAAGGTGGAACTCCGCATAGCAGAAAGCGTTCCCTTTGCCGAATATATTGAGATGATGAACGGTAGCGATGCCATCCTCGATCAATTATACAGCTACACACCTTCCATGAATCCTCTGGAGGCCATGGCAAGAGGAATCATCTGTATAGGAGGAGGAGAACCCGAAAACTACGAGATTCTGCACGAGGAACATCTGCGCCCCATCATCAATGTACTGCCCAATTATGAAAGTGTTTACCAGCAGTTGGAACACTTCATCGAGAATCCCCAGCTGATTCCTGAACTCAAAAGACAGGGTATAGAATACATTAGCCACCATCACGACTATGTGAAGGTGGCTAAAGAATATGAAGCTTTTTATCAAAAAATACTCGCTTAACAGGTCTTTCCGTTATCGCCTTATGCCTGTATCTTCTTTGCTCTTCTGAAGCTGGAGGCGATGCTCCATACACCAAGAAGAATAAGAGGTATACTGAGAATCTGTCCCATATCCATAGGCAGACCAGCCTCGAAGGCTACTTGAATCTCCTTCGTATATTCGATGAAGAAACGGAAGGTGAAGATAAGAGTAAGACACAGACCAAAATAAAGACCAGAGCCTACACTCTTAGGCCCCTTCTTCTTGTAGATAAAGAAGATAAGGAGGAAGATGATGAGATAGGCTATCGCCTCGTAGAGCTGTCCTGGATGGCGGGGATATTGGTCTTCCTTGACAAAGATGAAAGCCCATGGCACATCGGTCACCTTGCCGATAATCTCGGAATTCATCAGGTTGCCAATGCGGATAAAGGCGGCAGCTATGCCCGAGCAAATGCCCATATTGTCGAGCACTACCCATCCATTTACCTTCAAGTTACGGCAATAGAGCCAAATGGCTACAAACATACCAATCACTCCTCCATGGCTGGCCAATCCCTCATAGCCGGTAAACTTCCAACTGCCGTCAGAAAGATGGTGCATAGGAATCAGCATCTCTACAACATGATCCCACTGACTGAGAAAATACTCTGGCTGATAGAAAAGGCAATGCCCCAAACGTGCACCCGCCAATATACCGATAAATATATAGATGAAAAGTGGTTCAAACTTCTCATCGCCTATCTTCTGCTGCCTGTAAAGGCGCTGCATCAGCAGATAACCCAACAGCAAGCCTACAAGCCAGCAAGTGGCATAGTAACGCAATGCTATCGGACCCAAATGAAACAGAATGGGATCTGGATCCCAAACAATATAATTGAGCAGATTAGCCATCATTTCTATATTATAATAGGAGTGGTGAAAAACGCGCAGGGTTAATCACCACACATTATACATTATATATTATTATACATTGAATCTGAAGTGCATGATGTCGCCATCCTGCACAACATACTCTTTTCCTTCGATACCGAGCTTGCCTGCCTCACGTACAGCAGCCTCAGAGCCATACTTGATATAGTCGTCGTACTTGATCACCTCGGCACGAATAAATCCTTTCTCGAAATCGGTGTGAATTACACCCGCACACTGTGGAGCTTTCCAGCCCTTGTGATAGGTCCAGGCCTTCACCTCCATCTCGCCGGCTGTGATGAATGTCTCCAGATTCAGCAGGGCATAAGCCTTCTTGATGAGACGGTTCACGCCACTCTCCTCCAGACCGAGCTCCTCCAAGAACATCAACTTGTCCTCGTAAGTTTCGAGCGATGCGATGTCTTCCTCTGTCTTGGCTGCGATAACCATGCACTCGGCGCCTTCCTCCTTGGCCATCTCCTCTACTCTCTTGCTGTACTCATTACCGGTCTTGGCCGAAGCCTCATCCACATTGGCAACATAGAGAACTGGTTTGGTTGTGAGAAGGAAGAGGTCGTGAGCCACTTTCTGCTCCTCTTTGCTCTCGAAAGTCACGGCACGGGCATTCTTGCCCTGCTCCAACACTTCCTTATAAGCTTCGAGCACAGCCACCATCACCTTGGCATCCTTGTTTCCTGCTGCTGCAGTTTTCTGCTGCTTGGAAAGCTGAGACTCAATAGTTTCCAAGTCCTTGAGCTGCAACTCGGTATCGATGATACTCTTGTCCTCTAATGGATCTACGGCAGCACCACCTTCACGAACAATATTGTCATCGTCAAAACAACGTACAACATGGATGATAGCATCACACTCACGAATATTTCCCAAGAATTTATTTCCAAGACCCTCACCCTTGCTGGCACCTTTTACCAATCCTGCGATGTCTACAATCTCGCATGTAGCAGGAACGATACGACCAGGATGAACTATCTCTGCCAATTTGTTAAGGCGCTCATCGGGTACGGTGATGACGCCCAAGTTTGGTTCGATAGTACAGAAAGGGAAGTTGGCTGCCTGTGCCTTTGCACTCGACAGACAGTTGAACAATGTGGATTTTCCTACATTAGGAAGACCCACAATACCACATTTTAATGCCATTTTATCTTTAAACGTTTAAATTTCTTCGTGCAAAGGTACATTTATTTGCAGACACTACAAAATAATTCATGGTAAATAAATGAAAAATAATCATAGGGATCTTGCGTACTTCAGAAAGATTGTTGTATTTTTGCGCTTATGAAAAATAAAATCATCATCACCATATTGACTCTCTGCATCTGCAGTTGCCAGTACAAGAGTAGTCACACATCCTGCAACACGCCACAAGGTTCTGTTGTCCAAGAAACAAAGTTGATAAGCACAACCCCTGTCAAGAATCAGGGCAAGAGTCCTCTATGCTGGGCATACGCCATGCTTGCCACGATGGAGAGCGAGCACATCATGAAGGGCGATTCGGTCAACCTGTCTGTGGCTTACATTGCCAGAATGATGCTGCAGGAGAAGGCCGTAGAATACTACTTTTCTAAAGGGACCAAGCCCATCAGCATGAGAGGCATGGCGCCCATGCTGATACATTATATAAATAAGTATGGTATAGTTCCCTACGACAGTTATGAGGACAAGAAGGATATCGACATGAGAGTTCTGCGCCGCAAGGTGGAGTTTCTGTGCCGCAATGCCATTGCCCAACAAATAGGTATAGAGAAATTGAAAAGCAGGCTCAACCGTCTTTTCGATGACGAGATGGGCTATATGCCTGCCAAGACTGTATATATGCTCGGTGCAGAATATACGCCCGAAGAGTTTGCCAACAGCGTATGCTTCCCTGGCGAATATGAGATGCTCACCAGTTTCACACATCATCCCTTCGGCGAGAGATTTGCATTGGAAACACCCGACAACCAGACCCAAGAAGTTTTTCTTAATGTGCCCATCGACCAGCTGATGCAATACATCCGTAACGCCATCAGCCACGGACATCCAGTTTGCTGGGAGGGAGACATCAGCGAGGAAGGTTTTCGTCATCCCCGACATGGTTTTGTAGACGTTCTGCCTTCTCAGCTTCCCACCACACAGGCATCACGCCAAAGAGAGTTCGAAAGTCTGAGAACCACCGACGACCACGTGATGGAAATCATCGGCATGATCAGCAAGAACCATCGTAACTACTATGTATGCCGCAACTCCTGGGGCAACCATTGGGGCAAGGCTGGACACATCTGCCTCTCGGAAGACTATCTGCGCCTTAAAACCATAGCTGCAGTTATCAGTAAAGAAGCACTAAAATAGCTGTTTCTGCTTGTGCACGCACACAAACAGTTGATTTAGGTCAAAAAAATGGAGTTTTTCTTGCTTTTCCCATCAATTATTTTGGCTGTTATCTCTAATCGTCGTACCTTTGCATCGTCAATAAGACAAAAGGTTATTAGGTTTTTAGGTTAAGATTGTTAGTTGTTTAGGTTTTAGTTAGTAAATTTAAGGTAGATTAAAAAGATTGTTTATTCAAGGACAACAGGTATTAGAAAAGTAAGGTAAATAAAAGATTGTTTATTCAAGGACGACGAAACAGAGTGTGAAACTTGCGAAAGCAGAACACTTTTTGAGTTATGAAAAATTTGGGAATATACTATTCTAAGTACGCAATTTCGACAAAGTTCGGAGTTGCGTATTTTTTTTATCATTTTATTTTGTTTAACCAACGAAAAGTCGTATTTTTGCACATAACATTAAAATAAGATATGTATTATGGCTAAACATCCCCTTTGGAATGAAGAATACTGGCTCTTGCTGCTACAATTGTATCAGAAGAAGCCCATGGGTGTAAAACCGCTCTATTCGAAAGGTATGGTAGACCTAAGCCTGGAGTTGCACATACCACCCACCTACCTGCATGAGCAGATGTTCAAGCTGAGAATGATGACACCTCGCATCACACGGCTATGGGAGAAGTATGCCAACAAGCCAGGCAAGCTGTCTCACGACATCAAGATGCTCAGAAAGATGCAGGGCTACGGCAATGCAGAGGCATTCTACCAGGGAGTGAAGCTCAACGAAACATTCGAGCGCGACTGGGAGCCGCTTGAGGCTGACCCCACCCTCACGCCCGTGAAGCTCATCATCATACTCGACCTCTACTTCCAACTCACCCCTATCACCATGGTGGCTGAGACGCCAGAGATTATCGATCTTGCCAAACTGATACATACCACACCAGAGAAGATAGCCGACGTAATGAGCATATACATGTTCTGCGACCCGTATCTCAACCGAGAAGACGTGCTCATCAGTCCTCTGCTCAACGACTGCAGTGCCATCTGGCAACGATATGGGAACGGCAATCCTGACAAACTCTATCAGCTTGCCACAGAACTGAAAATTTACTTCAAAAAACAATAAATACAACTCACACCAAGTAAAAATGGCTCAGAAACTCATTCAGACACAAGAACAGAAGCTTCAACAGCTGCAAAAGCTCTCTGCCCAGCAAATGTTGCAGGTGAAACTCTTGGAAATGCCACTTACCGAATTAGAAGACAGCATCAATGCTGAGCTGGACGACAATCCAGCCCTGGAAAGCGAGAATCCAGACGACATGCTGGCAAATGACACAAACGAAAACGATCATTTGCCGGAAGACAACGACTCGCATAACAATGACGAGGAGGACGACTACGAGGCACAGACAGAAAAGGAGGAAAGAGAAGATGCTCTCGACTCGGCACTGGAAAACATAGGACGCGACGACCTGATGCCCGACTATAATTCAGACCGAAACAACAAGCAGGATGCCGACTACGAGGAAATGGTTTACGGCGACACCATCTCCTTCTACGACAAGTTGAAGGAGCAGATGGACATGCAGATGCTCGACGATACCGAAAAGCAGATCATGGAATATCTCATCGGATCACTCGACGACGACGGCCTGTTGCGCAAAGACCTCGACAGTATTTGCGACGAACTCGCCATCTATCAGAATATAGACGTCAGCGAACAGAAGTTGGAGAAGATATTGCACATTCTGCAAACCTTCGACCCTGCCGGCATCGGAGCAAGAAACCTGCAGGAATGTCTGCTTTTACAAGTGAAACGCATGCCTAAGGGCGTGTTGCGAAAGTCGATGGAAGAAGTATTCACCGACTACTACGACGAGTTCACCAAGAAGCATTGGGACAAGATAAAGACGGGACTTGAACTGAACGATACCCAGCTCGCAACCCTGCAGGAAGAGATACGCAAACTCAACCCTAAGCCGGGAGCATCGTTAGGCGAGACCGAAGGCAGAAACCTGCAACAGATAACGCCCGACTTCATCGTCGACACCAACGACGACGGCACGGTGACATTCTCGCTCAACCGGGGCAATATGCCCGAGTTGACCGTCTCCACCTCATTTACCGACATGATAGACACCTACAAAAAGAACAAGGGAAACATGAGCCGGCAGGACAAGGAGGCATTGCTCTATGCCAAGGAGAAAGTTGACAAGGCACAAGGATTCATCGAAGCCATCAGGCAACGCCGACACACACTCATCGTCACGATGAAAGCCATCATCGAAAGACAGAAAGCATTCTTTCTCGATGGCGACGAGGCCGACTTGAAACCTATGATTCTCAAGGATATAGAAGAACGTACAGGACTCGACAAAAGTACCATATCGCGTGTCAGCAACATGAAATACGCCCAGACAAAATGGGGAACTTTTCCGCTGAAGTTCTTCTTTACAGACAGTTACACCACCGAAGACGGCGAGGAAATGTCGACCCGTAAAATCAAGTTGACTCTGAAAGAACTGATAGAGCACGAAGACAAGAAAAAACCTCTCAGTGATGATGCCCTTTCCAAGGTGCTGAAAGAAAAAGGGTTCCCTGTAGCCCGCCGCACGGTAGCCAAATACAGAGAGCAGTTGGGCATCCCTGTAGCAAGGCTTAGAAAATAGATGCAAGGCTTAGAAAACAAAAAGATTGTTATGAAAGAAAAGAATATCATATTGACAGCACGCATCATGAGCATGCTTTTCACACCGTTCTATCTGCCCTTGGTAGGACTTGTGGCATTGTTTCTGTTCAGTTACATGTCGCTCCTGCCTTTGGCTTATAAGTTGCCCATGCTGCTCACCGTCTACTTGTTTACCATTCTTCTGCCTTCGGTACTTATCCATATCTACCGCCGATACCAGGGATGGAGCACCACCGAACTGGGCAAGAAAGAACGACGCATCGTGCCCTACATCATCTCCATCGTGTGCTACTTTGGGTGCTTTTTCCTGATGGAATACCGCAACACTCCCCGTGTCATCAGCATCATCTTAGTGGCTGCTTTGATTATACAGATGGTGTGTGCCTTCGTCAATATATGGTGGAAGATATCCACCCATACAGCAGCCATAGGCGGTGTGGCAGGAGCCTTACTGGCTTATTCTATCAGTTTCTCGTTCAACCCCATCTGGTGGCTCTGTCTGGTACTCATCCTGGCAGGCATGGTAGGTACAGCACGAATGATACTGCGCCAACACAGCCTGTCGCAGGTTGTAACAGGATTCTTCATCGGACTCGTCTGCGCCTTCCTCGTCATCTGAGGGAAAAAACTGTCAGCAGGAATAATAGAAAACAAATTCAGTAAAATTATAAATATAAGAAAACAATGAAACCATTAGTTAGCATTATCATGGGCAGTACAAGCGACCTGCCTGTTATGGAAAAAGCATGTAACTGGTTGAACGACAACCAGATTCCTTTCGAGGTAAATGCCCTCTCAGCACATCGCACCCCCGATGCAGTAGAATCATTTGCCAAGGGAGCCAAGGCTCGTGGTGTGAAGGTCATCATCGCAGCTGCCGGCATGGCTGCAGCCCTGCCTGGAGTTATTGCCGCATCTACTCCACTTCCTGTCATCGGTGTGCCTATCAAGGGTATGCTCGATGGTCTTGATGCCATGCTCAGTATTATCCAGATGCCTCCTGGAATCCCTGTAGCTACTGTCGGAGTCAATGCTGCTCAAAATGCAGCCATCCTTGCTGCCGAGATGATTGCTCTCTGCGATGAGGAAGTGGCTCAGAAGGTAGAAGCATGGAAGGCTGGCCTTGGTGCCAAGATTGAGAAAGCCAACAAAGACTTGGCGGAAGTGAAGTTTGAGTACAAGTGCAACTAACATGGTAGACTTATTCAATTACACTCGCCGTGCCTCTTCTGTGGCTCATATCGGATCACTCGACTTAGGCGGCGACAATCCCGTACGCATCCAGTCGATGACCACCACCAATACCAATGATACCGAGGCTTGCATACGTCAGGCTGAGGAAATCATCAAGGCTGGCGGCGAGTTGGTACGCTTTACCACACAAGGTTCACGGGAGGCAGAGAACATGAAGAACATCAATGCCGGCATTCGTGCCGACGGCTATCTGACACCGCTTGTAGCTGATGTTCACTTCAATCCTAACGTTGCCGACGTTGCCGCTCTCTACTGCGAGAAGGTGCGTGTCAATCCTGGCAACTATGTTGATCCTGCCCGCAAGTTCATCAAGCAGGAATATACCGATGAGGAATATGCTCACGAACTGCAGAAGATAGAAGACCGATTCGTTCCATTCCTCAATATCTGCAAGGAGAATCATACTGCCATCCGCATCGGCGTGAACCATGGCTCGCTGTCCGACCGCATCCGCAACCGCTATGGCGATACTCCCGAAGGCATCGTAGAGAGCTGTATGGAGTTCCTCCGCATCTGCAAGAAAGAGAATTTCCACGATGTGGTCATCAGCATTAAGTCGTCCAATACCGTGGTGATGGTTCGCTCTATGCGCCTCTTGGTCAGCGAGATGGAGAAGGAAGGCATGAGCTATCCGCTGCATTTGGGCGTTACTGAGGCTGGTGAAGGCGAGGACGGAAGAATCAAGAGTGCTGTGGGTATCGGTGCCTTGCTTGCCGATGGTATCGGCGATACCGTGCGTGTAAGTCTGAGCGAGGAACCTGCCGCAGAGATTCCTGTAGCCCGCCATCTGGTGGATTATATTGGAAAGAAGCAGGGGCAGCTGCTGATTCCTGGCGAGGCTTGCCCTCAGTTCGACTGGCTTCGCCCTGTGCGCAGAGAGACTCAGGCTGTAGGCAATATTGGCGGAAATCAGGTTCCCGTAGTCATCAGCAACCGTATCAATGGCGAGAGCACGATTTGCGACAATGAGGATGCCAAACCCGACTATATATATATAGGTGGAAAGAAGCCTCAGCAGTTTGTGCCTGGCCAGAGCTACATCGTAGATTATAATGTCTACGAGACCCTGAACAGCAAACCAGAGACCACGGGTGCCAAGCTCTATCCTATCTTCCCTGCCATGGCTATGCCGCTCATCGCCAGCATCAGGGCTGACATCAAGTTCCTCACCTTGCAGTTTGGTACTCCAGCCGAAGAATACATCGCTTGCTTGAAGAATCATCCGGAGGTGGTAGTCATCTGCGTGAGCAATCACCAGAACCGACTTGGCGACCAGCGTGCCCTGGTACACGAGATGATGAATGCAGGATTGAAGAACCCAGTCATCTTCGCAGAGATGTATCAGCACAGCAAGGAGGAGAAGAGCGACTTCCAGTTGGAAGCCGCAGCCGACATGGGAGCCTTGATGATAGACGGTCTGACCGACGGCATCTGGCTGATGAACAATGGCGACATCCCTGCCCAGACCATTGATGAGACTGCTTTCGGTATTCTCCAGGCTGCCCGTCTGCGTACCAGCAAGACCGAGTATATCAGTTGTCCGGGTTGTGGCCGTACGCTCTACGACCTGCGCGAAACCATTGCCCAGATCAAGGAAGCCACCAAGCATCTGAAGGGCTTGAAGATTGGCATCATGGGCTGTATCGTGAATGGTCCTGGTGAAATGGCAGATGCCGACTATGGCTATGTAGGTGCCGGTCCCAATAAGGTAAGCCTATACCGCAAGCAGGTTTGCATAGAGAAGAATATCCCGCAAGAAGTGGCAGTAGAGCATCTGCTTGCCCTCATTGATGCGGATAAGAAATGAGCCCACAGCATCATCAACCTAAGAACTGATGTCCCCAGATACTTTTAGAATTTACCGTTGAGCATGTGCTCATACGTAAAAAGTTTTTTATGAAAAAGTGTCAAAGTATCATCTTTTGGCAGAACGTAGAGATAAATAACTGACATATAATAAGATAGAAGAATGATACATTTAGGATTATCTTACAAGAAGTATCATAGAAGTATCATAAATCTGATAGAAGTATCATAAAAAAACGTCATCTAAGTATCAAAAAATCGTCAGGAGGCATTATGCATAAAAGCAAAGCCACTGATCTGCAAGGAGTGCCCAAAAATCGTACGACTTTTGGGCACTCTGTGCCCACCGCATGGGCAATAAATACCCACCGCTTGGTCAGTTGATGCCCATCGCTTGGTCGGTTGATGCCCGTCGCTTGTTCAGTCGATGCCCGCCGCTTGTTCACTGAGTGCCCACTTGACGGGCAAGACAGACCACATGATGGTCTCTTACAGAACGGCTTATGATATTTTATTCCTAATCCAGCTTGTCAATCTTTTCTCTTATTCATAGTTTGTATTGACATTCTTTACATACTGAAAGAGTAGGTGCTAAAGTTTTTTATAAAATAGGAATAGAAGACACTTCTTTTTTAGTCTTTTAAATCGACTCAAAGCCGAATTTAATGATGTTTCTTGCGATTTATGATACTTTTATGATACTTCTTGTAAAATAAACGAAAAAGTATCATTCTTGTATTGTACAGTGTATCAGATGTTTACAAGAATATCGTGCTAAATAATGATACTTTGATACATTTTCCCGCAAAAAACACACTCATGCGCAAGCAATTATTTTCAATACATCACTACTGTCCACGAAAATCTTTTAACAATCTCTTAAAACTCCTATAAATACAAGCTTATAGGAGATAAAATAGACTCCCTACTTATGAAACGAGTATCTTTCTACAAATTACAATTTGAAAGCAGATACTTATGAACAAAGGTCGATACGTATTTTCTCAGCTGTGTGACTTTCTGCCGACAGACCATTTCAAATGGCTGAAGCAACATCTGCACATCAAAGAGTTCTATGGAACCTCGGAGAATGTAAATGGACGCACGATGAAGATGCCGACAGGCTCATGGATGTTTTGGAGCAGAAAGCTAAGTACTTGCCTTTTATTAAGAAAGGGCAGGAAATTCATCTTGTGCTATTCTTAAAGGAGTCTCCAACTCATTGTGCTAAGGGTATGCGAGTATTCCTGCCAAATGATGTAATGAAGGCTTAGTTGGTATAGGAGCAGCCGATAGCGTGCGAAAAACGGCCGAGGCGAGATGCACTGGATAATATATCAAGATGCACTTTAGTCCGAGCAAGTCACGAACTATGCGAGTGAACAGAACGGCTCTGTCCTCACAGTTTATTTTCTCAATTATCTGCCCAAAAATGAATTTATCTGCCTCATTTTGATATCAAATGAGGCAGATAAATAGAAAATGAGGTCGATAAATTATGACAGGATCTTTTATTTGACAATATATCCTGTACCTCTTCCTTTCCCTACTTTTTGGATTTCTCCAGCATCCAGCATTTCTTTTAATGTTCGTTCGATGGTGCTGATACTGATGTCTGGGCAAAGGGCGGAAATGTCGGTCTTGGTAATCTTACCTATTCTCTTTTGGAAGATAGACTTAATGCGATCTGCTTTTGAAAGAGTTTTACCATGTAGATGCTCTACTCTGTCTTGAAACTCTTGGTAAGCTTTCAAGATGACACCAAGGTAGTAACTTGTAAAGGGTTGGTAGTCATTCTTGCTTTCATGCCATCCTATGGAACTCGCTTTTAGGGCTTCATAATAGGTTTCCTTCGACTTCTCAATGAACATTTCTATACTGATGTATTTGCCGACAATGTACCCACAACGATAGAGCAAGAGAAGTGTGAGCAAGCGACTCATGCGACCATTGCCGTCATTGAAAGGGTGGATGGAAAGAAAGTCGAGCACGAACATGGGTATGAGCAACAGGGCATCATACTCACTTTTGTCCAAGGCTTCGTTGAATGCCTGGCAGAGATCTTCTATCGCTTCTGGCGTTTGGAATGCAGGAACAGGCTTAAATCTGATATGCTCTTTCCCCTCTCGGTCTGTTTCTGCGATGATATTATCTGTGTTTTTGAAACGTCCACCAACTTCTTTTCCACCGAAGGAGTAAAGGTCACGATGTAGTTGCAATAGGTTGTTGGGGCGAATGGAAATGTACTCATAGTTCTCATGGATGGTAGTGAGTACTTCTCGATAGCCAGCAATTTCTTCCTCTGAGCGATTTCGTGGTTCAGTTTTCTCTACGACAAGGGCATGAAGGCGTTCATCGGAGGTGTAGATGCCCTCAATACTATTGGATGCTTTGGTACTTTGTATCTTTGCAATCTCTAACAGGGCTGAAAGAGTATCTACTTGGGCCGAAATATAGAGGTTTTGTTTGCCCTTGTATTCGTGAAGTGCTGCAATTTGGCTGACGATGGAAGGTGTCAGCAACTTCTTGGGGGTATCTTTGTAATCGAATTGATGCATGCCTATTGTATTTATTGGGTTTATATTATCGGTTGCAAAATTACGATAATTTTCTCAATTATTTGCCCAAAAAATGAATTTATCTGCCTCATTTTGGTATCAAATGATGCAGATAAATCGAAAATGAGGCAGAAAAACCCTACTTTGTCATAGATTTCACGGCACTTACTTTCCGCCATCTTGTTCTTCACACCTACGGTTATCATATCATCCAATGTCGGATGACCTGTGCCATTTACCGATGTCGCATGTTCACCATTATACCCTTCTGTTCAAAACGCGTGATATTGCTGACAGCCACACCCGACTTATCCGCCACTTGTTCACGTGTCATATTTTTCTCTATCCTTCGTTTTCTAAAGTCATTCGCCATCTCCTTGGCAATCTCATCGGGATTGTCATGGAGATAGTTATCCTATATTGCTAATATATTATTTGTTTCTTGCACAAACCGATAGATAATAACAAGATATTATCAGTTGCAAAGATAGTATTTTCTGATAAAAAGTAATACTATCCTTAAGAAACTTTTAGAAAAAAAAACAAGTTTCGCACATCAGTTACATTTTCAGCCACAACCCCATCAATTGATCATCTATATAATAAGTAGCTTGCGAGGTAGAAACCAAGTGATATTCCAACAGTTTTTTGATGGCACTCTGTACGCTACTTGCTGAACGAAGATTATGTTTTTTAATAAAAGCAGCAGAAGTAATTTGGTTTGATATATTATATTATGAGAACTGAAATGAAAGCATCAAGCGAGTGTTTGTACCCAACCGATGTATTCTTGATTAGTTGTGGAATGGGATGCAAGCGAATCTCCGTTCTTTCATCGTCAACATTCGCTACATCGACTTATTTTTCTGCAAAGCAAGGGGATAATTCTTGCATAGCACCTGTTGCAACTATTGCATATCCACATCTCCTCCCGACAAAATAATCTTCAACATTGATAAACAACCAATTCTCTTGGGAGATTGATGATTTTCAACCTCTCAAACCACAGTTTCATAGAACTTCCCTGATGCCGTTTCACATGACTGTTGATGATATAATAGTCTGCCTGATACTCATCCATCATATCAGAAAACGCAGCCTTGATACGTGAGCACTTCTCATTTATCGCATTATCAAGCGGATTCACCAGACGGTTCACTGTTTCGGTAATCTTATCCATATCTATTCTATTTCCTATCTTTTGATAAAGTTGAAGAAGTTCTTCCCGATAATCTACCAGATTCTTGAATTCAATACCTTCCGGATGGTTCAGGAAAAGCAGATAGAGTGCCTTATGGATAGGACTGAGCTGTACTTCTTTATTACCAAACTCAGGCAACAGGAAGCGATAATCCGCCGTTATGACCAAAGGACTGAGGGTAGCCCTTGCTGCCTCAATACGAAGCTGTTCCAATACAGGCACACTGATAGCTTTCAGCAAAAGGTCAGTTCTTCCTTCTGCCAAAAGTTGGGAGGAAAGCGCTTGTATGATAGCAGCTTTCTCCTCAGCATCCATATTTCTCAGCTCTTCTTGCATACAGGATGCAAAAGTACAAAAAGAATAAGAAAAAACGTTTGCCAGCATCGAAAAATCTTCTTTTGCAAGCCTTGCGTTTCTTTTATTATTGTATAATTACTCCTTTTTTATTATCTTTGTGCCCAAAATAGAAATATAGATAAGATGACAGAAGATTGGACTCCTATAGATTTCGGACAGACAGAAGACACCACCAAGAATATCATCAAGGTGATAGGTGTGGGTGGTGGCGGATGTAATGCCGTTAAGAATATGTACTCAGAAGGTATTGTAAATGTGAGCTTTGCCGTTTGCAATACGGATAGCCAGTCGCTATCCAAATCACCTGTGCCCGTTAAGATCATGCTTGGAAAGAGCGGCTTGGGAGCAGGTGCGAACCCTGAAGTTGGACGAAGCGAAGCGCAGAACACCCAGGAAGACATCAAGCGACTGCTGGATGACGGAACCAAGATGGCATTCGTTACAGCCGGCATGGGTGGCGGTACCGGAACAGGAGCAGCCCCCGTCATCGCAGGCATCGCCAAAAGCATGGGCATCCTGACGGTGGGCATCATCACCATCCCATTTTATTTTGAAAAGAGAAAGAAAATTGTGAAGGCCCTGCAGGGGGTAGAAGAGATGCGCAAGAATGTAGATGCCCTGCTCATTGTCAACAACGAGCGACTTTGCGATGTATATGCCGATTCAGAAATTACCGTAAAGGATGCCTTCAAACTGGCAGACAAGGTGCTGAGCGATGCCACCAAGAGCATCTCTGAACTGATAACCGTAGAGGGAACTATCAATCTCGACTTCCGTGACATCGAGACCACCATCAAGAGCGGCGGCGGTGCCATCATGGCTATGGGCAGAGCCAGCGGAGAAGGCAGAGTTCAGAATGCCATCCTCAACGCTTTGGATTCCCCATTGCTCTACGGCAGCGACATCAGCAATGCCCAGCGCATCCTCTTCAACATCTATACCTCCAGCAAGCACCCTATCTTCGTTAGGGAAATGCGAGAGATAGATGCCTTCTTCGATGAATTGAATCCAGACATTAAGGTTATCTGGGGCCTTTCAGATGATGACAGTCTGGATGAGGATGCCAAAGTCACCATCCTGGCAACAGGTCTCAACAACGAGCTGGCAGACGAAATTCAGGACAATCCTGTCACTACCACCAAGGATGAAGATGATTACCAGAGAATTATCGACAAACTTTATCATCCGATACGTGACAATTTCCAATTTCAAAAGAAAAAAGATTCCCCAAAAGAAGAGATTCCAACAAATCCATCAACCAATGAATCCACAAACATCCCTGATGAGCCAGCCCCACTCATCCCTGAAGCTCCGATAGAAGAAGAGCCAGTCATAGAAGAAGAGCCCATAGAGCCTGTCGTCCAGCAAGAGCCACCAACCTTGGCGAAGAGGATAAGAGACAGACTGAAGAAAATTGCCGAAGATTTAGACATCATCACGGAAGATGAATAGCCTTTGCTGATGCAAAAAAATCCTGTTGGCTGTAATGCCGGCAGGATTCTGCGTTTTATCAATCTCAAGATGTCATTTATTCTATCACCCAATCCTCTATGCTTCGCTGGTCTTCAGAGAAGTTAATACCCACTTTCACAACCTTCCGCTCATCATCGGCAAAAACCTTGGCATAGTCCTTGCCGCTGATTTGCGCCATAGCGGTATCAGCAGACTTCTCATATTTCAACTCAAAGATAAAGATACTCTTGTCCGTCTTGAGCACAAGGTCTATTCTTCCATCCGAAGTGGTATGCTCCACCTTCACATCTTCGCCAAGCATGGTAAAGATAGTGAACATCACGGCTTGATAATGACGCTCATTATTGTTGATAATCGTATATGGGAACTTATCGTAGAAGGCCTTCAAGTGAGGCATAAAGGCTCCCATATCGTCATTGATGAGCACATTCTTGGAATAGGCATACACAATAGCATCATATCTGTTCATGTCTTGCGCAGTATAATACCTGACGAGACTTTTCGAGAAGCCTTGTCTTACTTCTTGATTTGGGAAACAGAGATGATACAATTTTCCTCTTCGCTCATATCCTTTAATGGTAAGGTAGCCACTCTGGAAAAGAACAGGAATCGGGTCTGTAAGCTTTTCTGTAGGGGTATCAAAACGATCATCATTAATCCATAAATCGTCCAGATTGAGCATATCCAAATTCTTCTGCTGCAACAACTCTACCAGGAACGTAGGCGTACCAGATGTAAACCAATAGCTATTAAACTCCTTATCGTCCAAAGCATTGATAATACTATAAGGATTGAAGATATCCTCGCTATTGATACTGAAATGGTAGCCATCATAATGCTGCTTGAGTTGCCGCAAGGTCTCCTCATAAGTGAGTCCATTATGCTCTGCCATCTCCTCGATACCCTCACGGAAATACTGAGTCAATTCACTCTTGGTTATACCACAACAGCTACTGTATTCATCCTTCAACGTGAGAATCTTGAGATTGTTCAACTCGCTAAAGATGCTGAGCTGACTAAACTTGGAGATGCCTGTGATGAATACAAAGCGAATGTTTCCCTCTTGTTGCTTCAAGGGGCTGAAGAAATCTCGCATGATGTTGCGGATGGCCTTCTGCAACTCTTCGTCACTGACAGAATCATGTATCGGGGCATCATATTCGTCGATGAGAACAACAACTTGCTTACCTGTTTGAGCCGTGGCAGCCAGCAAGATGTTCTTAAGACGACCTCCAAAAGACTTCTCATTTATTGAATTAACCTTTAAACCATATTTTTTCTCTTCTATTTCCAGTATTCCGTTTAGAATTGAATATGTATTCTCCAAACTATAATATTTACCACAACTCAGATCCAGGTGGATGACAGGATATGCCGTCCACTCCTTCTCCATCTGTTCGATGGCAAGTCCCTTGAACAGTTCTTTCTTACCCTCGAAATAAGCCTGGAGGGTAGATACAAACAAGGACTTTCCGAATCGACGTGGGCGACTCAGAAAATGAAACTTGGCATAATGAGCCAACTGATAGACGATAGCCGTCTTGTCAGCATAGAAGTAATTCCCCTTCACGATTTCGGAGAACGTTTGTATTCCCAAAGGATATCTCTTTGAAGCCATAATCTTACTCTTAATAATTCAGGTACAAAGATACAGATAATATTTCAGAAAGCAAGCGTTTTTCTTATTATTAACAATAATTACGAGCTATGTAACTACTCAGCACTCCCTATAGAAGAAACAACCCAGCAGCAGGCAACTGAGCAGCAGGCTACAGAGCAGCAGACAACTGCCGAGTAAAAGATAAAAAAACAGTTCATTTTGCAGCGTTATTCATATAATAGGATTTAGTTTTTAAAGGTAATTAGACTTATTCAGGTTACAATAGATATTGCATAGATAGAAATTACAAGGTAGACTTTTAGGTTCGGTTTTTGAAAGTGAGTCCTGCTGGCAGTAATGTCGGCAGGATTCTGCGTTATTATGCTCTAATGCAGACTGCGCTTACTTAAATTCTTCAATCTACGGGCAAACTCAGGTGCAACCTCTATCCTATAACTCATTAAGCAAATCCTCCGCAAGAATAAAATCCATTTTTCCTTCGCGATGAAGCTTCAATTCCGTAAAGGCCTGATTGATACTAGCAAGAGCTTCTTCCAAATAGCTCTCGTCATTAGAAAGTACGCCCAAGCTATGATAAATATCAGTATTCAATTGCATCACATTCATTATCGAATCCTTTCTTTTAGCGATACATTGCGTAGAAATTCTGCACCTTGTTATAAAGCATAGAAGCATAGAGAAGACCACTTTTCCATTCTTCAGGAATTTGGTTTATTCCAAATTTAGCACCCAGGATACCTCCTGCTACTGCTGCATTGGTATCCGCATCTCCTCCTGATAAAACAATCTTCAGAATACCCTCCTTATACGAGGTTGCATGCCAATAAGCCCATAGGGCAGCCCCTAAAGTTCTGAGCGTATATCCCATACTATTTTCATCATCCAAGCACAAAGAATCCAAACCTTCATGATATGCCAAGTCAACAAATGGAACGATTCGTTCATCATATTGTTTGGCTATGCCAATCACATCTTCATAATCCAATATTCTGTCTTCAAAGACAAGAGCATGTATGATAGAAGAAACGATAACGCAAGAGCCCACACAGCGTGGATCATAATGAGTTAGCTTACAGATATTCTCTGCATTACTAGTCACATTTTCCTTCAGAAGTCCTACCACCGAAGTTCTCATGACGGCTCCATTAGCTGCAGCTTTTTTCTTTCCCATCTTCCAGATAATCTCTGCAGCCTTCTGTGGATTCGAAGTATAGTCACCAAGAGCCATTACATTATATGTATGCCGGCCAATTCCCATGCCCCCGTTCATCATCCATTCCTTAAACCTTCCGGCAATATCAAGAATATCTACCTTTTGACAAGCCACAAAAGAATCTAAGATGCATAGCATCATGTCGGTATCATCTGTCCAGTCGCCTCTTTGCCAACGACGACGATGATCATCCTGCACGATTTGTGAATAGTCCTCTATCCCATTAGGATAAAAACGATCCACCTCTTGCTTGGACATAAACTCCGTGCTCAGCCCCAAAGCATCTCCTACAGCTTGCCCGAAGATGGTACCGAGGAATCTTTCTTTTAAAGTTTCATTTTCCATATTTTTTCTATTCATACAACCAACAAATCGAAAAATCATCCATATCAATCACTCCATGGTGATATAATCCTTTGAGATATTCCTCAAAAGTTAATTGATTATCTGATGCTTGAAGTATTTGTATCCCTTCTTTTAACGGTGAAACAGACTCTTTCTCCACAATAGAAGCAGATTCTGGAGAGACTTCTTTTACCTGTCCAGATTCAAGAGAATGCGAAAGAACCTCTATATAGATAAACTTGTTGCATGCAGCAATAAATGGCTGAGGTGTTTTCTTCATCCCCATACCTATTACTTCCTTTCCTGCCTCTCTCAGACGCATAGCAAGACGTGTAAAGTCGCTATCGCTAGATACCAGACAGAAGATATCCACTTGATTGAAATAGAGAATATCCATAGCATCGATTATCATAGAAGAATCGGTGGCGTTTTTCCCGGTTGTTTAATTATACTGCTGAATCGGGCTAATGGCATTTTCCAAGAGTACATCTTTCCATCCATTCATGGAAGACTTCGTGAAATCGCCATATATACGTTTGATGGTGAGATTACCAAATCTCGCCAACTCATCGGTCATATCCTTGATATTTCTGTAAGATACGTTGTCCGCATCTATTAACATCGCTATCATGTTTTCTGTTTTCATTTTACAAATGCTATAAACCAATATTATATGATAAAATATTCTACAGTATCATCCAATATAACATTTACTTGGGAGTAAAACCTGCAATCTTTTGCCCTAGAAGTATCAAAAGATCCTGCAGCTCTGAAGTCTTCGAGATGTAGTTGGAGACTTTTATACATCTTACACATTTTATAAGGTGCATCAAACCACGAAGAAACTGTTACGAAATTCCTACATGAGTTACAATTAGAGATATGGTATTTCTGAGAACAAATGGTATAGGCATAATTATATGCTTCATATCTGTTATGTGCAGAGAATACAACTTCACATAATGCTCGATGGTCTTTTCTCTTTATTTGTTTGCAATTGCAATGTTCATTAGAAAGATATATTTTCCCGGATGGCATAAATGCACAGCGAGTGAGCCATACACTTTCATTTATGTTGGAGTTATTATAATCTTTGTTTTTGAAGCCATAGAATGCAACAATTTTTATTTTCCTACCTTCCCACTCTTCGCCAACGGTTTTAGACTTCTCGACAAGTCCGGATTCTATCAAGGAAGAAATACTGTCCTCATCTTCTATAAGGATTTCTATTATTTTGTTTCCGCTATGTAGCTTGGCTTCATCGCTTGCATGGGTTACACAAAACTCTATATAGATAGGCTTACGTTCCGGGAACTCCTTAGAGAAAAATTTCAGGTCGCTACGCCTTCTAATATTGTCATACGAAATTTCCTGCTCACAAGAGTCATACCATTCCTTAATATCAATCCTCCTCTTCTCCTTATTGGAACATCTTCTTGAATGGGACATGAAAATGCATTTATCCTGGTTGCAAAAGGAAGTATACTCAAACTCCATATATAATGATGTTCTATTATAGAATGCTTCCTGTATTTTCTCTTTAGCCAACAGGTGAAGCATTGACTCATAAGCAGCTTCACATTCTGTTCCTGACAAATGAGAAAAATGGTGCTTGCGCTTTGCACCTTGTTTCGCCTGAAGAGGTTCGCCACAATAGGTGCAAAAGCATCTACACTCTTTTCCATTCGCCACACTATCGATATGTACCAATTTCCCTTCAGCACTAAGTGCGTATGTTAAATATGGCTTTTTCATACTCCTAAAATATTAAATGTTTAAGGTCGCAATTTGCGACCTTAAACATTGGAAATCACAGTTTGTGATATCCAATGTATTAATAAAATCGAGAGGTAGTCGAAATATTTGACCACCTCCCTCGCAACTTTATCAATAGCGGTATTGTTGTAAACTCGTGCTATATTTTTTTAGCTATGCCCATCTTCACCATTTCTTCAAGAGAACTCGCCTTTCCATCCACTACCCAGGATTTGCCGACTCGCTGAATATTATGTTCCTTGTTATCTATCCTGTATGATATTCCTTCTCTTGTTGTATAGGTGGTGTCACCAATAAAATTGAATGTTCTCATCTGTTTTTGACTTAACCGTGCTGTCGAGGGCTTATTTGTGCTTGCAAAGGTATAAATAAATTCTTAGAAATCCACTTTTTTTGAAGTTTTTTTAGCTAGGATTTTTTTTTCGGGCAGGTCGCACACGTTGAGCCACATGTAGTTTTGTTTGTGATGGTGTTGGCTCATGTCTTGCGTGACCTGGAACAGCGTATGACAGAGGCGCTAAAAAAATATGATGAATGTTTGCTTGTTTCAAAGAAAAGAAGTATCTTTCCAGACAAGTAAACGCAGGCGTTCACAGAACTTATTCTATGTTCGTCGAAATTCTTGAAAAATCGCCAAACTTTGAGGGTAGAGGTGGAGAGTGTTCTCCACCTCTTATTTTATATATGGAAAAGGAGAAGCAAAGGAGGATGTCTTAGGGGAAGGACTTCCTATTTATGATGGTATCTATTTTTGCCTGTATCTCTTTCTCGCCGTAATAATCAAGGAATAATCTAAAAAGTTACCCAAAATATTTTTTCTCCGAAACGGGAGATTAATTCTTGTTTAATATCGTTTGGAAAATTGTAATCATCAAAGGCACCATCCCCAATACTAGTAACACTATTAGGGATAACTATGTCTGTCAAAGAAGTGCAACCATTAAACGCACCACCTCCAATGCTAGTTACACTGTCTGGAATAACAATATCTGTCAAAGAACCGCATCCCCAAAATGTATCATATCCAATACTAGTTATGCCATCAGGAATAACAACGCTACTCAAAGATTTGCAATAACAAAATGCATTATTCCCAATGCGAGTTACACTATCAGGAATGGCTATATTTGTCAAAGATTCGCAACCACAAAATGTCCACGTCCCAATGCTAGTTACACTATCAGGGATGGCAATGTTAGACAGAGAACGGCAACCAGCAAATGCACTATCACCTATGCTAGTTACACCGTTGGGAATGACAAAACTTGTCAAAGAACCACAACGATTAAATGCCTCATTTCCAATGCTGGTTACGCCATCAGGAATGACAATATCATTCAAAGAAGAGCAAAATAGAAATGCCTTATCACATATTATCCTTACACCCTCTTTAATAGAATAAGTACCATTAAGTTCATAAGGGGCTTTCAACAATTTTCTTCCATCTTTGCTATATTTCACGCCCCATTCATCAACAAAAGCCTCCTTCAACTCTTCATCTGTAGCTTTGGTTGGTAAGTCTTCAATTGCTTGAAGCAAGTTAGGCTTTTCGCCAATAAACAACCTGAAAGAACATGTAGAGAGTTCCTTTCTTGCCAAAGCAAGCATGAAAAGAGAGTAAAGTGTACAGAAATCCTTATCACACATCAATTCCTGCAGGGCAGATATTACCTTGCTATTTGAAGGATTGCGATAATCATTTTCTGAGAAGAGAAGTCTGTCTGAGGCACCATAGATATCCAACAAAGTAGATTTCATCGAGATAGCCTTTAATGACAAGGCGATGCTTGCCAATGAAAAATCATCTATCATTTCATCGAAATCATCCACAGTACGCAAAGGATGACTGAAATCCCTGGTACCGATAGTTGGAGATTGGCTGCCCTTCATGGATGGCACAAACATTCCATCATAATCTACCAAGCTAAGAGAGCCATCGGGACGGACTATGATATTGTCTGGCTTAATGTCGCCATGAGAAAAAGACTGGGTACGGAGCCAAGCTGCCATTTTGCCAAAGCGATAACTAAGCATCGACATAGCTGACTGATTCCGGTAATTTGCAGCAATGTAAGCTTCCATCGTTTCTCCATCCACCCAATCCATCAACAATACAGGGAATTCATCCTCCTCGCATTGACTGTCAACGAAGAGTTCCTTCTCCATATACTTTACTGATGTAATGTATGGAGAATCTAACAAATCCAGTTCGTCTGCAATCTGACGATAGGCTTCAGCTCGCCCCTGCTGCTCTTCCGTAAAACACTTCAGGGCATAATATTTCCCGCTACTCTTGTCCAGCATCTTAAACACCACGGCAAAAGCACCACTACTGCGATATGGCTCTCCGTGATCATCCAGTACGGGAGTCAGGTGAGCCAACTGTTCAAGATTATCACTAGCATCTTGAATAGCCTTTACATATTCTGATATCAATGGATACTGCATCGCTTACACGATTATTAATTAATCATTTCATTCAGTCGCATTTTCAGACGACAAGGCAAAAGTACACATTAAAATTAAAACCGACAAAAGAAACTGCAGAAAAATGATTAATCATCGCTTATTATTTCTATTTCGATGGAAATATATGAGAGAAAACCCATTTCTATGACGTGTACATCTGTAAATCGACCAAACAAGAGGGTAGAGGTGGAGAACACTCTCCACCTCTTATTTTATATATTAAAAAAGGAGAAGGCAAAGAAGGATGCCCTAAAGGGGGATGGAAGGGCATTTCTATTTATGATAGTATCGATTTTGCCGGTATCTCTTATTCGCCGTAATAATCAAGGAATAATCTAAAAAGTTACCAAAATATTTTATCACCAAAACGGGAACTTAATTCCTGTTTAAGATCGTTTGGAAAATTACACTCATAAAATGCACTATCCCCAATGCTAGTTATGCCATCAGGAATAACTAGATTAGTCATAGATTCGCAACCACTAAATGCACCATCCTCAATGCTAGTTACACAATCAGGAATGACTATGTCTGTCAAAGAAGTGCAACCCCTAAATGCACATTTCCCAATGCTCGTAACACTATCAGGGATAACAACGCTACTCAAAGAAGAACATCTATAAAATGCCCTATCCCCAATGCAGGAAACACTATCAGGAATAACATATGATGTCGTATTCTTATCTCTAAATGCGATAATTTTGCTTTTGTCCTTATCAAACAATACTTTATTGTCATAAATAAAGTAAGGTGACAAACATTTCAGTTCACCATCCCACCTGCAAAATGGATTACCTTTCAAGTTCACTACACTTTCAGGAATAACAATATCTGTCAAAGAACGGCAACAAAAAAATGCCTTATCCCCTATACTGGTAACACTATCAGGAATAACAACTTCTGTCAAAGAACGGCACTCATAAAATGCACTTTCCCCAATGCTAGTTACACTATTAGGGATAACTATGTCTGTCAAAGATTCGCAACACCCAAATGCATTATTCCCAATGCAGGAAACACTATCAGGAATAACAACGCTACTCAAAGAAGTGCAACCTACAAATGCCCCATCCCCAATACTAGTAACACCATCAGGAATAATTAGGTTAGACAAAGAAAAGCAATATTCAAATGCATTATCCCCAATACTAGTAACACTATTAGGAATAACTATGTTTGTCAAAGAACCGCAATTCCAAAATGCATAATCCCCAATGTTCGTAACGCTATCAGGTATAACAATATCTGTCAAAGAACGGCAACCAGAAAATGCATAATCCCCAATGTTCGTAACGCTATCAGGTATAATCAGGCTTGTCAAGGAACGGCAACCAATAAATTTACTCCAACCAAATGCCCAATCACAAATTATCTTTGTTCCTTTTCTTATAGAATAAGTACCATTAAGTTCGTAAGGAGCTTTCAATAACTTTCTTCCATCTTTGCTATATTTCACGCCCCATTCATCAACAAAAGCCTCCTTCAACTCTTCATCTGTAGCTTTGGTTGGTAAGTCTTCAATTGCTTGAAGCAAGTTAGGCTTTTCGCCAATAAACAACCTGAAAGAACATGTAGAGAGTTCCTTTCTTGCCAAAGCAAGCATGAAAAGAGAGTAAAGTGTACAGAAATCCTTATCACACATCAATTCCTGCAGGGCAGATATTACCTTGCTATTTGATGGATTGCGATAATCATTTTCTGAGAAGAGAAGCCTGTCTGATGCGCCATAGGTATCTAACAATCTAGAATTCATGGATATAGCCTTCAATGACAAGGCGATGCTTGCCAAAGAAAAATCATCTATTGTTTCATCGAAATCATCAACAGTACGCAATGGAAGACTGAAATCCTTGGTACCGATAGTTGGAGATTTACTGCCTTTCATAGAAGACACAAACATTCCATCATAATCCACCAATGTAAGAGAGCCATCTGGACGGATTATGATATTGTCTGGCTTGACGTCGCCATGGGCAAAAGATTGTGAACGGAGCCAAGCCGCCATTTTGCCAAAGCGATAACAAAGCATTGACATAGCAGATTGATTGTGATAGTTTGCTGCGATGTAAGCTTCCATCGTTTCACCATCTACCCAATCCATCAACAATACAGGAAATTCATCCTCCTCGCATTGACTGTCCACGAAGAGTTCCTTCTCCATATACTTTACTGATGTAATGTATGGAGAATCTAACAAATCCAGTTCGTCTGCAATCTGACGATAGGCTTCAGCTCGCCCCTGCTGCTCTTCCGTAAAACACTTCAGGGCATAATATTTCCCGCTACTCTTGTCCAGCATCTTAAACACCACGGCAAAAGCACCACTACTGCGATATGGCTCTCCGTGATCATCCAGTACGGGAGTCAGGTGAGCCAACTCTTCAAGATTATCACCAGCATCTTGAATGGCCTTTACATATTCTGATATTAATGGATACTGCATATTGTGTACTGTTATTTTATCTGTTTCTACAAATCTTAATAACAACAAATAGGAATATAAGGAAGATGGGCGCTAGCCTTTAAAATAAACTAGCGTGAAATCATCCAAATCTAAAATCCCTTCCGAGTTCAGTTTTTTCAGATACTGTTCAAACTGACTGTCGGATGATGTTGCATCCAATAAAGATTGGAGCACATCCTTCCAAAAATCAAACTTCATGGTCTCTGCTGTTTTCAAAAGTTGGGAATTGCCAGATGCTTTTAGATATTCTTCAGCAAGCTCCGCACCATATTCCTTACTTTTAGACAATTCATACATCATCATGATATAATGCGATAAGGCATCGCTGGCAGCAAAGACTACCGAAGATTCATCCAGATAAAAGTCACCACAACTGAAACCTTCCTCTTCTAGAGGGTCTTTACAGCTAACCAACCTGGGAGGATTGCTAAAATCTGACAATTTTGTAAAACTGTGTTCCAAGACACCAGTTTCTTTGCTATAATGGAAGACTACGCTATCACCGTATGCCATCCATTTACATTTCTTATCCCCTATTATCCATGCCGTAGCAATCGTAGCACAAGAACCTTCGTTATAGAACTTATTCAAAAGAATACCATCACCTTCTTTTGCTCTTTCCTCATGCTCATTATAAAAGGTCTCCCAAATGCCATCTACCCATTCGTCAAGTTCTTTAAAGGAAACGATAGGTTTATCTTTTGGAAGATGTTTTACAAGATACTTCGACCATTCATCAGCAAACAAGCCACAGCCTCCTGCCCCATCCGATACCGCTATGCAGGTATCAGATGAGAAGAAGGAATCTTCATTTGCTACATGGTCATTCCATTTTGCTATGCTTACGCCTCTATTCATATATATATTATAGGTTTTGATTAACGAGCATACTCGACAACGTACCAATCTTCATCATCTTGACCAATCGCTCCATACCGGTATTCACACCCATGGCATGATAACGGATGTCCGTTTGCTTATCACCAAAGATGGCACGAATCTGCTCATTATAATTTAGTGGCAAGAGACTCGACATATTATAAAGTTTCTCACCATATCCATTTCCGTTCAATTCATCTACAGTTGCAGGGAACACTACTGATTCTGCATGTCCAGGTACAACGTGAATATTGAAGAATAATACATTACCATCATTGGTAAACATCGACTTCAACTGATTAGCAAGTTGTTGCATTTCATCATGTGAGGTACCATTATACTCACCATCTGTGATATTGATAATTGTAGGAGGATAACAATCCTTATCATGATGCTCTTTCATCCAGCTTTCGAGCAGACCTTCTGCACGTTTGAAAGCTTTGTCCATGTGTGTCCAACTACCATCATGGCGAGCTACCATCCATTGTTTCTTCTCTACTTCTTTGATGGTTATACCCTTACGGGTACGCACCTCTTCCTTCACCATTTTCTTTTGGTAAGGATTATCACGAATCTCTTCTGGAGTAACAAAGTCTCGTCCTTCAAGATTGCCATTCCAAGCACTATAAGCCTCAGTGCCATAACCTATCATAGCAATATCAAAGTAATGGCGAGTCTCATTATTCTTCACACATCGTTCCACCAACTCGTTGATTTGGGCATTTACGATACGGGCTACGGCCTCAGATAAAGTCATATCCTCACCATTGAAGGTAGTAATTCTGCGCATAGAAACACTTTGGTCCACCAGGAAGATGAATGCTGTAGGATGCTCACGATCAACACGAGCCGTATATGCATTCTTGCTCTGTAATATCTGTGGCTGGCTTGGAATTGGAATACCAAAGTTGCCGATGTTCTTGATATACTTCAGAGGAATGGTGTTCTTTACCAATATCTCCGCCTGATAGAATGGTTGCTCATCCATATCGAAATCGAAGTGATTACGAGCCTTGACAGTTTGGAAGTGGATCTTCTTGAAATCCTCCAGACTTCCACCCACATGAGCACCATTGCGCACAGCATTCCTGTCTGCATACTTGGTATCCTCATCATAAATCACCTCTGGGTCAATCTCCAGAATGACGGGGTTAGAAATTCTATCCTCATTCATTGCCACATACATCATTGGATGGTTCATGGTAAAGCTGACACGAACATAATGTTCCAGATTATCACGCTTATCCAACGACCAGGATGGAGAACCAGGTCCTCCACCTCCCGGTTTAAGAATATTGATGCCACGTTCCTCACAATCCTTCCAAGAATAGAGTCCTCCATTCTTGATAATATTCTCCAAGTTATCACGGTCTGTGAAGTGATAGAGCTTGGTGATATGATTTTGTTCGAGAATATTCTTAAAATCCTCCCAGTTACTTCTTCTATTCATTGTTTTTATCCTCCAATAATATATGTATGTTAGAATAACGTTAGTTGCTTTGGTTCTATTGTCTGCGGTTTCCACTTTTTATCACCAAAAGGATATAGACCTTCTACGTATGCCTTGATTAGAAAGGCATGCGAAAGAGGCTTCTTCGGGTCATCCACATCACAATTTGTATTATAATCCAAAAGTACGATGGTCTTAGTCTGGCTAGCCTCTCGTAATCTTTCGATAATACTTTGAACCTTATGTTCAAGAACCCACTTGTAAGTAGGAATATAAATCAGCTTTCGAGCCTCAATATATCCGAGCAGTTCTGTTCCGTTTACTCCTTTGCGATGTCCAAGAGGCTTACCGAACTTGCGAACAGTTCTCTTGATATTCTTCATCGACTCATTCGTAAACATTTTCATATCTACATCAGCTGATTCAAATACCTTTAGCCCTTGCCACACAGCCTCAACACATGTAGCTGTAACACCCTCGCTAAATGGCACAGGTATGCCACCATGAGGATAGAATGGGCTCAACTTTATCAAGTCATCTTCAGCATGACTCGTTACATCTGCAATGATTGCATCGGGATATTTCTTTAATATGTTTTCGTATTTCTTACGCTTAGATTCTATTAATATCATAATTATTAAACTATATTTACCATAAACTAAATATTTTATCTCCAAATCGGGAAATTAATTCTTGTTTAAGATTGTCTGAGAAATTGCAGTGACAAAATGCACCTTTACCTATGCTAGTAACACTAGAAGGGATGACTATCTCTGACAGAGAATCACACCATGAAAATGCACTATCACCTATGCTAGTAATACTAGAAGGGATAACTATCTCTGACAAAGAACAACAATCATAAAATGCATGATCACCTATGCTAGTAACACTAGAAGGGATGATATACGATTTTATATTTTGCTTTCTAAAAGAAATAATTCTACTTTTATCCTTATTGAATAAGATATCACCCTCATAAACAAAGTTAGGAGATAAACATTCTAATTTGCCATTCCAATAAGCAAATGGATTGCCGTTTAAGCAAATTACGCTTTTAGGGATGAATATATATTTCAATGAGGAACAATCAGAAAATGCACAATCACCTATGCTAGTAACACTAGAAGGGATGACTATCTCTGACAGAGAACGACAACCAGAAAATGCACTATCACCTATACTAGTAACACTAGAAGGGATGACAATCTCTGACAGAGAATCACAAAAAGAAAATGCCAAATCACATATTATCCTTGTACCCTCTTTAACAGAATAAGCTCCACTTAATTTTCCTGAAACTTTCAACAATTTTCTTCCATCCTTGCTATATTTCACTCCCCATTCATCAACAAAAGCTTCTTTTAACTCTTCTTCTGTTCGTTTTGTTGATAAATCTTCATTCATCACAGGAATTATATTAGGCTTTGCGCCAATAAACAATCTAAAAGAACATGCTGAAAGCTCCTTTCTCGCCAATGCAAGCATGAAAAGAGAGTAAAGTGTGCAGAAATCCTTATCACACATCAATTCCTGCAGGGCAGATATTGCCTTGCTACTTGAAGGGTTGCGATAATCACTTTCTGAGAAGAGAAGCCTATCAGAAGCACCATATGTATCTAATAAAGTGGAATTCATGGATATAACTTTCAAAGACAAAGCGATGTTTGTCAAGGCAAAGTCGTCAATAGTTTCATCAAAATCATCGACGGTCCTCAAAGGATGAGAAAAGTCCTTTGTACCAATTGTTGGAGATTTCTGTCCCTTCATGGCAGGAACAAACATACCATCATAATCTACCAAAGTCAGATTTCCATCAGGACGAACCATGATGTTGTCTGGCTTAATGTCACCATGAGCAAAAGGCTGAGAGCGAAGCCATGCTGCCATCTTACAGAAGCGGTAACAAAGCATAGCCATGGCATAATTGTCTTGATAGTTCCCTGCAATGTAATTCTCCATTGTTTCACCATCAATCCAATCCATCAGAAGAACAGGAAATTCATCTTCCTCACAACTGCTATCTACGAAGATTTCTTTGTCTAAATACTTTACAGAAGTAATATAAGAGGAATCCACAAACTCCAACTCATCGGCAATCTGACGGTAAGCCTCAGCTCTACCTTCTTGTTCTTCAGTAAAGCACTTCAAAGCATAGCATTTCCCAGTCTGTTCATCTTTCATTTTGAACACGACAGCAAAAGCACCACTGCTACGATATGGTTCACCATGATCATCTTGCACTGGTACCAAATGAGCCAACTCATCAAGATTGTTACCAGCATCTTGGATGGCTCTCACATATTCAGATATTAATGGGTATTGCATAATTCACTGTTTAAATTCTAAAACTTACTCTTTGTATATATCCAATGCATCCATTTTTGTTATACACCACTTTTGGGCATCTAAATTGTGTTCATCTATAAACTCATTAATAGCTTTTTCATCAGATGAAGTATGAGCAGTTGCAATCCACAAAACTTTGTCTACATCTATTATATTATATAGAACCTCCTCCAGATATGGAATATCTATTGGAGAAAAAGCCAAACCCAAAATATAAATTTTCCTCACATCTTTTAAAGACTCAAACAACCTATGATTTTGCCTTATAATCCCAGAAACATTCTTTTTCATCTTTGATAATTGATTTGCTGATGTCTCAATTATAGATTCCATTGTCGGATCATCTGTATTTGCATCTAACCAATCTTCATATTGCTCATCTGTTAAGTCTTTTGGTAGCAGTTTTGGTTTACCCTTTAATGACTCATAAATATCATTAGTAGTTTTACCATGCCCCCAAATTAAATCATCACCATTTATACTAACATGAATATGACATATCTGTGTACGTGGTATATTATAAACATCTTCAAGAGTTTTGGTATAATTAAACGTCAAGAAATAACATTCATCTTTATCTTCAATCCCTATTTTACCGCAATTCGGCTTATTTAGGCTTTTAATCCAGATTTTTAAAGATTGCCCTATAGCTTCAATTAGATTATCTATGTCAAGATCAAGTTTTAATTGTATGGAAGCTTCGTGATTGTCAGTATCACTAAAATCTTCACTTCCATATATTGGACCATAGTCTTGATATACCCTATTAATATAATCAAAACTAATTGCAAATAAATGTTGTTCAAAACTATTCCACCAATCATCATCGTCTTCTGCTGAATCATAAAGACGGCATAGCTTATCATAAAGGTCAAAATCATATCCTTTCAGCCATTCACGATAATCACTATAACTGCTATTAATGCTATGATGGATGTCAAATCCATTACCTATTAAATATAATATTTTCATAATCTCAATATTTTAAATAAAAAAAACTGGCGCAAATATACTATATTTTCAACAAATGCAGATGGTTTTAGAAATCATTTAAGCAACTTAAACGTTACCTATTTACTTTTCCTATCGGTTCTTTACAAGTAACATTAACTTCATCAGAAGCTCCACCAACAACATTACTTAGTTAACCTTTCCAAAGATTCCATGGCCGAATTATCTCCTTGATTAGCAGCCTTTCTATACCAAGCAACTGCCTCATCTATATTTTTTGCAATTCCTTTACCTTTTTCATAGCAATACGCCAAATTTCTTTGAGCTGCAGAACTTCCTTGTTCCGCAGCCTTACGATACCACTTTATAGCTTCTTCACAACTTTTAGCACCCCCTATACCAGACTCATAACAGACTGCTATAAAAAATTGAGCATCAACATCGCCTTGTTTTGCTGCCTTACAATACCATTTTACACATTTTTCCATAGATAAATCCACTCCCAATCCCATGAAATATAAAGATCCCAATCTACATTGCGCATTAACAAAACCTTGTTTAGCCGACATGCTATACCATTTTACAGCTTCTTCGTAACATTGAGGAGCTCCTAGTCCATCTTCATAACATCTACCTAAATTATATTGAGCACGAGCATAACCTTGTTCGGCAGACTTGCGATACCATTTGACAGCTTCTTCGTAACTTTGAACTACACCTAATCCCTTACAATAACAGAGCCCCATAACATTTTGTACTTTTGCATTTCCTGCATTTGCAGAAACACGAATTAAAGTTAATCCTTTTTCTTTATCTTCTGAGACACCTTTTCCCAAACAATAGCAATAACCAAGACAGGCTTTGGCATACAAACTTTCTGTAGAATCTGCAATAGAATATAGCCGAAATGCTTTTTTATGGTCTGCCTCATCTTTTGATTTTTCAAAAAGCAAATCTGCCAGCTTTATTAATTCTTCTACATCATAAAATGGCTTAGAAATGGAAAAAGTTCGGAAGGAACAGAGAGCAAGATTTTTCTTGGCATTAGCCAATAAGAACATAGAAAGAAGAGTAGTTAATTTCTCGTTATTCATCTGCTCCAGCAAAGCTGCCATAACTTTGCTCTTACTCAAATCACAATAATCATCAGCAGTGAAGAGTAATCTATCTGCTGCACCATATTCATCAAACAATGAAGGCTTCAAGGATATCGCCTTCAATGACAAGGCGATGCTAGCCAATGCAAAGTCATCGATGGTTTCATCAAAATCATCAATTGTTCGCAATGGGTGAGAGAAGTCTTTAGTACCGATAGTAGGAGACTTCTGACCTTTCATGGCAGGAACAAACATACCATCATAATCTACCAAAGTCAAACTTCCATCAGGACGGACCATGATGTTGTCTGGCTTGATGTCACCATGAGCAAATGGTTGAGAACGAAGCCACGCTACCATCTTGCAAAAGCGATAGCAAAGCATGGCCATAGCATAATTGTCTTGATAGTTCTCTGCAATGTAATTCTCCATTGTTTCACCATCAATCCAATCCATCAGAAGAACAGGGAACTCATCCTCCTCACAACTGCTATCTACGAAGATTTCTTTGTCTAAGTACTTCACGGAAGTAATATACGCAGAATTCGCAAACTCCAACTCATCAGCAACTTGTCGATAAGCCTCGGCTCTACCTTCTTGCTCTTCTGTAAAGCACTTTAAGGCATAGCATTTCCCAGTCTGCTCATCTTTCATTTTGAACACAACAGCGAAGGCACCACTGCTACGATATGGCTCACCATGATCATCTTGCACTGGTACCAAATGAGCCAATTTATCAAGATTACTACTTGCATCTTGTATGGCTCTAACATATTCTGATATCAAAGGATATTGCATTGACTTTTTCTGTTAATTGTTTTGCCCCAAAGGTACAAAAGACTTACGATACTACCAAACCATTAGCTATTTTTTCACCTAATTTAATATAGTACCATCCTGTACATCTTTGCCGATGTCAGCAAAAACCTGAGAGTAACATTGCTTGGTTCTGAAAAAGTCATTAAAAATCGCAGCAAGATAGGCTTTTGTATTTGGAATGTTGTGCATTAGCAAACATTGCAACTTAGACAGAATATAATAAGACTTTTCTTCCTTATACAGAATATACAAGACTGTATTATGCACTAAATGATTAGTACGATTAACAGCCTTTTTCATATTCTCTACATCTTGGAGATTCTCAGAATCCACCATATCCCAATGAAGATCCCAAATTGTAATAAAGGCTGAGTCGTTTGAAGCCTCTATCATAAACTTCTCATTTTGATACGTGAAGTAAATGTCATCATTCTCTATACGAACTTCACAATTAAGCTGCCGGAGCAACTCAAGACACAAGTCTCTAGTACCAATATTCTCATTGCCATCATTAGATGGCGAGATAGAATTAACGATCTCATCCATCTCTTTTTCTGCTCTTTTCTGGCGGATGTAATACATCAAACTTATGCCTATCAATACTGAAATAATTGGTAACATCATAGTTATAACCTTTTTTAATTAATACTTTATGAGATGGCAAAGTTAGTTCTTTTTTTGCAAACAGATGTACAAACTCGGGAAAAACTTACCTCCACAAGCCTTGTGGAGCCTAAACATTTGCAGCATCTACCACCATTTATTATTTTTGCAGCCAAAATAACAATAAAAATAATAGGAATATGGAAAGACTCTTTTTTTTCGTGATTGCCGTAGCGTTAGCATTCGGCGTTGGTTGCCTGGGAAGAAACAGAAAGATTGGTTTCGGATGGGCTTTTGGTATCTCACTCATCAATGTGGTGATTGGTCTCATTGTCGTATTATGCTCTAAGAAGAAAACGCCAAATGAGCTTGAAAAGAAGAACTAAGTTGAAAATTTGGGGATGGGCATGTATTCTGATTGGAGTAATTGGCTTTATCTGTATCATTATGCGTGGCAACCCAAACCTCGGACCGAGCGTTTGGGTTGCCATAGGAGTTTATTTGTTATACAGGAAGAATACCTAAGGAAATTCACTTCCACTCCACAAGCTTTCTATCCAATGGTATCTTTTTAGGTTCGCCACGATTGCCATCAATGAAATAACTCCCGGCTAGACTTTCATCAAACTGGAGAGTGAAGGCTTGGCGGATACGGGCACATTTCTCATTGATAGAATTAGACAATGGATTCGTCAGGGCTTCAATGCTCTGGCGAATCTTCTCTTCTGAAAGATGAGCCCCGTTGTTGTTCGATTTCTTGCGAATATCCACATAGATATCATATAGCTCTTCCCTATAATCCGACAGACATTTGAAAAGGATTCCCTCCTCATGACGCAAAAAGAGAATATACACCGCCTTTACCAATGGCTCCATCTTGATAGTCATATCATGATAGTCGGGCAGTATGATATCGTAATTCTCCGTGATGACCATTCTACTCAGGTTCTTGGGTGGAAAGAGATACTGCTTCAGCACCCAATCGCTTACTCCGCCAAGGCGTAAGTCCTGTACCTGTCGGTACACCTCCTTCATCTTCTGCCTGATATCATAGCTGAATGTTTCATCTGCCGGAATCGGTGTCGGATCAAATATACTGTATGGAAAATCATCGACAGAGCTGAACATCACTTTGCAATCCGGCAACTTATCATACGCAGCCTGCATCAATGGCATAAAATCCTCATCTTCCTCTATAGACAAAGAATAGGAATTGACATAATATATGCCATCCTCCTCATGGTCTAGCTGTAAGATGCTAGGATGTAATTTCTCCTTATTCTTTTCTTCTACCAATTGCGACAACAGCAAATCGGAAGGAACAGAGATGTTCAAATCCTCTTTATTCATCGCAGGATAGCTGTAGAGAGCTGTCTTCCTGATATGAGAACCCAGAAATGGGAAATAATTAAAATGAATAGACTTGCTGATAAACAAGTTGTTGATATCCACGAGATGGTTGATGATGGAAAGGTTCAACTTTTCATCATACCCATTCTCTACAAAGAATACCTCGCCATGTAGGCGTGTTGGGAAGTCGCGAAACTTCAATACCTTTTTTCTTCCAATCTTTCCGGTCATTGCTTACCTATTATTATATGGTTGAGTACAAATTTGTCAATATCAGATCTATCTTCTTCTGCATTTATCGAATAGCTAAACACCGAACATGGCAAAAAGAACAAAAAAGACTCACCCTGAGCGCGCTGTTCTAAAGGGAAGCGGGGGTGAGTATGTTGTTACAAAGGTACAAATGTTATTCGAAACAACAAAACTTTTAGCAAAAAAGTTTCGAAAAAAGTTATGTGAGGGAGAACTGTGGAGAAAAGGAGGGTGTCTGCGGAACATGATTCTTCCAACAAAAGGGATGAGGCTATAATGATATTTAGAAAGAAGTTCGCAAGCAACAAAGAAACAACAAATATACGCACGTAAAATCTTTTTTCTCGAAAAAGTGTCAAAGTCTCATTTTTCGATGTAAAATAAGACATATATCTTTAATACACAACACTTTATCACGAATGAGACTTCTCTAAAAATGAAGAGAGAAGTATCATCGAAGTATCATAAATTAGCGAAAAGTATCATGATTTCTTGCTTGCATCGAAAAAAATGCTTTATGAAGTGATAATAATAGCATTTGCAAGGCAATAAACAGGATATTTTTGCGTTTAGTAAAACAGAATGTTTTATTCTTAATACTTAAGAAACATGGATGAAAAGGAATTACTGAAAAAGGCTTTTGAGTACGGAAACGTACCTAGCAACATCACCTACTGTTTCACCGAACCATGTCCGATGAAAAACAAATGTATCCACTATCTATCCGGTCTCTATAAAAACGAGAAGACTGATAGAGGGGATGCCATTTTCCCAAATGCCCTGAAAAACGGGAATTGCAAGTACTTCGCTCCGCTGCGTATCGTGAAAATGGCATGGGGATTCGACAAACTCTTTGCCGAAATGAAAGTGAAAGACGCTCCTGCACTGCGCGCCGAAATGAGAGACTACCTCGGCAGCAAAGGACAATACTACCGTTACAAACTGGGACAACTGAAACTCCTGCCGGAACAACAGGCATATATCAAACAGCTCTTCGCCAGATACGGATATAAAGATGTTGAATTCGACCATTTCTCAAAAGAGATTGATTTCACTAAAAGCTAATCTTTTTCTCTGTCCTCCAAATGTTCCAGCCATGCCATTTAAGCGGTCCCACAGAGAACACGTGACGGGCTACCGGTGAACACGTGATGGGCTACTAGAGAACAAGTGACGGGCAGCCATTGCCCGTACAATGGGAAACGAGTGCCCAATTTACCAACCAAACTTTGGGCAACGCAAACAAGAGTTTATAGTTTATAGTTAACAGTTAATAGTTAACAAACAAACATCCTAATCAATATATTCAATGAAGGTAACAATCGTTCATACAAACAACAAGAAGCAGCTCCTCGTCAGCACCAAGACGATGGAGAAGTTGCTGCAACGTATCGCAAAAGATGACAGCAGACTTACTGTTACCCATTTCCGCGAATACGTGACCTATATGGAAAGCGGCTACGAATATTACAAGGATATGCCAACATGGATGCACATCTACCCCGCTGCTGAATTCGCCAAAGACGAAAACAACAACCTGAAGATGAAGGCGTGCAACGGTATCCTGCTGCTGAATTTCGGAAACATCACGGATGCAGACGGCGTGGAGGGCGTGAAGCGCTCGGTTTCCATGCTGCCTTCTACCTTTGCTGCGCTGGAAGGTGCTGATGGTAAGTCGGTTATCGTATTGGTGAAATTCAGCAATGAAGATGACTTGCTGCCTGCTGAGGAGGCGGATGCCGAACGACTGTACCGCATCGCTTACCAGCAGATTCTGCCTGTATATCAGGCGATTGCCAAGGCTTCGGTGCTCACAGACGGGCCGAAACCTTCTATAGAAGCGGGCGCTAACCTGTCTTTTGAGCCTTCGATGCACAACAGTTTTATGATGACGCTCGATGCGAAACCTTATTTCAACAATAAGGCGGTAGCGATGAAAATTAACAGCAACATGCACCCTCAGAACCAGGCTTTCAACACGGAAGATAATCAGCAGATGAATCCTGGTTCCGATACTTCGGAAGAAGAAAAGAAAGTTGACAAGAACAGCGTTCGCGAGAATATCATGAGCATGATGCAGCTGCTGAAAAGTAAATATAACTTCAGATACAACACGGTGATGAAATTCGTGGAATACATGCCGAAGGAGAAGGGTTGGTATGGTTTCCAGCCTGTGGATCCGAGAGTGCAGAAGCGCATGACGCTGGAGGTGCAGCTCGCTGATATCCGGGTGAGCATCAAGGATGTCAGGAATTTTCTGGAGTCTGATTATATCAAGAATTATAATCCGATAGATGAATATCTCTTCCAATGCTACGACAAATGGGACGGGAAGGACCATATACGCGCCTTGGCTCGTACGGTTCCTACCAACAATCCTTACTGGGCAGACTGGTTCTACACCTGGTTCCTGGGCATGGTTGACCAGTGGCGCGGCTTTACCCATCGCCAGTATGGCAACTCGGTGGCTCCGCTTCTCATTTCCAAGCAGGGTTACAACAAGAGTACTTTCTGTCGCCGGCTGTTACCACCGGAGCTGCAATGGGGATATAGCGATAATCTGATTCTGTCAGAAAAACGTCAGGTTTATCAGGCGATGGCGCAGTTTATGGTCATCAATCTCGATGAGTTCAACCAGATTTCGCCACAGGTGCAGCAGGGATTTCTGAAGAATCTCATCCAGTTGCCTACGCTGAAATACAAGCCTCCGTATGGCAGTCATGTCATGGAATTTCCTCGTCTCGCCTCGTTCATCGCCACGAGCAACATGACGGATATTCTCACCGATCCATCCGGCAACCGAAGGTTCATAGGCGTGGAACTGACGGGACCAATCGATGTGAGTGTGCGTCCGAACTATCAGCAACTTTTCGCCCAGGCGCTGACCGCTCTGCACAATGGCGAGAAGAGTTATTTTGATGCGGAACAGGTGAAGTTGATCATGAAGAACAACTGCCAGTTTGAGGTGGCTGAGCCGATAGACCAGTATTTCCAGCTCTATTTTGATTTGGTTGAGAATGAGAAAGAGGGTGAATATCTGACTGCTGCCGAGATTTTCGACTATCTGAAAAAGCAGATAGGTTCATCGCTCAAGGTGAACAGTTTGATGGGATTCGGCAGAAAACTGGCGAATATGAGTGAGTTAAAACATAAGAGATTTGCAGATGGAATGAAGTATCTTGTAAAGAAAAAGTGAAATAATGATACTTCTATGAGACTTTAATGAGACTTCTCGGCATCAAAACCGAGAAGTCTCATTCTCTTTATCTTATTAACTATCAAGTCTTTAAGTCGATATTTTCAATAGAAAATGAGACTTTGAGACTTTTTTTTCAAAAAAAATTCACGTAAGGAAGAAAGCTTTTGCCCTTACAGGGCGACAGGCTTGCATCCATCATTACCCAGGGCGCTGCCCTGGGCTAGGAGCTTTTGGGCCTTCAGCCCGTACTTGAACCACATGCGAAA
>ERZ779851.274-NODE-274-length-52393-cov-5.920058_pt1 | contig 52393 bp, 46 predicted proteins | sample MGYA00511094_ERZ779851 | MGnify/ENA primary metagenome ERZ779851 (study PRJEB29588, sample SAMEA2155512) | human gut metagenome | biome: human gut; feature: human-associated habitat; material: faeces | place: Denmark | collected 2008/2010 ...
TCTTTTTAGACTACAGAAAATCTATGCGTAATACACAGGGTTTTCCCCCTGACCCCATAATCGCATTTATTGAAATCCTTGCCACAGATAACCCCTTCATCTACACGATAACAGACCAATTCCTTGTTCAAGTCGTTCTGCAGATTATAAATGCTTGCAGATCTTTTATCTTTCAATGCAACACGTGGCCTCTTCTCATGAAATTGCACATAGCCCGAATCATGATAATGCTGATAGAATGGAAAATCAGCGCTGTCATTTATCACTTTATCAACGATATCTCCACGTCTGTCAGGCTTTCGCAGTTTCTTACTCGTTCTCTCCATACAAATCCCTCTCCATCAGTGAATCAAAAGTCTCATTTATACAAGTTGATACAGAATCTATCTTTTCCGCCATGATATGCTTTAGCTCGGAATCAATTATATCTTCGACAGTTCCGTTGTCCATCACCATCCACGCGCAAACATCAGAAGGTGCAATCCAACATTGTTTCGGAACAATATCGCTCACGTCATTCTTTTGTCCCACCTGATACGCATAGATAAGATTATTCAATGCGGACAACACATATGGACTGTGGGTTGTTAAAGTAAAGCCATGCTCATGTCCATTTTCATTACATGTGCTCACCAAATTCTCCACCAATGATTTCTGGGTCGACGGAAAGAGATTTTGTTCAGGTTCCTCAACTATAAAATCTGTATTCTGAGGAACAGTCAAAGACTCGAGCACTTTGTAAATTTCACGAATCCATCCCGCGTACTCTTTATTTCCATCATTCGCCTCCTTGAAGCATTTGTTCATAAGAGCCAGAGCATCAGTCTCATCCCCAACAGGCATACGTGATACTATGTACTTTTCCACAAGTAAAAGCATAAGATTTCTTTCTTTCGCTTTGCTTACAAAAGAAACTTTTCCACTGTAATCTTTAAAATACTGTCCGGAATAGTACTGCAGCATAATGAACAGAGGGACAACAGACTGCAACCCACTGCTTGCATTTGGCAACGATATGCCATAAGTTACACCATTGCTGTGCTCAATCCTATCCTTTTCAAAAGGCTCATTATCATTGAAAAAGTATCTTACGCCCAAATCAAGAATATTTTCCGTTTTATTTGCAGGGCCATAATACTCTCTCGCAGCAAGCCAGTCAAATAGAAAACTGCGAAGATTTGTCGCCTTAAACTCATAGCCTTGCAATTCCGGCAATGTGACAATATTACGTTCAGAGGGAATATAGCAGACTTTTTTCCTCTTATAGATCACATCATCCTTGAGCTTCACGTCCAAGTTTGTCGGCAGATAATGAATCTTGATTGCATCAGTTTCATAGTAGATTTCGGAGCCGTCATTGAAATATCCGACCATCTTATGAAAGTTCTCAACGAGCGATTTGAAGGATGCAGCATCTTGTACAGCATTTGGATTTTGTGTCGTTGCAATTTCTTTCTCCACCCAACTACATGTGCTTAGAATCTTCGCAATCGTACTCTTTCCACTGCTTTGCGCACCAATCAGGATATTGAATCTTTTCAACTCAATGTCCACATTTTTTATTGGTCCGACATTTTTTATTATAAGATGCCTCATGACATAATCAATTTAACATAAAACAAACCCACCAACAAACAAATATACTTCGTTTTTTTATGCGAAACAACACGAGTGTATCGAAACTTGACTATAATTTTGGCAACTCGCTTTTACGAACTCGTCAGTATTTTCCTAGTTAATTTAGATTCTCCCACGACTATGGACTAATCTAGGGATTGTCGTTTAATGTTTTCAATATGAGCGAAGCAGCGACCAATTCCTTCAATTTCTGCGTCCGACTCATCAAAATTTCAATTTTATATCTGTTTCCGGTCGTTTCGGCCGGATTTTTTTGTCTGTTTTTCATGGCGAGGATACAGTTCCCCCACAAGAGCTCTGACTGCAAGTTTCAGTGTCAGGCAGCCGCCAAACGAGCCCTTTGTTCTATCCTGTCCGTCTGCAATAATTTCGTGAATTGTTGTCCCGCCGGCCTTTGTCTGTTACCTACAAATTCTTTCTTTCAGATGAAAATCCTGAACAAGTTGGCAGATGTTTATGTTCTTGTTTGTGATTGTAATCTCCTGAAAGATAGGTGATTATTGTGTTGAGAGCCCGAATCGGCCCATGCCAACTCTCATGAAAAAATAGGGGAGCGGGCACTCTGTCGATTTTGTAATGCACTGCTAATCAATTATCTCCGGAATATTAGGCCTGCCAACTTGTTCAATAAAGCCTGTTCATCATAATTATTGAAAACAGGTTTACGGAGATAAATAGATAACCCTATGCTTTGATTGATTCTGTATACTTTTGACAGCCGCGCGATGAGAAAAAGAATTTTGCCCGCAGTGCAATCAACAATGAGGAACTGAAACCGGCAAGATTCCATAATTATGATTCATTCAAAATATAGAATTAATCATTGCTTCACGGCCTCCTTCAAAAGACTCAAAGCCAGAGCCTTTCACATATATGCAAACCACAGTCAGAAGATTTATCAACTCTTGAAATCAGCAAAACTCATCTACGACTTTCTCAAACTTTGGAACCCTCACTGGCCAAATCTCCCCGACCTGCCTTAGACAACATCCTTCTCTCTTCTTCCAAGACTCCTCCCGTCATGTCAATGATGCGCTTGCTTATCGTACAGCAATCGTATATTCGCTCAGCCTGACGAGGACTAATACAGATGACTCTTGAATTTATTATTACGGCGCTACTAAATTTATAATAGTAGCGTAAGCATACGGTGAATTATGTGTGGTTGTCTCGGAGACGTTGAAGACTCTCAAAGGATTATCGAAGAATCTCCGATGTTAGAAAACTTAGGAGACCAGACTGGACGGCAGAAATTCGGCAATGTCAAGGCGGTAGTCGGCGTCGTGGACGTGGTCAAGGAAGTATGTCAGCCGTCCCTGACATTAACTTCGGCAAATTTGCGAAAGCCCATCTTCGTCTGAATCTGCGCCATCCTCTGGCCTACCGTGGCTAAAGATCTTCAAATAATTCAGACAAATCAAATAATACTTGCTTTCCTGATGTTAAATCAACATCTTCTTGCGTTATGTTAATAAGTTGGATTTCGTCTCCGCTATAGTAATTTGTTGGAATACATACAACATGATAGGTTGTTTCTTCCGGATCATCTATATGTGTCTTGTCCATGCTGATGAATCCTTTTTTTGCCATTGAAATGAATGACTCAAGATAAACGTCTTCCTCGCACATGGTTTTCTCACATAGTTCTTTAATGAATTCATGATTGATGCGAATTTCTGCGATTGTATTAATGTCAGAGAGTGTAGACACTAAATGCTGCTGTTTTTGTAATTGTGTCCTATCATTAATTTGATTTGGAAGTTTACCTCCAGCAGAGGCAACATGAATCGGTTTGTTGTTAAGCTGGAAAAACCAATCTATATCTCTAGTTAATTGATATGACTTATTGTACCTCATAGATTCGGGAAAAGATATTTACAGTTTTCGCAATATTGATATATCTGCTTTGTCCTAGGTCGCATAGCTGAAGAAAAACGTAAGTTGTTTAAATTTTGTTCATTATATTTCTTTATATAAATATTTGCAGAGTGTTGCTCTGCACACTGCCCAATTATGTATCTATAATCCCCTAAATTGTTGTTAATATGTCCGCCGATATTTCCAAGTCTGCTCAAGGCTTGCTTCAGTAATGGGGCCCACTCTACTTGTCGTGGTGTATGCGAATATGAAGAGCTCTTCCTTGTACACGCTAGATTGTGACATATACATGCCATAGCAGGGTAGTCCCAATATTTCGTATGATACCTCTTATTGGTTCGTAATACTTGAATATGACTATGGCAAATATATTTGCAATAATTCTTAATTTCTGTTTGAGGATTGAAAGGCATATTACTCCTACTGATTAATGATTGAAGACATATTCATCAAAACTCTTGAACCTGTTCGCCAGCCCTTTTGTAAAACACTTATCCTCGCCCAGATGAAAAATGCCTCAAGGGATTGCTTGTCGGAAATAAGGCTGTCGATATCATCTAAATGATAAAAAGGAGGATCCAGCTAAATCTTATAGTTTTTCAAAACATCCAGCGGCTCCCAGCAAAGTTCTTTTCTCGCTTTTGAATTGTCGAAAGTGAGAGATTCTGTGATCTTTTTGAGTTTGAGAGAATTTATAGGCGCTTTTGAACCAAGAAGGTCTCCAACCTTAGCCATGCAAGAAGCCATCCAATATGGAATGTTAATAATATGCTTGCCTCCAAGCTGTTCAGCTACAGACTGAGCTATTTCTCCAAACGTCGGCTGGTAGCTATCGCACACATTATACACACCACCTTTTTTTACAAGCATTGGCATAATGCGGGCAATATCTTCTGCCATCAGAATGCTTTTTCTTACCTTACCGCCAGCAATATGCATATAGTACCCCTTTTGAATGCCTTTCACCATAGCACCCAAGTTTCCAGGTGCATTCTTTCCGGCGAGTAGTGATGGACGAAGAATACCTAAAATGACGCCGTTCTTAGCGCACCATCTAGTTAGATACTCCTCAGCCATAATCTTACTTTTAGCATAAGGAGTGTCTCCGTTCAAAGGATGTTCTTCGGTAATCATTTCGCCACTCTCACAGCCATACACAGCAACAGTACTTATGAAGATCAATGCTTTAGGGACACCCACTCTTTCCAACGCCTCACAAAGATGAATAGTCCCAGTATAGTTCACGTCGAAGAATGCTTGCTTCTCCTCTTCAGTCCGAGGTACAATGTGTGCCTTACCGCAAGCGTGCAGTACCACATCATAATGCCTATCAAGTTTCGGGACTTCCTTCGCGAGATTAGCCTTAATCATATCACCAGAAGTAATCCCACAAGTTGTCACTTCATATGCTACATCTAATATTGGACGGACATTCTTACCTAGAAAACCCGTCCCGCCAGTGAATAGTAAACTTTCCATGTTCTCATTAAAACAGCATCATAAATCAACCAACCACGATTCATACATTAGTTTTTACCAATTAATTTATTCGCAATTCTTGCTTTCAACTCGCTAGAACTAATCCCATCTGTTCTTGCAAGCACCACATGCTCCTTTCCATGCTCCTCACTCCACTTAATCGCACGCTGAAAACCAGAATGACACTGATCTGGTCCAGTTACAAAAACATCAAAATCAACATCTTGAACAATCTTGTCAACATCAGTATATGTTATCACTTCATCCACATATCTGATGGACTTGATCATATACTTACGATCCTCTGTAGAATTCAGCACCTTAGCATTCGGTTTATACTTCAAGATATAATCACTATCTTGAGCCGCAACTATCAAATAGTCGCCCAAGCCTTTTGCTCTTCTGAAAAGTTCCACATGTCCTTTATGCAAAAGGTCGTACACGCCAACTGTAAGAATCTTTTTATACTTACGTGGCTGCATGTTAGCAAGTTGCACGTTGTTCGGCAAAGGTATCCCGGCTCTAGTACACTTTTCCTTGAAAATGTTAAAATCCCGTTGTCGACGAAGATACGTATAATAAAAATAAATATTGTCAGGAACGTGATCCATAATCCAATACTTGAATCTATCATACATCCTCACCACACAACTTTTCTTATACCACACTGTCTGTTTTGGAACAGTCCAATCGCCATACTGAAAACTCAAGTACTCATCAACCTCTTGAGGAACATTCAAATCTATCCCCTTAAAATTCCATTTAACAGTATTTTGCAAATACTTTTCGTGGATAAAATCAGTACTGCCGGTATGACGAAGTTCCGTACTGATTTTTTGTAAGACAAAGATTTTGAAAAATTCGCCACCCCGCTCCAGATAGTATCTTCCTCTACGTTCATACCTAGCGAGATTGAACCCAACTTCTCTCAAAAGCCATAAGATATCCTTAAAACGCTCTTCATCTTCTTTCAATATATAAATATCAAATACAGGCTTCCATGGTTGGAAATCATCATTTCGTATAATACCTATAAGAGTTCCAAATGCAGGCCCCCAATTGATGTCTATCTTATCCAGATAAACTGAAAGAATATGAAGATTCTCTAGCATTTTATCGGTATTCATCACTTTGTCTCCAAAGTAAAGTATCTGATTGTCATATTCGAAGAATCCTTTCGATGTCTTGATTTTTGCCATACGTTGTTATTTAATAAGTGATTTCATTGCTTTCACAAACTCTTCATTATCACCATGGTTGCGAACAGCAATACGCATATATCTGTTCTTTTCAATCCCTTTCTTAGCCAAGCAAGCACTTGCAAGAATATGATGGTCTTTCAAAAGTATTGCACACAATTCTTTTGGCTTGTAGGGAGGTAACACCTCCAAGAAGAAATAATTTGCCTGCGAAGGCATAACCTTAATAAACGGAATTTCCTTAAGTTCCTTCTCAAAATCCTCACGTGCCTGAATAAACTGATCACACGCCCTCTTGTAGTCCTCCTTATATTTCGGATAGATTTGCATAAAGAACTCTGCGAAAGAGTTTATGTTCCAAATGCTAACCTGCTTCTTCATTTTTGCAATCAACTCAGTATTTGCACTGCAAAGAATACCCAAACGAAGGCCTGGCACGCCATAGCTTTTGGAGATAGACTTCATAACACACATTTGAGGATAAGCCTCAAGTAGTTCATTATGCAGGCATGTGTTGTTCTCGTAACCAACACTAAAGTCAACAAAACTTTCGTCAAGAATAAACTTAATTCCATTTGTCTTTGTCCACTCAGCTAATTTCTTGATTCCATCCAAAGAAATAAAATTACCAGAAGGATTATCGGGATTTATCAGCAACAGATTGTCCACATGATTTTTCCCAAAGAAATCTATAAGGTCATCAGCTCCATAACGAAATTCATCATTCTCTGGCACATAAGTGACAACTCGCTCATCCGGCATACGATTGGGATATTCCTCAAAAGTTGGTCTAACAACACCTACAGTTCCTTCAAGGTTCTCCATTAAAGCTTTGATAAGTTCGGCGGCACCATTGCCTGGGATAATATACTCTTGTTTTATATTCCAACATTCACTTGCAAGCATCGAATTAACATTCATACCAGCTGGATATTCAGAAACGAGAGTACGGAAATTAGCTTCCATCTCGTCTATAATCTTTGAACGATTGAAATACGGATTCACCAAATAGCAATAATCCAACAACTCTGGATATACCCAAAAACCACCATAGCGGCTATAGTATTGCTTAAGGACCTTTTCATTATCATTTGCTTTGCAATCCATTTTCTTTTTTTATTAATCAATTTGAATATCTAAAAGTTTCTCAACACATTGTTTTGTCGCGTCTCCTCCCGCTTCCATGTGCGATAAGTGAAAACGTCTTGTTTTCTCACATTCCTCTTCGTAATTGGCAGTTCTTATATATTCCAAAACCTCATCTTCTGTTTCTTTAACCCCTGAAGGCAAAGTCGTTCTAAGGTCATAATAGAAACCACGCACACGTGCATATTCGTCGTAGTCATACCCGAAACATATAATGGGTCTATCCAAAATACTATAATCCAAAATAGTACTTGAATAATCAGAAATCAAAATATCCGCAACAAGCATCAAGTCATTTATATCAGGATAATTTGTACAATCACGAATAAAATCGTTAAAATCTACATTCATGGCTTCAGTAGTATAAGGATGCGTACGTAGTAAAAGAACATATTTATCTCTTAACTCTGTTTCCCACTTTTTCCAATTAATCGGCGGAACTATGGAATAATGTTTTCCACCATCATTACTATCACGCCAAGTGGGAGCATACAATATAGCCTTTTTTCCTTCTGGAATATTGAGTTTCTTTCTCAATTTTTTAATTTCATCTTTTGAGGTATGATAAAGCCTGTCATTACGAGGAAGACCAGTAACAATTATACTCTCATCTCTCACTCCAAAGTCTCTTTTTACGAACTCACGTTCGTATTCTCCGGAAATGCACATAAAGTCAACATTGCTATAGTCGAAATCTTTTCGAAGCCCTACTGCATTTCCACAAAGATTAATGGAGGCCCCATGCCATGTGTGGAGAAATTTTGTTGCCTTCTTTTTGAAATGAAGTCCTCTTTCGATATTCACGCAACAGCACCAATATTTTGCTTTAAGCGCCATTACAAAATATTTCCAAGTATCAGTCTCAATAACTTCTCTTGTCCCTGGGATATCATACTTGGCGGGATCATCCACTGACCAAACACAATGATATTCCTCATCCAACCCCTTTTCTACCAGATAAAGATAGATAGCACGGGGACTGTCATTGTATCTCTTTCCGTGGCCCGTAAACAGAATCAATTTATTATCAGTCTTAACAAACAACCCGACAAACTTAAAAAAAGAACTAAAGAAAGAACGATAGAAGTTGTACGCAAAATTATTATGTTTAAGTACGTAATCTATTTTCTGTAGAATTGAAGTCATATAAATCTTTATTTTTTATTAAATTATTATTTTTACATGAACCTTATGATACATTATAACTATGTTTTTGACGCTCAGTCATTATTTCAATATTTTATTTATTTCATTAACAATGATCCCCAAGTTAACTTCTTTTGTAAGATGTTTCAAAGCATAATTACAACTATTTTTCCCCATAGACTCACGGTCTTCAACTTTTAATGTTGCAAACCTCTTAAAGGCATCCGCCAAAGCCTCTTCATTGTCTGGTTCTACTACGTATCCACAATGTTCTTCTTCTATTATTCTATTTGTAGCACTATCTTTATCTATACTTGCAATAACAGGCTTACCAGACAACATATAAGAAGTCAACTTTGACGGCAAGCATAACCCCCCATTCCCCTTTGGCAAGGCAAGTAATAGTACATCAGCCGATGCCTGTACATGTGGAATTCCTGCTCTTGAAACAAAGTCAAATGAAACATTGTTCATTTGCAGTTCCTTTACTATATTCTGACACACTTCTTTTTGATTACCACCTCCATATATCCTCAATTCAGAACCTGGAATATTAGCTTCCTTGAATGCCTTAATCATCATGTCTACATTTGCATGAACATTGATACTACCAACGTATTCAAATATAATATGGTCATTGGGTTTATTTATTTCGATGTCTGCAAAATCCTCATCATTCTGCCAATTGTTAACAATAACGTAAGAAGAATATTTTATCCCTCTAGAAGAAGATAGATAATCTGCCATCTCATTAGATATTGTTCTTACTTTAGCTGCATGTTTTTGATAGTATTTATCAATTGGAAGTAAAACTGTTTTTATTATTTTTTTAATGAAGACTGGGAAAGAACCTTTAGTCAAGAGACATTCTGGATATATGTCCTGAATTGGAACCATATATGGAATTTGGTATTTCACACAGGCTTTGGCAATAATATACAAACCAAAGAGTTGCCAGCCATCATTATAGACAAAATCAATTTCTTTATGACGCTGTTTTATGTATTCAGCAGACTTCCTACCAAAATCAATAGACTCCCTAAATCTACCAAGCAATGCTGATTCTGGATGTGTATAAGAATTTACAAGAATTGTTTTAAATGAAGAGTCATCAACATCTGGATTATCAAACTGCATCCCAATAGGCCTTGTTGGATATGGTCTAAGAACTGTCACATTATAAGTTTTCGCTAACTCATGCGCCAAATCATAGTTCAATGCTGCTGATGTAACTTGTTCTGGGGGAAAAACCGCTGATATTATTAGTATTCTTTTTCTTTTATTCATTCAATACTCTCTGATATAATTTAACATAATCATTAAAACGATCATTTTTATCAAAATGCTTAACTGCCCTTTTTCGACAGAAATCCTGTCTCTGTTCTTTTATATTCCAAATTCAGAGCCTAGAATCTCGATTGCATTTTTTCAAATCGGAAATACTTCATTCCAAATTGCATTGTGAAATTCTTTTGTGTAAACTATCAACGATTTGTATATCTTTCACTTTCAGGTATTAAATAGAGAGCAGTTACCAAGAGCTCCTAACTATTATTAAATTTTGCAAATAGAATCTCTAATTGTTCGCGTGTAAACCTTTCTTTTTCAGAATATAGCTTTGATTCGTGTTCTAAAATCTGATCAATTGTCCAATAGAATTTTATGAACTTCGCTGGGACGCCACCACAGATGCAATATGGAGGCATTGATTTAGCAACTACAGCACCAGCCGCCACAGTAGTTCCACGTCCTATTGTAACACCGGAAAGAAGTGTCACATTGCAGCCAATCCATACATCTTCCTCCACTATGACATCTCTGTCATATCCTTTGGGCTTATTGGCTTCAGTGATATCTGTTACATACAAACCGATTATGCGAGCATGATTACCTGTGTGGACTGTCAACCCTTCGGCTATGGCACAATGCCCCTTGCAAATGAACTTGGCATTCGGGGTCGAAATATCCGCCTTTGGCCCTAGGAATACATTCTGCCCAAAACAAATGTTTTTGGTATTATTAAAAGCATAGGGGGGGGTAATTGTAACATTGTCAGCACATTGCGCAAATTGTTTTTTGCCCCTGAACAAGGTCTTGGCGCGTGTCACAATCACCCAGCAATTGCGCACGAAGAGATTATTTTTAATACGTCGTATCATACTCATTGTTTCCAGATATTTATCAATTGCTCCCAAACTCTAGGCATGGTATACATATTGTTTACACGCGATTTTGATCTAATCGCAAATTCTTGCTTTAGTTTTTCATTATCAATAAGTAAACTGACAGCGTTATATACGTCATCAGAATTCTTGGGCTCGAAGCAGATACCACATGGGGCTCCCTCAATATCAAGCATCTCTGGTATGGCACCCACATTTGATGATACAATCGGGCATCCACATGCCATAGCTTCCAATATCACATTAGGAAACCCTTCTGAATAAGAAGGAAATACGAACATATCTGCTTGAAAGAATTCTCGGATTACATCTTCATGAGACACTTCTCCGACAAAGTTCAACCAGGAGATATCATCACTCGCTTTCTTGGCTAAGATTTGCATTTCCTCTTTAATTTCGGGAAGGTACTTGCCTACAATTCGCAGTTCAATATCAGGAATGCGGCCACAACCTTCAACCAGCTCCACCATACCTTTTGTCTTAAGCACATGACCACAATAAAGCAAGCGGCGCGGTATGCGTTCATACTTGTTCTCTGTTTGTTGAATTAAGTTCATTATACTTAATCCCAGCGGATTGGGCAGGTAGGTCACGTTTTTGAATCCGTTTTCGTTGAGCGTCTTTTCCGACGGGCGATTCATTACCACGGGCACGTCGCACATATGGAGTACTTTAGAGAGAATTCTCCACTCCCAGTTGCGTTGTTGTGCGAGTGTAGGAATGCGGCCAAAATGCAAGTGAACAACTGATTTAATACCTCTATTTTTTGCAGCACGTACGAGTAATAAATCTCGTATGGAACCTAATCCTCCACTTGTGCATATATGAACTACTGATGGCTTTTCAGAGTCCATTAACCGGAGGGCACGACGAACAGGTTTCATCTGATCATGGCAGCCATTGAAAACTCGCCTAATTAGAGTTTTTGATGTTGCCGCAAAGACAGATCTATCAAGTGAAACCGGTATCAGTTCCACTTGATTTTTCCCAAACTGTTTGTAATAATCCACAATATAACGCCCCCACGTGTTGATTCCGCCTTTTATCGCTTCTGGCGCGTCAGAGTATGGGGAACAAAATAGAACTTTCATTTATTATTAATAATCTTGATGTACTTATCTACAAATTCATTTTCATTGAGTAGGAGTTCCGCTTTTCTTCGTGAATTCTTGCAGAGAAACTTATACTCATCACTAGTTACGTTCAAAGCTCGTTCAATAGCATCAGCAATAGATGACGGATTCGTTGGGTCGAATAAGAAACCATTTTCACCTTCCGCAACATAGATTGGGTTATCACAAACGTCACTACAAATTACAGGTCGGCCACAAGACATCGCTTCACAAATTACGTTTGGAGTTCCCTCATAAAAGGACGGCAAACAGAAAAAGTCACAATTCCTATATTGCTCTTGAATCTGTTTTGACTTCGGCAGAAGTCGAATATAGTTTTCCAGTCCCATTTGTGCAATCAAACCATTGCATTCTGATAGATAATCAGAAGAAGCATCTGTAATACCATACCATTCGATGTTGAACTTACGATTTTTATCTTTCAATAGCTCAACAGCTTGAATAAGCCCAAGTGCGTTTTTTGGCGGCCAAATGCTGGCAGCGATGACGATTAATGGGATTTCTCGCTTTACTTTCATGGTGAAATTGAATCTATCCAGATCGACAAAATTGCTGATCGCGTACAGCTTCGTCTTCATCCATGGATAATGCGAAGACAAAAAGTTTTCTTGTGCATAACTATTTGGAACAATATAATCAGCCCATCGATAAAAAAAGAATCTAACCCGCTCCTTCACACCTACACTTTGAGTGGTGTTACGTTCGCTAACGATAAGGCGGAATTTACAACCAAGTGATTTCGCAACACAAGATATTAACGATGGGGTTTCCTGATAGGCAATTACACAATCAGGACGCTCTTTTTTGAAGTATGTTATAATGGACAAAATCCTTTTTTTTGCGTTGGCCGCGCCAGGTATCAATTCATTCTCTATTTTATTGTCGTCAAGAAAAGACTTGTAAAAATCAAGATGATGATAGGTGCATACTTTAACATTGTATCCTTTTTGTTGAAGGAGAAGTGACAATCCCACTAACTGCCGTTGTGCTCCGCCTGCACCTAGGCTATCTGTAAATAGAAGTATTCTTTTCATGTTATGCTAATTTTTCACGAGCAATCTCTTCATGAGAACGTCCTTTCCAATAAGTTAAATAACCTAAAACAATAGATATGGGAATCTCCAAACACTGTATAGACATACTAAACATGGTTTGACAAAGTATTATCATAAATAAAACCACATATGCAATTCGATAATTCTTTGAGAATACCTGTTTAGAGTAAAGAGCATCGCGTAATAGACAGATGAAGAAGTTAAATAGAATAATGCATCCCATAAGACCATTATTACAGAAAGTTTCTAACCAGTCTTGATGAGCATAGTTCCCAGCAAGAGCCCATGTGCTATCCGCACCTCTACCAAATAGCATATATATTACACTCTGCTCTTTTAGAAGTTTTTCCCAAAGGATGCTATATATGTCTCCTCTTCCGCTACTATCGCCTTCCAAAGTCTGCTCAATTCTATATAGAAAATAACCATTATTTGACATTAAATAGGAAACTATTGATATTACACCAAGGACTAAAATAATAGTTAGTAAAAGCGTTCCAAACTTTTGTTTTCTATTTTTTGAGAACACATTTGAATATATGAAAAACAATACTGCCAGCAATCCAATTGCAATTGCACCGCGCTTCATTGCCATAATTATAAAAAACATAGTTGTAGCGAGCAAAAGATATTGCAATAGAGGTCTATTAACAAAGAAAAACAATGCAGGTATAATTGATAAAAATATATAGCCAGTATTGTTTGTCACTGCGTCTCGATTGCTTATTAACATGATTTGAGCTTGAGTGTAATAAAATCGGGGTATTAACGAACATAATAGTAGTATTGTATATATACGAATGCGAGATGAAGTTAAAAATCCCTTGCTTGCATAATGATAAAAAACATAAATGTTTAATAGAGACCTTAAAGAAACTTGCAGATAGATATATCTTGACGGCGCATCGGGAATGTTTATAATTAAAGGATTGCCAAAAAAAATCAGGATACAACCATACAGGCAATACATTAAGACTAAAGCTGTTGTAGCTTTTAAAAATCTAGTCTGACGTAGTTGGCTTAATAAAAATTTTGAAAAAATGGATAACCCCCAAATAATAATAACTAATTGAAGGGCCTGATTTATTATGCCATTAGGATATAATATACCTTGCATTGAATACAATATATTCAATGCAAGGTAGATATCGCTTCTATTTATATGATTAATTCCTAACATCAATGGATCGATAATATGTATTAAAGTGATGGTCCCAAGACCATAGAAAAACTCAAATGATCTTATTTTTTGCTTTCGTTTTTAACAGGTAACACAGTCCATTTTCCGAATATGTCATCCCATTCCCGCGGAGTGAATTTCTCAAAACCACTGGAATCAAAAAAGGTAAATTCTCCGAAGTAGACCTTTTCATCTACGCTGTATAGGTCGATTCTTACATGAGGAAGACCATGAGATAATTTCTTTGCGACTTGTTTCATTTCCTCAAAAGTAGATGGAAGTGCAGGGGTGACAGGATTATTCATTCCTCCTTGAGTGAAGGGTAGATGATTTCCTTCCATATCGAAGTAATCAAAATACGTACGGTGTCCGGAAAACCTTTCGCTTGCCACCAAAAAGACTTTTGGCTCACCATTGAAACAATAGAATTTATAGTCGCGTAATTCGCCACTTTCATCAACCATAAATTTCTCTGCCAATATTCTTGGTTTCACATTTTTGTATGGCCATTCTTTAAGATTACGATAAATACTTGCTTTTAAGGATGATTTTAGTTGTTCTGCAGCAGACGCTAAATTCAGTTTGCTCTTATCTCGACAAATAATAATGCCGCCTCCACCGCCTCCATTAGTGGTTTTTAGGACGAAACGATCAGGAAGTGAGTTGAAATCGATATCTTCAAAATTATCCCAAACACCAAGTGTCGGAATGACATAACCTTTCCCCAGGATATTTTCAGCTATAGTTTTGGCTTCTGATTTATCCACCATCTGTGTGTATTCTGGCTTGCGGTTATATAATTTTAGCCACTGCAGTTTTTCATTGAAAGTTTGCGGCTTTTTAAGATTTAGTTTATATCCCATTTTCAGGCGGAATATTATCTTCAGATACAATGAATCTGGAAGCCACGTTCCGAAATGAGAAAGAATAGCCAAACCTAACGTCTTTGGCTTTTTAATGTAAGTGACTATATTTTGCATTCTTTGAATTTTTACGATGTGTTTTAAACTTATATACGACTTAGTCTTTTAACTAGTCTCTCTATGATTTTTTCGGTGCGAAAATCAATGTCAAATAATGGATTATATTCAACAAGGTCTAAGGACCTTACTTTATCAGTTTTTATAATTGCGTCCAAGATTTCGAATAATGATTCTTCAGAAATTCCTCCAACTTCCGGGACTCCAGTACCTGGTGCTAAAGAAGGATCGAGCACGTCAATATCCAAACTGATGTGGATTTGCTTGAAGTGAAACATGAATTTGCTAATGCTCTCTAGGGTGTCTTGTCGATTTGAATTGATAAGATCACTGGATAGCTGCGCTATATCATTATTCTGAAACAATTCCACCTCGTATGGGTCTAAACTTCTCGCTCCTACGTAAATAATGTTCTTAACAGGGAGCAAATGATGAGTATATCGACTAACATATTTACTGTCTCCGAATCCCATCAAATAGGCTATATGCATTCCATGAATATGGTGAGTTAGAGAACGTTCGGCAATGTTACAATCACCATGGGCATCAATATATATGACTCCAACTTCTGGATTAAAAGTTAATGCGCCAGATATCGAACCCCAAGACACTGAGTGACCTCCACCGATAGTAACAACTTTATTACCTGCAGACAATGCTGCGTTAACAGATTCGCAGATGGAACGGTTCGCATCGTCAATGACATTGAAATGAGGCATCAGTTTGTCATCTTCGTTGGCGTCCTCAGGGATGTGTAGTTTGATTAATTCCGTATCGCCTTCTTTATTGAATAGTTCAGCTATACGTTGCGCGCCAATCTCTGTGCCTTTTTTATTCGCTCCATGCCATTGCGGTGCGACAATATATTGAATGTTATGAAATCCTTTAGTTTTGTAGCCTTTTTGCATAAAACATTGAACTAAATCCTAATAATCCTCTAGTAATGGTTACAGTCAGTGCAGCTCCGATATAATCAAAATAATGTATTAAAGGGAAAGATATCGCAAAACCGATTAAAGAACATATGAGTGAAATGTTCCTTAATTGTCTTTCTTTTCCCTTAATTATTAGGTAATTAGTACCATACACATCTCCCAACATCAAAAAAAATAGAGAAATCGACATTACCTTCATAATTGTAATTGAAGGGTAGAACTCCGACGTGAAAAATATTTTAATCAATAAAGGAGATAATAAAAACAATAGCAAAGAACCCACTGCTGCGAGAAATATATTTATCAATACATATATGTGATGCTTTTCGATTTTCCTAGATAAGAAGGGAAAAAATGTACGAGATACAACTTGCATAAATTGTTGTGCAATGTTAACAAACTTACACCCTGCATCGTATAATCCATTAGATGATGGACCTCCGACAAAGCCAAGGAGCATCGTGGAAAAACTATTATATAAATTTGGTAAAAGATTATTTAAGAAGACATCGAAACTCATTCTAATTGTATTGAAAATTTTCTTTGTCGGAACGATCTTCAATCTTATGCCCCATATACGTCGAATATAATAAAATGCTAAGATGCCAGAAAGAATAAATCCACAAGATACAAAAAGAGGTTGAAGTATGTAATCAGATTTTCCTTTGACAAAGATAAATACAGCAACTGTAAATAAGGCTTTAGATATGATATTAAGAATAGTAATATACTTCATCCTTTCCATCGCTTGAAAGAACCATTCTGGAAACATAATGTAACCAGGAATCATTAAAAAAGTAGCAAGAATGACGTTGGCGTCTTCTCGAAATTTTGGGATTATTAATATCAAGAATAGTAGAATAATAAAAGACACTATCATTAAAAAGCATCTTGACCAAAAAACTGATGAAAAAATATCTGCTACACGTTCAATATCATTTCTGTTTTTTGCAACATCTCTAGTTGCGGTATAATTAAATCCCCAATCAGATATGGTTTGAAACCAGATTATTACAGAACTTGCAAAGGCGATCTTACCGAAACCGTCCACCCCTATTACTTTCGCCAGGTAAGGTATCGTAATAAGAGGAAATATGTATCCAGCAATTTGTAAGAGAGATAAATATCCCAAATTTGCAAATAGAGTCTTTCCATCTTTGCTACTCAATATGCGATTCTTAATATTTGATATACTAATCATTTGTTGTTATATGTCATGTTAGGGATTATAGCGCATCCTTTCAAATATAAGACGCTACGATCGGTCTCTTCGATTTCCGCGTCTGCCGTAAGCGTTCACTTCCCCGACCCATTGATTTTCAGCGGGTATTTGGAAGATTTTGTTTAATAATTGTCGATTTTAAGGGTTTGCAGGCTGCAGTAGCACGGCAGGAGGGCTGTCATGTCCTCGCCTTCATGGGCGGTTTTCAGTTTGCCGAGAAGATAGCTGATGTACTTGCCAGGGTCGATTTCATTGTGTTTGCAGCTCTCGATCACCGAGTACATGAAGGCGTTGTCCACCGCAGAGCTCTCGCTTCTGATATTGCCGGCATTGCGGAGGTTCATCTTGAGTTTCCTTACGCTCTGCTCGCTGATGTTGTTCGACACCTCCGCATCAACGCCCTTGCGACTCATAACCAGACCATTGTTGAACCGGATGCGGATCTCACAAACCTTCATCGGCTCATCGCGTTGCACCGACGATTGAGTCCCATCTGGATTTACCTCTATGAAAACGGGATGCTTGTCCGCGATGATCTTCGCATCCATCTCGCTCTGACCTTCTCTCGACAGCTTGCAGAACTTCCAGTAGTCGTACCCCTCGTCCTCGCAAAACTTTTTCATTGAACGACCACGGCCGTATCTGTGATACTGACGCAGCGCCGCTGCATAATCAACCACGCCCGACTGGGCGGATTCCTGTGCTGTTTGATTCTTTGTTTCCATTTGCCTTGAAATTTAATTTCGGCAAAGGTGAATCCTATTTTTCAAAAGGCAAGGCGGAGAAGTGAACGATTACGTCTTGTACACTATTTCTGCTGATGCCGATTTCCGATGCCAGACTGTCTGCATGCCGGTTCCGCGAAGGTTCGCATCGTCATCACCATTACACGGGAAACTCTTTTTGTATAATGAAAGTCCGCTCTATTTCTTTGGCGGTACCGGCTTCCCAATAGTCTTTCCTCCTGTTTTCTGAGGCGTCAGAGTTTCCGATTTTGTTTTTGGGGTAGGAGGACCGATTGTTCGTTCTCCATGAATCTCGCGCTTATTCATATCAGATGAATACTGGTGTATATTAAGGTGTATATGACATTGCAAGTAAGAACGATGTGGACAGCCAAGTTGAATTCACACATACGTCTATCCGGATTATGGTATTGTGCATTTAGTTCATTGTGATCGTATGCTTTTCCTAAATTAATCCGGTCTCCGAGTAAGGACTGCATCTTTCGAGCCGTGCCAACTGCAATGAGATGTGAAGCATAGTTCGCTAAGATGCAAAGTGCATAGATAATCCATATCAGAATTATCTGCCAGTCGAATTCGACGCCCTGTGTGCTTAGAAAAGAAAAGACGGTAAACGTCAATGTCAGTCCGCCTGCTGCGATCTGAAATGTTCGGTCTTCCCAGATTTTTTCGGAATCTTGAATAATTGACTCCAGACGTCTGTGCTCATCTGCGTATGCCTCTGCATCTTCTTTTGTGAGTTCGGCACACGTCGTGTCGTGAGTGTTGTTCATGCTTTTTATTTATATGTTATAAGTCTGTTGTTCCTCAGAACCCTCCGTTGAGGGACGCCTTTGTCTGGACATAGCTGGTGGCGTATGCTATATTGTGATGTTCCTGTCCACTCTCACTATGTATCCTGTCTCGTCCTTAAAATCGCTTATGTCTTTGTTGCAGGCGACTACGGCTGCTGGGCGCTGCTTGTTGCATAACTGAGCCTTGATGCTGCCGTAGGCTTCTGTATCGTGATACTTCTTGAAGTTCTGTATCGTCACTTTCAACTGGTTCAGACCGTCTTTTACCCATCCATGTGTGGATATTCTATCTTTCAGTTCGACGAACAGCAGATTCGAGTCATAGTTCAGCATCCCATCACAGCGGTTGTCCTTTTCTCCGTCTGGGCGTAATATCTCGATACAATTATCTATCGGATAAAAGGTTGCGTGTTTCCTTTCTCTATTAGTTACAACGGCAGTCCATTTCATCGGGGAAGATTCATCCAAGTATGCAGGATTCTTGGGGCAGTTCTCGGCTGCAACATCATCGCATAGCCCGAATCTCGGACTATCAGTCATGGCTTTATGTGGATTGTCGAAAAAATCTACCTGCATGTGTCCTCCAGTTCCAAGAGTTTTGCGAATTTTTCATTGCTCTCGGCTAATCCGTTGTTTAGATAGTTTTCATCCGAAGGCATGCCGTTATAGTCTTCAAGTCTGGAATAGAGCCCTGTCTTTTCGTCCAGTTCATAGACGAAAAGTTGATTTGAAGATAGGCGCGATTCTGCCGGTACAATCTTGTTCAAGTCTTGCTCTTTTTCAGGAGATGATGCCATGCTGTTTATCTGATAAGCTTTGATGAACAGAGCCATGTAGTTTATGATATAGGGGCTATGCGTTGTCATGATAAGCTTATTACCACTACTCATGTTGTTGATCTTGAGAAGTCCGGCAAGCATATCCCACTGTGAGGTAGGGAACAGGTTTTGTTCCGGCTCTTCCACGATGTTTATAAAAGCTGTCTTTGTGAATCGGGCTGAGACTGCATTCATTGCACTGCGTCTCTGGTCTTCTGAAAATGTAGGATTGTTGACGATATCTGATATGAGTTTCCTGAAACGCTCGCGTTCATCTTCCGTCATGGTAGTGTGATCGCTGCCATGCAATACAGACTGAGCCAAATTCATAGAAACAAGGTATAGTGGGACGAGAGACTGAAAGCCGCTTGATGTTTCGCTGAGCCGAAGCTTATAGTTCTCTCCACGCAGGTGCAGGATGTCGTTCTGTCGGTCATATTCCAGACTCGTGCCGTTTACGGGAAGTTCAAACTGTCCTTTTATTGATTTCTGAGCATTTTTATATTCATCGCGGAATTCCCGTAGTGACGGAGATGATACTTTCAGTTCCTTGAATGATTCTATGTATGACAGGAAGTTGCGTTCTGCAGGGACATACATAATCTGAGGCAGTTCAGCGCTTTCTGCGAACCGAGAGATGTTAAGCACGCCATTAGCATAGTGAAATCTATGTGAAATCCCTTCGTACTGGATGTCGGTGTCCTGTTTTATGTAGTTCTGGATGCGATGATATGACAAGAAAGTGTTCTTGAATTTAGATTTTCTCTCGAAGAACTTAATGTCATGATCGCCTCGGTTCAAGGCCTTTTCAATCCAGGTGAAAGTCGAGATGAGTTTAGCAATCGTGCTCTTGCCCGACCCTTGATTTCCGATGAAAATGGTTACTTTTCCAAGGTCAATCCAAGAATTATTGTCCTTGAGCGATCCAAAATTTTGAATTTTGATTTTTGCCATATTCTATGCTTTTTACAAAGATACTGAAATTGTACTCAATGGGTGCAGAATCAAGTAAAATACTGCATTCATTAGATGTGTAATGGCTGCCGGTGGCTCAGTACTTCCTCCAAACCATCTTGTTCACCACTCCCACGTAGCTCTGGATTATCTTCACGACTTTAGTGCTGACGTTTTCGTCGGTGTAGTCTGGAACAGGTGTGCCGTAGTCGCCGTTCTTGACCAGTTCCACTGCAGTCTCCACTGACTGGAGCAGTCCATTGGTGTCGATGCCGGAGAGAATGAATCCTGCTTTGTCGAGAGATTCGGGACGCTCGGTAGAGGTTCGGATACAGATAGCAGGGAACGGATGGCCTACGCTGGTAAAGAATGAACTTTCTTCAGGGAGAGTGCCGGAGTCGCTGACCACTGCGAAAGCATTCATCTGGAGGCAGTTGTAGTCGTGGAATCCAAGAGGCTCGTGCTGGATGACACGCGGGTCTAGCTTGAATCCGCTGGACGCCAGTCTGTTGCGGCTGCGCGGATGGCAGCTGTAGAGAATAGGCATGTCGTATTTCTCGGCCAGTTTGTTGATGGCATTGAAAAGGCTGAGGAAATTCTTTTCCGTGTCGATGTTTTCCTCACGATGAGCACTTAACAGGATATATTTGCCTTTCTCCAGACCGAGACGTTTGTGGACATCACTTGCCTCGATTTCGGCGAGATTGTTATGAAGCACCTCGGCCATAGGGGAGCCTGTAACGTATGTGCGCTCCTTTGGAAGTCCGCAGTCGGCAAGGTAACGGCGTGCATGCTCGGAATATGCCAGGTTCACATCGGAGATGATATCTACGATGCGGCGGTTGGTCTCCTCCGGAAGGCACTCGTCCTTGCAACGGTTACCGGCCTCCATGTGGAAAATCGGAATGTGAAGACGTTTCGCGCCGATTACTGAGAGACAGCTGTTCGTGTCACCGAGAACCAGCACTGCGTCCGGCTTGGTCTGGGCGAAAAGTTTGTATGAACAGTTGATGATGTTGCCGCATGTCGCGCCGAGGTCGTCGCCGACTGCATCCATATAGACTTCAGGTTCAGCGAGTTTGAGGTCCCTGAAGAAGATGCCGTTCAGATTGTAGTCGTAGTTCTGGCCTGTATGTGCGAGAATGACATCGAAATATTTGCGGCATTTGGTGATGACCGCTGCCAGACGGATAATCTCAGGGCGCGTACCTACTACGATACAGAGCTTGAGTTTGCCGTTCTCCTTCCAATGAATATCTGAATAATCGAATTTAGGTGTCTTTTCCATTTCTTTATTTCTCCACTTTATCGAAATATGTGTCAGGTCTTTCAGGATTGAAGACTTCGTTGCAATACATTACGGTCACGAGGTCTTCGGTCTCGGAAAGATTGATGATGTTGTGAGTGTAGCCCGGGAGCATGATGACAGACTGGATCTTGTCACCGCTTACTTCGTAGTTCAGGACTTCATCCGTACCTTCTTTGCGCATCTGAATGAGCCCGTGTCCGGAAACCACGATGAACTGCTCCCATTTCGAGTTGTGCCAATGCTCTCCTTTCGTGATGCCAGGCTTGGAAATGTTGATACTTACCTGACCGCAATTCAGCGTGTGTACCAGTTCGGTAAACGACCCGCGCGGATCCACGTTCATCTTCAAATCGAAAATCGCCTTTTCTTTCGGCAGGTAGCTGAGGAAAGTGGACATCAGGCGATAACGCAGACCGTCTTGCGGCATTTCGAGAGCCGTCGAAGGTCCTTCCGCAGAATCCGGCACAGCACGCACTGCTCGTGCACATTCATATATGGTATCAACGATTTCTCCAAGCGTAGTCTTGTGAGTAACAGGACAATAGCAATAACGTCCTTCAGCGGATGGCAGCACGTCAAGTCCCTCGAATTCGCAATGATGTTCCTGACCTTTGAGTGCGCAGATCATCTCCTCGACAAGATCGTCGATATAGAGGATTTCCATCTGAACGCTCCTGTCATTGACCTGGATAGGGAGGTCATTGGCGATATTGTTGCAGAATGTGGCGATGGCCGAATTGTAGTTCGGGCGGCACCATTTTCCGTAGAGGTTCGGGAAACGGTAGACGAGCACTTTCGCACCGGTCTCCTTGCCGTATTCGAGGAAAAGATCCTCACCGGCTTTCTTGCTCCTGCCGTATTCGCTGTTTCCGAAACGTCCTGTCAATGAGGCTTGTTGTGAACTGGAAAGCATCACAGGACAAGTGTTGTGGTGCTTTTTCAATGTATCGAGCAATGTGGATGCGAAACCGAAATTGCCCTTCATGAACTCGTCATTGTCCTTCGGCCTGTTCACGCCCGCGAGGTTGAAGACGAAATCGCATTCGCCGCACCAGCTGTCCAGCTGCTCAGGAGTCGAGTCAATGTCGTATTCAAATACTTCATCGACCTGGAGGTCTCCATAGCAGCGGGCCTTGCCTTCTTTTATGTTGTTCAGTTGGCAGCAAAGGTTCTTGCCCACGAATCCTTTGGCGCCGGTAACCAGAATCTTCATTATTTCGCGAGATTTTCAACTCCGTTCAATTCGTTCTGGATATATTCCAGAGCACCGATCTTGGCCTTTGTCTCTTCCAAGTTCAGACGGTATGTGTTGTCAGAATTGAACTCCTCGATGGTAGCGCGCTTTACATCACCCTTGGTGAAGTACTGGTCGTAGTTCAGGTCGCGGTTGTCTGCCGGAACACGGTAGAAGTTGCCCATATCCTCGGCTTTGGCGCATTCTTCCTTGGTAAGGAGTGTCTCGTACATCTTCTCACCGTGACGGATACCGATGACCTTGATGTCCTCTTTCTTGCCGCCGAAAAGGTCGCAGACAGCTTCGGCCTGTGTCTGGATGGTGCATGCCGGAGCTTTCTGAACGAGAATATCGCCATTGTGGCCATGCTCAAATGCGAAAAGTACCAGGTCCACAGCCTCTTCGAGGGACATGATGAAACGTGTCATCTTAGGCTCCGTAAGAGTGATAGGGTTGCCGCTGCGTATCTGCTCAATCCATAGAGGAATCACAGAACCGCGTGAGCACATGACATTGCCATAACGTGTGCAGCAGATCTTGGTGTTGCGGGAGTTACGGCTCTTGGCTACGGCGATTTTCTCTTCGATGGCTTTGGTGATGCCCATTGCATTGATCGGATATGCTGCCTTGTCGGTAGAGAGACAGATGACCGCTCCGACATTGTTTTCGATAGCGGCCGTAAGAACATTGTCAGTGCCTATCACATTGGTCTTCACTGCTTCCATCGGGAAGAATTCGCAGCTAGGGACCTGCTTGAGTGCGGCTGCATGGAAGATGTAATCTGTGCCTGGCATCGCCGAGCGCACGCTTTCCAGACTTCTGACGTCGCCGATATAGAATTTTATCTTGTGTGCTACATCAGGGTATTTCGCCTGATACTCGTGGCGCATGTCGTCCTGTTTCTTCTCGTCGCGTGAGAAAATTCTGATTTCAGCAATGTCCGTTCTGAGAAAACGCTTCAATACTGCGTTTCCGAAACTACCGGTACCACCGGTAATCATCAATGTTTTTCCAGCAAAAATGCTCATGATATGTTAAATTTAAACTATTATTATTCTTGAATTCTCTTCACCCACCCCCGCAACCGCTCATACTGCAGCGGAGTGATGCCTAAGAGGCAGAGGAGGGACTTGAGGCGGTCGTGGGTTGGGGCCTCGGGGTCGGTCAGTACGGACCATTCGCAGCCTTGGTAGGTTTGGCGCCAGAGCTTGCGGTATTTCCTTTCGGACAGAAGCGGGGTCAAGGGGCGCTTGGCATTGAACTCCAGATACCTGAAACCTTTGCGGAGGCTGTCATTGACCGGCTTGCCGGAATAGAATTTCTTGACTATCTCGACATTGCGGCAGATCTGACGGAATCTGGAGAGGCAGCTCTCTTCGGTCTGGACCTTCGTCATGGACGTCGGATTCTGGTAGTAATGATAGCATACGTCGTGGTTGTATGATATCGACTTGCAATGATACAGAAGCTGGAGCGACAGGCACATGTCTTCACCCATTCCGTCGGTCGGGTAGATTATGTCGCTATGGCGGTAAACATCACTCCTTATAAGCTTGTTGCACAATGACCACCACATCTTTCCGTGTATCATATCTGCCAGACACTCAGCGGTTTCCGTGCGGTTTCCGGTGAGGGCCTCCTTTATCGTCCTCTCTCCGTCGGTATATTTGCAGACGAACGCGACCATGTCCGAACCTTGGGCCGCGGCCTGGTCGTAGAGCGTCCCGTAAAGATTCGTGTCCACCCAATCATCGCTGTCGCAATGCGCTATATATTCGCCGTTTGCAGCCTTCAGCCCTGTCTGCCGCGCATGGACAAGCCCCTCATTCTTCTCATGGCGGATTATCTTGACCTGTTCCTGCCTGGCCGGATACGAAGAAAGCACGCTGTTGAGGACGGAAATCGAACCGTCCGGGGTGCAATCGTCCACGAAAATGTATTCAATGTCTTCCAATGTCTGTTCGAACAAGCTTCTGACGCACCGTCCGATATATTTTTCGACTCCATATACCGGGACGATGACAGAAACCTTAGGCGTTTTCTTCATGCACATTTTATGCGGGTCAATGTTTTCTTGACGAAACAATATACGTTGTACAGAGGCGCACCGATGCATATTCCGGCCAGGGCGCTGCAGCGGGAGATGCTGACCATCAGCCTTGAAGGCCAAAGGCGCGACTCTGCATGATGAGGCTTCAATTCCGACAACAGCTTATAGGACGCGGAATACTTTCCCCTCGCTACCAGCTTCTCTATCAGATATATGACCGTTTCATCAATCGGGCGCGCGAACAACGGATGCTTCTTCTTGAAATCAATGCATCGCTGCGACGAATGTATGAGATCATTGCAACGCTCATTGTTCGTGGCACTGGACGGATTGTCGTAATAGTAGTAATACAGCACGTCGGGGAGTCTCATTATCCTTTCCGCATGCTCCATGCATGAAAAGACAAACAGCTGGTCTTCAGCCAATTTCATGCTTTCGTCGAACCTGATATGGTTCCGGCGGATGATATCGGAACTGAAGACGGTTCCCCAGACGCACTTGTGTTGGGCGTCATTGTTCACATAATCCCGGTTGGCGAAGATTTCCGGCTCGGAATTTTCTGCCGGGCCCAGATCCGCTGCATTCCTGGAAAACGAGAACTGCAGCATCTCCAGCCCTTCGCATCGTGACATGCAGATTTCCAGCGTGCGGGCGTCTATCATGTCATCGCTGTCCACGAACGTCACATATTCTCCACGTATGTTCTCCAAGCCCAGGTTGCGCGCTGAACTGACGCCGCCGTTTTCCTTATGAAAAACCCGTATGCGCGCGTCCCTGCCGGCGTATTCATCGCAGATCCCGCCGCTTCCGTCAGGAGAACCGTCGTCGACCAGAATAAGCTCCCAATCCGTATATGTCTGATGGACAATGCTTTCGATACATCGTCTCAAATATTTTTCTGCCTTGTATACGGGAACTATGATACTTGTTTTCGGCATGTCAGTCATGCAGGTTTTCCAATAACAACTCTTTGCTTGCCCTTCGTTTCTCCTCCAATATGCTGTTCACTTCGTTCCAATCTATCGCCTTGTGGAAATCGAGATTGCCGAGTTCCGATTCGTCTATGAGCCTGTCTTCCAGGTGGAACATTTTCAGTAGGGAAGTGAAACGGGCCATGCCCCGCTTTTCGTTTCCTATCACCCAGAAAGGCTTGTTGAAGAGAATCGAGAACACCGCTCCGTGGAAACTGTCCACGATGGTCATTTCCGCGTCCATGAATGCCCGGAGCCATGTGGTGACCCTCGGAAATACGAAATCCTCGATTCTGCATTTCATGTCCTCTCGCGTATGATTTCCTATAAAGCGCTTCGGCATTACTTGGAATGCTTTCAATCCGGTTTCAGCGGCTACCTTCCCGACAAATGAGGTTTTCCTGACGTCTGGGTCCAGGATGTAGTGGAAAAGCGTACCTTCTGCACGTGGCTCATTTTCCGCTTCACACAGACGTATATAGTCTTCTTTGGTGAGAAGCATTGTCGGGTCCAGCACATGTGTGGCGTCCACTCCCAAATATCTCTTGCAGAGCTTGGCTCCCGAATCCTCCCGTACCGTTATGAGGTCGAACTTCTTCGCCAGAGGAGCGCAGATGTTGGTCTGCTTCGGGGAAAACTCCCATTTGTCCGTTCCGAAAGACGCCGCATAAGCGATTCGTCTGACTTTCTTGTCCCGGGCGAAGTCAAGAAACATTGCAGGGAGATAATAGTTGTAACATGGTCTCCAGCATTGGTCGCTGCCGACCACATATGCCTCGTACCCGCCACGTTTTGCCTGCTTTGCAAACATGTTTCTGGAGGTCAATGCCTCCGTATGGCGTATATATTTGTTTACGAAATAACCGGTATTGCGTCTGATTGCCGAAATTTCGTCAGCGCTCGGCCTGTAAATCGGCTCCGGCCAGCGTCCCGGAAAAAGTGCATGGCGGACGCGGATTTTTATCCGGTACAATGATTGCCTGAATCCTTCGGGCTCGTCCCAATCTATCGTCTCTGCTTCAAATCCGGCTCTGATGAGTGTCTGTTGGAGGGCATAATTCTGCAAAAGCCCGCCATAGTTGGTGCGGAGCGGTTGCGTCAATATACCTATTTTCATCTTTCGTTCCGTCTTTACGGACAATCCGTACGAGTTCCAACCTTCCGATTTGTCTCTGAACGATATCGACTTGATGGTCGAATCAGATGTGGTCTTGCTTCGTTGAATCATGCGGAGCAGAACCCGGCAGATGTTTTTCAGTCTTTTTCTGAATGTCCATCTCGTGCATCTGTCGACCAATGTGTTCAGGTCGTCGGTCGAGTCCAACGAGTCGAAAAACATTTGTCTGTTTGCCGGTCTCGACGCGGAACGGTAGCAGGAAGGATTCAGAGGCTTAATCTGTTCGTATTCCGCTTCCTTGTAACTGAACGTGGCAAGGTCCAGCGCTGATGCTCCTTTGTCCGTGTTCACGAAAACCATGCTCGTCCCTTTGTCATCATCCATTTCAGGAAATATTGATGAAATTCCCCAGAAATCTGCCAACGTGATGTCGCTGTTGCTCCTTCCTCCCTTGGACTTGCATTCGTAGCAGGACGGACGCAGTATGATGTCGGCCAGGAAAGCCTTCATGTAGTGGCTTTTGCGGAATGGCACATACACGGAATCGTCTCCTTTTTTTCGGATGTCCGCCTTCAGCTGCTCCAGATATTTCCCCCAGACTTTCGGACTGGGAACTCCATGACAGACGAAATCCACGGTCAGGAGATTCGGATAGCTTTTCCTCAGATATTGATGCAGTCCGGCTATCTGGCATGGCGTACCTGTAAACATTACATGCCTTCCTTTTTCAAGGAACTTTTTGGCTGTTTTATAGGCATCGCCTATGGTCGCCTGGACATATTTCGAACCCATGAACGGCTTTATCCCGTCTAGGGTGTCGGCATAGTCGAACACGACCTGCCAGTTTTCATCGAATCTGGCCCCGAAAACAATGCCGCCTTTATTGATGACGTTTTCTGCCAGTATATGGAAAATGCCGCCGGAAGAACTTTGCTTCCTGATCTTTTCATCGCGGTTTATTGCCGCCAGTACTTTCAGCGGGGCATGTTCTTCTCTTCGGTGCAATATATTGCAAACCTTCTCGCACAGGCCGCATTGGACGCAGTCCGACGTATTTACGTGCGGGTACAGGAAGCCCTCATTGTCCGCAATCATTGAAATGCATGATTTCGGGCAAACTTGCGCGCATGCGCTGCAGCCGCAGCAATCCTCTGCTCTCTTGATGTCGATCATGCCCTGCCGAAGATTTTGTGGAACATCGAAATGAACAGGTTCCGTTCATCGTCCGTCATGCTGAAACGGAAGAACAGCGGGATATAAACCAATGAGAATGCCGCTATCCCCAGTATCAGTTTTCCCCAGGAGTCCAAAGCGAAGAAGTGACGGATAATCAGCATTGAGCTGAATATCAGGACAATGGGGATTATAGACATCTTGCTTATTTCCTTCCAGAATGTCATTATGTCGAGGTCCTGCTTGCGCCGGTAATACACGTTCATTATCAGTATCTGTCCCACGACCAATGCACCCGAAACGCCCATTGCGCAGCCGATGCCGCCGAAATATCTGGTCAGCACTATCTGCATCCCAAGGCTGATAAGGGCAATGATTATGTACAATACGGACCTGAATTTCATTTCGTTACGTGCCTGAAGAATCGTTATCCCCAGATTCTGGATGAGCGGCACCGTCAGCGGAATGAAAAACAGAAGTGATATTATATACGCGTCAGAGTAGCCTGCTCCGGCCCATAACTCGATGAATTGGCGTCCGAAGATGATGAATCCGGAGAGTATGTAGGCCAGAACTATATATTGTATGCGTCCTGTCCTTATGAACAGATCTGATATTTCCTTGCGGCTTCTGTTCGTGGCTACCATGGCGGTGACTTTCGGAAGGAAAACCGAGGAAATCGCCGTGGAAAACTGCATGTACATTCCTTCCAGCTGGATCGCTATGGCGAAGACAGCCACTGCTGCCGTCCCGACCATCGCTCCGAGGACGAATTGTCCGGTGCTCCAATACACCCTGTCTATGATGGCGTTGAGGAATATCCAGAAAGAATAAATCGCGACTTCTTTGAGAAAACCCCAATGAAAATGCTTGAACCTGAAATATATATGTATATTTAGCTTCCTTCTGCAATATATGAAGTTGATTACAAGGGTCAGGACGTTGAATATCGTCTGGACCACTACCATCGCCACGGCCTTGTAGCCGAAGTGCAGCAGGCAGATCATTACTGCGGTATTGAGAATGATCCTGATGATATTCAGCGACTTCTGGAAGACGAAATCCTCGTATGCCTGGATGACTGAGCCCCAGATGCTCATCGGAAAGGTAAATGCCAGGTTGGCCACCAGAAGGAGCATCATAATGCGGGCACGGCCGAGTTCGACGGCTGTCATCGTGTCCCCGAAGAGGGTGCCCACATTGAAATAAAGACCCAGCCCTATTCCGAATGCGATGATTCCTATGACGAGGTACAGCAGGAAGAACATTCCGAACATCTCATATTGTTCTTCCGTCTTCTTTTCTGCCCGGAACTTCGCGGTATATCTGACAATAGCATTGCCGAATCCGAGATCAAGTACGGTCAGGTACGCAATCACGGATGCAACCAGAGAGTACAAGCCGTATTCGCTCTGTCCCATCATCCTGAGCATGTACGGTGTGTACAACAGACCGACGACCGTGTTCAGGAAGATTACGACATAGTTCAGGACGACTCCTGCTTTCAGCTGATTTACCGGCATTTATGCTAGAAGGTTCTATTTCGCATAGTAACCGCGATACCACTCGGCGAACTTCCTCAGACCCTCACGCAGGGGAGTGGAGGGCTTGAAACCGAAGTCCTGCTCCAGCGGTGTGGTGTCGGCGTAGGTGACAGGCACGTCGCCCGGCTGCATCGGAACCAGTTCCTTGTGCGCGTCGAAATCGTAGTCGGATGGCAATACGCCGGCGCGGAGGAGTTCCTGCTGGAGAATGTCGACGAATTCCAGAAGGTTCTCCGGGTGGCTGTTACCTATATTATATACCTTGTACGGCGGAATCGGAAGACCGTCCTCGCCGTTCTGCTTCTCAGGAGCATGCTGCATGACACGGACCACGCCCTCGACGATGTCGTCCACGAAGGTGAAATCACGTTTGCAGTTGCCGTAATTGAAGATTTTTATGGTGTCGCCGTGGACAAGCTTGTTCGTGAATCCGAAATATGCCATGTCGGGACGTCCGGCCGGACCGTAGACCGTGAAAAATCTCAGGCCTGTGGACGGAATGTTGTAGAGCTTCGAATAGGCATGAGCCATCAGCTCGTTGCTCTTTTTCGTCGCGGCATAGAGGCTTACGGGATTGTCCACCTTGTCGTCAGTCGAATACGGCACCTTCTTGTTCGAGCCGTAAACGCTTGATGATGAAGCATATACCAGATGCTCTACCTCGTAGTGGCGGCAAGCTTCCAGGATATTGTAGAAACCGATGAGGTTGCTCTCGATGTAGGCGTCCGGGTTCGTGATCGAATAACGCACACCGGCCTGTGCCGCGAGATTCACCACCACCGCAAAATGATGCTCCGCGAAAAGGTCATTGACAATGCCTTTGTCGGCAATGCTTGCTTTCACGAAGGTCCAGTCGCGGTTCAATGCCTCGATTTCAGCCAGTCGGCCATATTTGATATTTACATCGTAATAGTCTGTGACAGAGTCTATTCCGACGATTTTTATATCGGGAAATTCATTGAAAAGTCTCTTGACCAGGTTGCTGCCTATGAATCCGGCTGCACCGGTCACCAGAACGGTTTTCCCGTCCAGAGAAACATTGTAGTTTACCATCCTGAAAGTCCTGAATTAATCCCTTCTGAAGATATCCCTGGTGTAAACCTTATCTTTCACGTCATCGAGGCAGGTGTCGTAGCGGTTCGCGATGATGGCCTGTGACCTCGCCTTGAAAGCATCCAAATCATTGACCACTTCGCTGCCGAAGAACAGAGTGCCGTTTTCCAATGTCGGCTCGTAGATTATCACCTCGGCACACTTCGCCTTGATACGCTTCATGATGCCCTGGATGGCAGACTGACGGAAATTGTCCGAATTGGATTTCATGGTCAGACGGAAGACGCCGATGACGCATTTCTTCTCCTGATGGCTGTCCCACTGGCTGTTGCTGCTGTAGTAGCCGGCCTTGTCAAGTACCTGGTCAGCAATGAAATCCTTTCTGGTGCTGTTCGAATCCACGATGGCCTGGATAAGGTTCTCGGGAACGTCATTGTAGTTGGCGAGAAGCTGCTTGGTGTCCTTTGGAAGGCAATATCCTCCGTAGCCGAATGACGGATTGTTATAGTGTGTGCCGATTCTCGGGTCCAGACCGACACCGTCTATAATGGACTTGGTGTCAAGACCTTTCATCTCGGCGTATGTGTCGAGTTCATTGAAATAACTTACGCGGAGCGCGAGGTAGGTGTTGGCGAAGAGCTTTACGGCCTCGGCTTCGGTCGTGCCCATGAACAGCACCGGCACGTCCTCCTTGATGGCGCCTTCGTGAATGAGGTCCGCGAAGGTGTGCGCTGCTTCCTTCAGGCTGTCGTCGCCGTAGCCGACAATGATTCTGCTAGGGTAGAGATTGTCGTACAATGCCTTGGATTCTCTAAGGAATTCCGGTGCGAAGATGATTTTCGGCATTACTGTCTTCATGGTGCCGTCGGCAAGACGCTCCCTATAGGAGAATTTTTCGCGGACGGATGCCGTATATCCCACAGGTACAGTCGATTTGATGACCATGACTGCTTCCGGGTTCACTTTCAGGACCAGTTCGATGACTTCTTCCACGTGTGAGGTGTCGAAGAAGTTCTTCTTGCTGTCGTAGTTCGTAGGGGCGGCAATTACCACGAAGTCTGCATCACTATATGCAGCCTCGCCGTCAAGAGTCGCCGTCAGGTCCAAGTTCTTTTCTGCCAGGTACTTCTCGATGTAGTCGTCCTGGATGGGGGAGACCTTGTTGTTGATTTTCTCTACTTTTTCGGGAATGACGTCTACTGCCGTTACCTTGTGATGCTGTGAAAGCAATGTTGCGATGGAAAGGCCAACATAGCCTGTTCCCGCTACTGCTATTTTCATATCTTTTTTCATAATGACACTATTTATCTAGAACTTCGTATTTGCTCTGTCTGCTCTTGTATTCAGGGACAATGTCCTTCATCACGCGCACAATCGCCATGTCGTCGAACGACTTGGATACTTCCAGAAGACGCTCCTCATTGGCGCATGCTGTGGCGTAATCGTATTCACGCACCTTTGCGACCATGATTTTAGGATTGGATGTCGGGATGGTGCCTTCCTTGTCGTTCAGCACCTCTTCGTACAGCTTTTCGCCGTCACGCAGCCCTGTGAACTTGATTTCCACGTCGGTCGCACCGGAAAGCGCAATCATTCGTTTCGCCAGGTCCACGATTTTCACCGGCTGGCCCATGTCGAACACGAAAATCTCGCCGCCTTTGCCCATCGTGCCGGCCTCGAGTACCAGACGGCAAGCCTCAGGAATGAGCATGAAGAAACGGACAATGTCCGGGTGGGTTACTGTTACAGGTCCGCCCGCACGTATCTGCTGCTTGAAGATAGGAATGACGGAACCGTTGGAACCCAATACGTTGCCGAAACGTGTGGTGACGAACTGGGTGACACCTGAAACCTTGCCTTCCATTATCGCCTGGTTCAGGCTCTGGCAATATATCTCGCAGATTCGCTTGCTGCAGCCCATGACATTGGTCGGATTCACAGCCTTGTCGGTCGAGATCATGACGAATTTCAATGTGCCATATTTCACTGCCAGGTCGGCGATTACACGTGTGCCGTAGATATTGTTCTGCACAGCGATCGCCGGGTCGTCCTCCATCATCGGGACATGCTTGTAGGCAGCTGCATGGAAAACGTACTCCGGCCTGTGAGCCTCGAAAATCTTCTCCATGTGCTCCTTGTTGGCGATGCTGGAAACGATGGTCTCGTTCTTGATGTTCGGGAACCGTCTGGCCATCATCATCCTGATGTCGTGCATCGGGGTCTCCGCCTGGTCGATCAGCGTCATCTCCGCCGGGCCGAACTGCGCTACCTGACGTACGATTTCGGAACCGATGGAACCTGCCGCGCCGGTGATGAGGATACGCTTGCCGCGCAGCTGCTTCTCTATCTCAGCCATATTGACCTCAATCTTGTCGCGAGGCAGCAAGTCCTCGATGTCTACCGCATGCAACTGCTTGTGGGACAATGAAGATTCGTCTCCGTTCCATTCGGTGCCGTAGTCCATAATCATTATCTTGATGTCCGCGTCGATGAACTCATCCACCATCGCGCTGTTCTGGCGGAACTTCTCGGTTTTCAGCGGCGAAACGAGCAATGCTTTCACGCCTCTATTCTTCAATTCCTTGGCAATTCCCTTGTGGTTCAGGAACACCGGCTTGCTCATTATGAACGAGCCGCGCATCTCCTCTCCGTCGGAGATGAATGAGTCCAATGAATATTTCTTGTCCTTGAGTGCGACAATGCTCTTGGCAATGCTGATGCCCCCGGCTTTCGTGCCGTAGATGGCGGCCGGAATCGCTCCGTCCAGGTGGAACGAGTCGAAAAGGCGTTTCACGACAATGCGTTCCGCCCACAGGAGTACCGTGCTGCTTATGAATATGATCAATGAACTCTTGAGACTCGGGAACACTATCGCCGTCTGTCCCCATGCTTCGTTGACTACCAGATGGAGGAAGTAGCAGGTGAGCGTTCCGATAAACGTCGCCGTCGCGACTTTCTGCAAGTCGACGAAGGACGAATAGCGGACAATGCCGGAGTACGTATGTAAGGCTCTGAATGCGATGATGAACGGCACCATGCCGATGGCTATGCCGTAGGTTAATGGCCAGAAAAGGGAGGCCAGCATATCTCCGCCCATGCTCAGGTAGCATCCGATGTAGCTGGATGCCGCTACGATTGTACAGTCGATTACCAGAATGCACCAGTAAGGGAGTGCAGCTTTGGAGAAATACCAGTTGGATATTCTTCGTAGGATAGTCATAAATATGAGTGAATTATTGTTTAGTTTTTCGTTACAGGTTCCACGTCTTCGTTCCGTATGCCGCTGAACGCTACCGCAATGCCGCCGAAATCCATGACGAGCTGACGGTCGCGGTCTATGCGTACGATGTATCCTTCCTGCCCGGCGAACGGACCTGTGAGCACACGTAGCAGTGTATGGGTTTCTGCGAATTTCATGAATGGCTTGCGCAGGAACCTGACGCGGTCAGGATGTACTGATGCGATTTTCATGAAAGGCTGCATCTGTGCATCTTTTATGATGGCCGGTCTGCCTGTGCTGCAGTCTTTTACCAGATGGTATGGCGGATAATACTCGTCCAGATATTTCTGGATTTCGTCCGGTTTTCCTTGCAGGAATATGAGTCCGCTCACCGTGGGTTTCAATTCCTTTTTAGGTGTGCCATGGGACATTGTCTTCTGCCATGTCCTGTGGATGAAGCATTTGAACTTGGCGTCATTGATGACGCGGTCTTCGAATGAGGCGACGCGCATGTTGTGGATGCTGAGGTAGCTCCAGGTTTCGGCTTCCTTGCCGATGACCGTGTGCCGGGTGACAACTGAAATATCACCTGACATGACTTTTTCATCTTGTCCGGTAATCTGCTGCCCTTCAGGAGCTTTGGTCGTTCCCTCGGCTATAGGGTTTGAGTCAGAGCTATCCAGCGTCATCATCGTTTCCTATTTTATGTCCTCACACATTGCAACATCCAGTTGCAATTGCACATTCACTTCGGAATTATACTTATCCATCATAACGGCTCAGTTTTATTCCACTGCAGTGACAAAGATACTTATAATAGATGACGAAAGCAATTATTTTTGGTCCATATTATGAAATTTCGTGGGGGGGGGTAGGGGATAATATACTGAAAATAAGGATGTTATAAGTGTAAACATCCTAATTCTGAAATATTCTTGTCGAAATCGACGTTACCCGATGAAATACCTCATCAGCGACGTCTGCGGTATCTGCTTGTCCGACACCGGAATGAAGTAATGCAGGAATTTCATGAGCCTGTGCGCCTCGCTGTACTCCGGACAATTCTTCGGCACCGTCGCCAGAATCCTCTCGGCATGGCTTCTCAACACCGCGAACTCCACCAGATATGCGGAATTGAACAATACGTCCGCATCCTCCTGGTACGGATAGATCCATTTCACCTCCGCGCGGCGGACATTGGGCCAGTTCGAGATGGTCTCCCTGGCCGAGAACGCACCTTTGTTGAAGTCGCGCACGATGCGGCGCAGCAGGCGGTTGTCGCTGGTCGGTATGCAGTTGTGGTCGTCCAGCGAGTAGCTGGTGATGGTATTGATAAAAATCTTGAACTTCTCGGAATCGGAAATATTGTCCAGCAGTTTCGGGTTCAATGCGTGCAGGCCTTCGATGAGCAGCACTGAGCCTTCTTCCAGTTTAAGGCTCTTGCCGTTATATTCACGTATGCCCGTAACGAAGTTATATTCAGGTACTTCTACGGTCTCTCCGGAAATCAGTCTTAACACATCTTTCTGGAGCTGCGCGTGGTCCACTGTGTCGAAATTGTCGAAATCGTAGCTTCCGTCCGGCAGTTTCGGCGTATCCAGCCTGTTTACGAAATAGTCGTCCGTGGAGAACGAAATCGGGTGCAGTCCGCATGTCATCAGCTGGACGCTCAAACGCTTGCAGAACGTGCTTTTTCCGCTGCTGGTCGGTCCGGTGATAAGTACGATCCGCACCTTCTGCGGTGACCTGTACCTCTTGTTGATTTCCTCTGCTATCTGGACTATCTTCTTCTCCTGCAATGCTTCCGCTACCTGGATAAGGTCGGTGGCCTTGCCGTCCAGGCACGCCTTGTTCACGTCGCCGACATTGTCCAGGCCCATGATGCTGTTCCATTTGATGGTCTCCGAGAACACTTCGAAGGTCTTCGGCTGCTCATGGAACGGAGCCAGCTGCTCTGGATGGTGTCTGTCCGGCACGCGGAGCAATGCCCCGTTACGGTACGGCGTCAGGTCCCAGATTCTCAGGTAGCCGGAGCTAGGAACCAGCACATCATAATAATAGTCAGCTGTCCCGCCGAGCGTATAATAGCTGATGTAGACCTCGCCGCAAGTCTCCAGCAGCTTCACCTTGTCGAAATGTCCGAGCTTCCGGAACACGTCGATTGCTTCCGCAATCTGCACTTCGTGCCGATGAAACTGGATGTCCTCCTCGACGATCTCGCGCATCCGCGCCTTTATCAGGTCAATGTCCCTGGCAGACAATGGATTACCATCGCACTTGTCAATGCTGCAGAAGAATCCTTTCGAGATGGGGCGGCGCATTACGACCTTGCAGTCCGGGAAAATGTCCAATGCTGCCTTATATAACAGGAAGCAGAGTGAACGGCTGTAGACATTGCGCCCGCTGTAGGTGCGGTAATCCAGAAATTCGATGTCGCGGCTGTGGTAGGCCCTGAATTTCAGGCCCTGGGCGACATTGTTCACCCTTGCGGCAATGATTTCGTAAGGTTTCTCGAAGTCGAATTCATTGATCATGTCGAGAAGCATCGTGCCCTCCTGGAACTCCTTGTAAGTTCCTGTGTTCTTGCAGAATATCTTTACCATTGATTCCGTATGTGAAAGTTTATGTCCCAAATCAGCGTCTGCTCATGATTGGAATTTGCACAAAAATAGATAACTTTACGAAAAATTAAAAATAATGAGCCAAATCCACGTAATAGACCATCCGATGATCCAGCATAAACTGACGATCATGAGGAAAAAGGAAACCGGTTCTAAAGATTTCCGCGAATTACTTAAAGAGATTTCACTTCTTATGGGCTACGAGGTTACCCGTGACCTGCCGTTGGATGACATTGAAATCGAAACCCCTATCTGCAAGACCATGGCCAAGAAAGTTTCCGGAAGGAAGCTGGCTATCGTGCCTATTCTCCGTGCCGGCATCGGTATGGTGGATGGTTTGCAGACTCTCGTTCCGGTAGCGAAGGTCGGACATATCGGCCTTTATCGTGACGAGGAGACCCATGTACCTGTAGTGTATTACTGCAAGCTTCCGGAGGATATAAACCAGCGTCTCGTCATCGTGACCGACCCTATGCTCGCAACCGGCGGCAGTGCCTGCGATGCATTGTCAATGCTGAAGGAGCGTGGCTGCAACAATATCCGCCTCATGTGTCTCGTGTCAGCCCCTGAGGGAATCGCACGTGTGCAGAAGGAGCATCCTGACGTAGATATCTACGTGGCAGCCGTCGATGACCATCTGAACAAGGACGCATACATCGTTCCTGGTCTGGGTGATGCCGGCGACCGTATCTTCGGCACCAAGTAAATTTTACATCAATCGCATAAAAAAACAGCGCTGTGATATTTCACAACGCTGTTTTTTTAGTAGATATCATTTTTAGCACTCTGTAGCTGACTCAAGTTTCTTCATGATAGAGAAGATGAAGAGGGCTGAGAGGATACAGAGAGTGATGAGCAGACCCCATACACCCCACAGAGGAATCTTGTTCCAGAGAAGTCCAGGGATGGAAACGAGGTAGTTTCCGAGAGCAGTGGCAGCGAACCAGCAGCCCATCATTGCACCTTTATATTTAGGAGGAGCAACCTTGGAAACGAAGGAGATACCCATAGGAGAGAGCAGAAGCTCTGCGAATGTCAATACCAGGTAGGTGGAAATCAGCCAGTCCGGTGATATGAGATCCGGGCTTACGGTTCCGCCGAGTTCCTTCGGAGATGCCAGGTTCATGGATGCGAATGTGAGGATACCGAAACCGATGGCTGCCACGAACATACCCAGACCGATCTTGCGAGGTGCTGAAGGCTCCTTGCCTTTCTTCGCCAATGCGCCGAAGATGGCGAGCGATACAGGGGTCAATGCCACTACGAAGAACGGATTGAACTGCTGGAAGTCTGAAGGAAGGATGTTTACGATAGCCGGCATTCCTGCATAGATGGCGTATGCGCCGCCCCAAAGGAGGAGTGTGGCTCCGCCGCAGAGTGCCTTGCCGCTTGTCTTTTCAGACTGGAATGCGCCGAACAGCGTATAGATGGAAACAGCGATGAGGAACAGGCTCCAGATGTTGAATCCGATTCTGGTAGCTCCTGTTACGGTGCTGGCCGTGTAGTCTCTTGCGAACAATGTCATTGTAGCTCCGTTCTGATGGAATGCCATCCAGAAGAAGATGACCACTGCAAACACGAGCATGAGGGCTGTGATGCGGCTCTTGGTCTGCTCCGGAGTGAGTTCCGCTTCTGCCTTCTGTCCTGCAGCGGACTGCTTTACATTGACGTCAGCGTCCTTGAACCATGAACGGCAGCTGAAGTAGATGGCTACTGAAATGATAAGGGAGATGCAGGCGATACCGAAGCCGTAATTGTATGCTGTAGAGAGCTTTTCGATATAGAACTGGCTGAATGTGCCGAGGTCCATTCCAGCGGAACCTGACATGGTGTCGGCGATAGCCTGGAGCTTTTCCGCATTTGCAAGATTGCCGTCCATGATCTGGTGGGCGAGTGCGGGGACATTGGCATCGTATACGAGGCCGGATTTGCCGAGGAAGAAATTGGTGACAGCCTTGGCCATTGAAGGAGCGAACATTGCACCGATATTGATGGCCATGTAGAACAAGCTGAATGCCGAGTCTCTCTTGGCTGCGTATTTCGGGTTGTCATAGAGGTTGCCGACCATTACCTGGAGGTTGCCCTTGAACAGTCCGGTTCCGATGGCGATGAGTGCGAGTGCGCCGAACATCAGGATTTTACCTGCGACGTCCGGTCCCGTAGGAATCGCGAGGCAGAGATAACCTACGAACATGACGGCGATACCGGTGGTGACGCATTTGCCGTAGCCTATCTTGTCGGCCAACATTCCTCCGAAAAGCGGCATGAAATAAACCGCAGCGAGGAAAATGGAATAAATCTGAGTGGAGACGGCTGCGCTGAATCCGAATTTCGCCTGGATGAACAGGAGGAAGATAGCGAGCATCGTGTAGTACCCGAAGCGCTCTCCGGTGTTGGCGAGAGCGAGGGCGAACAATCCTTTCGGCTGGTCTTTGAACATTGTCTTTTAATATTTTTAAGGTTTAAATTTCCTTACTGTGTTGCTTTTCAGCTTATTTGATGGAAAAGGCCGTGGTAAACCGTTTCCATTATTGTGCAAACATACATAAATTTTCTTATATTTGCCATGCTGTGGGCGTCAGAAGTTGAAAAAGTGAAACAGGATTTATGAGCGCAGGAGTGAAAATAACGGAAATGCTGATGTGGCTGCTTGCGTTGCAGCCCCTGAAAATGCATTATTTCTGGGGGAGGTGCCTTTCATGGTTCATCTCCGGGCCGATGCATTACAGGCGTGATGTGGTGATGATAAATCTGGCACGGTCGTTTCCGGAGAAAAAATACAGTGAGCTCCTTAAGATTGCCGATGATTTCTACAAGCATTTCGGGGACTTGTTCGCCGAGACTTTATGGTTCGCCGGATCGCATGACACGAAGAGACTCAGGGACTCGCATATCTGCGAAATGGAACATGCCGATGTGCTGAACCGGCTGTACAATGATTGTCCCGGAGTCATTGTCCTGAATTCCCATCTCGGAAACTGGGAACTTACCGGCGGCATCCTGAATTACGTCTATGCCCCGGACAAGGTGGATTTCGGCGAGAAGAACACGACGGTCGTCTACAAGGAACTTTCCAACAGTTTCTGGGACAAGGTTTTCGGTGACAACCGCTGTGCGCCGATCGCGAAGGAGAACAAGGAGACTTGCTATGTGGAGTCGCGCAAGATCTTGCGTTTCGTCATTGCCCACCGTAATGAAAAGTGGCTGTATGTTTTCCCGACGGACCAATGTCCTTACAAGTATGCTTCGGCACACACCGTGGACAATTTCATGCATCAGCCGACATTGACCATGACGGGAGGCGCGGCGCTGGCGCACAAGTTCGGTTTCGCGGTGGTCTACATGGCTTTCAAGAAGAAAGAGGGCTTCGGCTACAAGATGTCGTTCAGGGAAATTTGCCCGGATGCGTCGAAATTCACGCCGGAAGATATCATGAACAAGTTTTACTCCTATTTGGAGGAAGATATAAATGCACAGCCGGAGAATTATCTCTGGACTCATAAAAGATGGAAAAAATAAGTATGAAAATGAATAAGTTGATTTTGGCAGGGGCCGGAATGATTTTGGCTGCTGCAATGTCTGCCCAGGACCCGGAGGGCAGCCTCGTTTATTCGTTGCCTTCTACGACCGTCAGGCTTCAGGTGAAGGCTCAGAAGGAGAATTTCTATGCCGGTCCGTATGCGAAATATGCCCAGAAATATCTGGGAATCGATGCGCGTCAGAAGGATGCCGTGACCTGTACCGTGACGTCCGTGACCATGGAGTCATACACTGAGGCTGACCAGGCTGTACGCTATACGATTGCCCCGGGCGCCCGGATGCCGGCCTTCCTCACATTGACCTCACAGGGTCTGGTGTCGGTGGCTTCAGGTGCTGCAGAATCGACGGAATGGCGTTTCCCGGCTGCCGGCAAGGCTGATTTCTCGGACAAGGGCCTGACTTCGAACCTCACTTCCGAATCCACTACGCTTTATCGCAATGTGAAGAACGAGTCGGCGTACAACAAGGTGGCAGTCCAGCAGGAGATGGTGGTTCAGAAGTCATTGGAATCCAGGGCGAAAGAGGCTGCGGAGATGATTTTCAACCTCAGGAAGAAGAGGGTGCAGATCGTGACAGGCGACACTGACGCGACTTTCAGCGGCGAAGCCATGCAGGCTGCCGTGAGCGAGATTACGCGTCTCGAAAACGAGTATATGTCAATGTTCATCGGCTATAGCGAGTACTCGGAACAGCAGATGAATTATGAGATAGTTCCTTCGAAAGATAATGAGTCCCAGCTGTATGTTGCGTTCCGCCTTTCTGATTCCAAGGGTCTCGTGCCGGCGGATGATTTGTCAGGAAAGCCGTATCTGATGGAGCTCGTGCCGCAGGATGTCAAGATTCCGGATGAGAAGGGCGCACGCGTCAAGGGCATCGTAGCGCATTACCGCATACCGGCAGTGTGCACAGTGAAGCTCAGTGACGGTGTCAATGTCTTGCTGCAGAGCAGGATACCGGTTTATCAGCTCGGTGTCGAAAGTACATTCCCTATAGTAGTGAAATAACCATATAATTAATTATAGAATTATGACAATTAAAGATTTAGAGCCGAAAAGCGTATGGACCAACTTCTACGATTTTTCGCAGGTTCCACGTCCGTCCAAGCATGAGGAAAAAGCACAGGAGTTTCTTCTTGAATGGGGTAAGAAGCACAATGTCGCTGTCGAGAGAGATGAAACGGGCAATATAATTTTCAGAAAGCCCGCTACTCCGGGATATGAGAACAGAAGGGGTGTCATCCTTCAGGCGCACATGGATATGGTGCCTCAGAAGACTGCCGAAACAGTACATGATTTCTTGAAGGACCCTATCCAGACACAGATTGACGGTGAGTGGGTTACCGCGAAGGGCACCACACTTGGAGCCGATGACGGCATCGGTGTCTGCCTCGCATTGGCAGTGCTTGAAGATGATACATTGAAACATGGTCCGGTGGAGGTTCTCATCACTTATGATGAGGAGACCGGTATGACCGGAGCCGAGAATCTCAAGCCTGGAAAGTTCGAAGGTGACGTTCTGCTGAACTTGGATTCCGAGGCTGAGGGAGAACTTTATATCGGCTGCGCCGGCGGTGTCGACGGTAAGGCGGATTTCTCATACAAGACTGTAGAGGCAGGCAGCGGATATGTCGGCTACAAGCTTACTGTCAAGGGACTTGCAGGAGGACATTCCGGTCAGGATATCGTCCTTTACAGGGCCAATGCCAATAAGATCGCTGTCAGGATTCTCTTGCCTCTTCTCGAAAAGTACGGCGTGAAAGTGGCTGACTTCACTGGAGGCAGTCTCCGCAATGCGATTCCGTTCGAGGCAGAGGTGTCAATGCTTGTTCCTGCTGAAAATGAGGAGGTTGTGAAGGCAGAAGTTGAGCGTGTATTCGCATTGGCGAAGGCAGAGTTCGCTGATACTGATCCTGCCGCCAAGTGCATTTTCGAAAAACAGGCAGAGCCTTATACCTCTTATATAGAAGATGATGTCATGTTGAGGGCTGTCAAGGCTATTTATGCTTGCCCTAGCAGCGTGGAGAGAATGAGCCCTACGATGCACGGCCTGGTGGAGACATCAGTGAATATGGCTGTTGTTCGTACAAAAGACGGTCATCTTACAGTGTGGTCTCTGATCCGCAGCTCCGTTAATTCCGCCAAGGAAGAACTTGCGCAGAAGATGCGTTGCCTGTTCGAAATCGCAGGCGCCAAGTTTGAGACCTTCGGCGCATATCCGGGATGGACACCTGTTCCGACGGCGCCTATCATCGGTACATTGAAGGACGTTTACCATAAGTTGTTCGGCAAGGATATGAAGGTCATGGCGATACATGCCGGCCTGGAGTGCGCTCTTCTGGGTGCCAAGTATCCGAACTGGGACATGGTGTCACTCGGACCTACACTTCTCCATCCTCATTCACCGGACGAGAGAGTGAAGATCGATACCGTGGACAAGTGCTGGAAGTTCCTCGTGGCTGCCCTCGAAGCGATGCCTGAGAAGAAGTAGAATTCAAGACATTGATATTGATAGCCTTGCCGCTCCTTAACGTGCGGCAGGCTTTTTTCGGTAAATGCTCGCGTAACTTTTATGAAAATATTAGCTGAAAGCGGTGCGACCAAGACGGATTGGCGCTCGATTGCTTCTGACGGGACAGTTTATTCGATGCGTTCCACGGGAATGAACGTGGCGACGGCGGATGTTGCTTTCGTCGAAAAGACTCTGCGTGAGGCGATTCCCAAGCTGAATCCGTCTGGAGAAACTGTAGAACGGATTCATTTTTATGCTGCCGGGATGATTTCGACCCCTGGCAATCCCGTTCCGGAAGGTGCGGTCCGTCTGCATGGTGAATTCATGAAGGCGTTTCCTGAAGCGGAAGTGGCATATGCTTCCGATTTGTTGGCAGCAGCACGTGCCCTTTTCGGCAGGAAGCCCGGAATAGCCGTGATATTGGGAACCGGTTCCAACAGCTGCGAATATGACGGAAACCAGATTGTAAAGAACGTCCGTTCAGGAGGTTTCATACTCGGCGACGAGGGCGGCGGAGCCAGTCTGGGCAGGCAGTTCGTTTCAGATTTCCTGAAAGGTATCGTGCCGGAACCTGTGGCCTCGGAGTTTGCCGCGAAGTATGATATGGAATATTTCCACGTGGTGAAGAATGTGTACAGAGGTCCGTCGCCGGCAAGCTATCTCGGCTCTTTCGCGCCCTTCATCATGGAGCATTACGACAGTTGCTTGTATGTCAAGTGTCTGGTGGATAATAATTTCCGGGCATTGTTCGAAAGGTGTCTGCTGCAGTACGACATTGAAGGCAAGCCTGTCGGCGTGGTCGGCGGCTTCGGCTTTGCGCACAAGGAGATTCTGTTGAGAGTCGCACAGGAATACGGGGTGGGAATTTCCGATATTGTCTCTTCACCGATCGAGGGGCTCGTAAAATATCACATTGAAGAAAATGAGAACTGAAAAATATCCGTCGGAATTGCTGGAGAACGCTGTGGATGCGATAAGTTCGCTTCCCGGAGTGGGGGAGAAGAGCGCGCTGAGGCTGGCTCTCCATCTGCTGAGGCAGCCTGTGGACAATGTCCGGCATTTTACGGAGTCCATCCGCCTGCTTCGTGAGAATGTGAAGTATTGCCGCAAGTGCATGATGATTTCCGATGAGGAGGAGTGCTCGATTTGCCGTGACACGAGCCGTGACCATGACACGATTTGCGTGGTGGAGAATGTCCGTGATGTGATGAGCATTGAGGCTACGGGCCAGTATCATGGTGTGTATCATGTACTTGGCGGAAAAATATCGCCTATTGACGGCATCGGTCCGTCGGACTTGAAGATTGCTGAACTGAAAGCGCGTGTCCAGGCTGCTGCTGAAGGTGCGCAGTCACCTGATACTGTCGAAGTTATCTTGGCATTGAGCGGTGACGTGGAAGGCGAGACCACTTCATTCTACATTTACCGCCAGATTGCCCCGTACGGCGTGAAAGTGTCCTCCCTTGCCAGGGGGCTCGGCTTTGGGGATGACCTGGAATATGCTGACCAGCTGACACTTGGCCGATCCATTGTCAACCGACAGGTGTTCAAGCCGTGACCGGCGGATCCGTTGGCTACGGCAGGTTTTCTAGGAATATTTCCTAGGATACCTCAGCAGAATTGCCAGCACGGCGAAAGCGCCCATCGTATACGGGTAGAAGAGATATTTGATGATGGACAGGGATGAGATTCCGGCTAGTCCGGAAGCCATAAGCATCTGTGCGCCATATGGCAACAATCCCTGGATCATGCATGAGAACGTGTCCAGGATGCTTGCAGTCTTGCGCGGGTCCAGGCCGAAACGCGTGGTGATGTCTTTCGCGATCCGTCCAGTGGTGAGAATGGCGATGGTATTGTTAGCGGTACAGACATTGGCCATGCTGACGAGCGCCGCGATACTGAATTCCGCGCCGCGTTTCCCCTTGATGCCCTTCGTCAGAATCCGCACCAGATAATCGATGCCGCCGTTCTCGCGGATGACCTCCAGCATGCCTCCGGACAGCATTGTCACGATAATAAGGTCGCCCATTCCGGCGATGCCGGTCCCGATGCTGCCCAGCCATGTCGTCCATGTCAATGTTCCTTGGCAGAAGCCGATTATTGCGTTCACGCCAATGCCTATGGCCAATACCTCGATGACATTGACCCCGGACATTGCGAGTCCGATGACGAGGACGTATGGTATCAGGCGTGTCCAGTTGACCGGATCCGCCGGTGCGCTGAAGCTCGCGCCTTGACCTATTATTATATACATGACGGCTACGGCCAATGCTGCCGGAGCTACGATTTTCAGATTGACCTTGAACTTGTCGGACATCAGGCAGCCTTGCGTCTTGGTGGCGGCGATCGTGGTGTCGGAGATGAACGAGAGATTGTCCCCGAAGAATGCTCCTCCTGCGACGATGGCAGTGACGAAACCTGTGTCAAACCCTGATTCTGAGGCGATTCCGGCTGCTACCGGGACGAGTGCGACGATGGTGCCGACGCTTGTTCCGATGGCCATGGAAATGAAGCAGGATGTCAGGAAGAGGCCGACGAACAGCATTGACGGCGGCAGGATGTGCAATGTGGCCGCAACGGTGGCGTCGATGGCGCCTATCTGTCTGGCCGTCTCGGCGAATGAGCCCGCGAGGATGAATATCCAGAGCATCAGCAGCACGTTCTTATGTCCCGCGCCACGGGAAAATACCGCGATCTTGTCTTCGATAGGGGCTTTTTTGCTTATAAGGAGTGCGTATGCGGATGCTATCAGGAATGCTGCCGCGATGGGAATCTTGTAGAAGTCCTTCGCTATGAGGGATGATATAAGGTATATGCCTAAAAAAACTGCGAGCGGGCTCAATGCGAGCAGTCCGCTGTTTCTGATTTTGTCTTTCATGTTGCAAATATACGCTCTTTTTCTTCCTTCTTTCAGGAAAAATTGATAATTTTGCAGTTCGCGTTATGGAATGCGAACTGGCAGAAAGTTAACCACCTGATTTTGTGCTTTCTTTGGATATCATGTTCCAGGGAGGTGCTGAGGTCCGGATAAAACCAGAAAAGGTATGGTCACAATCTTTTACAGATCTAGCGGAGCAATCCTGATGTCACAGTCTATGGCTGATCTTGATACCTTCAAGATGGATGACGTTATTTGGATTGATCTCTTTTCCCCTTCCGGAGATGAAAAGAGAGCCACGGAGAAATTCTTGAACACAGAGATCCAGAGCCGTGCGCGAGCGGAAGAGATCGAGAGTTCTTCACGTTTTTCCGAGACGGAGACTGCCATTTTCGCCAATACGAACTTCCTTATCCCAGGACCTGAAGAGTACTCCATGGAACCGGTGTCATTCACGCTGGTGGAGAACGTGTTGACTACTCTGCGTGACGTGCCTCTGCGAAGTTTTACCGAACTCCAGCGCAAGATGCAGGCGCTTCCGCGACTTTTTCCCAACGGCTACTGGGTTTTCGTGAGTATCATGGACCAGCGTGTCGACCTTGATGCCGACATGATAGAGCTCATGTCCAAGGAAATCGCCCTGTACAGCAGGCGCGTGAACCAGCAGGAGGATATCAATGAGGCTTTCCTCTTGGATATCAATCAGCTGCAGGACAATACGATGACTGTCCGCGAGAATATCGTCGACAAGCAGCGTCTCATTTCCAATATGATGAAGAGTGACAAGTACCCTGTCGAGCTGGAGCCTCGTTTCAATGTCCTCCTCCAGGATATTTCTTCTCTTATCAACCATTCCAATTTCAGTTTCGAGAGGCTGGAGTATCTCCAGGATACCGTCGTCGGTCTTATCAACTTGGACCAGAACCGCATCATGAAGATTTTCACGCTCATCTCCCTGCTTCTCATGCCGCCGACCCTCGTGGCCAGTTTCTACGGCATGAACGTGGCGTTGCCGCTCTCAGACAAGCCGTGGTCCTGGCTCCTCATCCTCGGCTTCATGCTGCTCTCCCTCGCAGTCATTCTCTACCTCTTCCAGAGGCGGAAAATGCTGTAGTGCCGGGGTGTCGCGTTTCTGCTAAAATCCTCAATTTTTTAATCAAAATTAAAAATCAGTCACGAATCCAATCGAAAAATTCGTCAGAACGTGATAAAAATTAGTCAAAAATCGGTCATATAAAACGTTTATGCGCTATTCTACGGGGGTTTGAAAGGGAAATTAGTATAATAAGTATCTTCGTCGTACCTTCGATATGTGAACACCAACCACATGTTTCGAAATGGACAGACGTAATTTCATTAAAACTTCAGCGGCATCTTTGGCCGGAATCGCTTTTCTCCGTTTTCCGGAGTTTTCTTATGCCAAATCGCCGAAAGACAAAAGCTATTCCATAGTAATTCTCGGAGACACTCACTTCGATACGGAACCGGCATCTGTTTACCACTCCCATTATAATGAAAAGGTGGAGTGGCTCAACCGTGTCCAGAGGGCGGAGTTTGCCCGCAACGGCGAGATGTGGCGTGAGCGCTGTCCGAGGCTTCTGAAAAGATGCGCATGCCTGGCGGATGAGAATACCAGGATTGCATTGCAGGTAGGTGACCTCATTCAGGGTGATTGCGGAAACGGCGATGTGCACAGGAAGATGCTCGACGATGTCATGAACGCATTCAAGAAGGAATTCGGAGGTCTGCCGTTCGTCACGGTGGAGGGCAATCATGATGTCCGTGGAACTGATGCGGAGAAGGTATACCATGAATATATGCCGAAACGCATGACGGAAGAACTCGGCAAGGACATTGAAAAGACTACTTTTTACTTCAACATTGGCCCTGACGCCTTCCTGGTATTGGACTTCAACCATCCTGACGATGCGGAGATAGAGAAGATGCTTCAGGAAACCAAGGGCGCCCGGCACACTTTCATCATTACCCACGGCCCGGTATTCCCGATGGATGAGAGTAGCTGCAGGTGGTTCTTCCATGGAGGCGAGAACGAAAGAGATACTGCTGCCAGACGTCATTTCCGTGAGGAATTCGCCAAGCGCAAAGCAATTGTGCTGTGCGGACATTCCCATGCTACCACTCTTACTGAATGGAAAGGTGACGGCGGCATCATTACGCAGATGGAAATGAGCAGTGTTTGGGCTAGACCTGAAAGTGCTGAATATGAGGTTGTAGCGGAAGGTCCTGCGGAGTATGGCATCAGAAGGATGTCCATGAAGACGATGCCTGACGGGTCTCCGATAAAGGACGAGAGCGCCCTTTTCGAAGAATATCGTCCCGGAATTACCCGTTATATCCATTCCTATACGCCGGGGTCTTTCAAATTGAATGTCGGTCCAAGGCACATTAGCATTGACTTTTATGCAGGTGATTCGACATTTAAGACCAGAACTTTCGAATTACGATAATAATCCACAAATAATATTAAAATGAGAACACAACAATTTCCGTTCGTCATTCTTTCTTCACTGCTGCTTTTCGGAGCGGTATCTTGTGAGGAAAAGATGATTTTTTCGGTTTCCGACGACCCGGGTTATGTCAAGGACCCTGTTGTCGGCATCCGTGCACTCGACGGTGACAGATGGATTGATGGAGACATCAACCAGGAAGAACGAACTATTGAATTCCAGTTCCACACCGCTGCTTCTCTCGACAATGTCGTTTGCGATGTCAAGCTGAACAAGGATTGGGCACGAATGGTCAGCCCTACGCAGACCAGAATTGCCGCCAATCTCAGAACGGGCTACAAGATTACTGTAAATGACGGCGTTGACGATATCGCTTACACGATTTCCGCTTCAATGTACGATCAGGTCAAGGAAGTGAAAGCCAAACTCGGTGACGAAACCATCGACCTTTCATTGGTGGACAACACCTATTCAGGTTCATTCTCTACCGCTTTCCTTGCTTCTGAGGTGAAGGGCGTCGACATCGATCTGGTCCTGAACAAGGATGTAGAGCTGGTGACTGACCCGAACTCCCTTAAAAACATTGACTTTTCTGATGGAAAAGGCGTGGAACTCGTCGTCCTCGACAAGGCTGTGAACCGCAAGAAGGCTTTCACTATCTATGCGAACCCTTCCGATGTTGCCAAGTTCGATGGCAGCTGGACGGAGATTACCAAGTCCTGGAGCAGCCAGTACGGCGTCAATTTCGGCAATGTGCGTCTTTACACGACATCGAATCTTATGGGCAGAGCCGGCAATCCTGCTTATGTCCTCACGATTCCTGCCGGTTATGTGAACATGAAAGTTGCTGAAAAGAGTGTCATAGGGAATGACAATATCAGAGTCTCCGCTGTCCAGAGGGACAACAGGGATTTCGTGATATTCCTTCCGGAGGCCGGCCCTGCGGTATGGCATACCGACGGAAGCACTGCCTCATCGGGATGCGAATACTATAGCCCGTTGGCTTATGGTCCTGATGACAAGGGTGTTACGAGAGTCCTCAGAAACGATGGCTTTGGCGGAAGCAACAAGGCTTATGCTCCTGCCATGGGTATCAAGGACGGTAAAGTGAGCATCAAGCCGGCCGCTGCCGTAGACGGAAAGCTTTATTGCTATTCCGGTGCCAATGGCGCAGATCAGACTTCATGGGATGTGGAAAGCGCATTCGGCGGTTATTTCCAGATTTGCAAGGATGGTGAGACGCTCATTTCCGGCGAGGCGGACAAGTTCTATACTCTCTACAATTCTGAATGGCGTCATTTCGACAATATGACCTGCTTCCTTACCCGAGACTGGGGCCAGTCCGTGCCGATTTCCACTTACGACAGGCTTTACACCGGACGTATCGGCGTCGGCTGTACCGCTGATGGCGCACTTGTGATTTTCGTCTCTGAAAAATACGTGAATACCCACAATCAGGGCCAGCATGTCGATAACGGCAAGGACGGCGTAGGCAATGACAAGAAGGGTCTTACCCTCTATGAACTTGCTGCTGTCATGAGCAATCTCGGCTGCAGCGACGCTATGACCGTGGAAGACTACAACTGGTCTTGCGTAGTGCTCCAGGATGGCACGGCCAGAGGAAAGGACCTCTTCTGGACCAACTCAAGATGGTATATCACACATACAAACCCGAACTATGGCGGCATGAAGCCGGAAGGATCCGAGAATGTCAATCTCGTAGTGGCTTGTTTTAAGTAGAAAGCAATGAAAAAATTCAGATACATATTGACGATGCTGCTGGCAATGTTCGTGACTTGCAGCGCATTCGCACAGAATCGCCAGATCAGCGGTACTGTGAAAGATTCCAACGGGGAGCCTGTCATAGGTGCGGCAGTTCTCGTCCCGAATACTACCAACGGAACGTCCACCGATGTCGACGGCCGTTTCACCCTCTCCGTTCCGGAGAATACATTGTCCCTGGAAGTCAGTGCAATCGGCTATGCGTCAAGCACTGTCACTCTCGGAACCGCTTCTGATTATTCAATCGTGCTCCGCGAAGACACCACTTTCCTCGATGAGGTCGTGGTGGTCGGCTACGGCGTCCAGAAGAAGATCAATGTCACCGGCAGCGTCTCATCCGTAAGTTTCGATTCGGAGAGCATCAAATCGCGTCCGATGTTCAATGCTTCCCAGGCGCTTTCCGGAACAATGCCGGGCCTCCAGGTGATGCAGGGCTCCGGTAATCCGTACGAGGAGGATTTCTCAATGCTCGTCCGCGGTACCGGTACGCTCAACTCGTCTGGTCCGCTCGTCCTTGTGGACGGTATGGAACAGGGCCTGGGCAATGTCAATCCTTCCGATATCGCTTCCATCAATGTCCTCAAGGATGCCGCTTCCTGCGCAATCTATGGTAACAGGGGAGCGAACGGTGTCATCCTCATCACCACGAAGAACGGTTCTTCTGCTGACGGCAAATGCGAAGTGAGCTATGACTTGACGCTTTCTTACAACCAGCCGTTCAAGATTATCCACACGGTATCGGACATGGCAAGCTACATGCGTCTCTACAATGAGTCATGCACCAATATCGGCGGTATCGCGCAGTTCTCGCAGAACGTCATTGACCAGTGGGTTGCAGCAAGCAAGGACCCTTGGGGACGTGCGGAATCCGGTTATTACAACTATATGGCATATCCGAACACTGACTGGTGGGACGTCATCTATCAGAACAAGATAATGCAGAAACATGCGATTTCTGCCAGCGGCAAGGTGAAGACAATGGGATATAATGTATCATTGTCCTACATTGACAACCCTGGTATCATTGACAATACCGGTTACAAACGCTATTTCGGCAGGGTGAACGTGTACGGGCAGGTGACGGACTGGCTGAAGATCGGCGCGCGTATCTGGGGCTACCATACGGACCAGGACAACAGCAATGTCGGTTCGCTCACATCTCTCAACACGCAGAAGATGACTCCGGACATTTATCCGTATTCGAAGTCTCTCGATCTCTACGGCGGTCCTCAGGCTTATGGCCAGGACCCTCAGGCACACAACCCTCTCGTGGATATGAATTCTACCAGAGGCTATACGAAGAATACCCAGATTTTCACTGACTGGTATGCCAACATCAAGTTCCCCAAGTATTTCAATTGGAATACTGATGTATATTACAAGGATTACCGTCAGGAGGAACAGAGGATTGATACCGGTATCGGCAAATATGATTTCCAGAATGATTCTTATGTAATCGCTCCTGCCGACCCTTCAGAGCTTTACTCCTACATGTACAACAAGAGGGAGAACTTCGTAAAGGTTTCCAGTGTGCTCAATTATAACCAGACCGTCAAGAAGCATGATATCGCAGCGATGTTCGGTTATGAGATAAGCCATTTCCAGTATCGTGATTTCAGTGCCTACAAACGTGGATTGCAGGATGCATCCGTGGGTGACCTCAATGCTGTGGCAAACCCTTATTCTGCAAATGGTTACGGTACGGAGTACGCTTCCCGTTCATACTTCGGAAGAATCAATTATGCATTCGCGGGCAAGTACCTCTTCGAGGCCAACCTCCGTGCTGACGCTTCTTCACGTTTCGCTCCGGAATACAGATGGGGTTTCTTCCCTTCAGTTTCAGCAGGATGGCGTATGAGTGAGGAATCATGGCTCAAGAATGCACACATTTTCGACAACCTGAAGGTACGCGCTTCATGGGGCCGTCTGGGAAACAATTCCATCGGCAACTACGACTGGCAGTCCACTTACGGCACTACCAAATACGTGTTCGGCACGGATGATATAACCAACGGTATATCAATTACTTCCATCAAGAACTACGCCCTTACTTGGGAGACGACTTCCGTTACTGACTTCGGTGTGGATTTCGGTGTCCTGAACAACAGGCTCACAGGTACGGTGGATTACTACAACAAGGTTACCGACGGAATTCTCTATACTCCATCCATGTATATGGTAATGGGTAATGCCAGTGCACCTAGACAGAACATCGCATCCGTGACCAACCGCGGTTTCGAGGCTGAGCTCGGCTGGAAAGACAGCGTAAGCAAATTCTACTACAGCATCAGCGGCAACGTTACCTACAACAAGAAAAGGCCGCTGAAAAAGTCCTCTGGATAGCATAGGAAGCACACTCAAATAATTCGTAAACTATTTGGTCGTTTACGGATTATTTCGTATCTTTAATGTGTTGAAAAACAAATTGTTATGCTCCCA